>Ga0302325_10022609_pt1 | contig 13153 bp, 18 predicted proteins | sample Palsa_T0_2_FD_201948 | JGI IMG/M metagenome (GOLD analysis project Ga0302325, IMG submission 201948) | Peat permafrost microbial communities from Stordalen Mire near Abisko, Sweden - Palsa_T0_2 | ecosystem: Environmental > Terrestrial > Soil > Palsa > Peat permafrost | place: Sweden: Abisko... | reverse complement strand
TTCAAGTGCAAGCCCATATTTCGGTAGTACTACTAGTACTAGTCGGCTAACACTCAGTACTACTACTACTACTAGTACTAGTATACTATGCATTCAGTTTGAGTTGTCTACTGCTGGGTAGCACAGTAGTAAGTCAGCAATCGAGATATTTCCACACGACACTGGCACGAGAGCTGGGCATTCCTGTCCAGAGCACGCGGCTAGATAACGGCAGTACTAGTAATAGTAGTACTAGCAGTAGTACGACGTCATTTGTACTAGTAAACGACGCTGAAGCCCCTCTAAGCAATACCAGTCTGTTATATATATCTACCATCTGGATCGAAACGATCAAAAGCTTCAATAACCTTTTCGTAGCTATTATCAGAACGACAAAATCACGGAACTCGTACACTGTGAACACTATACCTCCAGATAGTAAAAGCCTCGCAAGACGAGGGGTGGCACCGGACCAGAAGGAAAGGACCCCCTCCTGCTTATAGATTGTCCAAATGCACTTGAAGCTGTTTCCATAATCAGTCCGGGCATTTATTGACTGCATCCGCGTTTTGACGGTATCCTAAGCATTTAGTCAATAGAAAGAACGAGCATACAAGTGGCATAGTTGCATACCTTACTATCAGCTTAACCAGAAAGGGTAGACATACACCGTAATAAAGCCCGCAGCGGCGCCAATTCCAAAGGTACTCAGAGTGCTCAACTTCTCACCGGGTGCTAGGCTCCCTTGAACCGCTTGCTTGATAGTCGAGTAGCTCCAGAAACGCACTGCAGAGTTGGCAGCTTGTCTCGCTAAAGTAGGCATCAAGCCCTGATAGATGCCGCGTATGCCCCGCTCAGCAAGTATGCTCCGTGACCCGTGAATTAATCCTCTATACTGAGGGACGGCTCGTTTCTTGTCGTCAATCAAACTCGTCTTGATACTCTCGAAGGGTGCAACAGCGAATATTGATTCGAAGATTCCCGCCCCTAGGCCGGCTAGGACGGTGCGGGGACCAGTGATGTGCCCATTCTCATCGGAAAGAAGATGCTTGAAAGTATCGAACGAAAGAAATCGGATAGCAGCTTTGAGTGTGTTTCCGGCAACTAGCGACGAGCAGCCAACATAATACTGTAGGCCCAAGGGAGGCAGCGGTTGTTTTAAGGCATTGGGCAATGTCCTATTCAACTGCAGGCGTGTCTTTGTGAACTCGGCGGGATACTGCAAAAGTCAGTCAAATCAAGGTAGGTTGATTATACTGTCACGGCAGCCTCAATGCCTCCAGCAATGCCTCCAGCAATAATCGAACGAGCCGGACTCGGTTTCTAAGTAGTCAGTCAGGGAACGGCAGACGGCTAGAGACCTTGTCCCTTTTTCTATCTTGTGACATTGGTACCACAGCAAAAGTTGTGAAATTTCCTGTTGATTGATCTGATCGACATCGCCCCACCTTACGCCGTCGACTACCACCACCGTACCATTGTTCTGTGCGTCCGCGCAAAATGCAGTTGCATCTACCCCGGCCAGACTACCGCGCAATCGCGACACGACTGCGCAGAACAACCAAAGCAGCGGCATTGCATCCGTATCTCCGGCTATTCGTCCTGCTCTTGACGTTCCTGGTGCTGCTTTCGGCGATAGTCGTCAAAGATGAGAGTCTCCCGCCGATGCAGTCTCCTGAGCATGGACCTCGAGGCGATCGAGCATGGGACGATTTGAGAGTGATTACGGAGAAACCTCATCCTTGGAATTCGAGGAACAACGATGTGGTCAGGGACCATGTCCTCACTGAAATGCACAAGGGTATTTATCCCCAATCCGTCGGGATATGGTTCTCAAGGGACATGGGATTAATGGTAGTGGCTAAGGAGTATCCTGATGTGATTGTGGAGGATGATCGGTATAGTATGGTTCTAGACGATAGAAAAGACTTGATCACAAGAATGTCGGGCAGTGTCAACGTTACTGTCACTTATTTCGAGGGATTGAATGTCCTGGTCAGAATTCCAGGGACAAGCTCTTCTGCTTCCGGCGCGATTTTGTTGTCTGCTCATATCGATTCCGTGAGCACTGCTCCTGGAGCCACGGTATTTTCCATTTCGGGAGGGGAATTGACGTAGGATGATGGCATGGGAGCGGTGTCTGCTATGGAATTGGTGAGGTATTTTGCGCAGCATAGAACCAAGAGGGATATCATTGTCAATCTCAACAATGGCGAGGAAGATTTCTTGTGGGGTGCAAAAGCGTATATCCTGTTACTTGCACAATCCTAATGATATAGTTTTGCGAATCACCCATGGTCTCGCGAGGTAGTCGCGTTCGTGAACCTCGAGGGCGCTGGGGCAGGGTAATCTCCTCCTCTACAATCACTAACTTCCAGCGGTCCAGCAATCTTGTTCCGCACATCAAATGCTGCCGTTGCAAACGCATATCACGGCACACCCTATCCCCGCGTCGCGCAAGTCAGCAATGACTTCTTCAAATCCGGTCTCATCCGCAGCGAGACAGACTATATTGTCTACGAGGATATGAACGGTGGCTTCACCCCCGGTCTGGACGTTGCATTCTACAGACCCCGGGCCCTGTATCATACCCCCCTAGACGACATCCGGCACGCCAGCCGCAGCAGTCTCCAGCATATGTTATCCACGGGCCTGAATACCGTGTCCAACCTCGCGAATAATGTCGGAAGCAAGGATTTCGCATATGGTGGACAGTCGGTGTATTTTGATTTCTTGGGGGGGAACTTTGCCGAGATGAAAATGGGGGTGATGTGGATTTGGGATTTGCTGTTGTTGGTTTTGGGGCCGTGGATTCTGGGCGCGGCGTTTTATGGTCGGATCACGGTGATGGGGAAGGTCATGTTGAAGGGGTTGGGGGTGGCGAGTAGTGCTGTTTTGGGGAGTTTTATTATCGTTCTTGTGTCGATGGCGATTTTCTCGAGTACTTCTCGTGCGGTATCCTTCTTTCGTTGTCAGGGCTAAGTTTGATAGTTGGTGTTTGCACATCCGACGCTTGTGCTGGCATTTTGTCTGCTCCTTACTTTTACCACTTTCTACCTCATCACTCGATTGAATTACCTCCTTCGTCCGGCAATCCAACAGTCACCCGACGACGCAGAACGGGTAGTCACTTGGGAACTCCTGGTCCTCTGGTACATCGCCTTATTCATCACCTCAATCATAAGCCTGGTGCACAAAATCGGATTCGTGTTCTTTGTCCCGATTTCCTTTTTCGGGACCTTTCTCGCGGCACTGACCACTCTTTTCGAGCCATCGGCATTCACTGAACCCCTCCTCGTTAACGGCGAGGACAGAGTCAACGATACGGACGCACCTGATGAAACAGCTCCGTTATTGGGAGATATCGGCTCCGACAATCCTCGCGACTCGCTCGATGCAGAGGACGAACAACTTAATGGTCTGATGGCGCCGAGTCCTAAATCAGCGATACCGCCACAGAAAGCAGACTGGCGGAATTGGTTGTGGCTTGTACGATTTGGATTAATGGTCCCGTTGCAGGCGCTCATTGCGCTTGAGATGATTGCATGGCAGGTCCTCCCCGCGTTGAATCAGACGATCACGGATGGGACGCCTAGTGCTGTGGTTTTCCTGTCGATTGGATTTTTCTCGATCATTGCGTTTGCGAATACCACGCCTTTTCTCCTGCGATTGCCATTCAAGTCGACGATGGTGTTACTTGTTCCTGTGTTCCTTGGGATGATCATTGCAATCTCTGCTCCACCGCTCAATAAATTCACCCCACTGGCACCGTTCAAGACTTTCTATCGCTCGACGTATAATCTCGACACCCAGGACAGTCGCGTCTATCTTTATGGCCTGCAACCGTTCGTGGAGCAAGTCCTAGATTATATCCCGACAGCAAAACAAAACGGCTGGAAATGCGAGGAATTTCTAGCCAGAGCAGGAAGGATGTGTCAGTACCCTGTCCCCGCCCCGATTCCCCCTGCAAACGCAAACGAATGGTTCAATTTGACTTCCACGATCGACAATAAAACGGACGACCATGTTATTACAAAACTACATATCTCGGCCACAGAATCAAGAGTCTGTTTCCTCGAATTCGATACCTACTTTCCGCCTGAAATCGTTGGTATCGGCGGCGTGCGCTTCTACGCAGACCACCTGACTCAGAATACACAAATCCCTTTCGACAACAACACGAGTATACACTTTGAGAAGGAAAAGTGTACGACTCTAAGGATGTTTAAACGCACGTGGGAGGAACCCTTCACCGTGCTGTTGAAGTTCAAAAGGAACGGACCCCGCAACGTCACTGTTGCTTGTGCCTATGATGAATGGAGTCCTGGGGGCAGAGAAGGCGTGACGCCCAGTCTGGATGAGATTTGGCGGAATATTCCTGCTTGGGCGGGAGTAACTAAGTTTACAACAGGATTGTTGCAAGTGAGGAAGAGTTATAAGGTTTTCTGAGTGGCATCGTGGGTACACGTGTTGTCGGGAGGGGCTTGTTCTGCATGGTATTGTGTTCCCGTGGTGGTTTACAGATTGGTATCGTCTCACAAAAAGGTTAATATGATTGTTTTGTTCAACTAGGGACGACGACGACGATCCGTGCCGCGTTCACGTCATGATCGCTAAGAAAAAGTATATCTCCAAGTGGGACCATCGTCACACGGTCGGGCGATTGTGTCATCCTGCTCGACGGAAACTCTCCTGGCTTTTAACGGATCCCATGATCTTCCTGGCGCAGAACAAACCCACTTGCGCGATGTGTCTATTTCTAGCTTACGACTTTTGAGCCCTTGATGATATCTGATTTCAACAAAGACTTCAATTTAATACGTGCCAGGCACGCGCTGGGTCTGTGCCCATGTCGCCATCTACGAGCAGAGCCAATCCCGAGAGCCCTCTGCGGGTATAAGGAGCAATCAGCCCCCTGTCGGGCGTGTCTGACATAAACACTCGACGGACAAAATCGCAAATGAAGCGTGGAATGAATGGTTGATCTGCTGATCCTTGTCCAATGATTTGCGGGTCCGAGACAGCGTGACAAAGCCTGTCGCCAAAAGCAGCAAAATTTCCCTTCCGTTCGGAGCGAGTCAAAAATTTAACGCTGGGCAAATAAGGCCATTTTACGCTGGGCAGGGGCCTGCACATGGGCCGTTTTGCAAGGTTCAGCGCAGCCACCGAGCGAATCGAACCGACACCCGGAGTGCCGATGGTGCGGCAGGCTCGTGCACTGTGTTCCGGTTTGTCATAGAAATTTGCAATGCAAGATTTGTTGCTCGAGCGTGAGTCCGGGGCTCCGGGTTCTTGCGTGCTGCAGAGGCACGGATCTTGTTTAAAGCATAAAATATACAAATCCTGGATTGCGTGCGGATTCGCCTTCCGATGCGGAAATTGTCTCATACCACGCGCGAGGATGAGTCTTCCGAGCAGAGCAGAGCAGAGCTAATATTGAATGTATGGAGTCTGGTGACTAGCGTGTGTACAGCGCGAGCCTGTGTCCTATGTACACGCTGTGTGTGATTGAGAGCGAGCGAGCGAGCGACTGTGTTGCGTGAGAGTTGCCTGCCAATGGAGCAAGCAAGCCACGTTGCTGGCCTGGTTGGTGGCTGGTGGCTGTCCCGAGTTGCCACATCCACTCGGAGTGGTCTTCCCCGCACCCACGGGCGCGAATGAAATGAACAAATTAAATAAAAGTTTTAGCGGCGCTGTTTGCTGTGCTGCTGTTGCTGGGGCTGCTGGCTGCTGGTGCTTGCTGTGACTCTGTGAGACACCACTCACACCCCATTTTTCATAATTATTTCCCGGGAGAATGCACCGCTCGGCCTGCCATCCACACAGCACCGCCAGATTATTACACGGCACACACGCCCGCAGCCAATCTGTCTGCAGCTGTTTTATTATTCCCGTCTCCCTCCTGGCAAAAATTCTCGCTCGAGCCCTCGTCGGTCCTCACACACTGCAGCACCATACATACATATATAAAGACGCTCGGAAAAGCATCGGCTCACCCGCGGTCGACACATCCTGCAGCAGCAGCAGCTCCACCACCACCACCACACCACCACCACCACCAACAGCCAGCCAGTCAGTCAGCCAGCTTGTCATTCCGCTCAGGCTCAAGCACAGTCACGTTGGCCTCGTCGTGAGCAAGAAATGCCCTCTGTCATGCAGAGCAGCCAGCACACTTCTCCGGACCTAAGAAAGGGCGTCACTCTTTATTCCCATCCCACAGGTAATAATAATAAATTCCCGGTCACTGCAGTGAATTCATGCTGACTCGTCTTGTGTACAGGTCCCAATGGATGGTATCTCCCGAGATCCCTTGCTGCCGCAACGGCGCCTAATACAAACCGTGTAGGAAGGTTGCTTGTGTTTTGTCCGAGCTGAACATCCCGTACCAGACAATTTACGTCGATTTCTCAAAGGTTCGTCTGCCATACATGACACCCTTAACATTGTGCCAGGGCGACCACAAGGACCCCCATTTTTTAAACATATGTCCCAATGGAAGGGTATGTCTCGTGTTTTCGTCGGTTTGCTGACTCGCTTTAGATTCCCGCAATTGTTGACCGTGAGTGCCCTCCTTATATTAGCGAGACGTCGGCTGAGCCGCGGTAGATGATAATGGCGATTTTGCCCTATGGGAGAGCGGTGCCATCCTCCTGTACATTCCAACTGCGAACCTGCACTTACGATAGATACCTCGTTCAGCAATACGACAAGGAGTATAAACTATGGAGCAAGGACCTGAAAGTGCAGATGGAAATGACTGCTTGGGTGCCGTTTTCAACTTTCTACGGCTAATAAGTAGCTTATGTTTCAAGTCAGTGGACACTCTGTCATGCAAGGTTATTTTGCACCATTTAATAGCTAATGGCCAGGTCAAGCAGTTTACTTCTCCTTTTTCAGCGCAGACCGGTCGCCGAGCGCAATCTCACGTTACATTAACGAAACACGCCGCGTCTATGGAGTCCTAGAGATGAGACTCTCAGAGCAGCGAGAAGCATTGATCAACTCCTCCGCAGCGCCATCGCCACCTGCAAACAACGACGACGCAGCTGAGCCGCAATTCCTCATCGACGAGGAGACTCCCAACCAGAATACCGAGGAGAAGGCCAATGTTCTAGAGCCACTAGAGGAAGATTCGTCCGTGTGGCTCGTAGGCAACCATTGCTCCATCGCAGACCTCTCTTTTCTTACATGGGCCAACGTCGTGGACCGTATCGGCATTGATCTTGAAACGGAATTCCCGGTATCCCATTTTTCATACCCCTTCTGACACGTAAAGGAAGTTCAAAAATGGATAGACAACATGATGGCCCGCCCACAGACCCGCGCAGCCTTATCTCCCGACAGCTGAGGCTCCCATAATTTATTGTATCAAGTTCTTTTTGCAGCAACACATGTGTTTTTAGCGTATAATCATCTTGGAAGGACGGACGGGAAAAGTTATTTTTTTCTTGGGCGTTCGCGATTCCCGGATTTAGTTAAGAGGAACGGAACGACAGGGTTGTGTGAGGGAGTTTACTTTGAAGTTTGTCTAGGCACTCCTATTGCAGGGTTCATAGTATGGTGGTATTGGTAGTGTGGATTGATCATGGAATTGGTAGATGCGGTCTCTTTTCTCCCTCGACATGGCTTGCCCTGAACGTGGAGCGCAATTTATTAATACTCGGCTAGTGAGATTTCATATCAATATATTATATACTTGTTTCGTTATCTTGGCGAGGGTCCGTTGAGATGAGCCCCGTGACTCTACGTGATGCGGGATTGGTCGTGATCAGAATATCGGATACGCAGCCAAGATCGTCCGAACGAACTGCGCAACGGATTCTCGGCGGCGCCAGGATCTTGGAAATGAGAACCTAAAATGCCGTCAGGAGTGCGTACAAAGACCCGGGAGAACCTTCACTAGTGGCCATCATGACTCAAGATGACGAGCATGGGCCTGAGAAGAATGGCAAGCGGCCCCCCGTGCGAGTCATTTCTCCTGGTCTGGTGAATCTCGGGAACACCTGCTTCGCAAATAGTCTTTCCCCCTATCTTGGGCTTGTTCCTGACAAGCGTAGGTACTCTCCAAGTCCTGGCGGCAAGCGAGCCGTTGCATAATGTCTTATCGTCAACAAACGAAACTCCCCCTCCCGAGGGACCGCTTACCACTCCTTTCGTTAACTTGATGCGCAAGATATACCGATCGCAATCACCGCAAGCGTTGAATCCGAAAGAACTGTACAATGCTTTTGTCAAGAAATATACCTACTTTAAGCCGTATACGCAACAGGATGCACATGAGTTTCTGCGGTTTCTGCTGGAGGGATTGAAAAGCGAAGTGCCCGCACCGGCCCCTGAGACAGTAGTACGGCCTACCATGAAACGCACACGTCGCCGGACTCTGGTTTCCGCTGGATCCGAGGATATTGAGTCGCCTGGTGCTGCTGGCAATGCAGAAACCCAGGGAACATATATTGATCAACTCTTTGGCGGAAAACTAGCGAGTTACGTTGTCTGCGATGTCTGTAAATCTGTATCTCCCGTTCCAAAAAGTTCTAACAATAGGTATCTACAAGCTACGAGGATTACCAGGACATCTCATTACCAATCCACGAAGCAGATTCACCTCACCTCCGCAAACGGGACAGATTCCGCGCACAATTCCTCCGTCCAACATTCAACCCCTTCAATTCCCATAAATATTCCCTTTCAACGCCCACCGTCCAAACAAGCGACCAAGAAGAAGGCGGAGGGATGGCTTCCGATGTAGGTGGCTACATGTCCTCTGGCGGCCACCCAGAATCAGGTCGTCAGTCCGAACGACGTAGTCTGGATGAGGGCGATCGCAGGAAAGCCTCCTTCGGGAGGAAATTCGCTAAGTTGTCATTGGAAGATAAACCATCCTTGGATAGTTCTGTGCCGGCGATTCCAATTGCATTGCGGTTGGAACCGTGGGGGCATATTCCTGATCCGCCGAAGGAACGGCATGAGTATATCAAGAAACTGCTCGGGGAGTCTCATGAGGGACATCGCCTTTCGAGACTATTGGGAGGAGATTCAAGTCATCATCACCATCATCAAACTCGCGCATCTTCACCTAGTTCGTCTCCTTTGAGTAGAAGTACGAGCTTATCCCGCACGCTCAGTAGAATTGGAAGCGACAAAAATCCCGTGGCAAAGACTTCTCTCACCGACTGTTTCAAAAGATTTGCTTCTGTCGAAGTTCTTGACGGAGACAACAAATTTGCCTGCGAGGAATGCGCAAAAGTACGCCTCACCCACTTCATTGCTAATTCAAGTTCTTATATCCGAAACGAGCGACAGAGGGCGAAGATGATAGCAGTTCCGATGACGACGTCTCAATGGCAAGCCCCGATACAATCACGACACCAGTCGCTCCCGTCCGCAAGGCCCGTCGTCGGACCCTGACTCTCGAAAGACAAGAAAGCCGCGGCCGTACCCGAACCCGCGAGAGAACCCCCGACGGTGCGGAAGCAGACCTCGAATCCGATACATCCGCATTCGAAATCGACGACGAAAGTATCTCCATCTCGAAAGAGTCCTCTATATCCTCTCTCCCCATGTCCGAGACACCGGCCCTCGAAATCCCTAGTACTCCCGAAATCGCTCTCCCGGGGGAGGAAATATCGACGTCGCCTACGACGCTGGAGAGAAAAGTTACTTTAACACGGCCATCCATTTCGTCTGCTCCACCGAGATATATTTTGAGGAAGGCGTTCAAGAGGATTAAACTTCAGAGTCCGTTGCCGCCTGTGATGATTTTGCATTTGAAACGATTTTATGGGACTTATACCGGGTCGATGAAAAAGATTGATGATTTTGTGTCGTTTGAGACGGAATTCGATTTTGCGCCTTATGTTTTTCCACCGTCGATAAAGAAGTCAAAAGTATTGTATAGATTGACTGGTGTGGTCGTTCACCTCGGCTCCATCAACAGTGGACAGTACCTCCCCTTCCCCTCCCCTTGTCCCCTTTCTCCATTCCCCCTCACACGACGCACGTATGTTTGGGTATTTGTCTAACAATAGCTACGTGTCCTATTTCCTCACACATAAAACGTTACCGCCTTTACCAGACGAGAAATCCAAGAAAAAAGACCGACCAGTATCTTCAGATGGTGAATACCTTTCAAGGGAGGAACCTGGACAGGGACGCAGGGAGTGGGTATATGCAAGTGATACCAGTGTACGTGCAGCTAGTGTTGAAGAGGTTTTACGGGCAAGGGCGTACTTGTTGATTTACGAACGGAAATGAGAAACAGCATATTCATCTGACCGGAATCTTGTTCCTTCCCTCTTACATCACTGCAATTGACTGCGATTGTGCGTGCCTTTCGCTCGGCGGCATGCGAGCGCAGAGATGACACCGCGTGCAGAGCTTGGCACCGCGTGCATTAATCCAGCTTGGACCGTACTGTATGGCATAAGCAAGTGGTTTAGTACTCCCTGCTAGTGGTGACAGAAGAATCACCGAACGGGATGATGCGTAGTCCTGCAGTCAATTTTAAATCGCCTACTACTAGCCGTTTACACCAGGACCGGCTGGCGGAGCACTAGCCACAATGCGATGTACCCGCACATGGGTAGCGTCCCTGCGTACGGCATAAGCAAGAGAAGAATCACCGAACAGGGTTATGCGTAGTCCTGCAGTCAACGCACACGCATCACCCCGTTCGGCGATTCTACTGTCACCACTAGCAGGGAGTACTACACCACTTGCTTATGCCATACGCAGGAATGCTACCCCTGTGCAGGAACATCGCATCGTGGCTAGTGCTTCCCCTTCCGGTCCTGGTGTAAACGGCTAGTATGTAGGCAAGGTGACAGTGCACCGCCCCACCCACACAAACGCTCCACCGCGCAAATTGCACACTAAAAATTAACACGTTCCACCACCAAACCCGCTCTACCGTCTCCCCAACAATGCCCGGGCGAAAGCGAACGATAACCGAGAGTGAGGAATGGGAGCGGGGTATAGAAGACACGGTGGAGGCATACAAAAGCGGGAAATTCAGTAGTTTGAGACAGGCTGCGTAAGAGACGGGTTTCGATCGAAGGACTATTACAGCGTGCTTGAATGGCAGACCGACACGGCGAAAAGCACAGGAAGCCACCCAACACTTGTCACATGCGGAAGAGGAGGAATTGAGGAGGGCAATTCGGATTGCAACATTGCGAGGGAAACCGTTACAGCCACAGTTGGTACGGGTTATGGCTGAAGCGATTAGAAAACGACGTGTTAAGGGGGTGAATGAAGACGGGATTATACTTGTGGATTATGAGGCTCTAGGAAAGCGATGGTTAGACCGATTCAAAAAAAGGCAATGGAACCTCAGTACAGAAAGGGTCGAGAAAATAGAGGCTGTCCGAAATGCTATTACTGCTGAAGAGCTGGAGAAATGGTTTATTGAATTGGATCGCATCGTGCGAGACTTCAACATTCTGCCCGAGAATATGTATAACATGGACGAGACAGGGTTTAATATCGGCTATTTCGAAACTCGACAGTGTATTGTCGATACTACCATTAATTGTCGATAACAAGCACAACCTGGACGGCAAGAATGGGTAACTTCGATTGAATGCATCAGTATTGACGGATCTTCTATTCCACCAACCATTATCTTCACTGGCGAGAATTTCATAAAAGCATGGCATTCGACCAATTTCGATCCCACTTGGAAAGTCAGCAATAGTTCGAAAGGATGGACTAGCAACGAACATGCAATGATGTGGTTGAGACAATGTTTCGAACCAAGAACATGCGATAAAGCTAATGGACGACATCGTTTATTAATTTGCGACGGACACGATAGTCACTGTACCGCCGATTTTCTCGGGCATTGTATCGAACATAAGATTTTACTTTTTCTTCTCATTCCGCATTCTTCTCACATTGTTCAACCCCTTGACGCTGGGATATTTCGAGCGGTTAAACTAAGGTTATCTGGATATGTCGCACCAACCTTAGACCTCAGAGCTACGAAAATTCCAAAGGTATCAATTGGATTCCAACAGTGATTCAGAATCTGCCTTCCACTCCGAACCCAATTGCGGTACCACCTCATACCCCGATGACTCCAACTACGGCAACAACTACACCATTTCCTAATCATGTCCTTACCAGCTCTCCCTCCGATTTTACAGTTCTGCAAGCTGCAAATTCTGCCCTTAATCGCATGATCGAGAGTGCCACCCCTTTGCCAACACCTGCTCGCAAATTTGTCCGAACCCTTACCACAGCAGCCGAAAAGCTTTACACTCGTACCTCAATTCTACAAGAACGAACCGAAGCGCAAGAGAAACTCCTTGCCAATAGGCAGCAACGAGCCTCTGGGAGACGATCAGTTATCAAAGGTAAATTTCTACTTTCTACACCAGAAATTCACTCGGACGTACTACTCGCTGAAGCCAACACTAAAAACAATAAACGACGAAAGTGTATTTAACCCCGACCCCATCTACCGTGCTAACTTCAGCTGCTCCGGAGATTGATCCCTCACTAAAATCATTGCCAGTTGGTCAGACCAAAGTAGAAATTAGTCATTTTATGCAGAATCTGTAGCGCGCCTAATTTATGGTGGGGTGTTGGTGTGGGTGGGGCGGTGCACTGTCACCTTGCCTAGTAGGCGATATAAATTTATTGGGAAAATTTGAAAAATACCCACCAATTTTCAGGTATTTCAAAAAATACCCACCACCTCACTTAGCCGCACCTCTGTCACGAACGGAGTTCTAGTAAGTACGTTAGTTAGGTTAGGTTTCTCGGGGACTGCTCTTAAGCCCCCGAGAATCTTCATGTACCTTAGCTTGCAACAATTCATCCTTAGCAACCTCGTCCTAGTCCTCCGGCGCCCTTGGCTAGTTCTCCGACCCTCCCGCCTGATCTTCCGAGAGTCGTGGAGTTGCTTTCGAGTGCCCCGGGACTCGCTCCGTAACAACCTCAAGCTCCAGGCTAGCGCTCTAGGCTCCGGGCTAGCGCACCAGCTCCAGCTCGCATGTCCAGGCCCCAGGCTAGTGCAATAGGCTTCAGGCTAGCGCACCGGCTCCAGCTCGCACGTTCAGGCCACAGGCTAGTGCACTAGGCTCTAGGCTAGCGCTCCAGGCTCTAGGCTAGCACACCAGCTCCACCAGCAGGGAGCTAGACATTAGGTGCATGAGGTGCTTAGCCAGCG
>Ga0302325_10022608_pt1 | contig 13153 bp, 14 predicted proteins | sample Palsa_T0_2_FD_201948 | JGI IMG/M metagenome (GOLD analysis project Ga0302325, IMG submission 201948) | Peat permafrost microbial communities from Stordalen Mire near Abisko, Sweden - Palsa_T0_2 | ecosystem: Environmental > Terrestrial > Soil > Palsa > Peat permafrost | place: Sweden: Abisko... | reverse complement strand
TATAAAATAAGGATTTATAGAATATACTTCTAAGGCTTTATAAGCTTATACTTTATATATAGCCCTAACTATTATAAATAAATAATAAAGTATATTTACTTAATATATACGTCATGTGACCTATTAATTAATTATAATTAATTAATAATCAATTATTAATTGAATAGATTAGATTAATGCCTTAAATTTGTTGATTAGATTAGATTAATGGCCATTAATCTAGTCTAATCTAATCAATTCTCACACTGTCTTGCACTTGGTCACTTCTTTCCAGCATGGAGTTTAGAAACCAATTTCTAAGTTTTGATCCAGCAAACGCAGTCACACCAAGTGTGACTTCTCTTGAATTCATTGCGCCCAAGGCATAAATATTTAGAATAGCATTTGAGCGAACAAGTCTGGTAGTGTGTCTTTTTGGATGGGTTTTTAGATATTCGGCTATTAGAATTTAGAAGTAAAGCGCAGCTATCCTGCCTATCAGGCGTGAATACCTCGCTTGTTTTTTTTCAATCAAAACACTTCAGAACATTAACCTCTCCACGTCAATAAAACTTTTATGATTAAATTGGTCCTGGTATTTAATAAACTCTGATTCTATTTATCTATTTTCTTCTTCTTTTTTTTCTAGGCCGAACAAAGTTATTGTTTTGATCTTCGAGGTGTGCTGAATAAACAAGCGAAGTGGTCGCTGAGAGTTTTTGGGGTAGGATAGCGATGCCAAACGAGTATAACATGACTTCGAAAACGCGACTTGAATATCAAATTGCAACATTTTCAATGTAATTGCAATCGGGTGTACTAAAAGTCTACTTTTGGTGGGGAGGTGGGTGTCAATCCTAGGAGTAGCTAGCCTCGACTGATCGCACTGCTACTTGGCCGTGTCGAGATCATGGCGATGAACACGAGCGGCTGGAGCTTCTTTTGCTCCGGCTTATTAAGCACACATATCAAGATTATGTTTTAGATATATTCGTCCTTTTTTACTAGTGATGAACATCGTTGAAGTTGACTTGAAGCTGCTTTACGCCTAGGAGGGGGAGCCTAGCAACCCTGTTTAATAGATTTCAGGGCATTGACTTGGGTTTTCCTCATTTTAGCGGTCTGCTCTTAATTAACTATGAGATTCAACAAGCTTTTGTTGCTCTACGACAATGGTTCCAAATGGCTGGGACAGGGGTCTTCATTAGATTCTGTCAAGGGCTTTTGGAAACAGATAAAGATGGTTCTGCTTTTCACTACCGGTATTCTAATACCGGTAGGAAAACCCTTGCAAGAAAACGGAGTCAAGGGATCCAGTCTGACTCGACTTTCGAGATTGTGATTCAGCGCTCGCCAACCCTTGTTCCTCGGTGCAGTGCATACCGTACCTCGGCCCCAGGCCCTGTATCTAAAATTAACATCGCAGGAAACACAACGGCATGATATCACAACCCAATACGAAGGAGGTACCTCCATCAACAACAAAACACAGCCCCTAATTGAGTCCACTACTCAAACTCAGCTACTCGGGCAACCACCCCCGTTGAGAACATAGCTTTCCCGTTTCAGCCCCGTCAAAGATCCCGGATATTACTTCCCAAACCGATACCCCCGTCCGCCCTCATCCTTCCACCCAGCCTGCATCCTTACCAGCTCAGATCGCTCCTGCAACTCATTCATGTCGCATCGCTGCCATTCCACGTGGGGACTACAGTGACGTGCATCGACATTCGCGCCAGAAACGTGGCCCCCCTGTCTCTCATTCCTATGCCTCCTTAATTGCATCACTAAATAATCCCTGCCCGGAGATTATCCAGCCCGTGGGTGGATGGTGATTGGTTTCGGAACACGGAACGAGTTCCCCGGGCGAGAGGCGGGCTCTCTTGGATTGCGTGTTGTCCTTATGCCGCTATTTGGGGGGGCTTCGGTGAAGAGGGAAGCCTGTTCTGGAGCGGAGCAGGCAGGTGATGATAAAGTTTCTTGGGCGAGCGTGGGGGAGCGCGGGTGCGGCAGGACACCCCACGCGGAGATCCTGGGGCATGAATTGAGCTTGTCAGGAGAAAGCTTGGCTGAAGTATAGGCATTTAATCCGGTTGGTGAGGTAAATGCAGGCGTGAGGGAAATTGTTGAGATGGAAGTTAAGGCGGAGGGAGGGTTGGGCGCTATTGGGTTGTGCTGCGGTACCTGAGGAGTCCTGTGGGGGCGAGTGGCGAAGAGGTGGGGGCGTAAGGCTGATTCGTCTTAGGCCTCGATTGCTTCGAAGCTCTTCCAAAGGCTGTAACTCTTGACTCGTGTGGCGGAGGACAAGGTTACTATTGTGGTCGCGTCTTGGGTCTTGTCTCGGGGTCGACCTGCTTCGTTCAAAAGCAGCGAGGTGCAGCAACCGGTCACCTTTTGAAATTGCGGGATTTTCTGATTCTTTTCTTTTTTCACTTGCACGTTATCTAGAACCTCCACAGTTTCCTGCAAGAGTGCCGATCACTTCAACCTCAGGTTGTATTGTTCATCTAGGCAAGACAGGTACAGGAAGAAAGGGGTGTGGTGGAGGCCAGTTTCGTTGGCCGCACGTCAAATTGACAGCTTTAGCGCTGACAGGAGTCGCATTCTGGTGAGGGGAATGCTTAGCTCTGAGCTGCTGCGGCCAAGTTTCGTTATTCGTGTTTTAACATTGCTGCACGTCTGCAGGAATACCTTTTCCTTGTGTGTTGCTGCAAAGGAACAATTCAGGACTTAGCTTCGGGAATTCGTTGTTCGAGGTCACGTTTCGTGGCTGGGGTGATTTCCTCTGGGATGCCAATGGCTGAGATAATGGTCTACTCCTGCATATGCACTCTAGCCACCTTGTTCCACAGGCTTCCAATTGCTAGAGTCCTAGGTACCTGCAGCGCTTGGCGTAATACACAAGGATAACGGACTTGATCAATCATTTTATTTTGTCTATCGACGCAAGTGAGGCCTACGATGAGGGCCGTACTAAAAACTCTTCCCTGTCAGGTCGGCATGCTTTGGGTAGTACAACCAGACTCCTGGGAGCCTTGCTTCCCCGGTCTACGTCCGGCCCCCATATAAGGGAGGAACTCCCTTCTCTATTTTGGTGCCGCCACAGCCCAAGTTCATCCCATCTCAGTACCTAGGTACCCTACGCCTCGCTGCATCTGAGATACACTCAAGAATGGTCAAAAGATTTCGGTCTCCATACAATTACACTTGGTTGCTTCCACCAAGAGCCAATCAACAGACAATAAATACGCCACTCGCAGCAGAGTCCGAGATTCTTTGAAGAAAACGAAACCATTTAGTTAACACCAACTCGAATGCGCTGCAATCATGAGTCTCGCATCGTCCACGTCTCTTAGAACACTGGCTGGGTCCATTAACGGGTATGAATACTCTCTGATACTTGGAAACCAGATACGATTGCTGATGAATTCTCAGAGTCCGTGAACCTTTCCGAGCGGCGAACAGCATCATGCTAAGCCGCTACCTCTCCGACCCTCAAAGACACGAGAAGATAGGATGTAGCATCAGCACTGTCAACGCCAAGAACTCTCCAGCGCAGGACATCAAAGAGACGAAGAAGAAAATACGCGCAATAATGCCAAAGGAGTCCGGGGGCGGAGCAAATCAGAGGGAGGGCCACTGAGGGATCTGTGGTAACGAGGGACTGTCAGCCTTGACATTGTCGTACGTTTGGAAAAAAGTTGGGATGCGGGAGCCATCCACAGCCACTTGTTCGCTCGCCTTGTGTTGCTGGGATGTGGCTGCACTAATATTTTTGTCACAAAACCGTTAGCAAAAAGAAAAGTTTGATTACCCGAAATGTTATAATTGCTCTCTTACTTGATGAACAAAGCCTGAAGATGCATTTGAAAAAGCCTCTGGAGCGTGACTTAGCTGCATCTGTTATTTTTTGAGGACACGGAAAGGCCTGAAATCCAAGTCGATTGTTTCACTCGCATTCTGGGCAGCAAAGGGAGATGGACGTTGAAACTGTGAAACACACGCCAGAACCCCCGTCCCAAGGCTGTCAAGGGAAGCCTTGCCAGCCAGCGGATCTCTCGGGGCGGCAATCTGAGGGATTTGTGGAGAGGTCAGGGAGCCTGGTCTAGCCCATTCCACCCCAGCTCTCCGCCCTGGGGAGGAGGTAAAAAGTAATTTGAGACATATATTAAGATAAACATGTCAAATTCGTCACTAATTATCGACGCAGCTACTATCAACATTATTTTTAAAGGGCAGGCGAACAGGAAGATTCGCACTCATTGGAATCGGGTTGCGATTGATCTTCCTGTAAAATTCCCTCAATTTTTTCTGTGTGATCACACTGTGCGAGGGAATACTGCCTGAAGCCTGAAACGCCAAGGTACGACCTGAGATCGTAAGTACGCTATCTCGTAAATCGTGTATTACGAAATTTCTTCTAGAAGGTGGTCTCGAAGGGCCGGGGTTCGTGAAGTCAAAGTAGTGCGAGGTCACACAACGCATGCTGCGCGATGTGACTGAGTCAAGCAACAAACCATACCCAAAGCACTTGACAGCATAGCTGAACCGGCCCTAGAACGGAAATGCATAGCCTCAGTCTCCAGGCCGGCCAAATCAAATACTGCCAGTTGAGACTGTAATTTTGACAGGCACACGAAGGAGAGGCGCAGGTAGTGCGAATGCCCTTACAAGGGCGTTATCCTTGCAAAAATCGGTCTGTTTCTCTGGTGAGAAGATTCCATAAAGCAATCATTCGACTTCATCCCAGAAGTGGCTCAAAAACAGGTTTTGGGCCCACTATTCCCTTTGAGGATGATGGCTTAGCTGCCTTGAGCGCAAGGCTGTAATGACCCCAGAGGCCTAGCCTTGAAATCAGGGGTTTCGATAGGCTACACCGCGCCAAGTGCAGCCATGCTTCGCACACTCCTTCCACGAGGCTTTGTAGATATAGAACGTGTTCGACAGGTCAAAGCCATGGGGTCTCATGTCCTCCGGCGGCCCCGATTTGGATCGTTGCACGACACTTGCCAGCAACTAATAAGACACCGGGGGTTATTCCGGAGGCCAGGATACGACGCCAGACTACAACGGCTGTCGTGCTCCGAGTCACTACAATGTCAGAGACAGTTGGTTGAGATATGCAATTTGTGATGCTATTGGACAATGAACACTCGGGAGAAATGGTACCTGCTTCAGATGAGACCTGGGGACAGCTTGCAATTCGCGAAGGCCACTTGACAGCTGTCACTTCAACGGTGGAAAGGGGTTCACGGTACATGATGTCAACGGCGTGGACAACGCATAGTGGTATGATTCTGGAACCCTGAGGTCGGGTCCCACTGGAAGAAGGGTCGGGAAGGCTGAGGGGGCCGAAAGAGATGGGTGAAGTGTTCTTGACCCGAGTGTCTGAAACTTTGACACAAGGCCTGATCCGAACAGGAACGTGATCCAACAAATGTTGTCACTTTGGGACTTGTCATATTGCCGGTCGGCAATGTGCCTGCACATCGACGCCCCTACAGAATGGCGTCTGCAGCAACCCATTTGCGGCCGCACGTGTTGTGGCTAATCAGCGGGCCGGGGTTCTCGATTGAGATTGAAGCAGACTGATTGAGACATGTTGCTGCAGCATGATTACCTGCTGCATGCTGGTCTGTGTCCAGGTGACAAGCAGCTTCGCAAGATGATCAGGGGTTAATGGCTGCCTTCCTAAGGTTGGTGCTGCCTGGGGGACTAGGTGTATGAAGGATGAATCTTCTGGCTTTAAAACTGTTGGGACTCAGCAGATGTTCTTTGTACGGAGGGGATACCCACGATCAATTTTGGTCCCCTGATTCAGCTGGTATGGCGCATCCAAAGCTGCAAGCTTTGCCGCACAGGATGTCGTGTAACACAACATCCCGAAGTGGGAGATAGCAGGAGGGGGCAGCTGGCGCCCCGGCGCTTCGATTTTCACTGCTATGCCCCAGATGTGCGGCTGACTGGGTTGCTGCCGAGCAGACCTGACGATTCTGGAAGAGACGAGGCTACAGTAGCAGAGCGTCCACGTTGTGCTTTTCGAACGCGAAACGCGCTTCTGTTTTTGCTCGCGATAATATTATAATAGAAATAAAATGTTTTCTTTCGCGCCGCGACCTCTTCGCTTCAGAACGAGAAAGTCCGTGCCTCAAGCCACGACAGTATTATTCGTCCAATAACAAAGGGTCTAATATTAGAGGTCAATAGCTAATTTCAGGATAGGGGCAGAACGTTTTACTGTATTGTTGGCCGTTTCAACTTCAGCCCAGCAAGATATAGCAACGGTCCCTTGACGGCCCCATCCGTACCGGACCACTCTCATGGTAACGGATCGGATGCAAGCCTTGAGAAGGAAATGTTCTAGGGCTTCTCTGCAGCTCATTCGCCGCCACATGGAGACCACCAATCAACTGTGCCCCAAGATGGTGGAACCACCGCAACGTTGACGAGGATGATCAGCAAGTTTGCTGAGGACGAAACCTCGTAGCAGGGACCTGTAGACGAGGTACAGCAGTGTTTCTGGAAAGTTTTTCTTCTTCTACTTGTATTCCGGGAAGCTTCCCCGCAAGGTTTGAGGATACAAAGGACAGACGAACTTGATCACCGAGTAGGACATGCCGGGATTCTGCACCGCCAAAGGTAGACGTTTGCGAGCGTGCAGAACCCAGTAGTCTCTCCCGAGTCTTTCTGGACCCCCCTATCCTGGTTGATTATGTTTTGCTGGTCTTCGCGCTTTGGGGGATATGACAAGGGCGCCCAGCAGACACATCTGATGGGCTTGTGAGTACAGCACAAAATTGTGGAACCGGGATTAGTTCTGGATGCCTCACCGAGGGTTATAGAAAGGCACGTTTCGGACTCTAATTTTGTCCATAGTTCGCACGATGGAAGAGAGGGCCGCACACGAGTACTAGCCTGGTTGCCTTTTCATCAGCCCCTAGCCGATATCTCTCTCAAGTCACCACAGAAACTACAAGTTCAACATCTCTCCCCCTTTCCTAAATGCTTGCTTCTTACAGTCCACGCGTTCCAGCGCTTTTCAAGACCACATTGGTACCCGTCACTCTTTCCAATTTGTACAAGTACCCAGCACCGTCTCTCCTTCAGATCAGCATCTCTACTGGGAGTTCTCGTAGGATACGTTTCTTCCAAAAAGACTCTTTACGCATTACGAATTCATTCCCCTCTACTGCTCCTATCGCCATGTCGCAAGCTTCGAACACTTCGTCGATGGAGCCTCACAACGGGTCCGCACACAGGTACCCCCCTCATCCATTATGAGAGTGACACCGTGCTGATGTCTACTAGCAACAGCAGACGATCTCCACAAACACATAGCCGCAATTCCCGTTCTCGGCGTACTGGTCGCCGATCCTACCGCACCACTGCTCATATCGAACATCGAAACATTGTGAATGGTGGTGGGGTGGATTATATTGACTCCCATGTCAACGGGGAAACGTATGATTCCGCTTTCACATATGCCATGTTTCCACCAGAGCAACCTGGTCGAGTTCCTTCAGAGGCTTACTGTCCCGAAAGTCAGTACTATTACAACTCAGCACAATTCCAGGGCAACGAGCCCACGATGTACGATAATGAGCTTAACATTGATGAGGAGCAACCCCTGGCGGCACCTGCTCAGACCCAACAATACGCCTCATATCCCAGCCGCGATCACCACTTGCAGCAAATGCAAACTGACTCCTACCCACACGCTCTAGACCAAGGGTCTTATCGTCCTCAGACTCCGGTCCAGAACGGTCACCAGAATGTCCCGCCCTCCCCCACTACAATACGCTGGTCAGCTGAGCGCTCCCCCGAAGAACGACTACGACTTGGTCTTCCCAGATACGCTACGGAAGCAGAAGTTGAGGCGGAGCGTCGTGCGTACGAGCAAGCCATGCACGGTGCCGATCAATCCGACGCCCCTCAATCAGGATGAACTTCACGCTCTACACGATTCAACGACTGCATGATTTCACGATCATGAAGCCAAGGCGGCGAACTGGTTTGGGTTACCGAATATTTAGTTTGGGTTGTGCTTAATGTCTTTTTTCACTTCTTCAATCATCCACGTTCATTTCGTATGGTCAGATCTGGCATCAGACCATACCATCACTTCTGGGGCGGCATTCTGTAATACTACTGTGCTTGTTTCATACCGCTGCGCGGCTTCTCTATTCCTTGTCTTGGAAAATGGATGATCTTAATGTACTGTACCACCACTTTCCTTCTCAAAACCAGTTTTCCTTGCTGCAGGACAGCGTACGTGTAAATCTAGCACCAGAACTCTCGTAATCTAATGAATCAATGTCCATTCAAAGCACCAAAGTCTCCACTCTACCCCCACCTTCCTTCTCCCGATCTGCTTTCCCTGCTGCAGGACAGCACACAGGTACGTCTAGCCCAAAAATCTCATAATCTAATGATTATGAATCAATCCCAGTCCAAGCATCAAAGTCTCAAGGATACTGTAATCTTACAAGGCCTCAAAACATTAATCATCGGCCATGCCGACTTGTCCACATCCCTAAGCCAAGAGTCAAATCCCACCTCGGCCATGCAAGAACAGATTCTAAAGGACTTCTAACCACCTCGGGTGTGCCGCCTCTTCCACAAAATAAACTCGGCCTGCCGCCTCGTCGCCCACTTTTGCTCTTTCGTCCACCAGCGGCCTTCCCTTTCCATTCCACCCCACTTTTCACTTTCACTCAATGTCACGCCCTCCCCCTCCAAGGCAGGCAATCGCACGATCACACCTCGGCGCTGCCGTCTCTTCCCCCATCCTCGCGGCTTTCGCGAACAAACCAATCGCTCACCCCTTCCCCACTCCACACCAAACTCAAAGTACACCGAGTACGCTCCCGCCCCCTGAACTCGAAATGCCGACGACGGTTCGCCAATTCGATGCGATCCCCTTCTTGAGTTCTCTTTGGGATCAGGGACGCAAGGCATGAGCGATCCGTCCCGCGCCGGGAAATGGATGAGAGGTGGCTGAGCGTAATGTTCAGGGTCCCTGCACGGGGATTCCCAGCGATGGGAGCCACTCCCCCTCTTAAAACCACAACACCACACCATCCTTCCTCTTCAAACCGAAATCTCATCGTTGCAGCAATATTCAGATCTCAATGGGAAAAAAGCAACTCGCTCCCCTGAACTCAACTCGAGCTTTATCTAAGACCTGATAAAATGGCGGTCTCAACCCCACTCCCCCCCAGCCCCACTTACCCTTAGCCTCGCTCCTACCACCGCCACAGCCCGCCACGGCCCCACTAAAACCGCGCCCCCTACTGTAAAAATCCCCAATTTTCGGTACCGGCACCCTACAGTAAGCCCCTCCACCGAGGACACGGCAGGGCAAAACCTGGCTGCGCTGCCGAGTGGCAACTGAAGCAAGACATTTTAGCCTCTCCTCGCCTGCGACGATCGATCTGTGCTTTCGCCATCACTGAGCTTATTTCAACGCTCATCTTACGAGTCATTAATCTCCACTGAAAATTTTAAGATCGGTGATGCTTTTCTTGGCTTTTGTAAATCCTTTTGTAGCGTTCGATGATGCGGTTGGTATAGGAGGATTGGCGGAGTAGACGATTGTTGTAGTTTTCGCTGCAGTCCTAGTGGACGAGTTATGATTATGACTGACCGGTTTTGATTTTAATTTCCGGTTGAGACATTTTAATGTGTCATGAGAATGAATAAATTTGTAATTGATATTATTTGTTGTGGTTTTGTGAGCGTTGATTGAGCTGTTCTACCGCGTATTCTCATCGCTTCTTCCCAGCACCAATGGCTCGTTTCATGCTCCGAACAGCAGTGGCTAAGAGACCTCTTAGCCTCTGGTCGTTGAGAATGATGTCCGCGGAGAAGCTGCCTTAAAAGAGACATGCCGACCAAATGCACCTGCATGTAAGATTACTTGCATAGCATCTCCATCAGAGCCCGAGTCAGCGAGCCGACATCATGACACGCCTGACTCGAGGGACGACCCTTTGCCGACGACGAAAACTCAGAGCCTCAGGTAGGCGTCCCCGCCCCTATTTTGAGCCGCATTGGGCCGACGCTCAGCCCAACGGCACATTCCATTCCATTCCGCCAAGCAAGCGAAATACTTCACCGCTACAATATCTAGCCGACATCGAATACCATCATCTCTTTCATGCAAGGCTGAGGTATCCGTCCTAAGCACCTTCCGAATCCATCAACCCCCACATGTGATCCTTTAAGCAAAAATCGCCTGGGACCTGATTCCCTGATCGCCTATCTCAGCTACTTCTGCAGCTATCGCATTTGCGTGCTGTTCTAGGTACTGAGACAAGGGATCTGTCGGTGGGAGCTCTAAAGCCTTCTCTAGAGTTCTCACCGGTCGAGCGATCCGCCACGTGTTCAGAGACGCATGAGGTATATTCGCCGGCGAAGAAGTAATCGCTGTATGTGTATGTACTGATAAGACGCAAGAAGACAACGACACAAGTCGGAGAAATATGAGTCCGATAGGATGCAATCAAAGACATTGGTAGGAGTCAATTGCAGTCGCCGTCAGCCTTGTGTTTTCCAGTGGTTGAGGACCATCTGCATGCCTTTTGGTTGGGCAGCCACCATCGGGTGTGTCAGGCACAAGGGCTTGGCGCCGGGTCGAGTGGAGATAATGTGACAAGCTTACCAATGCATGCAAGTGCCGAATGGGCAAAGACCGATCGCTTGAGCACATGCGGGGTTGGATGGTGGACTGTGGATCGAGCACCTGTCCTTTCTGCGAAGAGTCGCAACTTCGCGTGATTGAACAAAGAAGATGGGTGTGTTGCCAACGCATCGATCGAGTCGCGACTTCGAGTTGCTGGATTCCACAACCCACCGTCCAATGCCCGTTGCGGTACATTATCGTCGGAATCTTTCAATATATATTGCTTCTGCCCTGGTGATGGTGTCGAGGGTGTCGTCGCTCATGACTTGTCCAGAAATTTGACCTCATTCCGTAGGACACACGTGTTTGTGCGAGAGACTCTTGGGCCGAAAATCCCCGAGTCACAAATATATCGAAAATACCATTGGTATCTAGCCCTAGAGAATGCAGTCTTCCATGCCCCATTGCCCTGTCCTTGAAGAGCCGTTTTCTCCAGTAGATTGTGGAGACCCCGCTGTCACGCATGAGCAGGCATGCTTAATTCTCCGCCTGGAAACGCAAAAGACGCTTAGATCTGCGGGCCATTCAATCTCCTTCCGGCAATGTGGGCTGGCTTTTGGTTGGTGGAGACTATTTGGGCGTCTGCGTTAATCATCAAGGAGTCCCTTGCGAGAAGAGAAATTATATGCAGGGTTGTTGATTATGAAATTCGTCGTAAGTGGCCCTGTAAGATAACGACTTGTAGTTGAGGTACACGTTGCGATGCAGAGGTGACGGACTTCGGCGACAGCTTCTGAAGAAATCAGGTGAGTGGTCAGAGGTACGGCCTCGAAGTTTGCCCTCCCGCCATCGTTCGGGATTCGTAGGTAGAAGAATGAGCGGTCAAGTTCCGAGTATAGATAGATCATGCCTCGTGCGCGGAACTTCTTGTCACGAAGAAAGTGCAGCAATAAATCCGAGCATTTACCTCCAGATACAACTTCATGATGTCTGATGTCGAAGCTGAGAACGGTTCTAGCGCAAGGTACCCGATGACAGACACACCGTCTTCCCCCTAACTGATTCACGGATTGTAGCTGACGGGTCAATGATTTTAGTGGATGTGACACCGGCTCTCCGCAGCGCAAATCCTCTATAGACTCCGTTGACCTGCCAAATTATTCGGCAACCGAGAGCTATGTCGGGGAACAACAAAAACATGAGCAAATCGCTATCGGAGAGTGCACTTCTGATCCCGATGAGGCCGTTGAAAACCAGGCGAAGAAGATGAAGGAGGAAATAAAGGAGACCGATGAGAAGTTGGATGGCTGATAGGCAGACTGGGATAGCTGATGATATGATAGAGAGGCGACTTGTCGCTTCTTGAAGTGTGGCTGAAAGGAACAAGTCAATTGTAATGAAAGTCCCAACTGTTCTCCCATCTTGTTCTTGGCCCTTAGTCTTGATTCGCTTGAATGATGTGAAAGTCGGCCAAGAATGGTGTATTGTAGTGTGCTGAATCTGCGCAATTGAATCGTCAGCGAAAGGCAAGAAACTAGCGTCGAGATTCGACAAAGGCCAAAGATGTTTAATGCGAATATTACAGGAGGCCGATCCCCGATCATGCACCACTCACAACAGTCTGCTTTCTAAAAGATAGGGTCAGTTATGGACCCGCCGAACTTCTTCCTCGGTGTAATCAAGGTCTTGATTTCACACCGTGGGCTTCTTTCGCCACTCGGACCTCGACCTCTCCATTCTCCATACCAAAGTAGGCAGCTACAGGTTTCTGCCCGCCGCCTTCCTCGCCCGCATTAGCCACTTGAACACCATTTCTGCCATGAAACAGCCCGACTTCGACGACACCGACTATTCTCTTTAGTCTACGTCCAAGGTTATGTACCTCCCAAGTGCCATGCTCCCCATCGCCTTTGTCATGCCCTTTGAGGTCCGAGTGCAAAGCCAGAGGGGGAAAGGGAGCATCCATAATCCACATGCCATTGTCTGTAACCACAGGGCCAGCCTTTGCACTGCCCCCTTGGCGTAGCTTTGGGTCAGGTGAGCCTAAATTGATGAGTATTCTTTTTACAGTCGGCGCAGCCTTGGGCAAGATCTCGATAGGAATTGTTTTCCACTGAGTGAGGAGTCGTGGTTGGAGCTTTCGATAATCTGGGTCAAAGTGAGCATGAGGTCGCTATAACCAGCAAAACGATCACGAACCAGCAACACATATGAACTTCTTTGCAGAGGTAGCTACGAGTTTCTCCTGGAACAGACATGCTCCACCCCCTTTTATGCAATTAAGATCCTCATCAATCTCATCTGCGCCATCAAATGCGACGTCAAGACTTTCACGCTTTCCTTTCAACCCCAGATCCTGGAGGCCGGTGGCCACGTTAAGCGCTGTGACGCCTGCCATTTTTGTTTGGCTTACTTCGACTGGGGGTAAGGCATCTATACTTCCCAGAGGAAGACCAGCTTCAATGATCAGCTGCTTTGACTGCTCGCCCCTGGGGAAAGTCAGCATTTAATCAGTATGACCGGTCTTAGTGTTCGATAAGTTGCTGTATA
>Ga0302325_10022607_pt1 | contig 13153 bp, 9 predicted proteins | sample Palsa_T0_2_FD_201948 | JGI IMG/M metagenome (GOLD analysis project Ga0302325, IMG submission 201948) | Peat permafrost microbial communities from Stordalen Mire near Abisko, Sweden - Palsa_T0_2 | ecosystem: Environmental > Terrestrial > Soil > Palsa > Peat permafrost | place: Sweden: Abisko... | reverse complement strand
GTACAACTCGACGGGCACCGAGCCTGAGTCGAGGTTGTGGTAGCTCCAGTCGGGCTGCTTGCGCAGGTGGCGCTCGTCCAAGATGGCCTTGCCGTCCCGGATGTCGAGCAGCTCGGCGATCAGCACTGGCTCCGTCGCCGGGGCCGCACCGGACAGATGGGCTGCGAACTCCTCGGGGAACTGCTCCATGATGCTCTCGAGCACGACCTGCTGCTGAGTCGCCAGGAAGCACCGCGACCGGTCGGCCACGGTGCCGATCCGCTTCTCGATCTCGGCCATGTCGTACTCGGTGGCGTCCGAGCCGCTCACCAGGGCCAGCCGCTTGGACAGCGTGATGCCGTCCAACTTGCAGGGCGAGCACTGACCGCACGATTCCACCGACAGGAAGCGGGCCACGCCCGCCGCCACGGCCGTCATGTCGACCGTGTCGTCCAGGACGATGAACGCCCCGGAACCCAGCCCGCTGCCAATGGCCGCCATGCCCTCGTAGCTGACCGGGGTGTCGAGCTGCGCGCCGGTGATGACGCGGTTGGCCACGCCCGACAACACCGCCTTGATCTCATGTCCCCTGGTCGGCCCGCCGCCGATGGCCGCGATGACCTCGCGCAATGGCGTGCCCATGTCGACCTCGCCTACACCGTGGCGCTTAGTGCTGCCGGTGACGGTGCACACCATGGTCCCGGGCGACTGCTCGGTGCCTGCGGTGCGGAACCACGCCGGTCCCCGGGCGACGATGCGGGCCACATTGGAGAGGGTCTCGGTGTTGTTGACCAAGGCCGGAGCGTCGTCCGGCGTGTCGATGCGATCGGCGCCCCGCAGACCCCGGCGGAAGGTGGGAACGACCCGGGGGAACGGCCAGCGCCCGTCGATCGTCTCCAGCAACGCGCTCTCTTCGCCGTACAGGTACTCGTCGGGGCCCTCGAACACCGTCATGGTGATGCCCTCGGCCCACCCAGCGTCGGCCACCTCTTCCATGGCATCGCGGGTGCGGTCGATCTCGCCCGAGAAGGCCTCCTTCATGGCGAAGATCACCAGATCGGCGCCGACGGCCCGGGCCGCGATCAACGCCCCTTCGACCACCAGGTAGGGGTTACGGCGGAGAATGGTGCGATCCTTGAACGTGCCGGGCTCGCCTTCGGCCGCGTTCACGATGACGGTGGTGGGCGTGGTCGCCGACTGGTTGGCCGCCACCGTCTGCCACTTGCGGCCGGCCAGGAAGCCCGCACCACCCCGGCCTCGCAATCCGGAGTCGAGGACTCGTTCGATCGTTGCGGTTGATCCGATCCGCTCAGCCATCTTGATGCCTTTGCCGCCGCCGCGGGCCAGGTAGTCGTCGAGGGAGATGATCGGCCTCGGGTACAACACTCGATGCACCAGGGTCATGGGTCAAGTCTAGCCCACCTGTCGACCCTGTGTGAATGTGATCACAATCACAAGCGATAGTTTTCTCCCACCTCCCGCCGTCGATGGCCATGGCGCCGACTAGAGTGCCCAGGCCGCCTCGTTTGACGTTCCAAAACCTGCTTGTCGCACAAGCCCGGTGGTCACCGCTCAACGGCAGAGAAGAGGAAGCAATGCAGATCGAACCGCTGGTCAGCCGATCGGCCCTCGTCGTGAAGAAGAGCGACAGCCTGCACGACGCAGCCGTCGCCATGATGGAGCGGGGTGTGGGATCGGCGGTCGTCATTTCCGACGGCAAGCCGAGCGGGATCATCACCGACCGCGACGCCCTGCGCGTGATCGCCCGGGGCGCCGACCCGAAGGCCCTGACGGTGGGCGACTGCGTGAAGCGGGCGCTCAGGACGGTGACTGGATCGATTGACATGGTCGAGGCAGCCAACATCATGCGGGAAACCGGGTTCCGCCAGCTGGTCGTGGTCGACGATGCCGGTGTGTTGGCCGGCGTGTTCTCCATGCGGGATCTGGTGGTCGGGTTGCTGCAAGAGAGAACCGTCACCGCCTGATCGGCGCGGGCGAACGGGCGCCCTAGCGCCCCATGGGCAGGCTTCGGCTGGGCGTGGCCCTTCTCCTTCCCTCCCCGCGGGCGGAGGAGGTCAATGGCCTGCGCCGGGCGTTGGATGATCGCAGCCTGGAACGGGTGCCCCCGCATCTGACCCTGGTCCCGCCGGTCAACGTTCGCCAACAGGACCTCGGTCGCGCCCTGGCAACGCTGCGAGCCGCCGCCGCGGCCACCGCGGCGTCGATCGTCGTAACGGTAGGACCACCGGCCAGCTTCCTGCCCGCCAACCCGGTGCTCTATCTCCCGGTGGGCGGCGACGTCGACGCGGTTCACGCCCTGCGCCAGCGGATCTGGCAACCACCCCTGACCCGCTCCTTGACCTGGCCCTTTGTGCCCCATGTGACGTTGGCCGACGATGCCCACCCCGATCGCATCGACGCCGCGCAGCGGGCGTTGGCCGGCTATACCGCCGAGGTCACCTTCGATCGGGTCCACCTGCTGATCGAGCGCCGGCCCGGTCCTCGGTGGCAGCCCCTAGCCGATGTTGCCTTCGGGCCACCCGCCGTGGTCGCCCGCGGCCCGTTGGCGGTCGAGCTAGTGCGCAGCCACCAGGTCGACCCGGAAGGGGTGTTGTTGCTGGAGGTCGAAGGCGTTGATCTAGGCCTACCTTCGGCACCTTTCAAAGGGCCGATGGTCGTCACCGCCCGGCGGGAAGGCGGCGTGGTCGGGCTGGCGGCGGGCTGGCTGAGCGCCGACGGGTTCCAATCGGCGGTGTTGGTGGCGACACCGCACCGGGGGCAGGGGATCGGCCGCCACCTCTCGTCCGCGCTTGCCGTGGCGGTGGGGGAGCAGGGCTGGGGCTAGGTGAAGGGGACGGCGGAGTAGCGGCTGAGCTTCTTCAGCTGATGGTGGGCATCCACGCGCCGCACCGTCCCCGACTTCGATCGCATCACCAGCGACTGCGTGGTCGCGCCCTTGGGGTCGTAATGGACGCCCCGCAGCAACTCGCCATCGGTGATACCCGTGGCCGCAAAGAAGCAGTTGTCGCCTCGCACCAGGTCATCGGCGGTGAGCACCACGTCCAAGTCGTAACCGGCGTCGATGGCGGCCTGGCGCTCCTTCTCGTTGCGGGGCCATAGCCGGCCCTGGAGCACGCCGCCCATGCACTTCAGCGCCGCCGCCGCGATCACGCCTTCAGGCGTGCCGCCGATGCCAAAGAGAATGTCGGCCCCCGATTCCGGCCAGGCGGTGGAGATGGCGCCGGCCACGTCGCCGTCTTGAATCAGCCGGATGCGCGCCCCGATGGCCCGCACCTCGGCGATGATCTTCTCGTGCCGAGGCCGGTCCAAGATCACGACGGTGATGTCGTGGACCGACTCTCCCTTGGCGTCGGCCACCGCCTCGATGTTGGCCGTCACCGACTTGGTGATGTCGATGGCGTCGGCCGCCTCGGGCCCCACCGCGATCTTCTCCATGTACACGCAGGGACCGGGGTCGAACATGGTGCCTCGCTCGCTGACCGCGATCACGGCCAAGGCGTTGCCCCGGCCCAAGGCGGTGAGCGTGGTGCCGTCGATGGGGTCGACGGCCACGTCGGTCTCGGGCGGCGTCCCGTCGCCGATGCGCTCACCGTTGTACAGCATGGGCGCTTCGTCTTTCTCACCCTCACCAATGATGACGATCCCGTCCATCGGCACGCTGTGCAGCACGACCCGCATAGCGTCGACCGCCGCGCCGTCCGCCCCTTCCTTGTCCCCTCGGCCCATCCAGCGAGCAGCCGCTAGTGCCGCTGCCTCGGTCACCCGTACCAACTCCATGGCCAGATTGCGATCAGGGGCTTGGGCGGTTGAGGCGGATGTCATTGTCGGGAATGTACAAGACCGGCGGTGCTCGCGATGCACTGCGGGCGCGGTAAATGGGTAGTTTGCTGTCGTGGCAACCACTGTCGAGTCCGCGTCGGCCTCGACGGCTGATGCCATGATCGATTCGCCGGCTCCTCCGAGGGTGCTGCACCAGCGCGTCGATCAGGCGCTGCGCTACGCCATGCCGGTTGCCGCCGGGCTGGTGGCGGTGGGCGTGGTGCTGCGCTTTGTCGCCAGTTCGCAGCTGTGGCTGGACGAGGCGCTGAGCGTGAACATCTCACGTCTGCCGCTGGGCCAGATCCCCGGCGCCCTGCGCCACGACGGGGCACCACCGCTCTACTACTACCTGCTGCACTTCTGGATGAACGCCTTCGGTGAAGGCAATTTCGCCGTGCGGGCCTTCTCGGGCGTCATCTCAACCGCCACCCTGCCACTGGCTTGGCTGGCGGGCAAGCGGCTGGGTGGCCGCCGCATGGCGTGGACTTCGCTGCTGCTGTTGGCCAGTTCGCCCTTCGCCATCAACTTCGCCACCACCACCCGCATGTACTCGCTGATGATCCTCTGGTCGCTGCTCGGGTTCCTGGCCTTGTCGCGAGCGCTGGAACGACCGACCAGCGGCCGCCTCGTCTGTCTCGGCGCGCTCACCGCGGCCGTGCTCTACACCCACTACTGGGGCATCTACCTGGTGGCCGTCACCGGCCTCTGGCTGTTCCTCCGGGTCAAGCTGCCCGTGGCCCGGCAATGGTTGGCCAACCGGTCCTCGCCCGTCTCCGCCACGGCCGGCGAAGATTGTGTCGCCGTCGCCGTCGCCGTGGCCGCAGCGCTCGACGTCCCCGCTGCCGCCCCGAACGCCGCGCTCGACGTCGACACCCTCGACGTCACCGCTGCCGTCCCGACCGACGCTGCCGCCCCGACCGACGCCGAGAGCGACGCCGCCGACGACGCGCCCGAAGACGCCCGCACCGCCGCCGCCGACGTCGTCGACCCGACGGCGACGGCCGGCCGGGCCGGCGCGTACCCTGCCCAACGCGCCGCCTGGTCCTGTTTCCTCGCCATGTTGTGCGGCTCGCTTACCTTCGTCCCCTGGATCCCGTCGTTCATTTTCCAGACGATGCACACCGGCACGCCGTGGTCCAACGCGGCGGGCCTGGGCGACATCCTTACCGTGCTCAACCAGTACTCGGGCGGTGGCCCGTGGGGGGCGGCGCTCGGCCTGACCCTGTTCACGCTCCTGCTGCTTGGCGTCTTTGGCCAGTCGAACGACGGCCATCACGTGCTCATCCGGCTCTCGGCTCGCCGGGAGGCCCATCCCATCGCTTTCGTCTTCATAGGAACGCTGCTGGTGGCGGTGCTCGGCGGCACCGTCGCTCAGGCGGCATTCGTGGGTCGCTACACCGCCGTGGTGTTCCCACTGTTCATCCTCCTCGCCGCGATGGGCGTGACGGTGTTCGCCAACCGCCGCATGCTGGTGCTCGTCCTGGCATGGACCACGTGCGTCGGGCTCATCGTGGCCGTGGGCGCCCAAGTCTCGCCTCGCACGCAGGCCGGACAGGTGGCCAACGTGATCAACAAGTACGCCAGCCCAAATGACGTCGTGGTGTACTGCCCCGACCAGCTTGGTCCGGCGGCGTCACGTTTGATCACGGTTCCCGTGCAGCAGTTCACTTTTCCCCGGGCTGACCAACCGGAGCGGATCAACTGGGTCAACTACGAGCAGGTCATCCGCGACACCAACGTGGAAGAGTTCGCCGATCAGATGCTAAGCATTGCGGCCGGTCACGACATCTGGTTCGTGCTGAATCCCAACTACTCGGGTACTGAAGGCAAGTGCAGCTCACTCATGGACTGGTTATCGGCGAAGCGCAACAGCCAGGTGTGGGTGTCCGACAACCCGAACATCTCGCTCGAGAACGAGTCGCTGGTCCGCTTTCCGGAGTAACGCTGTCCCAGTGCAAGGCCATGCATGAGCCCAGGAGGGCATTTGAGTAACGCCAATCCGGTGTCAGCCGACGACGTCGTCATCGTGGGGGCAGGGCCGGCCGGCCTCACCGCCGCCTATCAACTGGCCAAGGCGGGCAAGCCCGCCACCGTCCTCGAGGCCGACTCGGTGGTCGGTGGGATCAGCCGGTCAGCCGAGCGCGACGGCTGGCGGTTCGACATCGGCGGGCACCGCTTCTTTACCAAGGTGCACGCGGTCGAGGAGCTGTGGCACGAGATCCTGCCCGACGAAGACTTCCTGCTGCGCCCCCGCATGAGCCGTATCTATTACAACGGGAAGTACTACGACTACCCGCTCAAGGCCCGCAACGCCTTGTCCAACCTGGGGGTGGTGGAGTCGACCCGCTGCGTCGGATCGTATGTCTGGGCCCGGGTCCGCCCACCTAAGGACCAGACCAACCTGGAAGGGTGGGTGGTCGCCCGGTTCGGCCACCGCCTGTACCGGACGTTTTTCAAGACCTACACCGAGAAGGTGTGGGGGGTCCCGGCGACCGAGCTGCAGGCGGACTGGGCGGCGCAGCGGATCAAGAACCTTTCGCTGTCCAAGGCGGTGTGGAACGCCCTGCTGCCCAAGCGCAACCAGAAGGACATCACGTCCCTGATCGAGGAGTTCCAGTACCCCAAATACGGGCCGGGGATGATGTGGGAGCAATGCCGGGAGAAGGTCCAGGCGTTGGGGACCAAGGTGCTGATGAACACCGCCGCGACCAAGGTTCGCCACGCTGGCGGGGCGGCCGTCGCCGTGGTGGCGACATCGGACGACGGCACCGAGACCGAGTACCCGTGCAGCGCCGTCATCTCGTCGATGCCCATCACCGCCCTCCTGCGAGCGATGGATCCGCCCGTCCCGGCCGAGGTCAAGCGGGCGGCCGACGATCTGCACTACCGGGACTTCCTGACCATCGCTCTGGTGGTGCCCCAGGCTGCGGGCTTTCCCGACAACTGGATCTACATCCACTCGCCCGACGTGAAGGTGGGCCGGATCCAGAACTTCGGCGAATGGTCCCCGTACCTGGTCAAGGATGGCAAGACATGCCTGGGCCTCGAGTACTTCGTCTTCGAAGGCGACGAGTATTGGACGATGGCCGACGAGGCCCTGGTTGAGTTGGGGAAAAAGGAGCTGTCGCTGCTCGGCCTGGTCGACCCTTCCCAGGTCGAAGCGGGGTACGTGGTGCGTATGCCCAAGGCGTATCCGTACTACGACGCCGACTACCTGGCCAACGTGGACATCCTGCGCCGGTGGCTGGCCGAACATGCGCCCAATGTCCACCCCGTGGGGCGCAACGGGATGCACAAGTACAACAACCAGGACCACTCCATGTACACCGCCATGCTCACGGTGGAGAACCTGCTGGGCGCCGACCACGACGTGTGGTCGGTCAACGTGGATGAGGACTACCACGAGGAGGGGCACTCGCCCGGATCCTCCAGTGGCACCGGGCGCGACGCGCCCATCCTGCCCAAGCGGGTGTAAGTCTCCACGCCTGGCATCACCGCCGCCATGTGCGGCCGAGGACGAGTCTTGGCCGAGCCGATGCTGTCGCCCGACGGCCGGTGGGTGGCGTTTGTCGCGACCAGTGGCGGGCGCGCTGCACTCGTCGTGATCCCGAGCGAGGGTGGCCCCGAGGTGGTCGTGACCAGCGACCCGCCGCCGCCCGTCACGGCGTCCTACGGGGGCGGCACGTTCGACTGGACGCCATCGTCCGATGCCCTGGTCTATGTGGGCGCCGACCGGCGGCTGTACTGGCAGGCCCGCACCGGTGGCCCGCCCCGGCTGGTGGTGGGTGACGGCCCAGTGGGGTCGCCCGCCGTCTCCCCCGACGGCACCCGGGTGGCCTACGTCCGCGATGACCGCCACGTGGCCGTGGCGTCGCTGTCGGACGGGGGACCGTGGCCCATCCGCCTGTCAGCGAGCCCCGAGTTCGCCTTCGACCCGTCGTGGTCACCGGACAGCCGGTCGGTCGCCTGGCATGAGTGGGACGCGCCCGACATGCCGTGGGACGACGGTCGGATCATGGTTGCGACCATCTCGGACCTGGGCGCAGTGGCCGTGCCCGTCGACTCGCCCCGGCCGGCCGCTCCGACCATCGGCTCCGGCGGGCCGACCGCCGTGCCCGCCGACGACCGATGGTCTGCCGCCGTGCCCGTCGATTCGCCCCGGCCGGCCGCCGTGAGCCAGCCCCGCTTCTCGCCCGACGGCACCGCGCTGGCCTTCCTGTGCGACGCCGGTGGCTGGCTCAACGTGTGGCGGGCGAGGGCCGATGGTCGCCAACCCACGGCCATGGTCCCCGAGGCGGCGGAGCACGGCGACCCGTCGTGGGGTCCGGGCCAGCGCAGCTACGCCTGGTCACCCGACGGTCGCCAAGTCGTCTTCTGTCGCAACGAGAGCGGCTTTGGCCTCTTGTGCATCGCCTACGACCAGCCGGCAACCGGCCAGATGCAGATCCGGGAGCTCGACCGGGGCGTGTACCGCAGCTTGTCCTGGGTAGGCGATCGCATCGTGGGCCTGCGCAGTGGTGCCCGCACCCCCGACCAGATCGTGATCCTCGACTCGGCCCGGGAAGACGCGCCGGGCAAGCGCCAGGGCCGTGTGACCTTGGCCCGGGGACCGGTGGCGGGGTTCGAAGAGGCCGGGCTGGTGGAGCCGGAGCTGGTCACCTGGGAGGGCGAAGCGGTCCTGGAGCTGGCAACGACGGTCCACGGCCGCCTCTACCGAGCCACCGGCGGGGGAGAGGCCGCGGGCACCCTGCTGGTGTGGATCCACGGCGGCCCGACGAGCCAGGACCGGGTCACGTTCAGCGCCCGTATCGCCTACTTCGCCAGCCGGGGTGTCAATGTCCTGCAGGTCGATCACCGCGGCTCGACCGGTTGGGGACGGCCCTACGCCCAGGCCCTACGGGGGGAATGGGGCCGCCTCGATGTGGCCGACACGGCAGCTGGCATGCGGGCCGCGGCGGCCCAGGGCTGGGGCGACCCGGGGCGCATGGTGCCCATCGGAGGTTCCGCTGGTGGCCTGACGGCGTTGCTTCTTCTGGCCACTCATCCGGAACTTTGTGCCGCCGCGGTTGACCTGTACGGTGTCACTGATTTGTTCGACCTGGACGAGAAAACACATCGCTTTGAAGCGCACTACTGCGCTTCGCTCGTGGGCGACCTCCCCGCCGAGGCCAGCCGCTATCAGGCGCGCTCACCCGTCAACGCGGCGTCGCGGATCACAGCGCCCCTGCTGGTGTTCCAGGGTTCGGCCGACCGGGTTGTGCCCCAATCCCAGTCGGACGCATTGGTGGCGGCGGTGCGAGCGGCCGGCGGCACGGTCGAGTATCGGATCTTCGAGGGCGAAGGTCACGGTTGGAGCCGGGCCGAAGTGGTCGAAGAGGAGCTTGAGACCACCTGGGCGTTCCTTCGCCGCAACGTCGTGAGGAGGCGCTGATGGCCAGCGGTATCTGGTACTGCTCGACGTGCGGGTACGAGGTTCGAAGCCGGGGTGGCAAGTGCCACAACTGCCGAGAGCCGATGCAGGAGTCGCCCCTGGAGGAGCTGGCCGAGGGCGAGTCCGACGACGAGGTGGGCTACAACCTCGACGAGTGGGAGGACGCGGCGCGCGGCGAGCTGATCGAAGCCATGATCGAAGGCGGCTTCCGGCACCGCTTTGAGGGCGACGAGATGGTCATCCCGGCCGAGGACGAGGACGAGGTCGACAGCCTGATCGCCCATCTCGGTACCCCGGGCAGCGAGGGCGACCCGGGTGACCCGGTCCCGGGCCAGGTCCTGACCAAGCTGGCCGATGCGGCCCGGCGCCTGGTGGCCGACCCCACCGACATGGTCGCCGACGGCGACCTGGCGGAAGCGGCGGCCGGTCTGTTCGCCATCGATGAGGTGTGGGGGGTGGACGAGGACACGTGGGCCGCCATCGGCCGCGTGACCCGGCGGCTGCTCGGTGCCCTCGGGGCGGAAGAGGCGCTGGAGGACGAGATCGCGGAGAGCTCCAGCCTCCTGTCGCGCCTGCTCCAGGACCTCCGGGGCAAGGTTCTGGGCTTCGGAGCCGAGACCGCGGAGGCGCCTGAGGACACCGACGCCGACTCGGACGAGGGCGACGAGGATGAGGGCGACGACGAGGCGGAGGAGGCGAGCGGGGCAGAGGACGAGATGGTGTACGAACTCGAGGACTGGCGCCCTGAGGAACGAGCCCAGATCAGCCTGCTGCTGGAGCGGGGCAAGATCTCGTACCACTGGGAGGGGACCGACCTGATCGTTGGCGCGGCCCACGACGAAGCGGTGGACGGGATCCTGGCCGAGGTGACCCGCACCGGGTCGGAGTCGGTGGACGACGCCGACGACGAGTCGCGCTACCTCCAGATCTCCAACCTGTTTGGTGCCGCCGACCGGTTGGCCGGCGATCCGGAGAGCGAACAGAAGCAGGACGACTTGGTCGAGCTGGCCACGATGATCCAGAACTGGGCCACGCCGTTTGCCGTAAGCGACGACGAGTGGTGGAAGATCCGCCTGCGGGCCCACGACCTGGCCGAGTCGATCGGTCTGGGGGCCAGCCGCATGGTCCTGGTCGACGGTGCCACCAACTTGCGGGACCTGCTGCGCAAGTTCGTCTAGGGCCCTGTACTGGTCTGAGCCGTTTCGTACAGCACCGGTAGACGGTCTACCGTCTAAATGTGCTTCTGGCCGAGCTCGAGATCCGGCATTCACGCGACGTCGCCCCGACGCGACGCGTCGCGCTGGGGGATCTGTGGCTGCCCACCGAACCCGCACCAGGCTTCGGCGGGATCTTGTTAGCGGGCATTCTGGCCAGCCATGTCAACCAGCTCGAGGACGATCTGCGCGACGAGCTGGACCTACTGATCGACGACCTGGAGGGCGGCCAACGCATCGCCCAACCCCGGCTGCGCCACCGGTTCCAGACCGATGTCGTGGGGCTGGCCCGCAGCCATCACCGCCTGGTGGGTGTGGGCGAGACGATGGAGCTGGAGTTGGACGACCACGGTGCCGTGTTGCCCCAGGTGCTCGGCGCGACGTACGCCGCCAGCAAGCTGTCCTCCCGAGTCCGGGGCAGCGTGTTCCGGCTGCTACGTCGGGCGACGCGTTGGCATGCCGACAACGACGAGCGGCTGATCGGCTACCTCACGGGCGACGAGGCTTCCTATCGGCCGTGGCGGGCCATGAACCACGACGAGGGCTGGGCGCTCACGGTGCTCGGCTTCAAGCCTGACTCGGACCCCAGCCGCTCCGCCGTGCTGGCCATGTTCCGCCAGCTGGTGTTCCACGCCCACCCCGACCACGGAGGCGCCACCGAGCGGGCCGGGCAGCGCATCACCGAGCTGACCCAGGCCAAACGGATCCTCCTGGCCGAGATCTGACCGCCATGCGTCGGCCCGTCGGGCTGGGCCCGCTGACTATTGGACGTCCCAGCAGCCAAAATGCAGCGGGCCTGGCGTGATTGCTGGCGTGGGCGACGAAGGGGACGGCGCGGTACGGGCCTTGTTGTTGGCGCCCGGGGCGGGGGCGGACCGCAACCAGAGCGCGCTGGTGGCCATCGACCACGCCGTGGCCGCGTTGGGAGTGACGGTGCGGCGGATGGATTTCCCCTACCGCAAGGCGGGGCGGAAGGCGCCCGATCGGCCGGCGGTGCTGCTGGCCGCGGTGCTGGAGGAGGCGCAGGGCCTGGCGGCTGAGGCGGGATGCGAGCCCGGTGCGGTGGCGCTGGGGGGGCGTTCCATGGGTGGGCGGATCTGCTCGCTGGCCGTTGGTGAGGGGCTGGCCGCCGCTGCGCTCATCCTGGTCAGCTACCCGCTGCATCCTCCGGGACGGCTTGACAAGCTGAGGACGGAGCATTTTCCCAGCCTGGATGTTCCGTGCTTGTTCCTCTCGGGCACCCGCGACGCGTTCGGCTCGCCCGCCGAGTTGACCGCGGCCACGGCCGCCATTCCTGGGCCGGTGACCCATGAGTGGATCGAGGGCAAGGACCACGGCATGCGGGGCTGCGACGCCGCCGTGGCCGCCACCGTGGCCGCCTACGTCACGGCGCTGGGCCCTCGGGATTGAGCTCCTCCAGCGTGCGCTGGGCCGTCTCCGGGTAGGCCCAGATGATCAGGGCGACCAGTATCGCGGGCCCGATGGCGAGCACGGCGAAGGCGGGGGCGAAGGTGCCGAAGCGGTCGGACAGGGCACCCGCCGCCACCAAGCCGACCACGCCGCCCGCGGCGTAAGCCAGGCCTACCAGACCAGTCGAGCGGCTCCTCTGCCAGGTGGGAAAAAGTTCCGGCCCGTACACCCCGAGCGCCGGTGCTACGGCGTAGCCCAGGATGCTGTCGGCCACCCCCCAGGCCCACAGCGGCCAGCCCCGCGAGGCGAACATCGCCACCGTGGTGATGATGCCCCCACCTGCCCCCACAGCGGCCACCAGGCGGCGCCCCCGCAGGTCGGCCAAACGCCCGCCCAGCAGGACGCCGACGCCCCCGATCGTCCCGCAGAACAGCGAGAACACCGAGATGCGGGTAGCGGAGAACGCCCGCTCGGTGCGCAGGAACTCGTTCTGGAACTGGGACGACGGGGTCACGAACAGCGCGAACAGGAACCCGCCCGCGCACAGCAGGGCAAGGCGCCGGGTGTGCTGCGCCGTGCTCCTCTGGGGCGTCGCGCCGGGCAACGGTTGTTGCCAGCGCTTGCTCTCCGGTAGGTGGCGGCGGGTCGACACCACCAAGGGGACCAATACCAGGGCGCCGGCGAACAGGATTCGCCAGTCCCGGGTGCCCAAGCCGGCCAGGGGCAGGGCAGCGGTGGCCAGGCCTCCGCCCAATCCGACCGTCATGGTGAGCACCGCCAGGGCCCACGCCCGGGACCCGGGGGGCATTTCCTCCGCCGCCATCACACCGACCAAGACGAGCAGCGCGGCGGTCAGCGCCACGGCCACGATCTGGGTGGCCACCAGCCAGATCAGCGACGGCGCCACCGCCCCCAGGGCGGTGAGCGCCACCGCTCCGGCGGCGCAGGCCAGGATCAGGCGGCGTCGGCCCCGGCGGTCGGCCAGCACGAGGATGCCCAGCGCCAGCACCACGTTGGCCCGCACCACGCCGAGGGCCACGCCCTGGGCGCCCCGAGAGGCGCCGAACTCCGACGCGGCGTAGGTCATGGTGATGGCCAGCAGCGAGCCCACGTAGCCGACCAGCACGCCCAGGGCGCACAGGGTGGCCAGGACCTCGGCCCCCCGGCGGTCCAGGCGCTGGGGGGGTGCCCACCACGGCTGGGCCGATCGCGGCCGCACCGGGCCGAGCGCCCAGCGCAGGGGGAGGGTGAACAGGGCCGAGAAGTAGGGCAGGCGGAG
>Ga0302325_10022606_pt1 | contig 13153 bp, 11 predicted proteins | sample Palsa_T0_2_FD_201948 | JGI IMG/M metagenome (GOLD analysis project Ga0302325, IMG submission 201948) | Peat permafrost microbial communities from Stordalen Mire near Abisko, Sweden - Palsa_T0_2 | ecosystem: Environmental > Terrestrial > Soil > Palsa > Peat permafrost | place: Sweden: Abisko... | reverse complement strand
TCGACCCATCATCGATCAGCAACACCTCGACCTGATCAAACCCCGCCACCACCCGCGGCAAGCACGACAACGTCGCAGGCAGCTGACGCTCCTCATTGAAACTCGGAATCTGAATGATCAACTTCATGACGATCAGTGCTCGCCGAACAGCTTCTCCTGCGCTTGCTCGGTGAAGAACCGTGAAGTGACGGTCTTCTTGCGCGTGTAGAAGTCGATTGCGTCGGTCCCGTGCGCATGCACGTCGCCGAGGAACGACGCCTTCCAGCCGGAGAACGGGAAGAACGCCACCGGCGCAGCGACACCGATGTTGACGCCGACCATGCCGGCCTGCACGTCGTGGCGGTACCGCCTGACGGCGGCTCCGGACTCGGTGAAGATCGAAGTCCCGTTCCCGTAGCGGCTGGCGTTGACGATCTCGATCGCCTCGTCCAGGCTCTCGGCCTGGATGATGACGAGCACCGGTCCGAAGACCTCCTGGTCGACGATCCCCATCTCGGGCGTGACGCCCGTGAGGATCGTCGGTCCGACGAAGGCCCCGCGAAGCGCGTCGCGGCGAAACGTCCCGCCGCCCGCCCCGACGTCAGGCGAACTCGGGGCGTCCATGCCCTTAAGGGCGCGAAGCGCCCCTCTCCCGTCGACCGCGAGCGTGGCGCCCTCGGCGACCGCCGCCTCGATCGCGCGCTCGATCCGCTCACGGGCCTGCAGCGAGATCACGGGCCCGACATTCACCGAGGGGTCGAGCCCGTCGCCGACCCGGAGCGCCCGCGTGACCTCGATGAGCGGCCCGATCAGCCGCTCGCCGGCCTCGCCGACGGTCACCACCACCGATCCCGCCATGCAGCGCTGACCGGCGGCGCCGAACGCGCTCGACACGATTCCCTCCACCGCGCGGTCGACCACGGCGTCGGGCATCACGACCATGTGGTTCTTCGCGCCGCCGAGCGCCTGTACGCGCTTCCCGTGCGCAGCCGCCGTCGCGTAGACGTGCGCTGCCACCGGGGCGGAACCGACGAACGAGACGGCGTCGATCCCGGGCGACTCGAGGATCGCCTGCGCGACCTCTCGATCGCCGTTGACGAGGTTGACCACGCCGGCCGGCAGCTCGAGCCGATCGATCAACTCGAACACGCGGTTCTGGGTCAGCGGCACCTGCTCCGAGGGCTTGAGCACGAACGTATTGCCGGTAGCAATTGCGAACGGAAGGAACCAGAACGGCACCATCGCCGGGAAGTTGAACGGAACGATCGCCGCGCACACGCCGACGGGCTGGCGCACCGTCTCGCAATCGACGCCGGCCGCGACGTTCTCGAGCACGCGTCCCTGCATCGTGGTCGGCACAGCGGTCGCGCACTCGACCATCTCGATCATCCGGCCGACCTCGGCGCGAGCGTCTGCGAGTGTCTTGCCCATCTCGGACACCACCAGCCGGGCCAGCTCTTCGCGCTCTCCCATCAGCGCTTCGCGCAGCGAGAACAGCCAGCGTGCCCGCTCGATCGTCGAGCGCGCGCGCCAGGAGGGAAACGCTGCTCGTGCGGCGCCCACAGCATGCTCGAGATCCTCGACGCCGGACAAGGGGACGCGAGCGAGCACGGCTTGCGTAGCCGGGTTAACTACATCGAGTGTGCGCCCTCCGGCGACCGCCACCCAGCGACCGCCCACGTAGTTCTGGAGCGTCGTGACCTTCGGGTCGGCGTGCGCCGGGGTCTGGGTGGTCATGGACGGCCTACATTGTGCCCAGCCGCGAGGTCGACGCACCCACGGGGGCGAATAGCTGCGTCGAGGCGCGCGGAATCACCGCGAAGGGTACGGCGCGGTGTGGCTCGGCCGGGGTCCGGTTCTCCACCAGCGCGATCAGGAGGTCGACGGCCTGGGTGCCGATCCACTCCGGGTTGAGGCTGAGGGCGGTGAGCGCCGGCCGCGAGGAGCGAGCGGCGGCGCTGTCGGTGCATCCGGCCACCCGCAGAGCCTCGGGCACGCGGATCCCCTTCGCCTCTGCGGCGAGGAGCGCGCCGAGCGCAAGCCGGTCGAGGGTCGCGTAGATCGCATCCGGCGGGCTGCTGGATTCGAGCAGGCGCGAGGCAGCGGCGTAGCCCCCGCTCTCGCTGATCGAATCGGTCACGGTTTCGATGATTGGCTCGAGGCCGAGCTCGTCGCAAGTCGCCTCGAACGCCTCGAGCGCGTCGATCGTGTAGGACTGGAACGTCGGGGCGGTGAGCAGCGCGACCCGCGTGGCCCCCTCGGCAGCGAGGTGCTCGATCATCGCGCGCGTGCCGGCGACGTGGTCGTTGTCGACCCAGCACGCGTCGTCAGGCCCATCCGGGCAGCGGCCCGTGGTCACGACCGGGACGCCGCGCTCGCTGAGCAGGTCCACGATCTGATCGCCCCGGACTGGATCCATCACGACGGCGCCGTCCAGCGCGCTCCGCTCGAGCACCTCGCGACGCGAATCGGCGGGCACGAGCGTGAGCGAATAGCCCCGCTCGAACGCCTCGGACGTCGCCGCGTTCATCACCTGCATGAAGTAGTCGAAGTCGCCGATCCTGGGCGCGAGATCCTCTACGAACGAGACGGTGAGCGCCAGCATCCCGGTTCGCCCGCCGGCCAGCCTGCGAGCCAGCGCGCTCGGCTTGTAGCCAAGGCGATCTGCGACTTCACGCACGCGCCGGCGCGTCTCATCGGTCAGCCGCCCCTTGTCATTGAGAGCGTGCGAAACCGTCGTGATTGAGACGCCGGCAGCCGCCGCAACGTCGCCGATCTTGACCGGTCTGGGCACGTGGTCAGCGACTGTAGCGGCCGGACGCTTGACGCGCAAAAGCGCTTATGCAAGGCTGTGCCCGCAAGCGCGAAAGCGCTTTGGCAAGGGTCGGGAGCGCAATCGCTCGTCGACGAGCCCAGGAGGTCGTGCGATGAATGCCGCCAGCCCACCAGTCGAGCCGATCCCCGCCGCCGAGTACACGCTGCGACGAGAGCGCCTGCGAGCCCTCGCCGCCGAGCGCGGCCTCGACGGCTTGCTCGTCGTCAGCCGAGGCGCGAACGGCGCCGACTGGGGAGCCGACGTGGTCTATCTGACCAATCACTACTCGGCCTTCCCGCAGATCCCCGATCGTCCCGGACAATGGTCGGGGCGCGGTCACTCCGGGCTCGTGATGCCGGTCGGCGAGGACGGCACGCTCGTGGTCGAGGTGCCCGACTGGCGCGAGGACCTCGTGCACGCCGGCGAAGTCCGCGTGTCGCTCGACCTCTGGGCCGGTCTCGCCGAGACGCTCCGGGCCCGCGGGCTGGCCTCCGGGCACGTCGGCCTGATCGGACGCGAGAGCCTGCTCCACGTCGCCGTGGAACGGATCCGCGATCGGCTGCCCGATCTGCGGCTCTCGTGGGCCGACGACCTGATCGAGGGGATGCGCCGGATCAAGTCCGAGCACGAAATCGTGCTCATCCGCGAGTCGACGCGCGTTGGGTGCGAGATGGTCGAGGCGTTCGTGTCCGCCGCCGTGCCGGGGGCGACCGAGGCCGACTGCGTGCTCGCGGCGCTCGAGCGCGGGCTCCCGCAGGGCGCCTTCCCGCTCGACATCCCGGTCGCTTCCGGCCCGCACGTCGACCACTTCCTGTGGGCGCGAATGCCGTCGTGGGACGCCAAGCGCCCGCTCGAGACCGGCGACATGATCCACCCGGATATGTACGGAACCGTCAACGGCTACTTCTACGACATGGTCCGCACGACGGTGGTGGGACGGGTGGCGTCGCCGGCCCAACGCGAGGTGCTCGCGGCATCGGTGGCCGTCGTGGAGCACATCATCGATGGCATACGCCCCGGTGTCAGCTGCGGTGAGCTGTTCGAGCGCGGCTCGATCTGGCTGACCGAGCACGGGTTCGCGGCACCGGGCGACGACGGCAGCGAGGGCGTGGCGCTGCTCGGCCAGAGCTACCCGTCCTTCGGTCACAGCCTCGGTCTGGCGTGGGAGAACCCGTCGCTTGTGTCGGGCGAGGCTGCCGTGCTCGAGCCGAACATGGTCATGGCCGTCGAGGCCGAGGTGGGCCGTCCCGGAGCCGGAACCGGGGCATTCGAGCACAACGTGCTCGTCACCGAGACCGGCGCCGAGGTCCTCACCAGGCACGTGAAGAACGTCTGGTGGGAGTGACGGCCGGCGTGCGCGTCGCGCTCGTCTCCGACACCGACTGGCGAGCAGCGATCGCGCGTGAGCGGCGGCGTGGCGCGGACCTCGTCTGCCTTCCGCACCTGAGCTTTGCGCCGTACTTCGCCGCATCACGCGATCGAAACGGGCTCGAGCTCGCCGAGCGCGCACCGTCCCGCGCCGTGCGGGAGGCCGTCGAGCTCGCGGTGGGGGGCTGGATCACCGCGTCGGCGTATGAGTCAGAAGGCGAGGGCGTCTTCTACGTCACCGCATACATCGCCGGCCCGCAGGCGACGGTCGCCACCTCGAGGCAACAGGCCGTCGAGGCGGGCCCCGGCCGCTACGAGCAGATGTTCTGGTCGCCGGGCCACGCGGCCCCCGTCGCGGTGGAGCTGCCGAGCGGGCGCGCGGCGACGCTCGTTGGCGCCGATCTGCGCGCCCCGGTCGCATGGGCAGCGGTCGCGGCACTGGGCGTCTCCTATGTGCTCGGCGGCGCCGGCGAACCGTGCGAACTGTGGCGGCGGACATGTCGGGTCGCGGCGGGAATGGCCGCTGCCTACGGGATGACGGTGCTCGTCGCCAACCGAGGGGACGCGGGCTTCGCCGGTGGAAACGCCGCGTTCGCTCCCGACGGCCGGGCGTTGCAGGCGGACGACGACGGGCTCTATGTCGTCTGAGGAGGCCCCAGCCGCCGGTGTCCCCCCCGCCGGTGTCCCGCCCGCCGAGGCCCCACCCGCCGGTGTCGGCAGCATCCCGCACTCTTACTACGCGCGCGAGGAACCGCTGACCGGCGTTGTCCTGCTCCCGTCCCAGCACCGCCACGATCCGGGCGAGCACCCAGACAGCGTGCGCCGCCTACCGGCCGTTGTCGAGCGCCTGCGCGCGAGTCCCGAGTGGGATCGGCTGTTCGTCCTCTATCCCCGCTACGCGCGCCTCGCCGATGCGCTGCGCAGTCACACCGCCGGGCTTGTGGAGCTGCTCGAGTCCTCTGGGGCGGACGCGCCGGTCTGGCTAGATACCGACACGCGCGTCTCGCGGGAGAGCTTCTCCAGCTGTCTGCTCGCCACCGGCGCGGTGCTCGCCGCGGTCGACGCGGTGGCGATGGAGGCGTATCACCGACCGGACAGCCTGTTCACGCTGACGCGGCCGCCGGGCCATCACACCGGCACCGACCGCGCGATGGGCTTCTGCCTGCTCAACCACGTCTCGATCGCGGCACGCTACGCGCAGGCAACCTACGGCATCGAGCGGGTGGCGATCCTCGACTGGGACGTTCATCACGGCAACGGCACCCAGGAGATCCACTACGCCGACCCGTCGGTGCTGTTCGTCTCGTTGCACCAGTGGCCGCTATATCCGGGTACGGGCTGGTTGGACGAAGTCGGCGACGGTGACGGGGAGGGCTACACCGTCAACATTCCGCTGCCACCCGGGTGCGGGGACCGTGAGCATCTGGAGGCGCTCGATCGCGTGGCGGTGCCGATCATCGAGGAGTTCCGGCCGCAGCTGCTGTTGATCTCGGCCGGCCAGGACGGGCACGCGGCGGACCCGCTGTCGGGGCAGCTGCTCTCCGCCGCCGGCTTTCGCGCGATGGCTTCGAGCGCTGCTCAGCTGGCCCGCCGGCTCGGCGTCGGCCTCGTCGCAGTCCACGAAGGCGGCTACAACGTGTCGACGCTGCCGATGCTCGACCGCTCGATCCTCGCCGGCCTTGGTGGCTTTCACTCCGGCGCAGACGGCGAGGACGACATCTTCGTGCCGGAGGACTTCACCCGGCCCGCCGGTTTCGACCAGCGCCTGACCGACGTGCTCGACATCCAGCGTCGGGTTTGGACGGCGCTGAGATGACAGCTCAGCCGCTGCTCGTCGGTGCGAGCCAGTGGGTCACTACCGGCGGCCGTTCCGGATCGGTCATCTCGCGGATGCGGTTCAGGCGCTCTTGATCGCGGGCGCTGACGCGCTCATGCTGGCGGAGATGCTCCTGCCAAGACCCGACGACGAACTGCTCGACGAACCGGTCCGGCTCAGCGCTGTCGCGCCACACGCGCCAGGAGCTTGCGCCCGTGCGTCGCCGGCTGAAGCGCGAGTCATAGAGCGCGGTGAGGAAGCTCTCTTCGAGTCCCGGCCGGGGCCGATATTCGACGCTGACCATGACCGGGCCCACCGGCGCCTCGTCGGCCGTCAACGATGGGGGTGGCCAGTCGCCCGCCGGCAGCAGCTCCTCAGCCGCAATCGCCGTGAACGGCAAGCGCAACCCGGCCAGCGGGCCGAGCATGAGACCGACCGCCGCCGCGAGCAGCGTCGTCGCCAGTCCGACCTGCTGCGCTGCTACGCCCATCGCCGCGCTGCCGATCGCGTTGCCGCCTTGGAACACAATCAGGTAGAACGCCATCCCGCGCGCCTTGACCCACCCTGGCAGGCTCGTCTGGTAGATCGAGTTCAACGTCGAGAGCGCGAGAATCCATGCCGTTCCCCCGAGCGCGAGCGCGACGCCGACGAGTACGGTGACCCGTACGTAGGCGAGCACGAGCGCCAAGCCCGCGACCGCCACCGAAGCGCCCGCCAGCAGCGCACCCGGCCCCAGTCGGCTACGCAGTCGTGGTAGCAGCACAGCGCCGCCGACCGCGCCGATCCCGACGCAACCGAGAAGCAGGCCGTAACCGCCTGAGCCGAGATGGAGCCTCTTCGTCGCGGTCAACGGCAGGAGCGCCCAGATCGAGCTCGCGAAGAAGACGAACAGCGTGGCCCGCAGCAGCACAACGCGCAGCACCGGACTGGCCGCGACATAGCGTCCCCCCGCCCGGATCGCTTCGCCGACGTGCTCCGGCGCCACCGTACTCGGCGGGCGGGGGGCTCCACGCCACCGTGCGATGACCCCGATCACCGCGAGGAACGACGCAGCGTTGATCAGGAACACCGAGCCCACGCTTGTCGCGGCGATGAGCAGGCCGCCGATCGCCGGGCCGACCGCCCGCGCCAGGTTCTGGTTGACCGAGCCGAGGGCGATCGCCTGCGTTCGCTCGGCCGGCGGCACGAGCTCGGGTTGCAGCGTCTGCCAAGTCGGCGACACCCACGCCTGCCCGGCACCGAGGGCAAATATCAGCGCAAGTAGCACGACGGGCGTCACCAGGCCGGCGAGCGTGAGCGCTCCGAGGGCGAGCGCGGCAAGCAGCATGCACGTCTGGGCAACGAGGAGAAACCGTCTCCGGTCGACGAGATCGCCGACGGCGCCCGCGGGCACGGCGAACAGCAGCACCGGGATGCTCGCCGCCGTCTGAATCAGTGCGACAGGCACCGCAGAGGTCGTCAGCGACAGCATCAGCCACTGCGCTCCGACCGTCTGCATCCAGCTGCCGATGTTGCTGACGAACTGCGCCAGCCACATCGCGCGAAAGACGCCGGAGCGGAAGGGAGCCCATCCCGATGAGACCGCCCCCCCGGGTCGCTGCGTCAATGGAGGTATCTCTCCCAGTCGGCTGGGACGCGCCCTCTGGGTCCGGGGACCGGCTGGTCGAGCGGATGGTGCTTGGGCGGGGCCAGCGGGGGGCCTTCGTAGAACTGCTCTGTGTCGTAGCTCCAGAACCAGTCCTCGCCTGGCTCGAAGCTGCGAATCAGTGGATGTCCCGGATCCGCGGCGTGCTTGCTCGCGTGTTGTGACGGTGACGAGTCGCAGCAGCCGATGTGCCCGCACTGCGCGCAACGGCGCAGGTGAAACCACCAACCGCCGGTTGCGAGGCACTCGACACAGCCCGTTCCGCTGGGCGGCACCGACGGATCGATCGCGGGATTCTCAGGCATGCATGCTCCTTTCGGCTTCGGCCTTCATCACCCAATCATGTAGGTGTGCGTCAGCGCAAGTCAACCGGATCTATGTAGGCGCGCGTCACCGCAAGTCAACCGACCTGTTCACGCCGGGGCGATCGTGTATACGACGGCGACGGTGGCGTCGACCTCCTGGGCACCGGGGTGGATGTTTGTCGGAGTGGCCGGGGCCGATGTGGCTACCGGGGCCGTAGCGCCGTCGCTCGCTCCCGGCAAGACAGCCGACTGCGGGTCGAGGTCGACGGACTGCACGCCGGTCACGGTGTAGCCGAGCGCGGCAGCCGCGGCGTTCGCACGTGTGCGGGCGTCCGCGAGCGCCGCGGTCGTGGCGGCAGTCACCCCAGCGGACGGATTGGAGAATGAGAAATACGGTCCTTGGATGCTGTCCGCGCCCGCTCGTACGGCCACGTCGATGACCCGCCCCACGATCGATGTCGCCGAGGTGATCGACAGCGACTCCGACGCGACGTAGCGCTTCACTTGGTGCTGGTCCCCGCGCGGCCCGATCCGGACCGTGCGGCGAGATACGTCGACCGATTCGGTCTGGACCCCGGCCGCGGGCACGCCGGCAGCTCGGACGGCGCCGACGATCGCGTCGACCCTCCGGTTCGCGGCCGACAGGGCGGCCGAGGAGAGCGCGGCCGAGCGAGTCACCGCTAAGGACAGGGACGCCACATCCGGCGTCACCATCACCGACCCTGATCCGTCAACGCTCAGCGTCGACGGGCTGGTCGCATCCGCGGCAGCCGCGGGGGCAAAGATCAGCGACATCGCAGCCGCCACGGCCGCAATCCGTACAGGCATGGGAACTCCTTCGATTGACTTGCCGAGCATTGCAAGTCAATACGCGCGCGGGCGGGTCGCGTCACACCGCGCGCGGGCCGGCCGCGACCTGCCTGGACTAAGCGGCCTTCAGCTCGGCCGGTTGACCGGGGCCGCACTCGAAGACGTCACCGGCGAGGCGCGAGGCGGTGACCTGCTGCCAGCGTCCGCTTTCGACCAGCGCAGCGCAGAGGCGCTCGATGTCGTCCAGCGCCTCACGCGCTGCGACATCATCGAGCAGGCCGGAGCTGAAGATGAGACTGTCCGCCGCAGAGCGGATTCGATCCTGTTCGTCTTCGAGCAGCTTGCTTGGCCCAAGCTGGTTCAGCGTCTGGATGACGCGGCGGTAAGCGTGTGTACGTTCAGGACTCATCTTCGGGCTCCTCGTGGCCGAGGTCTACACGGCCATGATGTCGGCACAGGGGACGTTCGCCTTTAGCCCGCTGGCCAGAGTTGTTCGCGATTACTTGTACGTAGCGGACACCGAGAACGGATGTAGGTGCGGCGTTACTTCTCCGCCACGCCCATCGCGGGCGCCACCTATCCTGGGCCACGCTCTTGGCGCCGATCGCTCCACGTCCGACGACGATGAACCGCACAACGATTCGCGCTGGCGCCGGCGTGGTCGCGGCCTACGTCGCCGTAATCGCATTGGTCGCGCTACTACTTCCGACGGCCGCGAAGCACCCCTCGCACGCGCCGCAGTCGATCTTCCAGGACGACGATCACCTCCTTTACTCCAATCGGGAGACGGTCGCGCGGACTCTCAACCAGCTGAAGGCGTTGGGCGTCGACCGGGTCAGGTTGACGATCGAGTGGGCCTACATCGCCCCCGACCCGACCTCGCGTACAGAGCCGGCGGGCTTCGACGCGACCGACCCGGCCGAATATGCACTGAGGGCGTTCGGTGGCAGCCCGGGCATCTGGGCCCGGTACGACAGGGTGGTCGAGATGGCCGACGCTCGGGGGATCGGCGTCGATTTCAACGTCACTGGTCCGGGGCCGCTGTGGGCCGAACGGCCGGCACCGGCGACGACGGTTCCCGGGACCAGCCCAGCCGTGTACGAGCCATCGGCGAAGGATTTCGGCCAGTTCGTGCAGGCGCTCGGAACACGCTATAGCGGCACCTACGCGCCGCCGTCGTCGACCAAGGCGGCGCCGTCGAACCTGCTTCCGTCGCTCACCTCGGGGCCGGGCCGGCAGGCCGGCAGGCCGATCCCGCGAGTCGCCTTCTGGTCGATCTGGAACGAGCCGAATCAGCCAGGCTGGCTCGCGCCGCAGTGGCGCACCGTCGACGGACAGCAGGTCCCGGATTCCCCGCGGCTTTACCGCTCGCTCCTGCGCGCTGCCGTCAGAGCGCTCGACGTCACCGCGCACACGACGAGCAGCGACACGATCCTCGTCGGCGAGACGGCGCCGGAGGGCGAGGTGACCGCGGTCAAGGTCGCCGGGCAAGAGCGCTACTACAACGACGCAGGGACGTACGATGCGATGGCGCCGATGGCGTTCGTGCGGGCGCTGTATTGCGTGGGCTCGAGCTATCAGCGGCTGACGGGCGCCGCGGCGTCCGCGCTCGGCTGCCCGGCGAGCGGAAGCGCGAGGGTGTTCGTGGCCGAGAACCCGGGTCTATTCTATGCGACCGGCTTCGCCCATCACCCCTACTACTTCCTGTTTGCGCCGAACGTCAGCTCTCCCGTCAGCGACTTCGTTCCGCTTGCCGACCTCGGGCGCCTGGAGCGTGGGCTCGACAGGATCTTCACGACCTACGGCGTCGACCGGCAGATCCCGATCTACCTGACCGAGTACGGCTACCAGACCAATCCGCCGAATCCCAACGAGGTCATCACGACAGCCGACCAGGCTGCGTATCTCAACGAGGCCGACTACATGGCGTGGCGTGATCCGCGCATTCGCTCGGTAGCCCAGTTCCTGCTCTACGACGCCGGACCCGACACCGCTTTTCCGCCGTCCTCCTACGACTACTGGGGGTCCACGTTCCAGACCGGCCTGATCTTCGGTCCCGGCACGCCCCTCGACGGGGGCCACAAGCCGGCATACGCGGCGTACCGCCTGCCGATCTGGATTCCGGCCAAGAGTGTCCGACCCGGCTCGAAGCTGCTCATCTGGGGCATGCTCCGTCTGGCGCCCAAGGACACCCCACAGAAGGCACTGATCCAGTGGCGGCCCACCCACAGCGCCGGCTTTCGCACGATCGCGACCGTCGAGGTCCCCGCGAGCTCGGTCTACGGCTACTTCACGACCTCCATCACGGCTCCGGGGACCGGCTTGATCCGGATCGCGTGGCGCTCAGCCGGCGGCCGGATTTTCACGAGCCGGTCGGTCGGAGCGGTTTCGAGCCGGCCGGCCTTGAGTCCGGGCGCAGGCGCGTTCACGATGATCCAGACCGCGTTCGACGACAGCCCCAACCAGACCCTTTCTACGTGCGAGTTTTCGCCCACCGAGCTGGCGCAAGCTGAAGGCTCGGTGCCCAACGATGACGAGCAATACGACGAGAACCTGGTCGCGGCGATCGAGCAGGCGCGCCAGGAGCAGGCCAACGGCGCCTGCGGCGCGCGGAACCACACGGCGAGCACGACGACGATGACGACGACCGTGGCCGCAAATACCCCCGCCCCCCCGCGGGCGCCCCCGCTCGGCCATAACGCCTCACTAAGAGTCGGGTCGGCGACCGCCACCACCGATTCTGGCCTGCCGGCCCCGATCGCGATCCTGATCGTGCTTGGCGCGCTACTGGCCGTGCCGGCGACGGTGCTCGGCACAGCCCGCCTTCGTGGGTGGGATCCTGCCTGGGCCGCCGCCGTCCGTCACTCGTGGGCCGAGGCCGGATACCGCGTTGCGGACACCTTGGCGGCGTTCCGCGACCGGATTCGGCGCCGATCGTAGGCTCGTCACTGGAAGGACACAATCCGGCGCGGCGTGCCCAACTCGCGCGCGAACGGCCGGTCACGACTGCGGCGGGTCACGTAACTATGACATAGCCAAAGAACGGTGCCACGCAGGCCGGTGATTCCGCCGACGCAGCGCTTGCCGGCCCTATCAACTCTCGCTAACGCGCGACTCCCCGCGCGATTCATCGCCCCGCGCGGTCTCTGATCTACCCTGAAATGATGACCGAGCCGAACGTCCGCGTTTGTCCCTCATGCGGCGAGCCCGCAGGATCGCCGGAGCGTTGCTCGACGTGCGGAGCCAATCTCGCCGCCATGCGGGACATGCTCCCGACCCGCTCCGAGTGGCAAGCCGCCAACCCTGGCAAGGCGGCGCCCGCGTCTGGCCCGGAGCCGCCCTCAGCGACTCGAGTCGCGCCGCCCCCGAGGAGGCGGCGACCGAACTGGCGCGCCGCAGGCGGTTTTCGTAAGCAGGCGATCGTGTCAGTAGCCGTCATTGCGGCATTTGCCGTGGTGGTGATCACCGCCACGAAGCCGAGTGCTTCCCACCCGCGCCGCGCCGCCGCGCCGGCTGCCTCGCGCGCCGCGCCGGCTGCCTCGCGCGCCGCGCCGGCTGCCTCGCGCGCCGCGCCGGCTGCCTCGCGCGGCGGTCCGGCTGCCTCGCGCGGCGGTCCGGCTGCCTCGCGCGGCGGTCCGGCTGCCTCAACCGCCGCCCCGAGCTTGGCCGGATGCGTGGCCGCGTGGAACGGCGGCAAGTCGGCAGAGCACCGGCACGATCTGGCTCGGACCGTGGCGCCCGCCGGCAAGCCCACGGCGCCCGCCGGCGAGCCCGCGGCGCCCGCCGGCAAGCCCGCAGCGGTGATCGCGACTTACACCGGTCCCGATCGGGAGGTCGCTCGCGTCGGCGGAGGGAATCCGGTGCTGGTCAGGGCCGGTGCGTGCGTCGTGGCGGCGGACGGCCTCGTCTTCCTGCGCCAGCCGGACGGGTCGTGGGGCCAGACCAAGGCGACGTCAGGGCCATTCACCAGCATCGCGCGGGATCCCACCTGGATGGCCGATCATGCCAACGTTGTCGTGCAGCTGGGATCGCCCGCGCTGGCCGGCGCCCTCGCGGTTGACCCGAAGCGAACCTCGCTCGTCTTCCTCGCGCCGTCGGACGTCGGGACCGGCTAGCGGCCGGCGGATTTGGCTCTGCCAAATCCGCCAACGGAATCGGCGCCAGCCGACTCCACGGCTAGCGGCCGGTCGTCCGGTGGACGGGGCCGCGCTTGAAGCCCGAGCGCCCCCCCGCGCCCGCGACTCCGCCACTCCCGCCGCCGCGAGCCGGAGGGGGCGTCCTGCGAACGAGCGCCCGCAGCGCCCGATCGTGCGGACCTTCCTCGGTCCGCTCCGTCAACGCATTCGGATTCACGGTACGAAACCGGGGGCCACGCGTGGGGTCCATGATCGCCACAACAACCTTGGAGCTGCTTG
>Ga0302325_10022605_pt1 | contig 13155 bp, 11 predicted proteins | sample Palsa_T0_2_FD_201948 | JGI IMG/M metagenome (GOLD analysis project Ga0302325, IMG submission 201948) | Peat permafrost microbial communities from Stordalen Mire near Abisko, Sweden - Palsa_T0_2 | ecosystem: Environmental > Terrestrial > Soil > Palsa > Peat permafrost | place: Sweden: Abisko... | reverse complement strand
CGCGCCGCGGGTCGGCAATGATCGTCGACCTCGCCTGCCCTCGCTCATCGGAGCATTAGTTGATCCACCGACAAGGCGGATGAGGTCTCCCACGATGCCGCGGAGATTCTCGGCCTGACTTGTCAATTCCTCGGCCGCGGAGGCGGATTCCTCGGCGGCAGAGGCGTTGGCCTGCGTGACCTGGTCCATCTGTCCGACCGCCACGTTCACCTGTCGGATCCCCTGGCTCTGCTCCTGGCTGGCAGTGGAGATCTCGTTCACCAGATCGCTGAGGCGGGTGGACTCAACTGTGATTTCATCCAGCGACTTTGCCACTTCACCACAGATTGCCGCCCCGTTACGAGCCGTACCGGCCGAATCGTCGATCAGCGCGGCGATCTCCTTGGCTGCGCCCGCCGAGCGCATCGCCAGGTTGCGGACTTCCTCTGCCACCACCGCAAACCCACGCCCGGCTTCCCCGGCACGGGCAGCCTCCACGGCCGCGTTCAATGCCAGCAGGTTGGACTGAAACGCAATCTCATCGATCGTCCGGAGAATCTTTCCGGATTTTGCGCTGGAGGCGAGGATCGCCTCGATCGCCGAGAGCATGCGGGCCATCGTCTCATTGCCGCGGCTTGCCGAATGCTTGGCCCCGGCGGCCGCCTTGGCCGCCTGCAGCGTGGTTTCGGAGTTCTTCAGGGTCATCGCGCCCATCTGTTTCAAGGCGCTGGTGGTTTCCTCGAGCGAAGTTGCCTGCTCAGTGGCGCCCTGCGCCAATGACTGGCTGGAACCGGACAGTTGCGATGCGGCCGATGCCACCTGGGCGCTCCCCTCGCCAAGCGTATAGGCCATCCGGGTCAGGGCGGCCCTGATCGCCCGGCAGATCAGATATCCCAGAATCGTCGCCGCCAGGACCGCGACGACCAGGCCCCATACGAGCGCCATGCGTGCCATGGCGACGGTTCCCTGTATTTCCTTCGCGGCGTCGGCCGCATCTGCTTCGTTGTATTCGGTGAGACCGCCGGTCGCGGCATGCAACTTCTGGAACAGGGGGTCCAAATCGCTGGACATCAGAGCCGCCGCATCCGCCTGCTTTCCCTGACGGCTGAGCGTGAGGACAGGCTGTCGCCCTTTCCAGTAGGCATCGCGCGCATCCAGGATGCGGTCATACAGTTCGTGCTCGCGCGGAGTGGAGATCACGGCCACGTAATCGTTCAACAATTTGTCGGACGACTGGCGCAAGGACTCCATGTCCTGCTCCAGCGATTGCTTCTGCGCAGCGTCTGTGGCAATGATGTGCCGCTGAAGCTGTCGATCCGCCTCCCGCAGCGTCGAGTCGATCTTGTCACCAAGGATGACGCTCGGAAGCGCATCGCCGGTGACCCGCTCGCTGTTGCGCGAGATGACCTGCACGCAGTTATACGCGACGATGCCAAGGCTCGCCGTGATCGCGACCGCGATGGTGAAACCGAGTCCGACCTTCTTGCCGATTGTCATGGTGTCTCCGATGCAAATAGGTGATCCGCATCCAGTAAAACTTTAACCGCCTGCCCGCTGCGCGCGATTCCCAGGATGTAAGCCGGCGCCGCCGCGGCGCCCAGCGCCGGAGCTTCCTCCACATCCTCGGCGGGGATCGCCAGCACCTCGCAAACCGAATCAACCAGCAGTCCGGTCCGCAGTGTCGCGGAGCCGCGCGCGATTTCGACGATGATGATGCATGTCTTTTCCGATCGTTCCGAATGCGCCATGCCGAAGACCCGGCGCAGATCGGTAACGGCAATCACCTGCCCGCGCAGATTGATCACGCCTCCCACGTTCGCGGCTGCGCCGGGCACGGGCGTCACATGCAGATATTGAATGATTTCACGCACCTTGAGGATCGGCAGCCCATACTCTTCGGAGCCGAGGGTAAATGTGAGATATTTCCCCGCGGCCGCCTGAGCCTTCCCGTCTGAGATGACCGACGCAGTAGATGAGTGATTCACGCGTGAACTCCTGATAATCGATCGTGGCTGCGCGCCTGAAGTTTTTGCTGCCGTCCAGCGGCCCGCCGGACGAGACCCGGCACGTCGAGCACGAGCGCAATCCGCCCATCCCCCAGCACTGTGCCACCGCAAATACCGAGAGGATCTCCAACGAGAGGGCCCATCGGCTTGAGAACCACCTGCTGCTGCCCGAGCAATGCATCCACCAGCAGACAGCAGCGGCGCTGCCCATCGCGCACAACGACGGCAATTGCGCCCCCATGACCGGGCTTTTGCCCGTCGACCCCAAAGAGCTCGCCAAGGCGCACGAGCGGAAGCGGTTTGCCGCGCACGAGGCACATTTCGCCGACTCCGGGGGCGTGCCGGAGCTGATCGGGCGTCGGCTGAATGCTCTCCTCAATACTGGTGATCGGCAGCAGATATCGCTCTGCACCGACGCCCACCGCCAATGTGTCAATGACCGCCAGCGTCAGCGGAAGGCGCACTCGAAATAGTGTGCCGGCGCCCTGTGAGGATTGGATTTCGATACTGCCGCGGAGCGCTTCCACATTTCGCTTCACCACGTCCATCCCGACGCCGCGCCCGGAAACTTCGGTGAGATTCTCAGCGGTGGAGAGCCCGGGATGGAAGACAAACGCCCAGACGTCCCGGTCGGTTAGCTCCTCGCCTCCTTCGATGAGGCCCGCGCGCCGCGCCTCCGTGAGGATGCGATGACGGTCCAGGCCGCCGCCGTCGTCCCTGATTTCGATCAGAATCTCGCCACCTTCGTGGCGCGCCTCGAATGCGATCAGCCCCGCGCGTGCTTTGCGCAGGCGCAAACGGTCCTCCGGCGGTTCGATGCCGTGGTCGATCGCGTTGCGAACCATGTGCATCAGCGGATCGCCGATGGCTTCTATGAGTTTGCGATCCAGTTCTGTGTCCTCTCCGCTGATCTTCAGCTCGATTTCCTTTCCCATCTTGCGGCCAATATCACGAGCGGCGCGAGCCATCTTCTGAAACGTGGCGCGGATCGGAACCATGCGCAGGGAAACTGACAGGTCGTAGAGCTCGCGGGTGATTCGATGCAGGTGAGCCAACTGCTGAGCCGCAAGAGAATTGCCCGCACTCCCTTCCTGAGCTTCGCGCACCATCAACTCGGCCACTACGAGTTCTCCGATGAGATTCATCAGCGCGTCGAGACGTTGTGTCTTGATTCTGACGATGGAATCCACACCGTCCGGTGGCGACTCGGCAACATCGGGCGGCGAGAATTCCGTGTTTGCCGGCGTCGCCGGCATCGGCTCGATCGCGGATGGAGAATCGGCAGGTTCCAGCCGGGCACAACGCTTCAGCCGCGCCACCAATTCATCCGCGGTCGGGTCATCGGCAGGCAGTTGGCCAGTGGATCGAACAACGTCCAGACTGCCGACGAGCGATCGGATGCCGTCGGCTGTTTGCAGCACCAGATCCATCGTAGGACCAATCAGTTCCAGCCGGCGATGGCGAGCGTGTTCCAGGACGTCTTCCGCGGCGTGGGCCAATTCTCCGATTTGACGCAGGCCGACAAACCCGGCACCGCCCTTGATGGTGTGGAAGCCGCGAAAGATCGTATTGATGCTGCGGTCATCCCCTGGAGAGGCTTCGAGCTTGAGCGCGACCGCTTCGATCGAATCAATGTGCTCAATTGCCTCGGCTATAAACTCGCCGAGAAGGGCCAGTTCGTCCTCCCCCATCTGGCGTGAAGCTTGTCGGTCTGAGTTCGCCTGGGTCGACATTGGTTATCGGCCTGCCATCTGCCGCCCCGGAAACTGATGCGCTTCGTTCGCTACACCTATATAACTCGGTAGATCTTGACAGCCGATTCATAGCAAACTTCCGTATTTCGCCGGAATCGCTCGCCTCACCGGCGATGGCGAGGTTTCAGCACAATTTGGCAGACCAGGGGACGTTAACGTGGCCGCATTTCGATAGCGGGGACCGGGGAATGAGCTGCTCATGAGGAGAATGTTACGAGCGGCCAACCCTTCAAGGTAGGGCGGTCTGCTGCTCTACTCGGGTCTCCGCGCTTTGATCCATTCCGGCGTGGCGTCTGGCTCACATGTCCGTCTGGCCTCGCGCTCGTGTAACTCCACGCGCAGTGCTCACACCGCCTCTTTGGCCGCTATCACCTCGGCCATCAGCGCATCGCTGTCCGAGAAGTCTTTCCCCACCATCCGTTCATGCAGCCGCACCAGCCGCACGAGTGTCGGTGTGAGTCGCACTCTATCCCGGCAGGCGGCCAAGGGAATCAATCACCGCGACCTCGCGAGGTAGCCGTAGATGGCGGAGATGTCTTCATCGCCATGGCCTTGTCGAATTGCCAAGCCATAGATTTCCTTCGCCAGGTTCGTCAATGGCATTGCCACGCCGGTTTCGTACGCGCTCACCGCGGCGAGGTGCAAATCCTTTTGCAACCAGCGTAACGCGAAGTCCGCTTGCCCGTAATTCTCGGTTTCGATCCGCTCGCGTTTGACGGCGACGAACGGAGCGGCAGCCGGACCGTTAAATAATGCATCGAACAGAACCTCACGGGAAAGTCCCAGGGACTGACCGAGAATCAACCCTTCGGCAAAAGCCGCCAGCTCCGTTCCGAGCACTTGGTTCATCACCATCTTGAGGGAAGCTCCCATGCCTTGTCCGCCGCAGTGAACGATCTTGCTTCCCATACATTGCAGCAAAGGCCGACATGCTTCCAAGTCGGCCGCGTCGCCGCCGACCCAAAAGATAAGCTTTGCCTGCGCGGCCGGGATTTTGGAGCCGGTCACTGGTGCCCCGAGAAACCGAATGCCGCGCGCCTGCGCTTCGGCCGCCATTTTTTTGGAGAACGCGGGGTCAACCGTGCTGCAATCGACCCAGATGCGGCCCTTCGCCAGGCGTGAAAGGAAACCATCTTTGCCCAGGGCCGCTTCTTCGACAGTGTCAGGTCGAGCGAGCATCGTGAAGATGACTTCCACTTGTTCGGCCAGTGCGGCCGGCGAGTCGGCCCATCTCGCGCCGTCGGCCAGCAAGGGATCCGCCTTTGCGCGAGTCCGGTTGTAGACGACAAGGGCGTGGCCATGTTTCAGCAGGTTTGCCGCCATGCGGCTGCCCATGGTTCCCAATCCGATAAATCCGATTTTCATTGGAACCTCCCGGCGAGTTCGGGGACAGATTCAATCTCAGCGACATCGGATGGAGTCAGTTCAAATTCCGCGGCTGCAACCGCATCGTCCACCTGCTCCGGCCTGCGGGCGCCGACGATCGCGCCGGTCACGGCAGGGTTGCGCAACGTCCAAGCCACGGCAGCCGCTCCCGGCGCGTAGCCATGCAGCTTGCCGATGTCGCGCAGGCGCCTGACCAATGCCAGATTGGTCGACAGCCTCGGCTCATTGAAATCGGGATCGTGCTTGCGCCAATCATCTTCGGGCAGTTTGGCGATGCGTTCCCGAGTCATGGCGCCGGTCAGCAGGCCCGAGGCCATTGGTGAATAGACGATCACGCCGATTCCCTCCTCCCTGCAGAAGGGAAGCATGTCCCGCTCCACATCGGGGTGCACAAGAGAATACGGCGGCTGCAAAGAGGTGATCGACGCGATGGCTTGCGCCCGCATCATCTGTTCCACATCGAAATTCGAAACGCCGATCCACCGGGCCTTGCCGTCTCTCTGCAACCGGGCCATGGTCTCCCACCCTTCTTCCAGTTTCACCACGTCGTCGACCGGCCAGTGAATCTGGTAGAGGTCGATCGAGTCCACTTTGAGCCGGCGCAGGCTGTCTTCGCATTCCTGGCGGATCGAAGCGGCGGTTAACACTTTATGAGTTTGGCCTTGGGCATCCCAGCGAAGGCCGCATTTGGTGAATACATACGGCCGAGGCCCGCGCCAGCGCTGCAGCGCCTGAGCCACGATCTCTTCCGAGTGGCCCAGGCCGTACACCGCCGCGGTGTCGATCCAGTTTACGCCCAGCTCGAGCGCGCGGTGGATCGCGGCTATTGAGTCGTTATCGTCTTGTTTTCCCCAGGCGAACTGCCAACCGGCGCCACCGATGGCCCATGATCCATAACCTACGGGTGTAATAAACAAATCAGAATTTCCAAGTCGTTTGGTCTTCATGATTAGATCTCCTTTACCATTTCGTTGTGATGCTCTGAAAAACGCGGACATAGATCTCAGCGGCGGCCGCCACCTCCGCGGAACCCTCCGCCGCGAAATCCCCCGCCGCCAAAGCTGTGGATGGCAGCCGATCGGTAGGCTCCACGGGAGCGCGCGGCGAAATCCTGGTCGAGCCCTGCCTCGGGTCGAGCGTATGAGCCGCCATAACGTATGGCGTCTGGTGAAGCGCGATAGCTTGGATAGGCGTCGGGCGCTCGATCGACTCCGGCCCATTCGTTGCCGGCACCACGATTCATCTGCCAGCCAGCATCGGACCGACGGAAGACGTTGCCATCGCTGCCGGCGAAGATATTGTCTCTGGCGCCGCTGGCGACGCTCGCTGGCCTGAATGTTTGCGGCCGCGCGGCTGGGAGGATTCGGCCGGCGTTGCCTTCCCTGGTGTAGAGGTTGTTCCAGCCGGGTCCGTGTTGGTATGCACCGGGCAGCCTTGCCGTCAGGCCGGCATCGCGCGCGCCGACGCGGAAAGCACCGCTGGATCGGGCGTCCATGAAGTGGTCGCGGATCTCATGGGAGTGGACGAAGCCGGCCGGTCCCCACCACCGGTGGGAGCCCCAGTGCTCGCCTGGATGATCGCGCCACCAACGGTCGTGCCACGGGTGGACGAACCACCCCGCCCCGCCCCAATATAGTCCGGCATCAAATCCCCAGGCGCAGGCGAATGGGTCGTAATACGCGGCGAAGCCCCAGGTGCACGGCGGCGGGAAATAAGCGTCGCCGAACCAGCCGGGATAGTCATAGCCAGTGCCGTAGACGATCGTGGGTCCGCACACATATGTGCCGGTATATCCCGGCAGATAGCCACAGGTGACATAGTCAGGATAATAGTCGTAGACATGAACGTAGCTCGCGTTGTAGTCCGGGCAACTGGGCGGAAGCGTATATATCTCGCGCGGCACCGAGAGGCACACGGTCCAGGGGCCGGTCGGTGTATCAGATTGGTACCAGACCGCCTGGTGGCAACAGTAGTACTGCCCATAGACGCTGAGCACTTCTTCGGGTGTGTTGAGCGCATATGCGACGCCGGGGCTTTCGGGAACATCCTTAAACTGTGGGGCGCCATCGTACGCAACCGTCAGAGCGGCGCCCGCGTCCCGGCGGATGTTTGCGGTTTGCGGGATTCCGGCGTCAAGAACCGCCTCGTGCGCTTCGGGCGTCGCCGCGACAAAGGAGAGCACGTCCCCTCTGGGAGAATCGGCTGGAATCTGCGCGAATGCCGAGGGAAGGTGGTCGGATGGGACGTAATTCCACGGCCCCTGGAACGAAGCGGCGGCATACCACCTGCCGGACAGCAGCACATAGTATTGACGGTCCGTTTGATCGAGAAAGAGATCGGACTCAGTATTACTCGCGTAGAGGAGCTCTCCGGCGGCGCCGCCGGGTACTGGCGTCAATTGAGGATCGCCATTGGTGACGATCAATTCCGTTGGATCGGTGACAACGATGATCTTCGCCGCTGCCGCGGCGGGGGCGAGTTCGACGGCGGTTGGCACGGTTGTGGCGCCGGCTGTCGGCGAACCGGCCGACGCGGAGGGTTGTGTTGCAGGCGTCGCCAGGTCTGCTCCAGCGGCGGCGATCGCATCCGGAACGCCGGTCGTGTCCTGCCACGGGCCCGTTAGCTGCGGCGCACTCACCCATCTCGGACCGGCCTTGAGGTAATAGCTCCGGTTCGCGTCAGCGAAGAGGAGGATGAAGGGCGTATTGACGACGCGCGAAACGCCGGGGTGTCCTTCAACAGATTGAAGCTGGGGCGAGCCGTGCACGGAGATCAGAGTGGCCGGTGTCGTGCTGAGCAGAATATGCGGTGGAGCGGTCTGGATCTGTGTCGCCTCGAGTTGCTCCTGTTTGGCGGTATCGAGGCTGGTCACCAGTTGATCGAGTGGAAACGTCACTTCCATCGCCGACAGTTGCGCACCGATCGTGCGGGCGAAGTCCTGTTGCTGCGTCGCGGTGGATCCGGTGAGGCGCTCGTCCTTGACCGTCACTTGTTGGAGCGTGACGGTCCTCGTATCGCGGTCGGTGACGAATCGTGCGCTGAACCACGCCACTCCAAACACCGGCGCGGACGCCCCCGGCCGCGTCAGCGATATCGCGGCTCGGGCGGTGAGGGTGTCGCCCTTCATCGCTTCGGGCTGCGGCTGATAGACTTCGATGCGACCCTCCGTCGCCTCCAGTGCAACCGGCCAGAACGTCACCGCGTCCGCTATCGAACTGTCTGCGAACTGAACTGGCGGATCGACCGACGCATCCTGCGCGGCACACCCGCTCGTTGCCAAACAGAGCATCAACGACAGCGGAACTACCGTGAACCGTGGCCGAACCCCGTTACGCACCTTACCGACATCACTGATCCGACACATAGCTGACCTCCTAGCTCGGATCCCCGATCAAGTAAGCAAAACGAAACAGCCACAGTGCGCGATTCACATCGTCTGCGGTTTGAATATCAAACACGACCCGGCCGGTGTGAGACCCGCTGGGATCGCGTATGGCCATTTCTTCGGCGACGAGTTGCTCCGCGGCTTCCGGGCCAAACGGCAAGTCGATACGTCCATTCCAAAGCAGATGGCCAAGTCTCACGTCGCCGAGCGTGAGGCGCAGACCTCCGCGGTCGGGCCTGATTCCCGCGGCCGACCAGTTGCCCAAGGCTTGTACAACTTCCCAGGCCTCTTTCAGTCTGCCGGTGCGGCTCCACAGAAAAGCGATCGCAGCCGGCGGCAGTGTATGCGCGCGTCGCCCGAGTGGCTGGTGCACATCTCGTTTTGTGATTGTCTCGTTCATATAAACTCTCGCTTTCATCCTTCCCATTCACGATGCAGGGCGCAAAGCAATCAGCGGGCCACTTTGCGCAACTGCACTGGATACTGCTCGAAACGTGTAACGAGAGACCCGTGGACGAGGTCGGCAGGGGATGCCGCCGATTCAATGAGTAGGGCGGGATTTATCCCGCCGTTGTCTGCAGGTTGGGATACGCTTGGAAGTCCGCAGGTTGGGGTGGCGGGATAAATCCCGCCCTGCGCCGCTTCCGGTCCCTTCTCCCGGTACTCCGGGAGAAGGCTAGGATGAGGGTGATTTCGAGCACCAGCGGCGTTCGACGTTCGAAATCACCCTCACCCCTGCCCTCTCCCGGATTACCGGGAGAGGGAGAAAAGTCCTCTCCGGGCTTGAGCCGCGCGCGGGACAAATTCCGCCCAACACTGCCCCCGCAAATTCAGACGCAATCGACCATCCGCAACCCGGCGATGCGGGAACGCGGAGTTAGCGAATCTCGCCGCTGGGCAAGAAACTGATCCGCCCGTCCAGCCATATCGCGAATAACGAGGCAGCGGCCGAGCTGTGCCATGCCGGTACATCGTTTGCGAAGAAGGCGATGGATCGCATCAGACATTGAGAGGAGTACCCATGGTTGCCTCAGCAACACTTCCGATGACACGACGATCTTTTTTCGCCAGGGCGGCACTGGCCGCGACCGTACCGTCCATTGCCTCGGCTTGCTTGGCAGCGGAACCATCCTTTGATCCGGCGAGCGTCTCCGCGGACTCCCCCGATTTACCCGCCGCCACCCTTCTCAATTCGGGAGAAGCGCCGGCATACCTCCTGGTATTCCATACCGGACAAGAAGTAATGAGAGGTTTGCTGGCCTTCGCCAAAAAATATGATCTTGTGGCGGGGCACGTTACCGGCATCGGCGCCCTGAGCGGCGCGGTGATCGGCTACTTCGATTCCGAGAAAAACATCTATCTGCGTAATCAGCAAAGTGAACAAGCCGAACTCTTATCCCTCACCGGCAATCTCGCGCTCTATGACAATGGGCCGTTCTTCCACGTTCACGTTGCCCTTGGTTTGCGGGACGGGGCCGCTCGCGGCGGGCACCTGTTCGAGGCGACGGTTCGGCCAACGGTCGAACTCGTTTTGACGAGCTCTCCCAGACCCGTTCGGCGCAAGATCGACCGTGAGACCGGCTTGCCGTTACTCGACCCTTAACCCTAATGTGGAACTATCATGAAAATCGGATTCATCGGACTCGGACGAATGGGAAGCGCCATGGCGTTGAACCTGCTGAAGGCGGGTCACGATCTGACCACTTAGAATCTGCCCACTAGAATTCGCCAAGATTTTTCTTGCAATCCGGGATAGCGATGGTAGTATTCTCGGTGTCGGGAATTTCGTGTTGCCCACGTCGGGCCCCGCGAACCTCCCAACCAACCGGGCCTAAGCGCCCAGGGAGTATGTCATGTCCAGTCACACCGTTGCGCCCTCCGTCAAGACTTACCGCTTCAAAATCAATCGGGCTTTTAAAGCGCTCGATGATGGCATCCACAAGAAATGGGTCCTTGTGGTCGCCGCGCGGGACTTGCCACGGGATCTGCCGTTGGATGCCAACGCTCGTGTCCCGAACGTCATCAAGAATGCGACCTGCTCGGAGATGCGCGAGACGTTGCTCATGCACCCGGAACTTTTCCAGATCTTCAATGGTGGGATGGTCTGCACCGCTAGCACTGTCGAAGTTCGGCAAGAGGGCAACGAGCAGTTTGTCGAAGCCGCCTTCGACCAAGAGCAGCTTCAAGGTCTCGTCAACGGCGGCCACACGTATGGCACGTTGCTTCAAGTCGTCCATGATAACGCAATCTACGCGGAGGGGATGTCGCTTAAGGCTGCGCTCACCAAGAAGGACAAGGCGGCTGAGAACCCCAACTTGGCCGCGCTGATCGAGGACGACGAAAAGCTGGCCGAGCGCATCGCGCGCGCCCGCGAGCACGCCCATGTGCAAATCGAGTTGGTCGCGCCTGTGGCCGAGGCGAAATTGCTGGAGCAGATTGCCCGTGCGCGCAATCTCTCGCAGAGTGTGGATCAGACGGCGTTGCAGAACCTCGCCGGCAAGTATGAGGTGATGAAGAAGGTTTTGGGCGGAGCAACTGCACCGTTCGGTCCGTCCTTCGTGGAGCGGGTAGTGTGGAAGACAAACCAAGATGTGCCGGAGGACAGCGTCGAGGTTCCTGTCAAGACCCTCATCCACCTGCTGGCGCTTATGAACACGCGCTGGTATCAGCCGAGGACCAAGGCTGCCAATGAAGTTTATGTGCGCTCAGGTGTCGTCGTGCGCGAGTTCGGCGAGTCTGAGGGCGACGATAGCGCGTTTTTCGACAACCTCACTCAGTTGTTGCCGGAGTTCATCCGGCTCTACGATCACATCTACATGACGCTGCCGGAAACCGATGCGGCATTCCCGTGGGCCGACGGCAAGCCCGCTAGCGACAGCAGCAAGCGGCGCAAGAAGACCGTCGTGACGACGCCGTTGCTGGGACGTGCGTGCAGTTCCAAGGTGTCAGGCGCGTTCATCTGGCCAGTATTCTCCGCCTTCCGATTGCTGCTTGAGCAGAACGGTACGGGATCTCTGCGGTTCAAGACAGACCCGATCGACCTGTTCGACCAGAAAAAGATGGAGCTTTCGACCACGATTCGCAATACCTTCGACAACCAAGGGCGCGTCGTGCAGATGGTCGGCAAGACCAGCGATGCATGGATTCGTCTCGAAGGTCAGATCGAAATGGAAATGATGATCCGCGAGCGCATGAAGGCGACGGTTTGATTTTCTGAAAAGCCCCCGGCATTCGGCCGGGGGCCTTTCCGTTATTCTGCCGCTTTAAGTCGACGGTCGACTGGAGGGTGGCTGCCTCATCTGGACGGAGCTCCAATGGGGCCGTATGTTACCGCCCATGCGGAGATGGATAGGTGGTCTCACCAGCCATTCTACCGCGGGTCAGCAGTGTACCAATGTACCTCTGACGATGGCGGGGAGTTCTAACTATGAACATCAAAGACGATCATCTTTATCACGGGGCCGCGTTGATTCAGATTGCCGAACACCCTCAGTTCACCGCGATCAATTCCATTAAGACGGTCAATGCCGTATCTCGGAGCGCGTACCGCATTAATGACGATATAGCCGTCTATCTTAAATATGCGTCGACGGAGCCGAATGCCAGCGGCGAGTTCGTCTTCACATTCACCACAGAGCACTTGAACGAACTGCAGGCACTTGCTCAGGGAGCGCAGAAGCTCTTTATTGCGTTGGTCGTGGTTAAGGGCCGTGAAATCTGTGTCCTTAGCTACGCCGAGTTGCAAGCACTAATTGGATATCGGACAACGTCAAAGGGAGCGCCTGAGAGCAGCTATTCAATTCTCTTGACACTCAAGAAAGGCTCCGCATTTCGGGCGTATGTCAACGCCGCCGGGACAAAGGGGAAATTTGCGGGCAAGCAGCTGATAATTCCCAGGAACAAGTTTCCAGGGTACTTGTTCTCTTAATGAGCGAAGGAAGGGGAGCCGGGAAAAGGGGATGGTGGTGACATATGTCGGTGGCGCTGCCATTCCGCGGGCGAGCGGCACTGGTCGGCTGTCGGACGTACTTGTTCGTGGCTGAAGTTTTTCCGATGAAAGGGGCATGCGAGCCCTGTCGATCCGCCAGCCCTACGCCGAGTTGATGCTGCGGAGGATGCGCCACGGCGGGCCTGCGGGCTCTATAGGGCTGCCTCCCAGTCCTCGACCTGCAATCCCGCAACCCTGCCGAACTCGCGGCAGTTGTGGGTGATGACCGTCAGACCGGCTGTCATTGCAATTGCCGCGATCATCAGATCGTTACCGCCGATGGGCGTACCGATCCGCTCTAAATCCGCGCGGATTGTTGCATAGGCCGCCGTCGCGATATCGTCGAACGGCAGCGAAAGATACGGGAGCAGGAAATCCTTTTGCTTTTGCAATGTTGCGGCGGGATTGTCGCTCTTCATTGCTCCGTAGAATAACTCCGCCTTGACTATGGAGCAGACGACGATCTCGTCGGGGCGGCACTGGTCCAAGCGCCGGCGCAGGCGCGGCGCGCGGCCATTCAGATACATTACGCAGGCGTTCGTATCGAGCAGGTAGGTCACTCCAACGTCTCCGGCAGCGGCGCGGGATCGTCGGGGATTGTCAGCGGGTCAGCCGCCAGCGAGCCATAGGTCTTATCGAAGTAGCCGGCCGGCCAGG
>Ga0302325_10022604_pt1 | contig 13155 bp, 13 predicted proteins | sample Palsa_T0_2_FD_201948 | JGI IMG/M metagenome (GOLD analysis project Ga0302325, IMG submission 201948) | Peat permafrost microbial communities from Stordalen Mire near Abisko, Sweden - Palsa_T0_2 | ecosystem: Environmental > Terrestrial > Soil > Palsa > Peat permafrost | place: Sweden: Abisko... | reverse complement strand
GGCCGGACCGCCGGGGATGTGTGCAGGCTGCGGCGGTCCGATCGTCGGTGCCATGCGCGGCAAGCCACCGACGGTGGTGTCGCGTACGGGAATACCGAAGTGAGTGGCTGGCTGGTAGCCATGGCCGGGGACGTAATTGTGTACGACTCCCACGAGTTTACGAGTGACGGCGGTCCTGACGGCTGAGGCGGTCCTGGCGGACGGAACATCGGCTTTCCCCTTATTCGGTGTTAATGCGGATGCTGGATGATTTGAATGCGGGTGCCAGGCTTAGGAGTCCACTTCGCAGCATGTTTGGAGCGCCTCCCTGATCCGGTGACGTTGCAGAGTGCTGGACACGTCCAGCCATGCTGCTTTATTACCATCAATGGGGTAAGGAACGCGGAAGCTCCGGTCCGGCAGACGGTTGCATGACTGAGCCGTTCCCTTGCCAAAGCCGGTGAGCGGGCGCATTGTTGTGCAGGAGCTGGGTGACCGGACGGTGTGATATGGGAACAGGAATCGCGGGTACCGACGGCGACCCGGTGGTCGTCTCGATCGTCGACGACCATCCCGATCTGTGTTACGGCGTGCTGGCCAGGCTGCCGCAGGCGAATTCTTCGTTCGCTGGCGGGGTCATGGCTGCGGACGTCGCGGAATTCCTGGCGCTGGACACCGAGGCTGGCCGCCGGTCCGACGTGGTCCTGCTTGACTTGACTCTCAAGGACGGGTCATCCCCGGCGGACAACGTCGCGGAGCTAAAGAACGCTGGGTATCCGGTGGTGATCTACACCGGCGAGGAACGGCCGGAGCGGCTACAAGGCACGCTCGGCATCGGGGCCGATGCCCTGGTGCGCAAGGACGAGGCCGACGCCCTGGAGGAGGCGCTGATCGCAGTCATCAACGGCGATCACGGCTGGGTGTCGCCGCTGATGGCCTCCGTCGTACTAGCGGCTCCCGGGCCACACCTGTCACCGGCTCAGGTGGAGGTGCTCAGGCTGTACGCGACCGGCCTCACCGCGCAGCAGATTGCATCACTGCTGGGATGCTCCGTCGAGACGGTGAAGACCCATCTGAAGGCCGTGAAGATCCGTTACGACGCGTACGGAGACTCGGTCTATACGCGGACAGACATGCTGCGGGTCGCGCTTCGCGACCGCCATGTCGACCAGGACTGGTACCTGCGCGGCGGTGAGCCCGACATCGGCAGAGGCTGACCGGACCTGGCCGGCGTTATCGGGGCGAGTCGGCGCTGCCGGGCGAGCCCAGCCGGACCTGCACCTGCCGGCTGCGGGCACCGCGGGCCTGATGCTGGCCACCAGGATCCTGGCCGTGCTGGAAACCCTTCCTTACCACTGACCTTGCAGAGCGCGTCCGCGCGGCACGGGTCGCTGGGGCACGCGCCGCCATGGGCCTCCCGCGCCACGACGCCGTAGCGCTGGCGACCCTCCCCCTTTCGGGGGAACCCCTTATTGGTGATACCGCCGCTCCGTGCCACTTGCCCACAGTAGAGGCGGGGCAAGCGACCATGACGATCAGGGAGGGCCAGTGATGCAAACTGGATATCCTGCCCGGGGGATGGTATCTCTCGTCCTGTTCGCGGCGGCGGCCCTCACGTTCACCCGGCCGACCGCCCCGGCCACGCATGCCGCACTCATCCCAACCACGGCCCCGGCTGGCTGCCCGGCTGCAGAAATTATTGGCGTACACGGCACAGGCGAAGGGCCGAGCAGGACGAACGGCACCGACTCGCCAGAGATCAAGGCCACCTTCGGCGCGTTCGCCACCGACGAGCAGAAGCTGGGCGAGTACGGCGCGCGCCTGGAGTACTACGCGTATCCGACCGTCAGCTTCGCCGCTTACCTACCGGTCGACTGGCCGACGCTGCGGAACATCATCGACAACTACGCCCGCCAGCTGGAAGCCGAGCTAGAACACTTCAGCCACTCCTGCCCGGATACGCCGATCTCGCTGGTCGGCTACTCCCTCGGCGCCCTGCTCATCAACGACATGCTCACCTCTTACAGCAATGAGTGGAACTACCTGGACGCAGTCGAATTCTACGGCGATCCGTGCTGGTACAACCCGCACCGGGATTACCGGGGCCTGGCGCAGTACGCCGCAAGCGCAGGGTTCCGGTTGGGCTGCTTCCCGGAGAATGCATATCCGTATCCGCTGGTGTCCCCGGACGGCTTTCACTTCCTGGTGCGGAGCCTGTGCAATAACAAAGACCCGGTCTGCGGTCGGGGCTGGCCGCTGTATGAAATCGACGGGCAGATCATCGCCGCGGCACTGTGCGCCGTATACAACTGCCCGCACCGGTCCTACGTCGGTACCACGATCAAATATGGTGCCGAATTCCTAGCCGAGAATGCTTTCGAGCACCGGAGGGGACGGCTAGGAAATTAAGCGGGCCTGGCATTCTCCGGAATGCCAGGCCCGCGCCTCAGACGCTAGACCAGACGGAGCACAAGAAGGAGTCTTGGGCAGTCTCAACACCGCATCGTCATCCGGCCATCCACTTAGAAGGAGTGATTAGCGTGGCAAACACAACACCAATCCAGGAAGGCGTCCACGCCTTCACGCAGTCTCGGCGCGAGCAGGGTCACTGCCCTGTCTGCGGCGATGGCCTGCCCGCCGAACCGTGCGGAAACTGCGGCTGGGAGCGCGGGCTGATCGTGGCCTACCAGAACGATATGGGCGACACGGTAGAGACTGGCTTCGCGGCCGAGAAGCGGCACAAGATGATGCTCTGGTCCGGGCTCCTGGCCTGCGCGCTGGGCCTGATCCTGTTCATCTGGGGCATCGCCCACGGCGGGGCCGCGATAGCGGCCGGCCTCCTGTTGGGGCCGCTCGCATTTGCCGCAGGAGTTCTCACCCTGAAAATCACCAAGCGTGGACGTGCTTGGTGGGGGATACCCGGCAAAGAGAAGGCCCGGGCCATCCCGGGGCTGATCATCGGCGGCGGCTTCGGCCTGACCGTCCTTCTCCCGGCCACCCTGCTAGCCATCGGGGTCATGGCCCTGTTCTTCAACGCCCTGGGCGACGTCAAGCAGACGATACGAGCAGGCCTCTAGCGGCCTCGCGCCGGTATCGGAACTCCAGCCCATCCCAGGAGGGGATCATGCCATCTATCCGGCGGGTGACCACGGCGGTGATCAGCGCCCTGGCGCTGACGACAACCGGGGTGCTGGCGGCCGTGCCAGCTGCCTCAGCCAAGACCGGCCCGCTCAGCGTGCAGTCAGTCTGGGTCGGTGACATCCACCAGAGCCACAGGACCGTGCTCAACTCCGGCGACACGGCCACCTACCACATGGACGTGGACAACACCACGGGCGAGACCATGAAGGTCGAGATCGAGTTCGAGGTGTTTGACATCGAAGGACCGTCCAGCTACAGCTACTACTACACGGCCCACCAGATCAGCATGCCGCCCGGCCTGACCCGGTTCTACAGCCCCTCGACCATCCCGCTGAACGCGACGACGGACAACTACATGGCCAGGATCTCGATCTGGCCGACCAACAGCGCCAATCCATCAAACGACGGTGACTGGGCCGAAGCGAACTTCCACATCTTCTCCCTCACCGTCAGCCCGGTCGACGCCGCCATCCAGGACCTGCAGAACGCCGCCTTGTGCGTCGCCGGAATCGTCTCATCCGGCGGCGACGACATCCTGCTCGAGAGCGTGCAACACTACGGCACCGATGAAATCGGATTCTTCAAGGACATGCAAACCGGCAACGTCTACTGGGCCTACGTGAACCTGACCCCGATCGGGACACTTCATAACTGCATCTCGGCCCTGACTGGAGCCGGAGCAATCTTCTATGTCTACCAGATGGTGACGATGTAACCGGCAATCGATCGGCGGGCGGAAATTCCCTCGTCCGCCCGCTCTGCCGTGCTGACTCGGCTGGCGGCCGAGCCTGGTGCCGGAGATAGGCCGGCCGCGGTCGTCAAGCTTGTCCACGCCGAGCCGGAATCGGCTGCGCTGCGCGGCTGGCTGGATGAGCGAGCCGAGGTCCAGTGGATCAGTTCGATGCTTACTGAGATCGAATCCTTCCGTGCGCTGGCCCGGTATGCACCGGAGGCGGCCTCCCGCCTGCCCGCGGTGCTGGACCAGATCGACCTGATCGACCTGGACCAGCGCATCCGGATGTTGGCCCGGACGGCCGGGCCGCAGGCCCACCCGACCTCCGGCTGGATCGGCCGGATAAGAGGCCATACCGCGACAGGCTGAGCCTGGCCGCAGACCCCGTGCGCCGGGCGCAGCCAGCCGCCGCGAAGCTCTCTTCGCGGTAGGGCAGGTAGCCGCGCAGGCGGGCGAAGCCCGCTTCGCCCGCGCGGGAAATGACCCGCCCCCATCGCCCACCTGTGCGTGCCGAGAAGCCCGTCCAGGGCTCTGGCCAGCAAAGTTGCCATCCCGGCCGTCTGACCGTGATGATCAACCGATCATGTGCCTGCGGTTCGTCTTCCTCCTGATCACGCTGAAGCTGCCATACCGTCATCCTACTAAAAGTAGGATTGCGCCGCTTCTTGGAGCAGCACCTGCCGATTCCGGTCCTTCTCGATTCTGTAATGACGATCTCGGTACGTGGTTCTCGAGCCAGTTCATGGCTTCTTGGCGGCTTTCATAGATGTGCGGGGCCAGGTCCCGGTGGTGCAACTGCCTGGTGAGCTTGAACCGCATGAAGGAGCTGGTCGTGTACCTGGTCACGCTGGCGTAGTGCCGCTCGGCCAGCCTGCGGACCCCGGAGACGTAGTAGTCGGTCAGGGCCGGGTCCAGATAGAAATTGTCATAGTTGACGACCATCTGCACCTTCTTGCCGATGGCGGCCAGGCGCTTGCCGACCTCGGTCTCGATTGCCTCGACGCCGTCCGCGCTGACCAGCGACATGCCCTCCATGTTCAGGAAGAAGATGTTACGTTCGGCGTCGTAGGCGAACCGCGCCTCAAGTGGCACGGTCAGCAGGTCGTCCTTCAGCCCCATTGGTCCGGCGGCGAAGATCCGCGGGTCCATCAGCTGCGGCTCGCAGCCGATGATGGGCTCGAACCCGATGTGAGCCAGGACGTCTTTCTCGAGATCCACCCCCGGGGCGATCTCGGTGAGTTCCAGGCCGTCGGGGGTCAGCAGAAAGACGCACCGCTCGGTCACGTAGAGCACCAGCTGGCCGGCGGCGGCCGCGTGCTGGCCGCTGAAGGTCCGCTGCTCGACATCGGCGAGAAACTTGGGCGCCGCGGCACCGTCGGCGATGACCAGCTGGCCGTCCTGCACCCGGCAGCGGCTCGGCACGACGAAGGTCCCTGTGAACACCAGCCGCTTAGCGTTCTGGCTGATGTTGATGAACCCCCCCGCGCCCGCCAGCTTCGGCCCGAACCGGCTGACGTTGACGTTGCCCAGGCGGTCCGCCTGAGCCATGCCCAGGAACGCGGCGTCCAGACCGCCGCCATCATAGAAGTCGAACTGGGACGGCTGATCCAAGATGGCTTGCGCGTTCGCCGCCGAACCGAAATCCAGCCCTCCGGCCGGGATACCGCCCGTCGCACCCGGTTCAGCGGTCAGCGTGAGGTAGTCCAGGATGTGCTCCTCGGCCGCCACATTGGCCACGCCTTCCGGTATGCCGATGCCGAGATTCACCACGCTGCCTGGCCGGAGCTCCATCGCCGCCCTGCGGGCGATGACCTTCCGCTCGGTCAGCTCCAGTGGCGGGACCGAGTTGCGGGCCTGCCGCAGCTCTCCGCTCAGCGCCGCGGAGTACGGCGTGCCGAAGGTCTGCCAGTGGTGCTCGGGCTGGGAAACGACGACGCAGTCGACCAGAATTCCCGGGATCTTCACCTCGCGCGAACTCAGGCTGCCGTTCTCGGCGACCCGCTCCACCTGCACGATCACCAGGCCGTCGGCGTTGTGCACGGCGGTGGCCACGGCGAGCGCCTCCATGGTCAGCGCCTCGCGCTCCATGGTGATGTTCCCTTCGGGATCCGCGGTGGTGCCGCGCAGGAACGCCACGTCGAGCGGCAGCGCCTTATAGAACAGGTACTCCGCGCCACCGAGGATGACCAGCTCGACGCGGTCCTCGGTCGTTCGCTCGTTGATCTTCCCGCCGCCCTGTCGCGGGTCCACGAAGGTATCCAGCCCAACCCGGGTCAGCAAGCCGGGCTTGCCCGCGGCAGTGTCCCGGAACAGCTGCGAGATAACGCCCTGCGGCAGATTATGCGCCTCGATAATGTTGTCGACGGCCATCTTCCCGAGCTCGGGCGACAAGCCCCAATGACCGCCCACGGCCCGCTTCAGCAGGCCCTTATGAGCCAGCCGGTCCAGTCCTCGGCCGAGCCGGTTCCCCGCGGCCGCGGTAAACACCAGCCCGAGGTCGCGGGGAGCGCCCGTCAGCAGGAACCGCTGCTCCAGCGCCAGCGTCAGCTCCTCGGCGAAGCACTGCCCCATAAACCCATCGACCACGACCGAGTCGCCGTCATGAACAAGCCGCACCGCTTCGGCGGCGGTGACGACCTTGTCCCGCATCGAACTGCCGGACAGAGACTCCGCGGGGATCCGCATGATTCCTCCCGAGGTGAATCCTACCGAAGCCCTGTTGACGTGCCGTCATGGCGCAGATCCACAACGTTGCCAGCCCCGTCGAGGCTGAGATCTCCAAGGTGGATCATCAGATCAGCGGCGCAGGCACCGACGTAGCTGGCCCGCAAGACACAGCGCTGGCCGGCCCTAACCGCCGTACAGCAGCGGCCGCCGCGAGCCGCGGCAGGCGTTCAGCGCGGCTCGCAGATGACCAGCGGGATGTCACGTCCGGTGCGGCGCTGGTAACTGCCGTAACCGGCGTAGGCGGCCACCACCCGGGGCCACAACTCCGCCTTCTCCTGCGGTGACGCCCGGCGGGCCCGCATCGGCCGACGCCGGCCGGCCATGGTCAGCTCGATGTCCGGATGAGCGATCAGGTTGCGGTACCAGTCCGGGTCGCGGTCATCGCCGCCCTTGGAAGCCACCAGCACCACCCGGTCACCTTCGATGACCGGCGCCGTGAGCATGGTCGAGCGCGGCTGGCCCGACCTGCGTCCCACCGTGTGCAATTCGGCAACCGGCATCCCGAAGGCCGAGCCCAGCACCCGGCCGCCGGTGAGCTGGACGATGGCCCGGTGCAGCTGGCTCATGGTCTTCAGGCTGATATCGGCCAGGTACTGCTGCAGGTCCATGCCGCGACCCTAGAACACCACGGGCACCCCGCCAACCCCGGAAGGCCGACGCCGCTGGTTGAAGGGCGCCCGGAACCGCTGCGGCAGCCTGCCCAGCCAACACGCTGCAAGGCGCGCATCAGCCGGCCTGTCCATCAGCGCGGACGACGGCGAGGGTCTCGTCCATCGCGACCTGCTGGCCGGGCTTGACCATGAGATCGGTGACCGTGCCGTCCAGCGGCGCGGTCACTGTGTGCTCCATCTTCATGGCCTCAACGATGAGCAGCGGTTGCCCCAAGGCTACTTCCTGGCCCTCGATGACGTTCACGGCCAGCACCGTCCCGGGCATCGGACTGGCTACGATGCCGTCCGTGGCCTGAGTCTCGGCGGTGCGGGCGGTCGGCCGTGGTTCGGTCCTGACCGCCCAGGCGTGCCCGTCACGGCCCAGCCAGAGCAGGCCACCGCCTGGCGCGCCGCTCTGTTCCGCGTACGCGTAGCGGACCGTCCGGTCGCCGATAGTAAGGACGAGTTCCCCGTCGTGCCGCTCCGCCCGGGCGGGCACGGGTTCCTTATCTCCTACGGCCACCTCCGCCGCCAGGCCGGCCCGGACCCGGACCCGGACCCGGGTTGTTTCCCTAGGAGTGCATGTCAGGCGCAGCCGGGTCCAGGCCGGCTCGCCGGGCCGCCATCCGTCCGGGATGTCCCACGGGTCAGTGCCCGGGCCGGCCGGCCCGCAGGCAAGCAGGCGGGCCAGCACGGCGGCGACGAAATGGAACCCGCGGCCATGACCGAGATGCTTTACACCATGGCGCACGCCGCCCTCGCGGCATCGGCGGCGCTGCCGAGGCCGACGAGGTAGCGGAGGCAGCAGCAGCAGTTCGCCGCCGCGGACAGCGGCCGCGGCGGCCGCTCGGGGCGCCCCCTCCGGGCGAGGCTGGCCGTGCTCCGAGCCAGTAACCATCGGGCCGTTCGGAATTATCCGAGCATTTATCCGAACGATCCGTGGTTTCACGCTTCTTATATAGGAGCCTGAAGCGTGGCCTTGGCCCCGCCCTGCGCCGTCATCCGACGAACGGCCTGTACCTCGGCCGGATCGGCTGATCCTTGAGCTAGTGTCCGCGCTTCCCTCGGCGCCGTCGGCGGCGCTGGCCATGGAGGTGCTCAAGAGTCGGCGTCGCCGCTGAACACCACCACCGCGCGGCCGCCGCGTTCAGCGGCGCAGTAGTCCAGCGCGGCACGGATGTCGTCGAGCCGGGTGCGATCCCCGCTGCTCTTCTCGGCGGGAGAACTGCCCGACATCGGCGTCGCGCCCGCCCTCGGCCAGCACACCACCGAGATCCTCGGCGAGATCGGATACGACCAGGCGCAGATCGCCTCCTTGCTCGCCTCTGGCACCGCCGTCCAGTGGCAGGTACCCGAACATCTCGGCTAATGCGGTCAACCAAGGCCAGTCGCGCGGGGCGCGAAGCCCACTCCCGGGAGCCGCCATCAGCACGCCTGGCGGCTACTCCCGCGTAACGCCAGCCGTTTCCTTGGAGGACCTATTCCGGTCCGGTCGCGGCGTCTTTCTTTCCGCGACACCGGCACGCGCCGGCTGCACGACTGCGGCTATCGCCGCGAGGAGCGCGATGACAGCGCCGAAGTCCCAGCCGATTTTCACCGCGGTAACGCCGCCATTGCCCGGCTTGAGCAAGAACGCGAGGACGACGAGCAGAAGGTTGATGCCGGTGGCGGCCAGCAGCAGCCGCTCGTGCTTCACCGGCAACGCGATGGGAAGCCGCCGGAAACCAGCGACCAGGAGCAGGTATAGCAGCACGATCAGCCCGATGACGAATACGAACCACAGCCAGCCGTGCGCGGTCGTGCCGGAGACGGACGCGTTGCCGGCGCCGGTGACATCCAGGCTGCTGAGTCCGGCTAGGTTGACGTTGAACCATGGCAGGAACAATGCAATGAGCACGAACAGGGTCGCGCCGCCGACGATCTTGTCGTTGGGCGTCCAGCGGCTGGCGTCGAATCTGTAGGACGTCGTCTCGCCTGTCTGTGCAGCCGTGCTGGCCGGTGGCGCCGCGGGCAGGTCTTCCTGGCGGGCATAGCCGACCAGCGGAGTTCCGCAGCCGGCACAGAAGCCATCGCCTTGGCTTACCTCGCTCCCGCATCGAGAGCAGTTCATGGATTTTCCCCCAATTGTCCAGAGTCCCGCACATCCCTAATCGGTCAAATCCCTGACTATTATTGCTCTTTCCTGACATCGATTAGGCTCAGTAATATTGTCTTCACGTAAGTAGTGCCGTGAAAAATAATACGATAATAATTGAGGCTCCCGGTGCCATTCGGTTCAGCACGGTTACAATTTTTACGGCCAGCTAATGGAACGTGCGGCCCGGCTCGCGCGTCCAAGGCGCAACTGAGCGAGCGGGGGACACATGACGAAGCGACTGCAGGCCATCATCGCTGTTTCGGCCCTGATGCTGACGGCCGCGTGCGCGGCCGCCAGCCCGCCCGCATCCCCCAGCGGCCTTGTCACCGGCAAGTTCGTCATCGTAGGCGGCCCAGGCGGACAGCAGTCCGTCGAGCGGCCGCTCTCGGGAACGATCCAGTTCACCGCCAGCGGCCGGCATCCGGTCACCACGCGGGCGGGCAGCTCAGGTACCTTTTCGGTCACCCTCCGGCCCGGGACCTACCACGTTTCAGGCACCTCGCCCCGCATCACCGAAGTCAGCAGCAACGGCACCAGCCGCCAGTCCCCGTGCTTCCAGCCGTACTCCGTTGCCGTCACCTCGCAGCACACCACCACGATTACCCTCACCTGCGATGTCCCTTAGCCCGTCACACGCACCTCAAATCCCGCCTCCGCGGCACATCAGGGCGATCGGCGGCAGATAAGGATGTTGAGCTTGAATTGGCTAAAACCAGCCGATAACTGCCTAGGTGCGAGCACAAGATCGTCGATCCGGGGCTATCCGGCCTGTCGAGGCGGCAGCTCAGGACCCGGGCTGAGGAGATCACCCAGAGCAGCTGGGCCCCAGAGTCCGTCCGCGCGATGATCGAAGCGATAGCCGCCGCGGTCAAGGCCGCCGCGGCCGCGTCTTCCGGCGCGGGCTAGCAGACGTCCGTAATGAGCCATGCCGGGCGCCGCGAGAACGACCACTTCGAAGGAGCCCCCCGCCCGCCCGCTAGCCCTGCACCCGGCGGTCCGGGGCCGCGACCTGCGGATGCGTGGCGAACTCGGCGGCGTGCGCAGCCGCGCGCTGGCGATGCCGGCCTCGTCGAGCAACGCCACCACCTCGCCCGGGTCATCGTTCCGAGCGCCGCCTCGATGATCGGCGTCAGCTCGCCGCCGTGGGCCACCCCGTACGGGCTGGTGGCGAAACGCGGGTCGGTGACTAGCTCCCGGTCGGCCCAGCACCAGCGACCATGACCTTGACCTGATCGGAAGCTCGGCGTTTATCGTATCAATACGATATTCTCCTGTGTGGAGATTTTATCCGATAGTAACGGTATCGCCTCAGGGCTGTCAGGATGTCTTGGGACTACCATTGGAGGGGAGAATCATGGAAGAATACGAGACCTCGTCGATACTTGACAAGGATTCCCTACGGAAACGCATTCGCAATATAATCCTGCATCAAGCTCCCGTCACCAGAGAAATATTCGGCTTTCGGCATTATGAATATATGTACTCACCGGCACAGCTCGAGTTTCTCTGCCAACAGATCACGAATACGGCAGAGGTTCCTGGCTCGATCCTTGAAGTTGGATGCGCCTGGGGCGCAACGACAGTCTTCCTTAATCGCCATATCGACGAACTTGGCCTCGATGTCGACTACTACACGGTCGACACTTTTGAAGGCTTTACTGACGACGATATCCGAACCGAACATGAGCGCGGCCGTCGTTATTATTACGATGCTGCTTTCCATGCGAACAGCAAGGCGTGGTTCGACCGGACCATGCGCCGCAATCACGTCGCACGAGTCACATCCTTTCGCGCGGACGCCGCAACATTCGATTATAAGAAAACCGCACCCTTCCGGTTCGTTCTTATCGATGTGGACCTGCATCGACCGGTCCTAGCGGCGCTAGAAGCAATTTACGACCTCGTTTCCCCAGGCGGGACCATCATCATTGATGACTGCAAACAAGGCGGCGAGTGGGGCGGCGCTTACGAAGCGTTTATCGAATTCACAAAGGCAAATGGCCTTGATGCCACCATCACACATGGTAAGCTAGGGCTGATTACTAGGGATCTTCGGTCGTGAGCTTGTTGACGCCAGCTACGGGGACGAGGCGATCATCCGTCGACCTCGACGAGAGAGAATTGCTCGACGGGATGGAAGCGCAAGGCGGTCTCCAGGAACTTGCATTGGCTAGTGCCGATGCGGTTGGGGCAAACCTTCACCTCATCGAATCTGACCTCGCCAGGATGACGCCAGGCGAACACGTCAAAGAAGCCGCCGAGCTGGCCGCCGTTCGCTGCCAGCAGGCGTTCGAAGATCTCGACCAGCCAGATAGGTGCTCCGGTTTCCGGTCTTTACTGCTGTGGCCGGGAACCACTCCGCCCGCAACTCGCGACCGAACGAATTCACCCAGACTCCGCGCCAGCCACCGTGCCGCAGGTGATCCAGGACGGCGAGCCAGCGCATGACCGACGGCGCGGACAGCGAAACCAGGCTTGATGCCCCATTGCTGCTTCAGATCGGGAGGGTCGTCACCCCAGGTCCACGGGTCAAGTGTCCATAGCTGGGTGGCGATACTGACGGTGCTTACTCCAGGCAGCCAGCATCCAGCGGAATCATAAGAAGTCGGGCTGAGGTTCGAAGTGTCGGCCTAGTTGGATTCAGGCTGCCTGCGCTAGGCCTGGTGCGGGACGAGTGCCGCTTTCTGGCGGGAACGTGGGAATTATCTCATCATGTCAAATCCCAGGCGTGTATAACCCACCACTCACCGTCGTGGGAGTCGCCAATGCTAATGCCGAGGGTGCCGAATTCACCGCCAATTTTCTCGGATACGAACAGCGTCTTTTCGCCCTTGAATGCGGTCGCGGTTAGCAGGCCCACCCCTATGCCGAAACCTGCCCCCGCGCTAAACACTGAGCCCCGAGCCTCGTCTAGCTCAGCCAGAGAAAACCATTCGTCTGTTCTAATAATGTCCAGCGAGGTGTGCGACACCTTCCCGCGCGCGAGTGCCAGATCGACACTTCCAGTCTTCAGTTTGGGCTTTCCGACCCAGTCGGCGATTTCTAGCAGAGCGTTGACGCCCTCTGACGTCGCCTTGACCTTCATGCCAAGTCCCAGCCCAAGAGCCGCATACAGCACCCAGGCTCCGACCTGTTGGCGTTCGCTCTGAAAGTAGAATAGCTTCACTTGCCCGCCGAATCCCGCGAGCAGTACGCTTCCTTCGGCCTCGGTAGTGAATCGCCAATCGTTCGCCGATCTCTGCATAGGATCTGATGCCATGTCCCGAGCCCCTCCGAAGATAGCTGCCGCCGTAGTCCTTTTCCCGTAAGAAATATAGTCGCCACATGCCTAGGGCGCCGGCCTATTCCGGAGTTACCCCGTTTTGTGATACTTTACGCATGACAAATAGTGCTAAATCGCACTATTGACGGACGTGGGCACGCCACCCGATCATGTAGGTCTCGCGCAGGAACCGTCCGGCGGATCCTGGCTGCAGCCGGGCTCGCGCCCGCGCCACGCCGGGCATCCCCGACCTGGCGGCAGTTCCTAGCCGCTCGGGCATGCGGGATCCTGGCGTGCGACTTCGTGCACGTTGACACCGTGTTCCTCCAGCGCCTGTACGTCTCTTGGAGGCGGTCGAAGCGTTCGTTGCATTCCTCCTCGTCGCCGAGTTCCGCCAGGGTTAGCCTCGCGTCATCCCGGTAGTCATGAAGTGACCTTTGCGGAGTCGAGCCCGGAAACCTCGAAGGTGCGGATTGGCCGGGAGAAGCCACGCAACGACAGCTCGCCGACCAGCCGGCTCACAACG
>Ga0302325_10022603_pt1 | contig 13156 bp, 10 predicted proteins | sample Palsa_T0_2_FD_201948 | JGI IMG/M metagenome (GOLD analysis project Ga0302325, IMG submission 201948) | Peat permafrost microbial communities from Stordalen Mire near Abisko, Sweden - Palsa_T0_2 | ecosystem: Environmental > Terrestrial > Soil > Palsa > Peat permafrost | place: Sweden: Abisko... | reverse complement strand
GGCGGTCGACCGGATTGACCCCCGCGCGGACCGCGGCCAGCGCGGCCGACGGCTGGATCAGCAGGGCCTCCGTTGTCCCGAACAGCGCGCTCGGGCACGCCGGGTCGGGCCCGGGCGCGCCCAGGTAGACCACGTGACGGTTGAACTCGAGGCATTGCCGGGGATGGTCCGCGAGATCGATCACCGGCCAGTCCCGGGGCACCTGGAACGTATAGCCGCGATAGGAGACGGGGCGCAGGCCCGGCGGCGCGCCCCGGTGGGCATGAGCGCTGGCGGCGACGGTGCCCGAGGTGGCCGACCCGGCGACGGCCAGCACGGTGGTAGCCAGCACGGTGGTGGCCAGCACGGTGGTGGCCAGCACGGTGGTGGCCAGCACGGTGGTGGCCAGCACGGGGGCGGCCGCCAGGAAGTAGCGGCGACGGACCCTCCGCGGATCTCTGTCTGCGAGCATGGCGAATCTCCCCCCGAGGCGGCCGCTATCGGCCGCCTTATGGGCGCCTATTGGTAAATTCTTCCATCAACGTCGCAGCGGATTTCCATCCCGGTAAAGCAGCATAGGTGTTTTCGATCTGGCTTACTATCGCGACTCGCCGGGATGGTGACAATTCCGTCGGGGGAACATTAACTCAAATAATGCGGCAACGAGAATCGCGGCCGGTTCTTTACCGGTGCGCCCAGGTTCCGGGTCCGGTCACAGTAACGGTGAAAATCCGTTGGAGTAGATAATCTCCGGATTATCTAGGCGTCCGCCAGTGCGGCAAAATTATTCGCCGGCCGCCTCGCCGCGCGGCATGCTGTCCAGGTGCACTATTGCCAGTCCTGTGAACAGCCAGTCGCCATGGAGCCCCGCAATGGGCTCGCCGTCTGCCCGTGTGCGGCCGGGCCGGTGACGCGGCCGCGCTCAGGCCGCTGTTCATCGGGACGCCGCAGGCACACTCAGCGGCAGCCAGCCGATCAACTGGCCGCAATCCGTGATGCGTGGCTGGCCATTGCCCACGGCGTCGCCCAGTCCGGGATACCCACGGTCCTGCTCGGCCCGTTCATCCCCGGGCATCTTCAAGAGCTGCCCGCCCGCCGCTGGATCGTGGAAATCCATTTCATCGCTCTCGACTGCCCTGATGAGCTGCGGCGCGCCCGCCTCAACGCCCGCCCTCCCGGGCGCAGCCGCGACACTGAAGAACAAGTCGAATTCGGCCAGTGGCTCCGCCGCGACATCGCCGACCGCGTCGACACCAGCCGCGGAACCCCAGCAGAAACCGCCGCAGCCATCGCCGGATCGACCACCGCCTCACCGGCAGCGGGCAGACACCGAGATAGGCGCACCTGCCAGGCAGCGGTCCGGGAGTATTACCCGGTTAGATCCCAGCGGGCAGGCCGGTGAGGCAGCCCTGGCAGCGCAGGGCATGCTCGAAGAACGCGGCCCGGTCGGTAATCACGTTCTCGAACTGGCCGAACAGCTCGAAGCTCACCATGCCGAACAGGGCGGCCCAGCTGACCACCGCCCGCGCGGCCACGTCGTCGGGTACATCGAACATCACCGCGTCACGCAACGCCGCCGCGTCCGGCCCGAACTGCGGCGGGGGCGGCGGGCAGATGCCGGGCGGGTCCAGCACTCCCGCGCGGTGCGCGTCGCTGATGATCTTCCCGTAGACCGTGGCCGCCCGGGCCGCGGGCCCGATCGTCTGCTGGGGGGCCTGGTAGCCGGGCACGGGCGAGCCGTAGACCAGCGCGTACTCGTGCGGATGGGCCAGCGCCCAGGCGCGGATGGCGTGGCCGACGGCGAGCCAGCGCCCGGTGTAGCCGTCGCGCGGGCACGCCGCGTCGGCCTGCTCGGCGGTCTGGCCGATCGCGTCGTACCCATCAATGATCAAGGCGGTGAGCAGGTCGTCGCGGCTCGGGAAGTACCGGTAGATGGCCGAGGAGACCATCCCCATCTCCCGGGCCACCGCGCGCAGCTTCAATCCGGCCGCTCCCTCGGTCGCCAGCTGGCTCCGGGCGATCTCGGTGATCTCCCGGGTGAGTTCCTCGCGGACCCGCTCTCGCGCGGTGCGGCTTGCGTTCACGCTGGGATTCTAGCAGAGCACCGCCATGAACCAAGAGCACTGCTCTGGGTCCGCGCCCGCCGGGCGCCGGGGGCTGTTTCCCCGGCACCGCGCTGGAGCCGGCCGGCCCGAGATATTACGGCCACACGAAAAGTCCGGGTAATCCGGTTTGCGGCGGCGCCGCGATCTCTAGACTCGCGCGCATGGCCACCGGCCCCAGCCACCGCAGGCGGCTTTCGCGCCGCCGCCTGCTCGGCATCGAACTCGGCGGTGCCGTCGCGGTCGGCGTGATCGCGGTGGCGGTCGCGGTCGGCATCTCCCAGGCGACCAGCTCGCCGGCGTGCGCGTCGGTCACGGCAGTCACCGGCACCGCAATCACCGGCACAGCAGTCACCGGCACGACCACCGGCGAGGCCACCAACTACCTGCTGCAGACCGGCGACGGCAATTGTTCTTACCCGGGTGTGGGCGCGAGTCAGCTCTATGTGGCGCTGTCCCCCAGCGAGTACGGCGCCGCGGCGGCCTGCGGCAGCTACCTGGAAGTCACCGGCCCGAACGGATCGGTCAAGGTCCAGGTGGCCGACCAGTGCCCGGAGTGCGCGGCTGGTCACATCGACCTCAGCCAGCAGGCGTTCTCGCAGATAGCGCAGCTTTCCGCCGGCCTCGTCCCGGTGACATACCACACCATCGTCAACCCGCCGCTGCCCGCGCCACTGTCGCTGCGGGTCAAGGAGGGCTCGTCGCAGTACTGGCTGGCACTGCTGCCGATCGGCAGCGGCAACCCGATCACCAGCGTCCGGGTCAGCAGTCCGAGCAAAGGCTGGCAGAACCTGACCCACGCCAGCTACAACTACTGGCTGGCCACCTCGGGCATGGGCCCCGGCCCGTTCACCGTCCAGCTCACCGATTCCGTCGGCCACCAGGCCACGCTGACCGGCATCAGCCTGACCCCGGGAGTGGTCCAGTCCACGGGCACCTATATGTACGGGGCGGGCAGCCCCGTGCTCGCGGCACCCGCTGCGCCGGCCACGACGGCATCCGCCACGCCGAGCCCGTCACCCGCGCGCAGCACGACGAACCCGACGCCGAGCAAGGTAGCGCTAGTCCCGGCGGCGGTCACTCACCAGGCGACACCCTCCCCCAAGGCATCCTGCTAGTCCGGCCGCCTGCTAGTCCGGCCGCCTGCACCACCGCCACCTGCCGCTGCCACCCGGATGCGCGTTCGTCGTGAGTCGCGGGAACTTTCCGTTATGGCGAAAAGTCAGGCGTCTGGTGCCCAGCCGGCCATGGGGAACGCGGCGAGCATGTCGCGGACCTCACCCGCGATCCGCTCGATGGCCGCCTCATCGTCCTTGACCGCGGCGGTGATCGCCTCGTCCATCCAGGCCGCGATCTGCGGCATGTGCTGCTCGGTGAGGCCCCGGGTGGTGATCGCGGGCGTGCCCAGCCGGACGCCGGACGGGTCGAAGGGCTTGCGCGGGTCGAACGGGACCGTGTTGTAGTTCAGCTCGATGCCCGCCCGGTCCAGCGCCTTGGCCGCGGGCTTGCCCGCGATGCCCTGCGGGGTCAGGTCCATCAGGATGAGGTGATTGTCCGTGCCGCCGGAGACGAGGTCATAGCCCCGGGCTATCAGCGCTTCGGCCAGGGCCTGGCAGTTGGCCACGACCTGGTGGGCGTAGCCGCGGAACTCCGGCTGGGCCGCTTCTTCGAGCGCGACGGCGATGGCCGCGGTGGTGTGGTTGTGCGGGCCGCCCTGCAGGCCGGGGAAGACCGCCTTGTCCACGGCCGACGCGTGTTCGGCGGTAGACATGATCATGGCGCCGCGGGGGCCGCGCAGGGTCTTGTGCGTGGTCGTCGTGATCACGTCCGCGTAGCCGACCGGCGAGGGATGCGCGCCGCCCGCGATGAGCCCCGCGATGTGCGCGATGTCGGCCACCAGGACTGCGCCGACCTCGGCGGCGATCTCAGCGAAGGCCGGGAAGTCGATGGTCCGCGGGATCGCGGTCCCCCCGCAGAAGATCACCTTCGGCCGCTCGCGGCGGGCCAGGTCGCGCACCTCGTCCAGGTCCAGCCGCCCAGTGTCGGCGCGCACCCCGTACTGGACGGAATGGAACCACTTGCCCGTGGCCGACACGGGCCAGCCATGCGTCAGGTGGCCGCCCATCGGCAGCGCCATCCCCATGACGGTCTCCCCCGGCTTGAGGAAGGCCAGGTAGACGGCGAGGTTCGCCGGTGACCCCGAGTACGGCTGGACGTTCGCGTGATCCACGCCGAACAGGGCCTCCGCCCGCTTTATCGCCAGCGTCTCGATCTGGTCGATGAACTGCTGGCCCTCGTAGTAGCGGCGCCCGGGGTAGCCCTCGGAGTACTTGTTGGTCAGCACGGTGCCCGCGGCCTCGAGCACGGCGAGCGAGACATAATTTTCCGACGGGATGAGCCGGATCTTCTCGAACTGCCGGCGCGCCTCCTCGTTGATCAGTCCGGCGATCGCCGGGTCGGTCAGTGCGACATGCGGAACGGGCGGCTGGTGCATGGTGACCTCCTCGCAGTGAGGCTACACAGGCCCAGCGAACAAGGCACCGAGGCGGGGCGGTGACTTGGTGCCATGTTCGCCTCGAGGATGCCGGTCCCCGATCTGCTGGGCCAGGTTGCAGTCCGGTCGGCTGGGCTCAGCCGAAGCCGATGTGCAGCGGTGTTCTGATCTGATTCGAATCTATTATCGTCTCAGTGTTGTATGCTATCCCCTTATACGCTATTGTGTTCTATAGTGAGACGCAGGCCCCTTCGTTGAACGGAGGTGCGTTCCTATCCCGACCGATGACTCCAACGAGTTGCCCACCGGGCTGACCTTCCTGTGGCCCGGGGACATGGCGCTTGATGACATCGTGCGCGCCGCCACTGACACTCAGCGCGAGATGGCCGCCTCGGGTGAGCCACCCGCTGATGGTGGGCCGGCCCGGGGCGGACAGCCGATACCCGCGGCGGAGATGGCCGGCCGCGTGGTGGAGGACCTGGCGCCAGGGCCAGAGCTGGCGCAGTGGCTAGCAGCCGCACAGCCAGCAGAGCTGAACGGATTTTCGCTGGCCGGTGTCGCATCAGCCGCGCGGCGTCTGGTGTCCTGGGCGCAGGCCTGCGAGCTGAGCGCCGTCGCTGAGATGGCAGCGCGGAGCGCAGCGGGCGACGACTCGGTTCCGCTGGGGCCAGAGGGAGGACCGGCACGGGCACCGGATGACGCGGCCGACGAGGTGGCATTAGCCCTGTGCATGTCGCGGTTCAGCGCGGCGTGGTGGATCACCACGGCCATCACTCTCGCGTGGCGGCTGCCCAGCACATTCCAGGCCCTGCGCCGCGGAACGATCGACCTGTCCCGGGCCAGGCTGATCGTCGAGGCCACTTGCGCCCTCGACGACGATGCGGCGCGGGCGGTCCAGGACATGGTGCTGCCCGGGGCGGGCGATCAGACACTGGGCCAGTTGCGTGCGGCCCTGCGCCGGGCCGTGATCGCCGTGGATCCTAAAGGCGCGGAAAGGCGGCGGCAGGAGGCCGAACGCCGGGCCCGTATCCGCCTGTACGCCGACGAGGAAGGCACCGCATCACTGTGCGGGCAGAACCTGCCCGGCGCCCAGTCGGCGGCCGCAATGGCGCGGATCAGTGCACTGGCCCAGGCGATGAAGTCCGCGGGGATCAATGGCGGGATCGAGTTGCTGCGGGCCCGCGCGTTCCTCGGCTTGCTGCTGGGCACGCTTCCCCTGATCCCTCCATCCGGTAACCCGGAGGATCCAGGCCCGGCCGACCCCGGCCCAGAGGATCCAGGTCCCGACAACCCGGGCCCCGACGACCCGGGCCCAGATGATTCGGACCTGGACGATGCAACCCCAAAGGATCCGGGTTCAGACGGGCTGACGGAGCCTGATCGTCCACGGGAGCCTGATCGTCCGCCGGAGCCTGGCTCAGCACCGGATTCCGGCTGGCCAAATCTGCCCCTTCCGGGAGACATTCCTGCCCCGGGATGTGCGCCGAACTGGCCTGGTCCCGCGGCCGGGGCCAGGGGATCCCCCGGGAATCGAGGATCACCCCACAAGGAACCTCGCGCGGGGCTGCTGACGGTCACGGTGCCGTGGCGGACCCTGGCGGGCCTGTCCGGCCAGCCCGGGAACCTGTGCTGGCTCGGCCCGGTAACTCCGTCCACGGCCCGGATGCTGGCCAGGACGGCGGCTGCGGATCCCGCCTGCGAATGGAGGGTGATAGTCGTCGGAACCGCCGGGCAGGCCATAGCCATCACGCGACTGCGCCGTAGCGCACGCCAGTCCGGCGGCCCGGCGCACGGGCTGATCAGCCGGTTCACTCTCACCGTTCCAATCGAGGTCCTGGATGGCGGCACCCCGCCGGCTGGGCCGGATCTGGAATCCCTTGGGGCCCTCGGCCAGGTCCTCGGCCGTGCTTGGCAGGCGGCCCGTGATGCCGCGACATGTGAGGCCGCCGAACGCGAGTGCGCCGCGCCGGCGGGCACCTGCACCCACCAGCTGGCGGGCTCCTCTTACCGCCCTTCGGGCCGGCTGCACGACTTCGTCGTGGCCCGCGATCAGACCTGCCGGTTCCCGCGCTGCCGCCAGCCGGCCGGGCGCGGCGATCTGGACCACACGATCGCCTACGAGAAGGGCGGGGCGACGTGCAGCTGTAACCTCGGCGCGTTGTGCCGCAGGCATCACCGGCTGAAACAGCGCCGGCGCTGGCGACTGGAACAGTCTGAGCCGGGCGTCCTGACCTGGACCACGCCGGCCGGGCGCCGCTACACGGTCACCCCGGATCCACATCCGGCCTAGAGGCGGCCACCTGCCAGGGCCACGCCCCTGATCACGGCATGCGCCGGTAGATTCCCTCCCATTGCACCCACAGCCCCTGGTTCCTGGCCTGCCGCCAGGTCGCCTGCGGCCGCAACGGCAGCACCGGATCGAACACCGCCGCGGACATCGCCGTGTCCAGTTCTCTCGCGGCCCAGAAATGCACGGTCATGCCTGCTTTGGGTCCTTGCGTGTACCGGACCGAATAGGAACCGTCAGCGTCCTGTTCCGTAACCTCATGCGCGTGATGCACGTCAGTTCCGACGGCGTTGACCCGGATGGCGTACAAGCCGCCTGCGGCGACCCGGTCCAGTGACTGCGCGAGCAGCCTGTGGGCCTGCGCGCGGGTGCCGTGCTGCATGACCTGGATCGCCGCCACCAAGGGGAAGCGCTGCCCGTCAGGAAGTCCGGACAAGTCGCCGGTGACCAGCCGGTCCCGGCGCTCCGGCAGCCGGCTGGCCAGCTGAGCGATGGCCGTGGCGGAGATGTCCAGCCCGGTCAGGTCCAGGCCCGCCTCCGTCAGCGGTATGTAGTTCCGGCCGTTCCCGCACCCGACATACAGGCCGCGGACTACCCCGGCCGCCTTCGCGGCCGCCACGATGTCCTCCACGAAACCCACCGGAGGCTCCCCGGCATACCGCCCGGCGGCGTACTCCGCATCCCACGCCCGTACCGCGACTTCGTCCACCATGCAGCGTTCACTCCCAGCATCTTGAGGTTAAAGCTTCATCGCGCACCTACAGGCTGCGCGTGGCCGGGTGGCGGCGTGAAGATGGGAGCCGGTTTCGGCGGAGTATGGGTGTGAGCTACCCATGCGGAGGTTCGACCGTGGACGGGAGGCCCTGGTGAGCACATCGGCCGCCCGGACTACGGGCAGTGATGAGGCCGTGCTGGCAGAGTCGCTGTCCTGCCCGGAGCGGTTCGGTGAGCTGTACTCGCGCTACTTCGCCGAGGTATATCGGTATACGGCTGGCCGGCTCGGACCGGATTCGGCCGATGACCTGGCGGCCGAGACGTTCCTGGCCGCGTTCCGGCGCAGGGACACGTTCGATCCGAGCCTGGGCGCCGTGCGGCCCTGGCTGTACGGGATTGCGACCAACCTGATCGCGCGGCATCGGCGGGCCGAATCCCGTAGGTACGCTGCCCTGGCCAGAATTGGCGCTGATCCAGCTGCCGCCAGCGAAGAGGACCGGATCGCGGAGCGGCTGGCCGCATGGCAGGCACGCCGGCCGCTGGCGGCGGCATTGGCGCGGCTGCCGGATGGGGACCGCGACGTACTGCTGCTGATCGCGATCGGCGGGCTCAGCTATGCCGAGGTTGCGTTCGCCCTGTCCGTTCCCGAGGGCACGGTGGGCTCCCGCCTGAACCGTGCCCGGCGCAAGCTTGCGGCCGCATTGGGCGGAGCAGCCCATGCGCGGTGAGCCAACGACCATTCCAGTCCATCCGTGGAGGAGTTAGCGATGCCAGCCGTGGACGACATTGAACTGGTCCGGCAACTGCTTGCCGTGCCCGGGCCGCCCGCCGACGTCACCGCAGCGGGGCGGGCCCGCCTGGACGCGCTCGCCGGCCGCGGGGCAGAGGAGTGTAGTCCGCTCCGCCGGAGACCAGGGGCAGCCGGCCGTCCGCGGCGACCTGTACGGCCAGCGCGGGCGGGGACGCGCATGGCGGTCACCTGCGGTGCCGTGATCGCCGCTATCGTCGCGACGGCGGCGACCCTGGTCGCACTGCGGCCGGGAACGGACGCGCGCCTGAGCACCGGGCCGGGGGTTACCGTGTCGCCCGCTGCTGGCCGGAGTGGCGCGCCTGCTCCGAAGCCGGCTTCGGTGCAGTTGGCCATCCTGGCCGCGGTCACCACGGCCCGCACCGACATCCTGTATTTCCGGCAAAGCAGCCAGGGCACCGGCCCCACCGTCGAGGTTCAGGAGTGGTTCTGGCCGAGCCAGCCCGTGCCCGGCCGGCCGGTACACATGCTCGTGGTCGAGCGCGCGGGCCTGGAGATCGAGACCGCCTTCACCGCAGCCGCAGGCGATCAGTACACGGCAGGCAAGAGCACTGGGCCCGCGATCACCGGTACGGAAGTGATCGTCGACCCTCAGGCCAAGACATGGAGCACCCAGCGCGGCGCGATCGTACTGCCGAGGTTGCCGACTGCGACATCAGTCATGCTGCTCCGCGCGGAGATCGCGGCGCATGTGTGGACCGTCATCGGAGCGACCAAGCTGGCCGGGCAATCTGCGATCGAGCTGATCACTACCCGGGCAGGGGCCAACGGGCTCCGGGAACGCCTGTGGGTGAACGCGCGAAGCTACCTGCCGATGCGGCTGGTGAAGCAGGACTGGAACGGGGCCGGCAGCACGCTGCAATACGACTTCGAGTATCTCCCGGCTACGTCTGCCGCCCTGGCGACGCTCACTCCCGCCATCCCGCCTGGTTACGAGCGCGTCTCCGCACCGTAGGAACGGCTACCGGGTGGGGCCGGCACCGTCTCCTCAGGCACCGTCTCCCCGGCCACCGTCTCCCCGGACAGCATCTCGATGACGAACTCGCGGGGCAGGCCATGGGTCTCGTGCAGGTAGCGGAAATCATCCTTCGTGAGGGGCCCGGTGGCACGCCGCCGGGACAGCACCGTGCGCCCGCGGGCCAGCAGATCGGTGAAGCGGCCCTCCTCGTCCAGGAGCACCGCGCGGACCTGCTCGACGCCACGGTCCTGATCGAAATGCCGCAGCGTGTCCTGCACGAGCCCGGGCGGCAGGTCAGCCAGCGTCCGGGCCGGATCATCGCGCCAGGCGGTGGTCAATGCGCGGCGGATGAGCCGACGCAGCACGTAGCCGCGCCCGGTGTTCGACGGCCTGATCCCATCGCCGATGACCACGATGCTCGAACGCAGATGGTCACTCAGCAGGCGGAGCGACCGCTCGCCGGGTGACCACAGGCTCCGGAGCGTGCTCATCCACGGCTCGAGCAGGTCGGTCTCGAAGACCGAGCTCTTGCCCTGCAGAACCATGAGCAGTCGCTCCAGGCCCATGCCAGTGTCCACGTTCGGTTGGTCCAGCAGCTCCAGACGGCCATCGTCGTGGCGGCGGTAGCGCATCATGACGTGGTTCCAAAGCTCCATCCAGCGCTCGTCACTGCCCGGCGTCCCCTGCGGCGGTGTATTTCCAGTCCAGACGAACAGCTCGGAGTCTGTGCCACACAAGCCGGTCGGGCCGTTGGACCACCAGTTGTCCTCACGGGTCAACTCGACAGGAACGCCGAGGTCGCCCCAGGCTTCAAGCAACTCGACGTCCGGGCCGACCTGCTCGTCACCGCCGAAGACGGTGGCGTGCAGCCGACTGGGGGCGATACCGAACCAGTCACAAATGAGCTGATAACCCCAACGTAGGCTTTGCGGCCCTGGATAGCTGGCCAGGGACCAGGAGCCCAGCATCTCGAATACGGTCAGGTGCGTTCGGTCGCCGACCTCGTCGAGGTCGGTGGTGCGCAGGCAGCGCTGCACGTTGACCAGACGCCGGCCCATCGGGTGCGGACGGCCTTCCAGATACGGCGTCAGCGAGTGCATGCCCGAGGTGGTGAACAGCACCGGGTCCCGGGGTGGCGGCACCAACGAGCTGCTCGGGACGAGTTGGTGACCACGCTGGCGGAAGAATTCGACGAACGTCTCTACTATCTCTCGAACAACTGGCTCTCGTATCTCTCGAACAACTGGCTCTCGAATGTCCATGACATGGTCCTTCCGGATAGAGGCACCGGAAAAGACCGCAGGCGCCGCCACGAACGACGGGCGAGGACGCACCAGCGAGCCGTTTCCGGTCGCCAGTGAGGTGAAGAAGGTCAGGCAGCGGCAACCGGCGAGCTGATAGCTCGCGCGGCGGCGGCGATGGTGCGCAGGATGACCTCCATGCCAATGATTATACGGACCACCGCGCACCTGCCCCAGCGCTTATTGCTGCGCCGCCACCTGGCCCGCGCCGCCGCTGGCCTGCGCCGCCTGGCCTGATCGTCAGGAGTGGCCGATGACGGGGTGCGGCCGGTAGGGCGCTTCCAGCCGCACCACCTCCTCATCGCTCAGGGCCAGATCTACCGCCGCGATGGCATCCTCCAGGTGACGCAGCTTGGTGGCCCCGACGATCGGCGCACTCACGGCAGGCTTGCTCAGCAGCCAGGCCAGCGCGACCTGCGCCGGGGGCAGGCCACGTTCACCGGCGACCGCGCGCACCACGTCGACGACATCGAAATCGGCGTCGACGTACATGGTGTCGGCCAGCGGGTCGCTGCCAGAGCGCACTGTCCCCCCGGCGCCAGCCCGTTCGCGGCTGCCGGCCAGCAGGCCGCGCGCCAGCGGGCTCCACGGGATGACACCGATCCCCTGGTCCTGGCAGAGCGGGATCATCTCCCGCTCTTCCTCCCGGTACACCAGGTTGTAGTGGTTCTGCATGGCGGTGAACCTGGTCCCGCCGGCCACCTGGGCGGTGTGCTGCGCCTTCGCGAACTGCCAGGCGTACATGCTGGACGCCCCGATGTACCGCGCCTTGCCGGCCCGGACGACATCGTGCAGGGCCTGCATGGTCTCCTCGATGGGTGTCTCGTAGTCCCACCGGTGGATCTGGTACAGGTCGACATAGTCGGTGCCCAGCCGGGTCAGCGAGGCGTCGATGCCGGCCAGCACGTGCTTACGGGACAACCCACCGTCGTTCGGGCCCGGTCCCATCGGGAAATACACCTTCGTGGCCAGCACGTAGTCGTCGCGGCGCGGAAACAATTTCCCGAGCAGCCGCCCGGTAATCTCCTCGGTCATGCCATTGGAGTACGTGTCGGCGGTATCGAAGAACGTCACGCCGGCGTCAACGGCCCGCGCCACGATCGGCGCGGCCTCGTCCTCCCCCAGATGCCACGCCCGTTCCGAGGCATCGCCGTAGCTCATCATGCCCAGGCAGATCCGCGACACTTTCAGGCCTGACGAGCCCAATCGTCCATAACGCATCCTGGCTCCTTACTCCTGTTACTCCTGACGGTGCCGAATACAGATCCGCGATCCTCACCCCGGCGCAGCCTGCCCAGGAGCCTGGTGCAGTGCCACCCCCGCGACGACCAGGGCGATTCCGGCCAGATCCGGGCCGGTGGGCAGCTGGTGCAGGACAATCGCGCCGATGATCGTGGCGAACACCGGCAGCAGCGCGAGCATGAGCGCGAAGGTGGCCCGGGGCAGCCGGGCCATGGCCAGCTGGTCGGTGACGTAGGGGATGACGGATGAGCACACGCCAACTCCGGCACCAGCCAGCAGTAACACGGGGTGGGTGAACGTCCTCAGGGCCGGGCCCAGCCCCCACGGGGTCACCGCCACGGCGGCGACGAGCATCGACGCGCCCAGCTGGTCAATCCCGTTCAGCTGGTCAACCCGGTTCAGCACTGCGCCGTCCGATGTCGCGCCAGCAACCCGCACGTTCGCTATCCGGTGGCCCAGGATCACGTAGAGCACGAACAGCCCGCAGTTGCCGAACGCGAAGGCAAATCCGAGTGCCTGCCCGGTGATCCGGATGTCGGTGATCGTGACGACACCAGCGATGGTGAGGGCCAGGGCTAGGGCGTTGCGTCTCGTCCTGGCCGCGAGCGCGGCCAGCAGCACCGTGCCGAGAAACTCGATGGCGCCCACCGTCGAGAGCGGCAGCCGGGCCACCGCCAGGTAGAACAGCGAGTTCATCGCAGCGAGGACGATCCCGAGCTGGACCAGCGTCCACCGTGCGGGCCCGTCCAGCCGCAGCGCCAGCCGCCACGGACGGCGCCATACGGCGAACACGGCTGCTGCGGTCACGATTCGCAGCCAGGCCATCCCGAGCACCGGCACCCGGGCAAACAGGAGCACGGCGAACGATGGCCCGAGGTAGTGGAAGACCGCGCTGACCAGGAAGTAGGACTGCGGTGGCAGCCGCGCCAGCCGGACGCCCGGCGGGCCTCCAGGCGGCCCGCTACCCGCTGGCGGCTCTTGCGCATCGGGCAGCATGCGGATAACGATACGAAGGTGCAGAGCTTTGCTGAATAGCCAAACGCTGGAGCAATGATGGGTGTGCCGTCAGAACTACGGAATACTTCGGGCCAAACCTTCGAAATGCTGGACGGCATCGATCTGCGCATCATCCAGGAGTTGCAGGGTGACGCCCGGCTGCGGATCGCGGAGCTCGGCCGCCGGGTCGGGCTCTCGCCGCCCGCCGTGGCCGAGCGGATGCGGCGGCTCGAGGACTGCGGCGTGCTGACCTTCCGGGCCGAGGTGAATCCGCG
>Ga0302325_10022598_pt1 | contig 13158 bp, 10 predicted proteins | sample Palsa_T0_2_FD_201948 | JGI IMG/M metagenome (GOLD analysis project Ga0302325, IMG submission 201948) | Peat permafrost microbial communities from Stordalen Mire near Abisko, Sweden - Palsa_T0_2 | ecosystem: Environmental > Terrestrial > Soil > Palsa > Peat permafrost | place: Sweden: Abisko... | reverse complement strand
CCATCGCGATGATTGCCGCGCATATGGCCGCGTCGTCGTCGCTGGTGTGCAGATCCTTGACGAACGAGCGGTCGATCTTCAATGAGTCGACGGGGAATTGCCGCAGGTAGCCGAGCGAGGAATAACCAGTTCCAAAATCGTCGATCGACAGCGTTACACCGGCGGCGCGGAAGCGCTTCATGCAGGCGGTGGTATCGTCGACGTTGCGCATCAACAGACTCTCGGTGATCTCCAGCTCAAGCTGTTCGGGCTTGACGCCGTACTGCCACAACGCGCGCAGCACCGACTCCACGAAATCCGCGCGGGCGAACTGCTGCACTGAAACGTTGACGGCAATCGACAGGTGACTGAAACCTTCGCCGGCCCAGGCACTGAGCTGCTTGCAGGATTCGCGGATGACCCAGTCGCCGAGCTCCGCAATCAGGCCGGTTTCCTCGGCCACCGGGATGAATACGTCGGGAGCAATCCAGCCGCGGGTCGCGTGCTGCCAGCGCAGCAGCGCCTCCACGCCGATGATCGCGCCGCTGGCAAGCTCGACCTTGGGCTGGTAGTAAATCTGGAAGTCGCCGTTCTGAAATGCGCTGCGCAGGTCGTTTTCCAGCTCCAGGCGACCGAGCGATCGAACCGCCATCGAATGGCCGTAAAACGCAAATCCGTTCCGGCCCTGGTCCTTGGCCTGGTACATCGCCATGTCGGCCTTCACCAGCAGGTCCTCGATATCGGTGCCATCCTGCGGATACATCGCGATACCGATGCTCGGCGTCACCACCAGGCGATGGCCGCCGCAGTCGAGCGGCTCTGCCAGTGACTGGCGGATGCGGTTGGCTACCGCGGCGGTCTGCGTCTCATCGGTGATATCGGTCAGCAGCACCACGAATTCGTCACCTCCCAGCCGCGCCACGCGTGCCTGGGCCTGGCGCCGGTCGTCGGCCGGCGGCGGCACCAGCTCGAACGGCCGCGCGCTCTGCTCGAGTCTGCGCGCCACATTCTTCAGCAGCGCGTCGCCGACCGAGTGACCGAGGTTGTCGTTGATGCGCTTGAAGCGGTCCAGATCCAGGTACAGCAGCGCCATGGTGCGGTTGGCTTGCTTGGCGGCGCGGGTAGCGCCGCCCGCCTCGCGCACGAATTGCTGACGATTGGGCAGTCCGGTCAGAATGTCGTAGTAGGCAAGATACTCAATACGGGCCTTCGCCTTCTGTCGCTCGGTGGTATCGCGGGTCACGATCAGCAGCGTGCCATCGGATTGCGGACGCAGTCGTGCCTCGAACGATCGCTGCTCCTTGCCGCGTCCGACGGCAAATTCGTAGGTGCTCGGATCACTGCCGCTGGCACCACTGGCGGCCTGCCGCGCGGCGCTCGCCACGCCCGCCGGCAGCACCTGTTCCAGCTGTTTGCCGACCAGACTGGTGCGATGGCTTTTGTCATCGCCCGTGATGTGCTGCAAAAGCACGCCGTCCCGATCGACGATGAAGATGGTATCGGGCAGCGCCTGCAGCAACGCGCGGTTCTTGCGCTCGCTCACCTGCAGCGCGCGCATATTGTCGCGGGCGCGAAGGATGAAGCCGATGCGATGCCCGAGCGTCGGCCACAGCACCGGCTTATGTATGAAATCGGTGGCCCCGACCTGGTAGGCCTGGGCGATCGAGGCGGTGTCGTCGTGGCCCGTGACCATGACGATCGGAACGTCGACGCCCGGGCTCATCAGGCGCAGCGTCGCGCACAGTTCGAAACCATTGCTGCCGGGCAACTCGACGTCGAGCAGCACCAGGTCCGGTGTGCGGCTCTCGAATGCGGCCACGGCTTCCCTGCCGTTGCTGGCGATTCTGGCGTCGAAACCGGCCTGCTGCAGAGTCTCGCTGGCCAGCAGCGTGAACGCAGGATCATCATCGATGACCAGCACACAGCGCCGTGGGTCGCTCTGGAATTGCATGCGTTGCTCTTCGGCCTTTGAAGTCGACATGGAAACGCGCGAACCCGAGGTGGCCCGTTCTACTTATTTGGACCTTAGCCGACGCCAGCGTCGTACTGTCGGCAGCAACCGCGCAGTTTCTTTAACGAAATATCAAAACCGCGGCTGTAGCTGGAAAATCGCGAACCACATCACAACTGCAACGGCATCGCCGCGGGCAGCGCGATCCTCGGCAGCAACTCGATCGAGCTGGAATGCATCGCGAGTTTGTATCTTTGTCGGTCTATAATATGCGTAGTTTGACGATATTGTATCAATATAGCTACAATAGTAGCGGCGCAGCTGAGCGCGACAGCTAGCCGCGGATGCGGTCGATTCCCGCCACCAGGCTGTAGAAGCCATTCAGTAGCGGTAACGACAGCTTGAACTCGGCCGCTTTGCGCACCGCATGGCCGAGAGTCTCTTCCACTTCCAGCGGCCGGCCGGCTTCCAGGTCCTGCAGCGTCGACATGCGGTGCAAGGGGGCCTTCGATTGCATGTCGCGCCCGAATTTTGCCAGCAGCGCGATCGCGTCCTGATCCGACTCACGGCAGATGCTCGCCACCGGCAGCACCGCCCGGTCGGACAGCCGCACCTGGCAGGCGGCGGCGAGCATGCCGACTTCGCGCACCACGCCTACCGCCACCTGCGCCGTTCCCGGATCGATCAGGTATTTCCAGGTCAGCGCACGCGTGGTGACCGACAACGCCATCATCGCGGCCCAGGCCGCGAACTTCGACCACTCGAGACTGAGAATGTCCGCATCGGCGCGCGTGCGCACGCCGGCAGCATCGACGGTCGCGGCAATGTGGCGCGCCCGGGTGCTGTCGCTGCCGTCCAGTTCACCGACAAAAAGATTGCTATTGCGAGTGAACAGCACCTCACCGCTGCTTAACATCTCGCCACTCACATCGGCCAGGGAACCGAGCACGCGCTGGCGGCCGAAGGCCGCGGCCAGCACATCATCCTTCATCATTCCGTTCTGAATAGAGAAGGCGACGCCGATGTCGGCGCCGCGCAGCGACGCAACAATCGCCTCGGTGGCGTAGGTCTTGGTGGCAATGATCAGCACCGCAGCGCCGGTCAACCGCGTCGGTTCGGTCAACGTCGGCACCGGCTGCGAGAATTCGACCAGCCCCCTGATGGTGAGTCCATGCTGCGCGATCTGCTGCGCGCGCCGCTCGCGCACCAGCATCAGCACCGAGTGGCCGGCACGCGCCAGGTGGCCACCGATGATGGAGCCGAGCGCACCGGCACCGGCAATGGCGAAGTCGACTTCAGCCATCAGGCACTGAGCAGCTGCAGCAGCTTCGCCCCGTCGGGCACACCAAAACCCGAGCACGCGTCCCAACCGGCGCGCGCGCTGTACTCCCCGTTCAGGTCGCCATCGATGTCATTGTTGCCGACCGTGATGTCGCGGAAAGCGGCGGCGCCACCGGCGGCGTAGATCTGCGGATTGATCTGGCCGGCGGTTTTCGAGAATTTCTGCTGCAGCTGCTGATTGATCAGCGCCAGCAACCCGGCGGTCAGCGGCGCTACGGCGCTGGTGCCGCCGATGACCTGCCAGGTGCCGTCGAGATAGATCCGGTAACCGGTGTCCGGATCGGCATCGGCGGCCAGGTCCGGCAGGCCGCGGCCCTTGAAACTGGTCGGCGACAGCGGCACCGCGACCGCGCCCTGGTAGGACGGCAGCGCGAAATAATCGCTGACACCGCCCCCGGTGGCGCCGCCGCTCGCACCATCGTTCCACACCGATTCGGCGCTGATTCTGGCGCCCGTGGTCACCAGTGTGGTACCGCCGCAGGCCACCGCATAGGGACTCGAGGCCGGAAAATCCGCGTGCGGCTTGCCGTCCCAATCGCTGCCCATATCGGCCGAACCGTTGTCGCCGGCGGCGACGCACACGGTGACACCCATCGCGGCGGCTTCCTGCAGCGCCTCGTTCAAGGCGTCGAGAAACTGCGGGGTCAGCTGGCCGTTGGGATCCTCCGGGCCGCCCCAGCTGATCGATACCACCGAGGGTTTGCGCACGCTGTCGTGCACCGCGGTCTTGACCGCATCGATGAAACCGCTGCTGGTATTGGGCGCGAAGTACACCGCGATGCTGGCTCCCGGCGCAATCGAGCCGGCGACCTCGATGTCGAGCGCCACCTCGCCGTCGGCCTGCGATTTACCTGGCAGGTTCGCACCACCATCGACACCGACCGCGGTTACCGCCGGCATTGGAATGGCCAGCTTGTTGAAGAATGCCTGCAGATCGGAAGTCAGGTATCCGGCGCCCGTGGGCTTGCCGCTGCTGTCGGCGTCGTTGAGTTCGATGATTGCCACGCATTGCCCGGCGCCGGTGAGTGCACCTGGAAAGTCATACAGCGCCGCCAGCTGCGGCGGTGTGAAGCTCGTGGCGGCGACGCGAGCGCGAGCACCGGCAGCGGCCTTGCGCCGCAGGCGAAAGTGCGCACGCGCCACAGGGCGGTTATCCAGTCCGTGAACCCCGACGATGATCCCCTGCAGCCGGCTGGGGATGCGGATCTCGCCGCTGCGGGTACGATAGGTGCCATGCCTGAATGTGCCTTGGCCAAACCTGGCGCGCCGCAGCTTGACGCCGAAGGCGATGCTGAACTGCGCCACCGTGCCCTCCAGGCGCAGGCTGCGCGCTGCCATATCGACCCGCACCACGGTCAGGCCGTGCTGATGCGCGAAGGCTTCCACTTGCACGACATCGGCGGCATCAGCGCCGAAGCGCCTTAAGAATTCCTCGCGTGACAAATACTGCCGCTGTCTCGGGGCCTGCAACCCCAATGCCGCCGCGTGTTCGCTCAGCGACGGCGCGCTGCGCGGTGCGCGCACGCGCACCGTCACCTGCAGCCGCTCTTGCGGCGGTGCCGCATCGAGCAGCTTGCAGCCGCGGGGCCTCGCGCGGGCACTGCCGGCAAGAATTACCGTGTCGGCCGCTTTCTTTTTCATACGCGCATGATGGCACTGAAACCGCGGGTTTACCCCTGTCGCCGAATGCCTACGTAGCGGGTGGCTGGGGTCCGGTCAACGAGATCGGGGTTGAGTCGTTATAGTCCGCTATCGGTCTAGGCATCACCGAGGCGATCGTGCCGGGGAGAGCTTTCATGTTACAGACGAGCGCATCGAACAGGTCGCCGGCGCTGCCGGCGCGAGCGTTGCAGGCGCTGCGGCCCTGGGCGCTGCTTGCCGTCGTCGCCGGGCTCAGCAGCTGTGGCGATGATAATTGCGGCAATTGCTACTTTCCCCCACCCAGCTACACGCCCTATCAGGTCTCTTATGGGCTGGTGGCCGGCAATTTCACTAACAATGGCTTCACTTCGGTCGTGGCGACCAATACCGTCAAGAGCGGCTATGCCCCTTACCCGGGGAACCTTGCGGCCTATCTTTCCACCGGCGCCGGCGCCTACGCGGCGCCCGTGCTCACCAGCGCGGGCGATAACCCGCTTTATCTGGCCACGGCCGACATCAACGGCGATCATCTGCCCGACATCGTCTCGGCCAGCTACGAGGACGGTACGCTGTCGGTGTTCTTCAATGACGCCGCGAGCCCAGGCACCTTCAATGCACCCCTGGTGCTGTCCTCGCCTGGCGCCTCGCAGGTCGCCATCGCGGACATGAATGGCGATGGCATGCCCGACCTCATCTCGGCTGATTTCAACGTCTCACTATTCCTACAGACCTCGCCCGGCACCTTCGCCAATCCGATCCCGCTGTATAGCGGCGGCGCCAACTGGGTAGCGGTCGGCGACCTGAACGATGACGGCATGCCCGATGTGGCGCTGACTGACAACACCGGGGTCGAGCTGCTGTTCCACACTGGAGTGGCCGCGGCGACCACCTATGCCGCGCCGGTCACGATCTATGCCGAACCCAGCGGATCGATTGTCGGTGGCAACCTGATCGCGATCGCCGATCTCACCAACAACGGTCTGAACGATCTGGTGATCACCGATCCGGGGCCGCCCGGCGGTGCCACACCGACCGTGCAGGTGCTGCTGCAGGATCCGGCAAATCACGGCGGGTTCCTGGCGCCGGTGAGTTACCCGACCGTGGCCGGCAGTCTGGCGAGTTCGATCGTTGTGACGGACGTCAACGGCGACGGACTACCGGATATCGTCATCGGCGGCGGCAGTGCGGTCACTGTGCTGCTGCAGAATGCCGCGGCCCCGGGGAGCTTCCTCGCGGCGAGCAACTACCCGGTTTCATACGCCAACCAGATCGCGGTCGCCGACGTCAACGGCGATGGCCTGGTCGACATCATCATCGGAACCGGGCCGACGCAGCCGGTGGTCGGCGGCGTGATCACCAATCATCCGGGCGTGCTGCTGCAGATTGCCGCTGCCCCGGGCACCTTCGGTGCGGTGCAGGATCTGCCGTTTCCGAATTGACATTGCGGCGCGGCCGGGAGGATAACTACACCTCCCGGCCGTAGCGGCCGTTCGCCGCCCGCAGTTGACCGCCTCATAGCCCGTTCTGAGCGGCCGTTGCCCTCGACGCAAGCTCTCGCAAGGACGGTCATGGCTATCGAATCCATTTCCCTGCAGCCAGCCACCCTGCAGCCAGCCACCCTGCAGCCAGCCAAGGCGCCATGGAAGCTGGTGATCCAGAAATACCAGCAGCCATCCACCTGGCGCGCCCTATGGCAACTGCTGAACACCTTCGTGCCATATGCGCTGCTGTGGTATCTGATGCACCGGAGCGTAGCGGTGTCGTGGTGGCTGACGGTGCCGCTGGCGGTGTTGGCCGGGGCACTGCTGATGCGCATATTCATTATTTTCCACGACTGCGGACACGGCTCATATTTCAAATCCGGCTGGGCCAACGACACGCTGGGCTTCATCGCCGGCGTGCTGACCTTCACCCCCTACTATCAATGGCGCTGGGAGCACGCGGTTCACCACGGCAGCGCCGGCCAGCTGGATCATCGCGGCACTGGCGATGTATGGACCATGACGGTGCAGGAATACCTGGAGTCATCGCGCTGGCGGCGCTTCGCCTATCAGCTGGCGCGCAATCCATTCATATTGTTCGTGATCGCACCGCTGTACATGTTCGTGGTCGGCCAGCGCGTGCCCGCAGCCCGCGCAAACCGGCGCGAACGCGAGTCGGTATGGTGGATGAACCTGGCGCTGCTGTGCATGGCGGTCGCTATGAGCTGGATGCTCGGCGTGGTGCAATACCTGCTATTGCAACTAGTGGTGATGGCAGTGGCGGGGGCGGGAGGCGTATGGCTGTTCTACATGCAGCATCAGTTCGAGGCAGCGTACTGGGAACGCGGCGATGACTGGGATTACGCAACGGCGGCACTGCAGGGCAGCTCGTTCTACCAGCTGCCGAAGATTCTGCAGTGGTTCTCTGGCAATATCGGCTTTCACCACATCCATCATCTGAGCCCGCGCGTTCCCAATTACAATCTGCAGCGCTGCCATGAAGCCGAGCCGCTGTTCCGGCAGGTGCAGCCGATGACGCTATTTTCCAGCCTCAAGTCCCTCACGCTGCGGCTATGGGACGAGAAAAGCAGGCGTCTGGTCGGCTATCGGCGCATGCGTCAGGTGCGCCAGCAGCAAAAAGACCAATTCGCCGCTCGCCATGAGCCGCCGGACCGATCATGATTCAATCAGCCATGGAAAACCGAATGAATGTTGTCAGGACAACCGACACTACGATGGCCGTGTTTCTCGATCTTGAGAACATCGCCCTCGGGGCGCGCGATGCCAGTTACCCCAGTTTCGACATCCAGAAAGTGCTCGAGCGGCTGCTGCTCAAGGGCCACATCGTGGTGAAAAAGGCCTACTGCGATTTCGATCGCTACAAGGATTTCAAACGCGGCCTGCACGAGGCCGCATTCGAGCTGATCGAGATCCCGCACGTGCGCCAGTCGGGCAAGAACTCGGCCGACATCCGCATGGTCGTCGATGCGCTCGACCTGTGCTACACCAAAGGCCACGTCGATACTTTCGTCATCATCAGCGGCGACTCGGATTTTTCCCCACTGGTGAGCAAACTGCGTGAAAACGACAAGACCGTGATCGGCGTAGGGGTCAAGAATTCGACCTCGGACCTGTTCATCAACAATTGCGATGAATTCATCTATTACGACGACCTGGTACGCAAGGAACCGTCGAAGGCGCGCCGGCGAACAACGGCCGCGACCAGCCCGGCGGCCAATGGTGAAAAGAACGGTGACAACAAGGGTCCCGACCGGACCGAGGCACTGGATCTGGTGGTCGAGACCTTTGAAGCGGTGGCCGAGGAACGCGGCGAGAACGAGCCGATCTGGGGATCGATGATCAAGCAGGCCATCAAGCGACGGCACCCGGGGTTCAACGAACGCGCGCATGGCTTTCGTTCGTTCAATGATCTGCTGGCCGAGGCGCAGAAGCGCGGTTTCCTCGAGTTGCAGGCCGATGAAAAATCCGGCGGCTACACGGTGCGTGCCGTGGACCGCCCGACGCCACGCGCCAGCTGATACGGAACCATGATCTACCTGCTCATCATCCCGGCCTTCGTGCTCGCCGGGATGCGTGTTCTGCAGCAATATCAGCGCGGCCTGCACTTTCGGCTGGGCCGCTACCGGTCCACACGCGGGCCCGGGCTGACCTGGATCGTTCCCCTGGTCGATCGTCTGAAAGTGGTCGACGTGCGGGTAATCACCCAGGACATCGAACCGCAGGAGACGATGACCAACGACAACGTGCCGATAAAGGTACGTGCGGTGGTCTGGTACCGGGTGGTCAATCCCGAGCGCGCCATCATCCAGGTGTCGCAGTTTCAGGATGCGGTGCGGCAAACGGCCTTGACCAGCCTGCGCAACGTGATCGGCCAGCATTCTCTCGATGAGCTGCTGAAGGAACAGGACAAGCTGTCGACCATGCTCGCCAACGTGGTCGACAAGGTCACCGAGCCTTGGGGTATCGCGGTCGATCGGGTGCAGATCAAGGACGTGGAGATCCCGCAGTCCATGCAGCGCGCCATGGCCCAGGAAGCCGAAGCGCTGCGTGAGAAGCGCGCCCGCATCATCAAAGCCGAGGCTGAATTCGAAGCCGCGCTGAAACTGACCGAAGCCGCAACGCGCATGGCGCAGACGCCGATGGCGATCGAGCTGCGCCGCATGCAGATGCTGACCGAAGTCGGTGCCGAGCAGAACACGATGACCATCGTGATGATGCCCTCCGAGTTCGTGGGCGCGGCCACCGCGATGATGCGGCTGGCCGATCGCAGCGCCGGGCCGCCGGGCTGATGGTATAGCCCTACGAGGTGCGCCATGGCCTTTTCGCTCTACGCCGCTACCATTCCCAGTTTTCAGCAGATCCTCGGCGCCGTTTCCGGCCTGCTCGACAAGGCGCAGGCCTTTTGCACAGAGAAAGGTATCGCACCGCAGGAGCTGATTCAGGCGCGTTTCTCCGCGGACATGTTCCCCTTCGCCTACCAGGTCAAGTCCACGGCAGTACATTCGCTCGGTGCCATCGAAGGTGTTCGAAATGGCGTCTTCTCGCCGGACACATCTGCGCCACCGGAGACGTTTGCCGCACTCAAGGCAAGAATCTCGGAAACACTAGGCGCGCTGGAGAAGATCGACTGCGCGGAGATTAATGGTTTTCTCGGGCGCGACATGCGCTTTGCCTTCGGCACCAATCATCGAGATTACACGGCCGAGAACTTCCTACTCTCGTTCTCACTGCCCAATTTCTATTTCCACGCCACCACGACCTACGATATCCTGCGCTGGAAAGGGATGCCGATCGGCAAACGCGACTTCATGGGCAAGACGCGCACAAAAGCATGAGGGCCGTGCGCTGACCGGTCCACGCGCCGGAAATGTCGAGGCGGTACGCTCCGACGATGCGCGTGTCGGTCAAATTACGGCTTGCGGAATTTGAGCACGAAATTGTCGGCTTCGCCGACCGCGATATAGCGCTCACGATCCTTGTCCTTCTGCGACAGCGTCGGCGGCAGCGTCCAGACGCCGTCCACCCAGTCCTTGGTGTCGCGCGGATTGGCCAGCATCTCGGACGAGCCGATCAGCACGAAGCCGGCCTGCTGCGCGAGCGTGATCGTATAGTCCTGGCGCACATAGCCGTCCTCCGCCTTGGGATCCTGCGGCCGATCGTTGCGGCCGCGATGCTCCTCGATGCCGAAGATCCCGCCCGGCTTGAGCGCGCGAAAGCAGGCCGCCAGGGCCTCTGGCGCATAGCCGGCGTCCATCCAGTTATGCAGGTTGCGAAACGTCAGCACCAGATCGGCCGATCCGGGCGGGGCGATATCGAACTCGCCCGGGCCGAGCGTCGTCTGGGTGATCGTGCCGTAACGCACCGGCTGGCTGATGAAGCGCTTGCGCCAGCGCGCTACCCCGGCGTCCTCGTCGGCATCGACTCCGGCCTTCGACAGCGCGACGTAATAGTGGCCGTGGGGTGCCAGATACGGACCTAGGATGTCGGTCCAGTAGCCGCCGCCGGGCCACAGTTCGACCACGGTCTGAGATTGCGCCAGGCCGAAGAACGTCAGCTCCTCGACCGGATGTCGCGCCGGATCGCGTGCCACCGCAGCCGCCGGCCGTTCGGGGCTTGCGACCGCTGCCGCCAGCGCGGGATCCACATGTGCCGGGGCGCTCGGTGCGCTCGGCGCGCTGGCGCACGCCGCCAATATGACAATCGTTGCAGCGAGCAAGGTCGCAGAGAGCAGCGTCGCGGGGCGCAGCCTCGTGGCGTGCAGTGAAGTCAACGACGTTGGGTTTGGCATCGGCGGCACCTGGAGACGAAGCGGTATAGCTCCAGTATCCCAAAATCCTGGCGGCCGCGGCGGCTTTCCGGGATGTGGTGGCGCGGAAGCCTGACAACGCGATAACTTAACGCGCTGTCGCTGCCGCAGGCTGTTCGACGGCGGCACCAATCACCAGCAGAGGAAGTACCGTGCAGAAGGTTCCACCGGGCGTCGGTCCGCGCCATCCGCAAGTCGTAGTCCTCGTGGGCGCCACCGGTGACCTGTCGCGCCGCAAGCTGTTGCCGGGACTGTTTCATCTGGCGAGCGCCGGATTCATCCCCGGCTGCTGCATCATCGGCGTCTCGCTCGACGAGCTCGATCGGGACGGCTTTCGTGACTTTGCCCGCAAGGCACTCGACGAGTTCTCGACCCGGAAGGTGGCCGACGACGCCTGGAAAGCCTTTGCACAGAATTTGGACTACGTGCCGCTGGCCGCCGGCGCCGCGGCGCTCAGGGCCGCGGTCGACCAGGCGGAGCAGAGCTTCTCCGGTGAAAGCCGCCGGCTGCATTACATGAGCGTGCCGCCGAACGCGGCCCTGTCGGCGGTGCGCATGCTGGGCGAGGCAGGCCTGGTTGAGCGCTCCCGCATCATCATGGAAAAGCCTTTCGGCACCGACCTTGCAAGCGCGGTGTCGCTGAACGCCAGGCTGCACGAGGTATTCGATGAGGAGCAGATCTTCCGCATCGACCACTTCCTGGGCAAGGAGGCGGCGCAGAATATCCTTGCGTTCCGCTTTGCCAACGGCCTGTTCGAGCCGATTTGGAACCGCAACTTCATCGATCACGTGCAGATCGACGTACCGGAGACGCTGGCGCTGGGCAAACGCGCGGCGTTCTACGAAGCGACCGGCGCGTTTCGCGACATGGTGGTGACGCACCTGTTCCAGATCCTCGGCTTCATGGCGATGGAGCCGCCGACGGCGCTGGAACCGGCGCCCATCAGCGAGGAGAAGAACAAGGTGTTTCGCAGCATGCTGCCGATCAGGCCGACCGATGTGGTGCGCGGGCAGTACACCGGATACCGCAGCGAACCAGGCATCGCTCCGGAGTCGGACACCGAGACCTTCATCGCGTTGAAGTGCTCGATTGACAACTGGCGCTGGGCCGGCGTGCCATTCTTCCTTCGCACCGGCAAGCGTATGGCCGAGGGACAGCGCATCATTTCCATCGCATTTCGCGAGCCGCCAAAGAGCATGTTCCCGGCCGGTTCGGGCGTCGGAGCGCAGGGCCCGGACCACCTGACTTTCGACCTGGCGGACGCCTCGAAGATGTCGCTGTCGTTTTACGGCAAGCGCCCTGGGCCGGGCATGCGTCTGGATAAGCTTTCCCTGCAGTTCGCGATGCATGACACCGGCCTGATCGGCGATGTGCTCGAAGCCTACGAGCGGCTGATTCTCGACGCCATGCGCGGCGACCACACGCTGTTCACCACTGCCGAGGGCATCGAGCGGCTGTGGGAAGTATCGACCCCATTGCTGGAAGGGCCGCCCGCAGTTCGCCCCTATGCCCCTGGCTCATGGGGGCCGAACGCGATCCACCAGTTGGTCGCGCCGCATGCATGGCGGCTGCCGTTCGAGCGCGTGTGGCGCGATCCCAATCGCGTGGGCAGCTGAACGATCGGGAACGGTGGCACTAAGGAGCATTTGATGAACGATGAAATTATTTTCTACCACAACCCCATGTCACGTGCCCGCGTGGTGCACTGGATGCTGGAGGAAGTCGGTGCGCCGTATCGCATCGAGTTGGTAGATCTTTCGAAGGGTGAACAGAAAAAGCCGCCGTTCCTCGCGGTAAATCCCATGGGCAAGCTGCCGGCGATCGTGCATCGGGGCGCGGTCGTCACCGAGACCGGCGCCATCTGCACCTACCTGGCCGACGCGTTCCCGGCGGCGGGACTGGCGCCACGCCTGGACGAGCCGACACGCGGCAGCTACCTGCGCTGGATGTTCTTTGGTGCCGGGTGTGTCGATTCCGCTCTGATCGATCGCATGCTGGCGCGTCCGGCACCGGACAGAACTTCGGCCCTGGGCTACGGTCGATATGAAGATGTCATGGAAACACTGGAGACGGCGATCACTCCCGGGCCTTACATATTGCACGACCGCTTCAGTGCCGCCGACGTCTACATTGGCGCGCAGATCGGCTTTGGAATGCGCACCAAGAGCATAGAGCCACGGCCGGCCTTTAACTCCTACCTCGGCCGGCTGCTGCAGCGTCCCGCCTACAAGCGCTTCGAGGAGCAGAGCGGCAAGCTGCTGGCACAGCTGCAGACAGCGGTTTGAATCGTGACGGCGGATGGGCGCAATATAGACGTCATGAAACTCCTTAGCCGCCACCGCCTGTCCACCTCGCTGGCAGTGTGCGCTGTCCTGTACGCCGCCGGCACCGGCGCGTTTGCAGAGGACGGCAGTGCGCCCGTGGGCATCTGGAAAGCC
>Ga0302325_10022596_pt1 | contig 13160 bp, 13 predicted proteins | sample Palsa_T0_2_FD_201948 | JGI IMG/M metagenome (GOLD analysis project Ga0302325, IMG submission 201948) | Peat permafrost microbial communities from Stordalen Mire near Abisko, Sweden - Palsa_T0_2 | ecosystem: Environmental > Terrestrial > Soil > Palsa > Peat permafrost | place: Sweden: Abisko... | reverse complement strand
TCGAAGCTGGCGGCCAGATTGCCCGCAGGCTGCTCGGGGTTGGCCCAGAGCTGAACTTCGCGGAGGCCGGGCAAATCCATCAGGAGCCAGCCGCCAGGCATGCGGAAGAGCTGGCGCGTGGTGGTGGTATGGCGGCCGCGGCTGTCTGACGCGCGGACCTCGGTGGTGCGCTGGCGCTCATGGCCGAGCAGGCGATTGAGGATAGTGGATTTGCCCACGCCGGAAGAGCCGATGAGAGCGGCGGTCTCACCCGGTGCGAGTTCAGCGGGAAGCGCGGCCAGATCGTGATCGGCCTTCGCGCTGATCGGGAGCACGGCGATGGCTGGGCTGAGCTCCTGAACGCCGGCGACGAGGCTGGCCAGGTCCAGATTGAGTTGGGGCGCAAGGTCGGCCTTGTTGAGCAGAACTACTGGACGCGCGCCGCTCTCGTTGGCCATGACCAGGAAGCGCTCAATGCGGCGGGGGTTGTAGTCGCGGTCGAGGCCACTGACGATGAAAAGCACGTCGATGTTGGCGGCCAGCACCTGTTCGCGGATCTCGCGTTCGGGCTGCTTGCGCGAGACACACGTTTTGCGGGTAAGGACGCGGTCGATGACGGCGTCATCAATGCGCAGTATGACCCAGTCGCCGACCGCGGGCCACAATGCGCCCGGCTTCCGCAACTGGCCGCTCACGCTTGCGTCGACTTCGCCGGTTCCAGTTTCGCCGCACCCGGTCCAGACCAGGAAGCGGCCGTGATTGGCAGAGGCTACGCGGCCGGGAATGCCGGCTGGTCCGGCGGAGAGCTGGCTCTCAAAAAAATCGTTCCATCCAAATTGTTCTAGATGCACGGGGATCATCCTCTCTGTGTAGATGCGCAGAGACACACCCCAACCAATCTCCGGCGTCGGGGCAGTGGGCGAGAGGACGAATTAGGCAATGACGTTCAGCGGCACTCCGTGTAGAGACACTGTATCAAATTCCAGGGCGGGCAGGCTCGCTGCGCTCGTGCAGACTTGCCCTGACTTGTTCAGTCTTGTTCAGAATGGTTTGAATCGTAAGGCGGGCTGTAGCCATCTGCTGCTAGCATGGAGCGATTGCCCTGCTCCCCCCAGGGGCGCGCCCAAGGTCGGCGCTCGTTCAAGCAAACATACTCAAACCCAAGGAGAGTCCTGATGAAGATTGTAGCGATGATCGCGCGGTATCTGCTGGGCCTCGTGTTTCTCGTATTCGGACTGAACAAGTTCTTCAATTTCATCCCAGGGGCCTTGCCGCCCGGGGTGGCGGGCCAGTTCATGGGCGCGCTGGTCAGCACAAAGTACATCATGGCTGTTGGTCTGTTCGAGGTTGTGGGCGGGGCGTTGCTGCTCGTCAACCGCTATGTTCCGCTTGGCCTTGCCCTTTTGGCGCCGGTCATTGTCAATATCCTGCTAGTCGGTATCCTCATGGCCCCTCAAGGCTTGGTGCCGGGCATTGCGGTCGCCTTCTTTTGGTTACTGGTCTTCCTTCGCGTGCGCTCCGCCTTTGCACCGCTGTTCGAGCCGCGGGCTCAGGACTGACGATCGCGCAGCCGGCCGGGCGGCTGACTACAATCGAAGCAGCGATGATCCAGTATTTCTATCTCGGCCGGGTGGACTACGACGATGGGTTGCGGCTGCAGGCGGAGATTGCAGCGCAGGTGGTTGAGGGCCGTCTCAATAATGTGCTGCTGCTGCTGGAGCATCCGCCGGTGCTGACGCTGGGGCGGAATGCGAACCGGGCCAACGTGCTGGCGAGCGATGAGTTGCTGGCTGCTCGCGGTGTATCGCTGCACGAGATCAACCGCGGCGGGGATGTGACCTATCACGGGCCGGGACAGCTGGTAGGGTATCCGATCTTCGACTTGCGCAGCCTGAAGAATCCCGATGGCGGACGGATGGGGCCTGTGGACTTTGTCCGCGGGATGGAAGAGGTGCTGATCCGTGTGTGCGGCGGATGTGGGGTGAGGGCCGGACGGGTGGAGGGGCTGACAGGGGTGTGGTGCGGGAGTGCAGGGATCGGAGATCGGGGGTCAGGAGTCAGCGCCGGGCCGGAGCGGAAAATTGGTGCCATCGGAATTCACGTTGCCAAGGGGGTTACGTCGCATGGGTTTGCTTTTAACGTGACCACCGACCTGCGCGACTTTGAGCTGATTGTCCCTTGCGGAATACCAGACCATGCAGTGACCAGCTTGCAGCGTGAAATTGCTTCGCCGAACCGTGTGCCGGACCTAAGAACGGTGGCGGATGAAGCGGCGCGGCAGTTTGGGATGGTCTTTGACCAGCAGGTGCTGGCGGTGGATAGTCTCGAAACGCTGCGAGGGCACGTTTTGGCGGCACGGGAGTTTCCTGCGGAAGACACACCAGCGCAAGTGCCGGCGGAGGTTGAGCGGTTGCGTCGTGAGACTGAGCGGCCAGTTCGTGCCTGATTGATGGGGATGCGATTTATAATCCGGCTGAGATGGGGCGCGCAGTTTTCTGTCCACAATAGCCCGGAAAGGTATCCATGCCGACCGACGTAGTGATGCCGCAGATGGGCGAATCGATCTTTGAGGGCACCATTACCAAATGGCTGAAAAAGGCCGGGGATACGGTGCAGAAGGACGAACCGCTATTCGAGATTTCAACTGACAAGGTGGATGCCGAGATTCCGTCTCCTGTGGCGGGCGTGCTGAGCGAGATCAAGATTCATGAAGGCGCGACGGTCGGGATCAATACGGTCGTTGCGGTAGTGACGGAGAGCGGCGAGACAGTGGCCACGGTTGCAGGGCCGGCCGCGGGTCAAGCCCCTGCCGCGGTCGCAAAGGTGGATGCGGCGAGTGCGCAGGCCTCTGGCGGGACCGAAGTGGTGATGCCGCAGATGGGCGAATCCATCTTCGAGGGCACCATAACCAAGTGGTTAAAGAAGGCCGGAGACACGGTCCATAAAGACGAACCTCTGTTTGAAATCTCTACCGACAAAGTGGATGCGGAGATTCCGTCTCCGGTGGCAGGAATCCTGACGGAGATCAGGGTTCTGGAGGGCGCGACGATTGGGATCAATACGGTCGTCGCTGTCATCGGTGGTCCGAACACTGGCGGAGCGGCTGAAGTGAGTACTCCGGCACCGGCGGCCGATGCGAAGAGGTTGGATGCGCCTGATGCAGCGACGCCGACGTCTGCTGCCCCCGAGAATGTGGCTGAAGCAGGCGAAGCCGGGCGGATTCGGTCTTCGCCACTGGTGCGGAGGATTGCCAAGGAGAACAACCTGAATCTGGGGATGGTTGCAGGAACCGGTGCGGGTGGGCGAATCACCAAGGAGGATGCGCTCAGGTATTTGAGCGAACACGGACAGGGGAATGCGGCCACGGCTTCAATAGCAGCTAAGCCGGCCACTGTCAGCACCGCGGCGGAATCGCCCGTGCCGTTCCCTTTGCCGGGGCAAGTTGTGCCATTGAGCAGGATGCGCGCAATCATTGCCGAGCGGATGGTCGAGAGCGTTGCCATCAGTCCCCATGTCTACACCGTATACAAAGTGGATATGACCCGGATTGTCCGCCTGCGCGAGCGGGAACGGAGCCGCTTCGAGCAGAAGCACGGCGTAAAGCTGACATTTATGCCCTTCATTGCGGCGGCGGCCATCGAGGCGCTGCGCCGCCATCCGATCGTGAATGCGTCATTGGTCAGCGGGTCAATCCACTACCACCAGAACATTCATCTTGGCATTGCGGTGGCGCTCGATTGGGGACTGATTGTGCCAGTAGTGAAGCAGGCCGAGACGCTGACCTTTGTAGAACTGGCGCGGGCCATGGCCGACCTGGCGGAACGCGCACGCGCCAAGAGGCTTAAGCCGGAAGAGGCGACCGGGTCGACGTTTACGCTGACTAACTTTGGCGTCTTCGGCGGCGAGTTTGGAACCCCGATCATCAACCAGCCGGAGTCGGCGATCCTGGCCATTGGGGCGCTGAAGAAAGAAGCAGTCGTGATGACCGATGCCGAAGGCGGCGATACGATTGCCATTCGGTCCATGCAGAGCCACTGCCTCGGATTCGACCATCGCCTGATCGACGGCGCCGACGGCGGCAAATTCATGACCGTGTTCAAGAGCACGCTGGACGGGTGGGATCGGGAGATCGGGTGAGGTGGCAGTTAGAGGAGCTTCCGAAACTCTTCGAGACCAAGCCCCGCATCACGGACAATCCCACCCATCGTAAATGCGTTGACTGGATTGTGGCGCGGAATGGTGAGGATCCGTGTACCGTCTGTCATGACAATATGTGCGCCTTGCCGCAGAATTCGGAAGCCAGCTTTCTCCAGTGCAGCCACAGCGCGAAGGTGATTGATTCCCGGCAGCTTTGGCAAGACATACCTCTGCAGAGTTGAATCTGCTCGCTCTCCCGAGCAGCCTGCATGAACCAACCGTACAGCCAAATTGATGGAGTGGGAAGCGGGCGTTGCATCGACACGAGCCGGTGGAATCAGTTTTCCACTTGATCGCCATACAACCTAAGCAACCGCAACCTCGACCACGCGGGTCTCGGCGTCCCGCGACAACTCCTCAGCAGCCTCGGCATATTCGCGAATCGCAACTTGGATGTTGGCCAGGGCTTCTTCCTCGGTAGCTCCCTGCGACCAGCAGCCGGGTAGGCCAGGGCAGGAGACGCTGTAACCTTCGTCGGATTTGCGCAGCACGACCCGATAATTTGCCATAGAAATCATGGTACACCCGGCTTCGATCATCGCTTGATCGACGGCGCCGACGGCGGCAAATTCATGAGCGTCTTCAAGAAGACTTTGGACGGCTGGGATCGGGAGATTGGGTGAGGGGCCGCTCTCAGAAAACTGGGCACGATTCTGCGTCCTGCGATTAAACCTTGTCAAGGTTTGCGTAGATCTCGCCGATGTTGACGTTGACGGCATCCTGGAGCGGAGGCATCTTGCCGAAGTGCGGATTGCTCTCCTCGTTGATTCGCTGGAGGAACGCCTCATATCCATTCGACTGGAGCGACTTCAGCGATGCGACGGTGAAGCGCTGCTGCATCTCGGCTACAGCGAGGCCGGCTTTCTTTCCCTCATCGACTTTCCCGGTCAATTCTTCGATGTAATTGCGTTGGTTGATCATCACCGTGCGGTCGGTTTGAAAGGGCCCGTGTCCGGGCAAGATGTATTTGAAGTCGGCGCGGCCAACGGAATCAATCGTTCCCGGCCAGACGTGCGGAAAGCCATCCCGGATGAACGGCAGAAAGCAGTGGCTGGCATCACCGGTCACGACGGCGCGCTGTTGCGGGCAAAAGACGAACACGTCTCCAGCGGTGTGCGCGTGGCCATGAAACTCGAGGTGCAGATCGAACGCGGGATCCTGTAGCAGGTACGACTTATCGAATGTGATTGTCGGCAGCTCCAGCGTATAGTCCTTGAGCTCAGCCAGGTACGCCTGCATCTGCCTGATCTGCTCCGCGCAGAAGGCCTTTTCGGCGGCGGAGTTGGAATGGGCGGCTCGCTCGCGCAGGGCATCGATCTGCGGCGGAACCCCGTCAATGGATTCCTTCAGACGCGCAACTGCCAGGTCCGACATTAATTGCTTCGTCGCCGCGGTGGCAATAAAGTCGACGTTGCCGACATTGGCGCGATAGCCATGGTTGCCCTGCGTATGGTCCCAATGGAAATGCGAATTGATGACGTAGCGCACCGGCTTTGGCGTGACTTCGCGCCTGATTTGTGCGATCAGCGAAGCGGCCGCAGACGGCTTCGAGTGCGCATCGACCACCACAACGTCCTTCGAGCGGACGAAGACAGCGGCGTTGCAATTGATGAGGGCCTGCGGATGGGCATGCGCGAAGTAAACGCCATCGGCAACCTTTTGCAGATCGAAGAGATTGGCATCCGAGCCGGGCGCAGCTGCGCGAGCCCATGCAGCGCGATACCACCCAAGCTCAAGAATCGACGCGCCGGCCAAGGCGCTGCCCATGATTGCACGCATGAAGTCACGACGCGAGGGATTTCCGTCGCTGGTCGGGCCGTGAACGTGGGGATGAGAATGGTCACGGCTGTGCGCATGAGAGTGGCCATGATGGGGGTGGGTGTGCTCGCCCGCATTCGTTGCCTCGCCCAATAGCGATCCTTCTCTCGAATTCTCCACGATCCTCCTCCTCCGCGCATTCTTGAGGTCGTCAGGCCACTGCCTGTTGTTTCCACGCGCTTTTTCCGGCAACGGCCAATATACGCTCAGTTGACCGCATCTGCGATTTCTTTTCGAGAACGCGTGGACAGGGTTGGTTCGCCGGCTACGGTCAGCGCGTTTCAGCCCATGCCAGCTCGTCGGTGCCTTTGCCCGCGCCAATCAGGCGCGTTAACTTCCCGCCCTACTCCACGCAGCTCATCGCAATCCGAACGAGTCCGGCAAGGCGGCAAATCTGCGTGTTGGTCAGCGGACGGTGGCCAGTGACGGGCTCCATGAGCTGGTCTTTCCTGACCGTGCTGATGTTGTCGGCCTGCGCCACGCTATCCTCACGAAGGCCGGTTTCTCCCGACCTCAATAACAGGTCGGCGGGTCTGGATTTGTGGATGGATGTGGATAGCGGAATCACCAGAACGGTATTCGACCGGGGTTGGCAGTTGCGGCCGTCGGCTGAAACAACGACAACCGGACGCCGCCCCTTCTCCGGGGGGTCTGTCGGGAAGTGCGTCCACCATATCTCCCCGCGCAGTGGAGAGCGCTGCTGCAGCGGGCTCAATCCGGGACCCCGAGAAACATGTTCGGGCCGGTCATCTCGGCCCACAGGCGCTGTTCAGCAAGGTCTTCCTCTGACGCGGTGTCGTAGTACTCCTTGTACGCCGCATCGATTTCCTGTCGCTTGGCCTCCAACATCGCTTCGCGTATCAGCAGATCAAGCGCTTCCGAGTCCGAACCGGCTCCACGCTTCTGGCGGGTCTGACCCACATACGCCACAGCCTCGGGGCTGAGGGTGAAGCTCCTTTTCATCTTACGTGCTGTCGCCTGCATTGTCATACTAACTATCCTACTATAAATCTACCTCGTTCTAACTAGCCTCGAGATCAATTCACCGCCCATGCGCCCAGGCCAGCCCATCCGTGCCTTTGCCAGTGGAGATCAACCGCGCTACCTTCCAACTCGCGATGTCGATTTCGGCTACCTGGCTGCTACCTGCGCAGGAGACGTATGCCGTTTTGCCGTCGGGGCGCACCAGGACCTCCTGGGGGGAGCCGCAAACCGGGATCGATTGCGTCGCCTGCATTGTCTGGAGATCGACGATTGCCACCTTGTTCTTGTCAGGAATGGCAGCGATCAGAAAGTGGCCGTCGGGGGTGGGGGCGGTTCCGTACGCCAGACCTTCAAGGGGGATGGATTTGCTAACCTTGTTGGTCGTTGTGTCGATGACGACGAGGCGGGGTTTGGCCTGGTCGGCGGTAAAGACCCAGTGGTCGTCCGGCGAGATGGCGATGCGCTGGGTATTCGACGAGATCGGGATGATGGTCAGCGTCTTGCGGGCGGCGATATCGAGTACAGAGACTGTGCCGGGACCGACGTTGGCAGTGTAGCCTCGCTTGCCGTCGTGAGAGAGCGCGAGCATGTGCGACTCAGGCTGCCCGGTAGGAATGGTTCCGACGATTTTGAGCGTCTTTGGATCGATGAGGCTGATGGTGTGATCGAGCTCCGTGGTGACATAGAGCAGGCCATCCGTGGGGCCGAAGATGGGCATGTGGGGACGGATGCCGTGGCCGAAATCGAGCGAGCCAGAGACTTTTTGGGCCGCAATATCGATGACGACAAGAGAAGTGCCATCGGTGCCGGGCTTGCCGACGCCGGAGTTGCCGTAGATGGGCACGTAGGCGAAATGGCCATCGGGCGAGGCGATCACTTCATGGCCGGTGACGCCGCCCTCGGGGACGGACGCGATGACCTTGCCTGCGACGGGATCGACGATGGCCAGGCTCGTGTCTCCTTTTTGCGTGACAAGCAGGCTGCTCTGCTGGGCGTGCGCACCCGCAACGAACAAAGGCAGGAACATCAGGGCAACGGCGAAGCGATTGGGTCTCAAAGGAAGCCTCCTGAGGATACGGAATGAGTCTATAGCAAGAGGCAGACGAGCGCGGAAATTTGCTGTGCCTTGGTCGAGGCTGACGGTTGTGGCCAGTTATGATTCTCAGCACGGGTATAAAGACCAATGGAAACTGAGACTGGATTGAAAACTCCCGCGCGGGAAACGGCGATTGAAGCCGCGCTTGGCGAGTTGCGTGCTTTTCTGGGCGATAGGGCAACGGAAGCTCACACGGTACGCGAGCACCACAGCCACGGCGAGAGCAGCCACGCGCCCGGCCTGCCGGACCTGGTGTGTTTTCCGCGGACGACAGAGGAAGTGAGCCTGATTGTGAAGGTGAGCGCGCGGCATGGTCTGCCGGTTGTGCCATTCGGCGCGGGTACTTCGCTTGAGGGCAACGTGCATGCGATGTTCGGTGGCATCTCGATCGATATGCGGCAGATGAACCGCGTGCTGCGTACCAGCCCAGAGGACATGGACGCGACAGTGGAAGCCGGGATCAGCCGCATGGCCTTGCAGAAGGCGCTTGAGAACACGGGTCTGACGTTCTTCATCGATCCCGGCGCAGACGCGACGATAGGCGGCATGGCGTCCACGCGGGCCTCGGGCACAACGGCAGTTCGGTACGGCACCATGCGCGAGAACGTATTGGGGCTGACGGTGGTGCTGGCCGATGGCCGCGTGATCCACACCGGCTCCCGGGCGCGGAAGTCGAGCGCGGGCTACGATCTGACGCGCCTGTTTGTGGGCGCGGAGGGCACGCTGGGCGTGATCACCGAGGTTACGCTGCGGCTGCACCCGCAGCCGGAATCGATGGGCGTGGCGGTGTGCGCGTTTGAAACTGTGGCCGGCGCGATCAAGACAGCGATTGAGGTAATTCAGCTGGGGCTGAGTCCAGCGCGAATTGAGTTCTTGGACGAGCGGCTGGTGGATGCGGTGAACAGGTATTCCAGGATCGACCTGGCGGTGAAGCCGACGCTGTTGCTTGAGTTCCACGGCATCAGTCTGGCGGGCGTAGCGGAGACGGCGCGCTCAGTTGAGCAGCTGGCAGCCGAGCATGGCGGCCTGGGCTTCGACTGGCAAACGACGCCAGAGGGTCGTGAACGGCTGTGGAAGGCGCGGCACGATGTGTACTACGCGGTGAAAGCGATCCGGCCTGGCTCGGGCCACCTGACGACGGATGTGTGTGTTCCGATTTCGCGGCTTGCGGAATGCATCGTGGCTACGCGGGCAGATCTCGACGAACAAAGTTTCACTGCCACGATGGTGGGCCACGTGGGGGATGGAAACTTCCATGTGCAGTGCCTTCTGACACCCGAGGATGAGGCAGCCGCGGAAGCATTTGCATCCAGGCTGGTCGATCGCGCTCAGGCCATGGGCGGCACCTGCACGGGTGAACACGGAGTGGGGCTGGGCAAGAAGAAATATCTCCAGGCGGAGCACGGCGAGGCCCTTGAGGTGATGCGGACGCTCAAGCGGGCCCTCGATCCGGAGAACCGGATGAATCCAGGTAAGATTCTGGACATTTAGCGGCAGTCCCAGATTGAGTGACAGGCCCTATTTTTGCGCGGCCCACGGGTCGTAGGTGCCGGCGCTCCAGGAGTGGCCTTCGGGGTCTTTGACGGCGAACTCGCGACTGCCGTAGGGCGTGTCCTGCAGCGGGCGGATGATGCGGGCTCCGGCTGCAACAGCGCGTGCGTGGGCGGCATCGGCGTCGGCAATCACGACATAGGCGCTGCGGGTCTCAACGCCGTCCAGATCGTCAGGGGACCTGTGGCGGCTTGCGTGTTCATCGTCTTTTGCGGAGCCGAGCATGATCATGCCGCCGTTCAGCGTGAGCTCGGCGTGGCCAATGATTCCGGGCTCGGTCTCGTAGACGGCGTGGCGCTCAAAGCCGAAGACCTGGCACAGCCAGTCGATGGCGGCGGGAGCGTTGCGGTAGCGCAGGGCGGGGATGACGGTGGAGTGGGATTCGGGCATGGCGGAGCCTCCAGCTTCAAGAGGGAAGAGTAGCGCCGCGCAGGCCTTTCTTCAAGGAAAATTCGCATGAAAGGCAATGGAAACAGTCGTGCGAGCTGGAGACGCTCTATGCTGGTGCCTATGCAAACCCCGAAGGGCGATTCGGAACTGGTGCAGATTGTGGATGCGGCTATTGCGGATGCGGCGCAGCGAGCCGGGGATTGGCTGGTGTGCCGCCTGGGGTGTACTCAGTGCTGCTATGGAGCGTTTGCGATCAATGAGTTGGATGCACTGCGATTGCAGGCTGGGATGGACGCGCTGAGGGCAACGGAGCCAGTTTTGGCGGCGGGGATTGTGCGCCGGGCGCGGGCCTGGATTGAGGCGCAGCGGGCGGACTTCCCGGGAGATCTGGAAACCGGGAAACTGGGTGAATCGGAGGCGGATCGTGAGCGATTCGAAGAGTTTGCGAATGACGCGGCATGCCCGGCGCTGGACGAGGCGACGGGGCGTTGCGATGTCTATGCGTGGAGGCCAATGACTTGCCGGGTGTTTGGGCCGCCTGTCCGCATGGGCGACAGCGACGCGCTGGGCCATTGCGAGTTGTGCTTTCATGGGGCCAGCGCCGATGAGGTAAAGGCCTGCGAGATGACGGTTCCGCATGAGCTGGAGGGTGCGCTGCTGGATGAGGTTAGCCAGCCAGGGGAGACAGTAGTAGCGTTTGCGCTGCTGCGGTGATGCATCCCCTTTCCCGCGCTAGACTGTTGCTTGGATACCCCGATGCCAATGCGCCCCTGCTGGGTTGAGATTTCGACCCACGCCCTTGAAGACAACTATCGATTTCTGAGCAGTCTGGCGGCTGGCGACGCGGAGTCGCTGGCCCCCGGGTTGCTGGCTATGGTCAAGGCCGATGCTTACGGGCATTCGCTCGCGCTTTGCGCTCCGGCGGCGGTGCGGGCGGGCGCGCGATGGCTGGGCGTGACCAGCGTTGAAGAAGGGCTGGCGGCGCGGGAAGTGTGTCCCGAGGCGCGGGTGCTGCTGATGAGCGGGTGCTTCCCAGGCCAAGGCGCGGCGGTGTTGGAGCATGGGTTGACCGCAGTGGTTTGGGAGCCGTGGCAGTTGGACGAGCTGGAAGGCGCGGCGCGGGCAGCGGGAGTGACGGCCGGGTTGCCGGCTGCGTCCATTCCGGTGCATCTGGAGATTGACACAGGGATGAGCCGGCAAGGTGCGAGTCTGGATGGCGTGGCGGCGATCGCGGCGCGGACTGGAACGGGTAGGCTCCTGCGCCTTGAGGGCGTGCTTACGCATCTGTTTGCGGCAGACGAAACAGATGGGCGTGCGACTGCTCAACAGTTGGTGAGACTCGACGAGTCCCTGCGCCAAATTACTGCGGCGGGCCTGCGTCCGGAGTGGCTGAGCGTAGGGAGTTCCGCGGCGCTGCTGAATGGCGGGGCCGGCAGGATTTGGGCTCTGGCTCGGCGATGGGGCATGAAGGCGATGATTCGGCCGGGCCTGGCGCTCTATGGAGTAGCGCCGCAGTTTGTCCCCGATGAGCCGGCTACGGTCGCGGCGGCGCGGGCCCGGCTCAAGCCAGTACTGACCTGGAAGACCAGGGTGGTAGGGGTCAGGACGGTTGACGCCGGCGCGGTGGTGGGCTACAACGGCACCTTTGTGGCTACGGAGCCAATGCGCCTCGCACTGCTGCCGCTGGGCTATGCGGATGGGCTGGACCGTCGGCTGGGAAACCGCTTCAGCCTGCTGGTGCGAGGGGAACGTGCGCCTCTGGTGGGCCGCATCAGCATGGACCTTGCGGTCCTCGATGTAACGGAGATTGACGGGGTCGCCGCAGGGGATGAGGTAGTGGTCCTGGGCAGTCAGGGAGCGGAGACGATTACTGCATTCGATCACGCTGAGGCTACAGAGACGATTCCGTGGGAGGTCTTTACGCGGATCGGCGCCAGGGTGCGCAGGATTGGGGTTTAGGCTGTCTGCGTAGCGTGGACAAGATTTGTGGCGCCCTCGACTGCGGCGATCATCGCCTGGTGGCCGATGGCGGAGTTGAGCAGCAAATGGTAGAGCCCCCGTGCGCACCATTCCTGCTGATAGGCCTTGCGGATGACGGCGGCTCGGCGCTTGTCAGACGAGGCCAGAATCTGGTCGGCCTGTTCGGCTTGACCGGGGAAGGCGCGGATGAACCAATCGCGCTTGGCAGCGGCGGTAGCGTAGACGAAGACATGAAAGCAACCGGGCTGGTTGGCCAGGGCACAGGCTGAGCCGCGGCCCACGATTACGCAGTTGCCCTGTTTGGCGGCGTTCAGAATCTCCTTGCGGATAAGCGATAACATGCGCTCAGAATCAAAGACCTGGTCGTCGGAGAGGCCGGCGATGGAGTAGCCCGAATCGTGCCAGAAGACCTTGCCGTAGCGGTAGTACCAGGGGTCGAGGCGCTCATCGTATTTTTTTGCGAGCTCGGCGGAGACTCCGGCAGCGTGTGCGGCGGCGCAGGGCAGTTCGGAGTCCAGCAGCCGCCAGCCGAGATGGGCAGCCAGCTCATGCGCAAACTCCCCGCCGCGAGAGCCGTACTCGCGCTCCACGGTTATTACTCGAATTGGTTCATTGGTCATCGGAAGCAATCTCCTGCGAGTGGAGAATAGCAGATCACATATTACAGTTAAATCACCATTAAAGTTGAAAGTTGTCCGGTGCAGCGAGGAATTGGGGAAGGTCGGCGTGTGCCCGGACCGAAAAGGAGGATGTGAAGGATGGGTCTTGGTTCGAGGTTGTTGATTTTGACGGTTGTTTTGCTCGCCTTGGCAGTGGCAGTTGTTTTTCTTCCGGCTGGCTCCTGGAGCTTCTGGCAGGGATGGGCTTTTCTGGCAGCGTATTTCATTCCCAGTACGCTCGGTTTCATCTACTTTTTCCGGCACGGCAAGGATCTGGTGGAGCGCAGACTTCGAACCGAGGAAAAAGTGGAGGAGCAGAAGCTTCTGATTCGCGTTGGCCGGCTGCTGTTTCTCGCGGTACTTGCCTTGCCGGGCTTGGATTACCGGCTAGGCTGGTCGCGGAACACGCTCGGCGCAGTGCCGGTATGGCTGACAGCGGTGTCTCTCGCAATGGTCGCCTTCGGAGCAATTTTTGTGCTTTGGGTGTTCAAGATAAACAGCTTTGC
>Ga0302325_10022595_pt1 | contig 13161 bp, 11 predicted proteins | sample Palsa_T0_2_FD_201948 | JGI IMG/M metagenome (GOLD analysis project Ga0302325, IMG submission 201948) | Peat permafrost microbial communities from Stordalen Mire near Abisko, Sweden - Palsa_T0_2 | ecosystem: Environmental > Terrestrial > Soil > Palsa > Peat permafrost | place: Sweden: Abisko... | reverse complement strand
ATAACACATTTCACTGGATAGAGACCCTAGAAAAAGATATACGAAGTACACACGGGCCCCTAAAGTGGAGAAGGTGACAAGTGCGCCGGGAGGCGGATAGTATGCATGAGAAACGCGCTAGTCCTCGCTTAAATATCCGTCACGTGAACCCTGCTGTCTCTGGTGGACCCTTGATGAATAATGAATGATACCTACCGTCGGACTTAAAAGCGCTCAGACGAAAAAACTTGACAGTGCTCATGGCTCCAAAGAGCACGTCATGCATAGCTGTCTCCATACTGCACGATTTCGATTTCCCTAGTAACATCAAACTTGCTTCAGATTTCAAACATAAAACATTAAATTTATAGGCCTCGTACTGGACCTCGATATCAGGTGAAATATGAACCTCGATGTTTCATCACATGCATTCTTCATTCCCATCCCACCCCCTCCTGGACTCCCTTCAGATCTCAATCTCGGGAGTAAGAGGAACTTCCGAAACTGTGACAGTAGGCACCTTTGGAGTATCTGAATTAGTCGTCGCGTTCCCGATCTGATCAACGACCTTGTTCGTAGGTGATGACGAGCCAAATGGCCAGAATATCTTGCCCATTGAGCCGAGAACGCTGCTTCGTTTCTCAAGGCTCGGTCGTTTGGGAGCTGACTGCTCAGATACTGGAGTTTCGGTGATGCCTGCTGGTGGAGATTCAGGAGCTGCTGAGGCCTCAGTGGGAGCAGAAATGAGCCCGGGCTCGGAAGTGTGCTCTGGTTGCGCTACCTCAGCTGTGATTTGCTTCGAGGCATCGATCGCTGGGGTGGGCGGCGGGAGATGGAGAGCAAGTGTCTCTGTAATATGCTTGATGGCGCCGTGCATGGCATCGATTTCTGCCTCAAAGTTAGTGCTGTCTTTGGAGGTTGAGAGTGGGACATACTCCGGTGGAGGAGATCCAAGCTATCTTTTGAAATAGTCACCATCTGCTGTTCTAGATTGGTGACAGGCTCTTGGTTTGTGAAATTCGTTGTTGTGGTGGTTTGAGTTACTTGTGCTGCTCCAACAATGAGTGAAGCTTGAGGCTCTTCTTGCTGGGAGGCTGATTGCTGTTCAAGAGCAGACGGCGGTGTCTCCTTTGGCTCTTCATGTATCGGACCTGCGTTCAGACTGGAGCCATTTACAACTGCCTTTGGTATTCCATCGACTTTTTGAACTTCGCCTGAAGATTGGGAGACAGTTTCCTTTTCGGTCGGCGTTTCCTCAGGGAGAACCGGAGCTGCAATGACGGTCGGTAGCTTCACTTCCGCTTCGGGCTTTTCCTTTGCTGCTTCTTCAACTTTTACGGAAGTGGGTTTCGGAGCAGTCTTTGGACCAGTGGAAATGACAGCTGGTTCTTCTGGCATTTTCAAAATTTCTTTGGCTGGAGGGGCATCCACAGCTTTTGGTTGGCTGCCTGTCTGACTGACCGCTTTCACTTCTCCATCTTTCCCAATTGTGATTTTCAGAGATACTGGCTGGGCGTCCGGTTGTGCTTGGCTCTCCCCAGAAGTGGAAGCAGTCTTTGTTGGCTCTTGAGCCACCTCGATTTCAACAGTGTGATCACCACCGGCGTCCGATTTAGCCTCAGTAGTGGGCTTTCCATCGGAAGGGACAGGAGCTTTCGTCGCATCCTGTAGTGCATTCTTTAGATCGGTCTCGGCCTTCGAATCATCTTTACCGACAGATGTTTCATCCTTTGCAGGATCTATGCTAGCTTTCGCCGGATCGCTTGCTGCTTTCTCCTTCGCAGCGTCGTCTGAAATGTCTTTCCCAATAGCACTAGCAACTTTCTTCCCCTCATCAGTGACAATCTTGGTAGCCGTCTTCTTTGCGCTGTCCATTGCCATTTTGCCAACGATTCCTATTGCTCCTGGGAGAAGCTCTGGCTGGACCAGCGACGCCGCACCGACAACGGCGGCTAACGCTCCTCTGCACACGTGAGTTTCATTTCAATTGAGAAGCAGACGAGCATGCTTACTCTGCGATAAGCTCAGGATGCTGCTTGACCGCTTGAGCCGTCTCGATTGCACCCTTCACCACCTCCTTTTCCACAATTTGGAGGCCTCCCTCCATCGTGTTAATGAGACTCGGAGCAGAAGGGTTGTCACCAGGGTTTGGAGGAGTCTCCTTGGCAACGCCGACCTGGACGTTCTTTATATCACTTACGACGCCGGCAATGACCGTCGACACTGATGCAACCTTCACTTCCTCAGTCTTTTGCTGCTTTTCACTCAGCTTTGATCCTATTTTCAAATTTGACCGAAGAAGACTTACAGCCTGAGCGGCAGGTACAGGTGTCGTGCTAGGAGCTTCCTGGGCAGCTTTCTTGACATCTTTGACGTCTCCAGCCCTGCTCGTACTTGTGGCCGGCACAGATTCAATCCTCACCTCCTCAGCCTTAGACTACTTACCGCATTAGCTTCCATCATTGTGCAAACATGACACTAACTTAGGCGACATCACCTTCTGGTCAGCAATTGCCGTGCTCGTGGCATCATGACTGCTCGATAGGACAACATCCTTGGCGGCGCTGGTTTTGACCTCTTTCGGACCCGCATCTGAGCTGGAAGCAGCAGCAGGATGAACCACCGTAGGCGATTCCGACTCAGCAACCACTTTCTCAGGCTACACAATAATCAGCTCCAAATCTTGTTTCAATTTCTCCACGAGGTGTTCCCACAGCCTTCGCAGTCTCCCCGCTCGAAGCCATCTTACTCAGCCCGAATTAACTCCCAAATCACACAATCTCTCAATCGTAAATCAACAAGGATAAATAAGAATAGGGGAGCTATTAACCCAAGGATCAGTCAAATATAGGCCGTGACATGGCAACAAAGTCGTGCGAAGATGTGCAGAGCGGAGCTGAGATAAGAGTGAGACATTGGGTGGAGGGACAACGGAAAAGGCTGGCGATCCGGGCCAGTAGCGAGGCCTCGTGCGGTCTCGTGCGCTGAGGGACAGACTTATTAATTTCCCGATGCAGGCGGAGCTGAGGTTCTGGAGAAATAGATGCGAATAAATGGTGGCAAAATTCAATTGAGTAATCGCGAAGAAATTGCGCTGGATGGATGAATGTAGATAGTGATGGATTTGCGCAATTCGGCTATTACGGAGACGAAGCATTTGGAAGTCATTGAGTGGAGATGAATGCTGGGGAATTGATTTCATTCAAAGTATGTATCTAAGCCTACGCTTTCGTCTAGCTCTAGTGTCAATGGACATGTCATATACTTCATTCCACGACAATATTCATCCCACTTCAACAGTCTCCCATAACAGCATTCATCTCACGACACGAGAAGTTCTGGAACGTCAAATGTTAGTACAGTTCGGAGGAAAATTCTTTTGAAAGGTGAAATACCTTTGAATCGGTGTGAATCGACGCCGTTGTGCTCTGTTGGCTTCTTCAAGCTTACGCTCAAGTACTGACGCCCAACACCAACGAGAAGGTAGAGCAATGTTGGGCATCCTATAGACAGTTAACGGACATGGTAATGGGGGGAACCTACCATCATGAAGCTCAAAAGAACTTCATGAATTGTGCAGCGCACAATCCAGCTGCCACTGCGACCCCAACGAGAGCCCTGAAGAAGTCAGTACGAGATCGATGTTTCAAAGAGGGGAGCCCACTTACACAGCGGGAGTGGTGATCGCTTTGAGCCAACTTACGCGACCAAGAGACGGCTCAATCTCAAGGTCGGAATCTGGCCAGTCGCCAGGAATCGGGTAACTAGAATAGGGATTAGTGTCCATAACCGAGTCCGGCTCTGGGGAGCCAGAGGGGATGATAGGTGAAGGAGTGTCGTCCTTTTCGGGGGCCTGGGGAAGAGAAAGAGAGAAGGCACGCCGACGAAGAAGGTCCGGTTCAAAGAGAGGATGAAGTGGGTCGAACCGTGGGTTGTAAAAGCGTCCGCGAGGACAATAGGTAGTGACTGGAGGGGGTCGGACGAAAGAGATAGAAGGTGAGGAAACGACCGAAGGAGAGTTGGAACTATGAGATGAAGTAGCCGAAGAGACAACAGAACGTGACGGAGAAAAGGACAAACAAACACAAGGGGATAAGATGGGGACTAGGTCGCTAGAATGGGATCCTTCAAAAGAAGAATTGTTGAACTCTACGGAACTGTCCGTGTACAACGTAAGCCTTTCTGTACTCACAGAAAAGTCGTCGGAGTTAATGTCATCCGTGCGAGTATCTCCCCGTTCGCGTTGGAACGGATCTTCGATCTCGACGAATGAAGTAAAAATATCAGGAGTGTCATCGCTAGATGTTGGAATGCTACTGCATTCCGACTCCGATTTTTGGGGGGATTTTGTGTTTTCAGGTGTTTTTGGGATTTTTTGTTTTTGGAATAGGTTATAATTAGGTACAGGTATATTGTTCTTGATAAGTGTCTTAGATAGTTTGGGGGAGAAAACAAAATGGGGGTTCCGCTCAACTACCATACTCACCATATCCGTGTAGGTCCTCCGCAGATCCAACCCAGCGAAAGGGGATGAATCGTATGTTGAAGGGGTCGAAGGACGAGTACAGAGATAGAAGGGAGAAGGAGGTTGAGGCGAAAGGGGAGGGGAAGGGCTCGGTCGCGGAGGTAGACGGAGTTTCCTAGAATTGTCAGTACGGCCATTCCGAAGAAAGGTCGATGCATACGCTCGGCCCCCGGGGGCAGCCGAGTGGAGTGAGAGAGTGATGCGGCGAGACATCGAGAAGAGAGAAAACGGATGGAGAATAAAGAAATAAAGAAAGAAAGAAAACGCGAAGCGACGCGAGACGCGTTGTTATTATACCTAAATTAGATCACGCACTAATTCGCAATCACCAGTCTAAAAGTTCCGCTAAACCGGTTTCGAAAGTGTCAACAAAAGTCCTGGCTCGAGCGCGAGTAGAGTTTGTAGCTGTGCAAGCGAAGCGACAGCAGTCAAAAGAGGCAGGAACGCAAGAGAGTCCCAGTAGCCAGCGTTGGTGAGAGTGATGTGGCGATGTGGAGATGCTTGAGAAGGATGTGCGAGTTGTCCGTTGAAAAGGGGGACATTAGGTTTGATATCGCTGAGTGACTGTATTGGGAAGGGACTTGTGAGAGGTTGAGTAAAAAGGTTCTGGGGAGGGACGACAGGACCAAGTAGAATCAGCGAGACAACCCTTTCAAACTCAAAGAGCCAATGCATAAAGAATCAACGAATAATCGTAAATCGGAAGGTGGGGGGGCTCAAATGAAAGGTAAAGAAGTAGCCACGTAGTCGAGTTGTCGAGAAGAGGTAGGAATGGCTCGGCTGTCACGATATTCAGCAGCGGGACGACGACAACGGCACGTTGGCAAGAGCCGGTAAGGCTGAATTCGTGTTAACCCCTTTACCCCACACCCCCAAGTAAAAAAAAACCCCCTTCATAAGAGAGCGGCTTGCTATCATAGTGCTTTTGAAATTGAATTACACGTCTTTTGATGGCCACGTCATGAGCCGCTTCACAACGAGATAGCCATCACACAAGCTGGGCCACGTCCGCCCCTGCATTCATAGATCATGCATGTCTCAATAGTTTTGCCATCTCTCCTGAACGGTTTGCTATTCGAAAGACGTGGGATCAAACGCTTTTGACGGTGAAGGATCTGAGGCTGCGAGAGCCTGCAGACACCGAAAGGGGAAGGAGCAAAGTGCGCCTTGTGTAACCCCCAAAGAGCTACATGATGAAGGTTGAAACCCCCATTAAGCCCGGTAGACTTTACAAAGATTGTGAGTGAGATTGAGATTGAGATGAGACAGATTTGAAGAAACAAATTTAATAATGTGATAGAGTTGAGGTCCATGCGTGATGAGGCTCGCAGCACTGCCGCTGTAACGTTGACAATCATGATCTATAAGGCTGATGTCCCACACTGGTACAGGTCTAATGATGTGATGGATAAGATAAGAGTCTCGGAATCCGGCAGCCCCAAAGCTGTTTCAGGACTATGGAGAATGATTTTGAAATGAGAACAAGGCTAGGAGATATCTCGAAAAAGCCCAATGCGAGCCTTACCACGCAAGTGGGGGAGGGGAGTGAGGTGAGGTGAGGTGACTGAGGTCTCTCGAGAGGTGAAAATTTTTCATCTGGGCTTTAGCGAGCTGAAATGCATGTATAGTAAGGTTAAGGTTAATGTCGTTAATACAGTACGAGGCAATATTGACGCGCTGAGGATGTTTCAGCTGTTGAATCGGGCGTGTTGCAAGTTGCAACAGGGCAGACGTCAAGGCAGCAGCTGGTGCTGGCATGAGGGGTGAGGAGGCCTCAGAGGGAGCGGCCTCGCATGGCTCGCACTGTGATTGGCCATTCAGAAAAGGGGGGGCCAAAGGAAGTTTGGAATCATGTCCCCCGCGCTTCTAGCGTCGCACTCACCTGACTAAACGTGGGGGTTTCGGCATGGTTCCCTGTTTTCTCTTTCTGCACTCGGGCGGCTTCTCCGCGATAAGACGAAAAGCCCGTGCTGCGTGGTGTACGAAGTAGCCTCTCCATAATTGCTTTTCGCGTAGTGAATTCTGCTCTCAAAGGCATCCGGAGTTCCTCACAATCCGGCAGACAGAACACAGCTCATGTCTCCCACAAAGCTATGCCACCACGGATCCGTACCGTCGAGGGATCGTGCTGGGGCTGCAAGGAGCGCAGAGTCATCTGCGACCTGACTGCGCCGGCCTGTGAGAAATGTACGAAGATCGGAAGACGCTGTGATTACGGGAAAGTGAGGCTGCGATGGACGGATTGTGTGGCCTCGAGAGGACGTCTGGCCGGCAAGAAGATCCCCTTATATCAGGCGCCTGTATTGAAGAAGAATGCCGATCACCACATCCTCTATTTTGAGAACGAGCTGCTCCCGCGATTCAACCTCACCAACACGGTCCCGCGCGTGGATTTGAGGGTGCTTGCGCAGGACCCGATCCTCCTTCAGTCCGTTGTTGCCGTCGCCAATGCCCACGCAACCTATCGAAGCGCGAACGAAAAGGCGCTCTCGCTGTCGAAAATCCAAGATCGGAACAACGCGCTAAGGATGTTTAGGAAGCAGTTGATGAGCACACAGACAGATGAAACGAACAACTCCCTTTTCATCGCGAATGTGCTCCTCTGCATCCTCGATGGCATCATCGAACCTATCACCGAGAGTTCCGCCACACATCACCACCTCATGGGGGGAAAGGCCATTCTCAAACAGTGGAAGGGCATGCGCGAGGTCTTCCAGACGAAATATGAGCTTCCTGTTCTCATGCTGTCGATCTTTGCAACGATGGATCTCACTCATGCTTTACTGATCGGGGATGATCCGTACTTTGATGCATCCTCTTGGTCTGAATTCGGGGACTGTGAGCCTTGGTGGGGGAATGTGAAATCAGGTGACGACTTCCTTGAGAGCATGGCTATCCTTTCGCAGCTAGCTACACTCGGTCACGAAGTTCGCCATTTCAGAGGAACCGCACCTATCGGAGTTCTCCTCTCGATCCACCAGGCTCTTGAGCAGCAAGCAGTTCGTCAAGAGGAAGGTGAACGAACCCAGAAGGAGAAGGCATGGGGGGCTTTCTGCGCCTCCTACCGATTCACGGCCTCTGTATATCTGTACAGAGCGCTCAGCGCTCTTGATGTGGATCATCCTCTCGTCCAGCAAGCTGTTTCGGATTGCATGGAAGTCATTGGTGGACATGATCTCACCGACAAGCTTCACCATTGTATCCTCTTCCCTGTATTGATTGTCGGATCGCATTGCTTGTTGAGTCAACAACGTCTTGAGATCCGAAGGAGCATAGCCCGGACGGCAAGCTACTTGTCGTTCGAGGCTCTTCGATCACTGGAATCTTTTCTCGAGAAGCGTTGGGATGAATTGGATACTTCCGTCGAATGCAGAGAGGCCAACTGGTGGGCGTTCTTCGATGAAATCGCAAATGTGACATGCCTATTCTAAAAATCGACGGGAGGCGGTTGAAAAGTCCATTCTTATGAAACACATGGCGTCATCTTCGAATCAAATGTCGAGCTCGACCAGGGTCAACCGATTAGCATACCTGCTCGAACTTGAGGGTATTCCAGAGGGAAATAATGTTCAGTTAGATACAGACTAGCGACTTCTTCGGCGGACCGAGTCTTCTCTTGATATCCAGTCTCAAGCACCAAGGGTCCCAAATCTTCCGTGCTGATGGCATATCGTATAAGAATCACCGAGCCGCGTCCAGGATCGTCGAAGACATCACTACTTTGTCGACGGTAGCTTGGGGAAAATTAATACTAGAAACTTGTAGGATGGCAGCGGACACACGTCCCTGGAGGATTTCGGTTAGGTTTTATAAAGCTTTCTTGGTTTAGAATCTGGGTGGAAGGTAGTGGCAGTGGCTTGCAGCAAATGCTCGTGGCATGCGGGTGCGGCAGCTGTAAATACCGGGAGATCCCTCAACCTTGTTAACCTGTAGTCATCGAATTTCACGATACATCGGAATTATTGCTTCAACGTAGTTTAGCCGCGCTGCCATTGGCCCCATGCAGCCGCATTGTGACCTCCGCTCTGCCTGAATGTGACGATCAAGCCGATACAAGCCTCTTGGTCTTATCGGTGGAAGGCTGGGAGCCGTATTGACCTTTTTGGGAATGCGGAGCCCCGGCGCTCCAATCATCCTCAACCAACCTCCCACCCTGCACGCCGATAAGAACAAAGCAAATGCCGGTCAGGGAGCCTAGAATCCAAGCTACTAATTCACTTTGTACTGACTCCTGAGGGACTTTTATTTTATCTCTTTACATTCTTCTGCGAAATTCCAGTAACATCGCAACTTTCCTGTCGACCCGACTCCCACTCTGCGGACTGTGATTTCAAACATGGCGGCCTCCACCGTTCTAAAAGCATGGGAGTCGTGTGATTTGACCGACACTGTAAGTTTAGCTTTCCCCACGCCTCACATGACATGGAAAGCTGTCAAGGAAGGGTTTTGCGGTGGAGCTTTGTGTTGCTTCTCCAGATCAGGCGGCTGACTTCCCCTCCAGGCCTTCGTCCTCGTCTGCACCGTCTTCTGCTGGCCAATCATTCCAGCAGTTGGCCTAGCATACTCCGGATACAGCCATCGTCGCAATGGCATGGCATCTTTCATACCTTCTCTCTTAGTCATCACAGTCTGCTCCATCCAATGGTTCATTATCGGCTACTCCTTTGCCTACGGAGAAGGCTCCGGTGTCATCGGAGACTTCAAGTATGCTTTCCATAGAGGTGTTCTGTCTGATCCTGTTGGAACCATACCGGCAATCCTGTTTAGTGAATTCCAGCTGGTCTTCGAGGCTACGGTTTGTGCAATTGCTGTCGGTGGTGCTTGTGAAAGAGGAAGAGTTTTACCACTGATTCCCTTTATATTCGTACGTCTCCATTACTTCTCCCTAGCAGAACCAGCCCCCTGACAGTATGGATAGCTTTGGTCAACTTTCATATATTGCCCTTTGGCGCATATGGTATGGTCTGGGACCGGCTTCTTAGCCAATCTTGGCGTCCTAGACTTTGCAGGTGGAACACCCGTTCATATCTGCAGCGGAGCAACAGCCTCCGCCATGTCAATCTATCTCTCCTATCCACTCTTCCGGTCTCGCAAGTCCTCGACGCGCACGCCATCACATCTCAAGCTTCACCGACCAGGTAATTCGATGTCTCAACTCATCGCCTTGGTCATCATCTGGAACGCCTGGTTGGCCTTCGATGCTGGGACTACCCTCAGCTTGAACTTCAAATCAGTCATGGCAATGTGTGTCACTAATCTTTGTGCTTCTGGTTCTGCATTGGCCTGGGCTTGCATCACCTACTACGAAACTGGGAAGTGGTCACTGGACTCTACATTCATGGGCGCCATAGCTGGACTCGTCATGATCACACCAGCCGCTGGGTTCGTTGGTATGACTACTGCCTTCTTCTTTGGAATTGCTGGAGCTTTCATCTGTCGCCAGGCCTTGCGGATCAAGTTCACCAAGCTTGCTGCGAGACTGAGATGGGTTGATAATGGAGACACCTTCGCAACTCATTGCGTTGGCGGAATTGTGGGCACTATTGCAACAGGTCTGTTTGCCAGCAAGGAAGTCGCTGCCTATGATGGAGCTACGGAAATCGCGGGTGGTGTCTTCTTCGACGGTAACGTTAGGCAGCTCGGAATTCAGCTCCTGGAAGCCTTGATTGGATTTACGTGGTCTTTCGTTGGGACATATATCATATTCGCTTTGATCGATTGTGTTCCTGGGCTCGAAGTTCTGGCTAAAGACGAGTAAGTTCCTCTCCTCCGCGTGACTTTATGTGAACTAATCCTTGCGTTCAGGGACATTGTTTCTGGCATGGACGTTGCTGAGATGGAGGAGTCGTTCCACGAATATCATGAAGGAGACTATCATCCGTTCAAGAACGGTAACATTTTGCTGGAGTAGTGAAGGGGAAGTTATAAAACCACATTTGCATGGCGCCTTTGTTAGATCACCACGGCTTTCTGTATCAACGCCCACGAGGCAAGCCTTCGATGTTCAAATAGAAGAGGTTTTTGCTTCTTACATCAGGCATACGTACCCAAGACGAGTCTCGCGAATTTGTTTTCAGACACATGCAGGATCCCAATGCCACGGCTTGGGTGACCTGCGCTTGTGTTTCATGGCTGTGGGAGATATCAAATTCCCTGACGCCAAAACAAACTTCGTAATCTGCCTCCCGTCAGCGAGCAAGCCATTGTCAGTTTCGCTCACCTCATCGACGCCTCTTTTCCCCACAACCCCCACAATCCCGTGATCAAAAGTATGGTCCAGATTAACTGCTCTTTCCGGCCAAGCGTGGCTGACCCGATTTGTGTGGACCCTGCAAAACCTCACCAACCACATCGATCTGCCCCTGTATCACATTTCGCTCTGTAATCCAGTCCAAAAACGGCAGCCGTGTCCCAAATTCTTCACGAACTTTCCTTGAGTTTGGGGGAGAAGAAGCGCGACGATTGGCCCAGCTCACCAGAGATAAACATGCGTGATAACTAGCCGCAGCGGATCCTCTTTCATGCCATCCTAGGGGGGTTTTCCGTTGTTGCACACGGCCCGCCCACAGTATCGGTACTTGAGAAACGGGCGTTATCCATGGCTCTGTCACTGTCACTTCGCCAAGTACTGCTGGCCGAGAGACTGAAGGGAAACAAAATCCCGATAAGGTATTAAGGACCACGGGCCTCGCGCATATCAACATCTGTATCTGCTGTGTTTCCTGTCCCATTGCTCTTTCTTTGCCAGCAATTAGACATCTGTAGTGCGACACATCCGGAAATCGAGGCTTCATTCGACAAAAGTGCTTCTTTGGAAGGGTATAACCGGTCACGTGTCGTTCCCTCACTTGCTTGTCGCTTCCCCGACCTCCAAATTCACTACTGCATGTAAAGCCAGCTGCATCTTGGATCGATGAGATTGGAGTGCATCTGTCGACCCCAGCAGTTGTGAGGATCAGAGGCAGTTCGCGGCACTTTATTGCTTAAGATCTCCTAATATGGAATCAAGCTCGGTGGACGCGGAGAAGGCTTCTCCTTTGGTGGCACCCAATGGAGGAACCGGGGATGTGCACGACTTGGACAGCTTGACGGCGCTGGGATATACTCCAGAGCTGCGACGGAACCGATCACTCTTCACTCTGCTCTTCCAGACCCTTGCTATTGCTGCAATTCCCTATGGCGAGGGTGGGCCATTCATCAGTGCAATCTACGGTGGAGGACAACTCTCGGTCTTCGTCGGTTGGCTGGTGGTTCTCGTGCTGGATGAGTGCGTTGCTCTCTCCCTCAGCGAGTTGGCATCACGTTACCCTACATCAGCAGGCCCGTACTATTGGTCTTTCCAAATCGCGAAATCCAACAAGACTGTGCTTTCCTTCATCACGGGATGGATCTGGCTCATCGGCAACTGGACTATCACGCTCTCTGTGAACTTCGGATTCGCCTCGCTGATCTCGGCCACAATTGCCATGTATCATCCAGACTTTGTGGCGAACGACTGGCAACTGGTCCTCATCTTCTTCGCCATCTGTCTTATTACTTTAGTGATTTGCACTTTTGGCAACACTTTTCTTCCTATGGTTGATACTATTTGCGCTGCCTGGACCGCTCTCAGCATTCTGATCATTCTTATTGCTCTCGCTGTGAAAGCAGATGTTGGACGACACAGCGCAGCCTACACGTTGGGACACTATGACACCAGTTTCTCCGGCTGGGGAGGCTTCACCTTCTTCATTGGTCTGCTTCCCGCAGCCTACACCTTCTCCGCCATTGGCATGATTTCCTCTATGGCCGAAGAAGTCGCAGATCCAGCAATCAAAGTTCCCAAAGCAATGTCTCTCTGTGTCCCAGTCGGCGGAATTGCAGGTCTCTTCTTCATCCTCCCTATTTGCGCCACTATGCCTCCCCTGGAAGATATTCTCGGTGCCCCCAGTGCCCAAGCCATGCCCTACATCTTCCACATCGTCATGGGCTCTCCAGGCGGTGGTCTAGGCTTGACCTTCCTCGTTCTCGGCGTCACAATGTTCTGCTCCATCAGCATCACAGTCGCTGCATCGCGTTGCACATGGGCGTTCGCACGTGACGATGCCATTCCAGGCGCCAAACTCTTCGCCATCGTCAATAACAAGCTGAAAGTCCCTGTCTGGGCTTTGGTCTTGACTACAATTGTGCAAATGCTGCTCGGTCTCATCAATCTAGGCAGCTCTAGCGCTTTCACAGCTTTCGTCTCAGTGGGTGTCATTGCTCTCGCCGTCTCCTACGCCATCCCGATCGCCATTTCCCTCCTCTGGAACAAGCGAGTCGAAGTCAACCAGGCAAAATGGAACTGCGGACCAGTCATCGGACCCATCGTCAACGTTATAGCTATTTGTTGGATTAGCTTCGAAGTCGTCCTCTTCAGCATGCCAACCGCACTTCCCGTCACCGCTATCTCGATGAACTACGCCAGTGTGGTCCTCGTGGGCTTCTTGGCGATTTCTGCGGTGTGGTACTTTATTTATGCTAAAAGAGGTTTGAGCTCCCATCACCGCATCTCGATATATCCTACTAACAGTGATTTTGCAGTCTACAAAGGTCCTCCAGCTTCAGATGGCCTATAAAATATCTCTCTTGTGTTGTCAATCTTTCGAGGTCGCGTTGCTAGAGGCTTTCGAGGCGGA
>Ga0302325_10022594_pt1 | contig 13162 bp, 15 predicted proteins | sample Palsa_T0_2_FD_201948 | JGI IMG/M metagenome (GOLD analysis project Ga0302325, IMG submission 201948) | Peat permafrost microbial communities from Stordalen Mire near Abisko, Sweden - Palsa_T0_2 | ecosystem: Environmental > Terrestrial > Soil > Palsa > Peat permafrost | place: Sweden: Abisko... | reverse complement strand
GCAAAGCTCGCTCTAGGAGAGGTAGCGGGCCGAACGCGCGTAGGAGGAGGTCGCGGAGCGAGTGGAAGTAGACCGACCGCTCATTGCGGCGCAACAACCGTTGCTTGCCGATGTATTCGCTCTCAACCAGGCCCGACTGCTCCAGCCGGTCTGCCTCGCGGGAGAGCGTGGTGTGGCTGACGCCGAGTTCGCGCGCAAGCTCGGACAGTGTTCTGCGTTGTTCTGGGCGGAGATAGAGTTGCGCGAGCAGACGCGCCTGTGCGTCGGACCGGAACAGCGGCAGCAACAGCGGGGCAAGCGTTCTCATGTGCGTATCGCGCACCAAATCGTGTGTATAACGCACGATAGCCGCACGGTTGGGTAGATGCAACATGTGGCGCGCATCGGCCGTCTCGACGCGGTGAGCCGCATACCAGCCTGGCCCCGACCGATGTGGAATCGACGCCAGCAGGGACGAGAAGGGCGCACTCGAGCAGGCGCGCCGCAAGCTCGCAGCATCGGTCTTCGGCAGCGCCTCGGCACACCAAACGCCGACGTCCCTGGGCCGATCGCCGATCCGCGCCTCCTGAGACTCGGGCCACGGAGGCTGAGTGCGCAAGTTCGAATCTTGCCGGGCGCATGGCTCAACCAGGCCGTTTTGGAAGGGCACATGCAGCACTCTGGACGAGAATTCGTACTTCGTACTCTGCCTCCGGGGGATGCGAAGCCGACCTCTCGGGGCCGCCCGTGAACGCGAGGCGAAGGCCTATTTGGGCTCTCTTACGCCAGAGCAGGAGGCATGGGTGCTACGAAAGATGCACTTCGCGGAGATGGGCAAGGTCGCCTCTGCCAGGCGGATAGCGCGCGCACCATCTACTTCTCGTACCGACTCTGAGCTACAACGAAATCCCACTCGTCCTGCTTTTGCTGCGGTGACTTCGCGACGTCCTTATCGAGCCTAAGGTTCGTTTGGTAAAGGTCAGCCGACAGGGCGGCATTGGTACCGCGCACTGCTCGTCGTTCTCGGTCAGTCAACGCGGCTGCGTTTTTCAGCGCATTTCGGTCACGACCGGCTTCGGGTGGTTGAGCGCACTGTCGCTTCGCGCCTTGGCCTCGGACGTACCTGTCGCGTAGGACCGCGGCCTACAAGAGTCCAGGCGCGAAGGCGCTCGGCTGCCCCAGCGTGACAGAGGACATCCTGCGGCCTCCTACCTGGGGCCGGGGGAGTGCGCCCATCTAAACGATGCGGATCTCGCCAAGCGACACGGGCGTTCCCTCTCGCAGGGAATTGGGGATCTCGGCGATCCGGTCGACCTCTCTGGCCAACGCCTCCAAATCACCGCGGCCGGTCAACTCGACGTTGTAGGTGACCGGCTCCGAGACGGCAGGATCACCAGAAAAGTCGCCGTCGACGGTCACGCGCACGGCATCGAGCTCGACACTGAAACGCGGCGCCTCACGAAAGAGGTCGTTAGAAACACAGCCGGCAATCGCTAGGTATAGGAGCTGGCCTCCGTTGAAGCCCTTCCCGCCGCCACCTGCTTCCAACGGTCGATCGACGATCAAGGTGAACGGTCCGGCGGAGCCGACCGCAGTGACCTGCCCCGCAACCGTGCGCGTCTCAACGGAGAACATGTGGCACCCAACCGTAGTCCAAACTCGGCGCGAGGCCAAAGTCACTCGCATGCGCGAGCGTGGCGGCGCGCGCGCCAACGGGGACGGCACGCGCGTGTCTGAGGAGCCGCGGCGCAAGCTCGCGGCATCGAGCTTCGTCGCCGCCAGCGCCTCTACACAGCAAACGGCGACATCCCTTGGCCGGCTGGCGATCCGCGCCTCCCGAGGCTCGGGCCACGGAGGCTGAGTGCGCAAGTTCGAATCTTGCCGGGCGCATGGCTCAACCAGGCCGTTTTGGAAGGGCAAGTGCTCCGCTCTGAACGAGAATTCGTGCCTCGTACGGCGCGTTGACCCCGGCTACATGGTCGCTGTGGCGGCAATCGACGAGCGCGCATCCTGGATGGTGACCACCGCCACGAGATCGGTGTCGCTGTCATATGCATACACGATCAGCATCCAGCGCCATGGGCCGAGAACGAATCGGTAGTAGTGCCAGCGGCCCTCAAGCGGCGATCCAAGCAGGGGAAAGTCTGCGAGCGGCCGGATCGACCTGTAGACGCGGCCGAGCGTGTCCGGTGGAAGGCTATGCGTGAGGATCAGACGCTCGAGGTCGGCCGTGGCTGCCGGCGCGACCAGGATGCGAGTCATCGCAGGTCGGGCAGAGGTCGCCCTTGACCAGCGCGAACCTGGGCGAGTCCGAGCTCCGCACGTTCGAGCGCGCCGGGAATCGTGTCAAGAAGCTCGGTGACGTTCCGTGGATCGGCATCCGCGTCGTCGAGCGCACTGATCAGAAGCGACCGTGCGATCGTGCCCTCGTGCACATGCGTGCGCTCAGCAAGACGCCGAAGTTTTTCGGCATGGACGTCGTCGAGTGTGACGTTGACCCTGTTGGGGTTCGATCCGCGCGCCACCTCTTGCCGAGTCTAACACGGCGTGACACGCGCCGTGTAGGCAGAGAGATGCCGCCTCGGGCGCGCGCGTGTCGATCCGCGCGCGACTCCTTCGCTCCCGCGCCTCCCGCCGCCAGGCTCGGTGCACGCAGGCTGAGTGCGCAAGTTCGAATCTTGCCGGGCGCATGGCTCAACCAAGCGTTTTGGAACGGGTAGACGCACGTCTCTGGGCTCTCGAGCCGGTGCGCTGTACCTTCCGCAGATGCCTCGAGCGAGCCGAGGGCACCTTCGTCTTCTGAAACCAGTCCACCGGCGCGGTCTACTCGGCCGGCGAAGAGCGCTGGTCCGGACTGGCGCTCAGCGTCGCGGGAGCACGGCGTTCACGTCCCAGTGGTTCTCGGTGCGGTGGGTCAACTCGAGCTTACGGTCCAGCCAGAGACGCAGAACGCGCCGACAGAACATGACTCCTCATGGTTTTGTAGTACGATTCCATCGCGGATGTCCACCCGTCGGCCCGGAAACACGGGATTGCCGACGATGACATGCAGCATGCGGCAACAAACGCCATGGCGATCGAAGACCAGGACGATGACACCCGGCTCTACCTGGGCCCGGCTCGAAACGCGGAGCTCCTCGAGGTGGTGACGATCGTGCGCGACGACGGCTCGGAGCTGGCGATCCCTGCGATGAGGATGCGGGCGAAGTACCAGCGTCTGCTGCCGGGAGACTGACGATGAAGAAGAAGACCTACGGGAAGACCGCGAGCGGTGTTCCGATCACCGACGAGGTTGTCACCGACCTGACGAAGAAAGCCGAGGCCGGCTACGACGTCGACGAAATGCTGCGTCGTCGTGGTGGTCGTCCACCTATTGGCTCCGCCGCCGCCAGCGTCGAGTCGGTTCGCCTAGACCCCGAACTACGCCAAGCACTCTCTGAGCGGGCGAGACGAGACCACGAAACCACGTCGGCCGTCATCCGGAAGGCGCTGCGCAAATACCTCAACATTGTCTGACGCGCTCGCGCTCGCGCGCTGATCGCTGCCGACCGAGACGACCGCGGGCTCTGGGCCCACTGGGCTGAGGCCGTTTCGCGGGGTATCGTTCCGGTGATCCCGGCGACCGCACTCTCCCAAGTGTGGCGCGACCCCAAGCAGGCTCGCCTTGCGCGCGTCGTCAACGCATGCTCGGTAGATCCCCTCGACGAGACGCTCGCCAAACCAGCAGGCGAGCTCTGCGCCACGGCGGGTGTCTCCGACGTCGTCGACGCGTCGGTCGTCGCGAGTGCCGCCCGACGCCGTGGCGTCGTGCTGACCAGCGATCCTGGTGACCTGAGGCGCCTCGCATCTTTGACGCCCGACGTCACGATTCTCAAGATCTGACCCCAGCCCTGGCGCAAAGCGCTCGCTTGCGCCAGCGCCGAAGAACCGTCGCGCGGAACCGCCACCTGATGCGGCGGAAGCGTTCGACCTCGACGACGACCTCGACGAGTTCCTCGAGGCCTCGAGGCCTGGGACGAGGGCGAGCGTGACGCTGGCGAGGTGCTGTGCGACGCCGTCGAGCATCTTCGCGAGCGGCCTTCGCCGAGCGAGAGCTTCCCGTGGCCGCTTCTCGATTGCGCATCGGCCTGCGTGACGGCAGCAACCCATTTGGCTGGATTCAGAAGGCCGCTGTGCTCAAAGAGGAGTCCAGCGCGAATCTGCGCGAGTCCGAGCTCGGCACGTTCGGCCGCGCCGGGAATGGCGTCGAGGAGCTCGGTGACGTTCCGTGGATCAGGATCGGCATTGTCGTGCGCGGTCATCAGGAGCGATCGTGGCCTCGTGCACATGCGTGCGCTCGGCGACGTCGAAGCTTTCGGCATGCATGTCGTCGAGCGAGACGTTGACCCTGTTGAGGTTCGATCCGCGCGCCACCCTGACGTGGAGTCCAAGACCGCACGACACGGGCCGTGTAATCCCGACAAGCTTCGCTCTGAGTTCCGGCGGCAGCTCGAATACAAGGCGTTCCGGCAGCGCAAGCATCTGGGCGTGACCGGTTGGCCGAGCATTGCTCGCGTGCGCTTTGGCGCGGCGCAGCTTCCGCTGACGGGCGCGGTAGGCGCGCGGCGACTCGGCCACGGCTTCGGCGTGGGATGTCAGGCGCCGGCTTCGCGGTACCCGGTCGTGCGGCGTGTGTCGATGAGGTCTGCGTCGGCCCGCGCGAGCAGGCTTTCGAGGTCGTCGCCGTCCTCGAGGTCGGCGACTCCGAAGCTCATCGGCGCCGGGTACCCACGTGCCTCGAGTGCTTCGATGACGATCGCAAAGCGCCGCCGGACATCCTCGGTGTCCATGTTGGCGAGCGCGCAGATGAACTCGTCGCCCCCGAAGCGCACGATCACGTCGTAGGGGCGGAGCCTTGTCCGCAGCGCTCCGGCCACCTGCCGCAGTAACTCGTCCCCGGCGAGGTGCCCCTGGGTGTCGTTCACCGTTTTCAGATGGTTGACATCCACGAAGGCGAGCGCGAGCGGCATTCCGGTGCGTCGGGCGCGTTGAATCTCCCGCTCGATCTCCCCCATCCCGGCCGCACGCAGGTTGACACCCGTGAGCTGGTCGATTCCCGCGAGCTTGCGCTCCTGCGCAGCCCGGCTGAGGTCGCGCGCAGCCGCAGCGCGCAAGGAGGCCGACGCTTGCCGGTCCTCCGCGGCGCGCTTGCGGTCGCGCGCTGCTGCGTCACGGTCGGCGGCCGCCCTGGCGCGGGCCTCCTCGGCCTGAAGATAGACGCCGTCCCCGAGCGCGTCCCGTCGCGTCAGATCGAGGCTGGCACCGACGTCCTCGCGGCGCTCCGCGGTGCGGTCGCGCTCGGTTGCGGCGCGCGCGCGGTCGACGCCCGTGTCGTCGCGACGCGCTGACCTGATCAGGCGCCCGGCGGATGCCCGCTCGCGCAGCTTCCTGTTCCGTCGGTGCTCGATCGGGTCGCCGCCCGCTGCGAGTTCGCGGTCCGCCAACCCTTGATCGACGGCAGATGCCGCCTCGTCGCGTTCGCTCGCGGTCTGGTCGCCGTCGCTCGCGGTCTGGTCGCGGTCGCTCGCGGTCTGGTCGTCGTCGCTCGCGGTCTGGTCGCGATCGCTCAGTGTTTGCCCGTCGTCCAGTGTTTGCCCGTCGTCCAGTGTTTGCCCGTCGTCCAGTGTTTGCCCGTCGTCGCTGACCGTTCCCCGTGGGTCGAGGAGCTCATCCAGAGATGTTCCTTCCCTCCCGTTGGGGCCTGATCTCACGGCGCCTCCGTTCGCGCGCGGGCGGCACGCACGGCCGAGCCGTACCCTCGGCGATTTGCGACGAATTCCCTGTGCCAGCGTTGGTCGAAGAGCATGTGGATCGAGAAGGCGAATATGGATCGATAACGCGAAGGTGACATGAACTGCCGTTCAACAATTGCCGTTCAACGCGCATCGTGCCGAGATGTGAGGTGTGCCGAGCGTGAACAATTCCGGGCAGCCCCACTCGCCGGCGCGGTTCGACGTTCAAGGGCGCTGATCGTCGCAACGGGCCGCAGAACGGGTACGCGTCAACTATCCCGCCGCCGACGCGATCCGGCATCGCGCGAAAGGGTGACTGTGCCCACATCGGGTTGCACTGGGCTGCCGAGGTGTCAACGCCCTCGGCCGCGCGCGTCTCCTTCCCCGCGCGTCCTGCGGCGCCGGCGCGACTGCGCACCCGCGGGCTCGTCCTCGACACCCTCGCGTCGCTGGCCGGCCGCGGCTTCCCGATCGCGCCGGCTTCGCCTCCGAGGCCACCGCCGGGTCGCTTATCCTGTGGCCGTGCGGCGCTTCGCCCCGCTGGCGGCTGTCAGCATCGCCTCGCTCCTGTGCGCCGCCTGCGGTGCGCGGTCGACGTCGGAGCCGGCGTGGGTCGTCACCGGCGTGAAGACCCTGCGCGCCTACTTCCTCGGTACGCCGAGGCCCGAGATGGTGACCTGGGGACGCGACTCCAAGCACCGATGGGTCACCGTCGTCTTCCGAGCCGCCCAGACGTGTGCCCCCTGCCACGGCGACCCGGTTGGCGACACGGGTGTCGTCGTCGGGCGGCGCGCCACTCTCACCTGGGCCGCGACCGGGCCGAGCTTCTACAGCGTCCGCATCCAGAAGCAATGAGGAAATGACGCAATGATCCTTGCCGGCAGCCGGGTGGGTCGTGCCGCAAGGTCTGAGATAGTTCCTAAGGTGTGGCCGGGCGTGACCAGCAGACTCTCAGACCCTCTCGCCCGCGCCCCGCTGCGAACCGCGCCTTGCCTGCGGCGGCGCGCTCGCAGCTCGCGCGCCCCGCGATGACGATCTTCCTGCGCGAGAGCGACGTCGAGGCGCTCCTCTCGACGGCCGAGGCGGTCGCCGCGGTCGAGGAGTCGTTCCACCGCATCGCGCGCGGAGCGGTCGACAACCGGCCGCGCGACCGACTGCCGCTTCCCGGAGGCGAGTACGCCGTGATGGCCTGCGTCGACCGCGAGCTCGGGTACGCGGGGCTCAAGACCTACGCCTGGACCGGTGCCGGCACCTCGTTCGTCGTCGTGCTCTTCTCTCTCGGCAGCGGCAAAGTGGAGGCCGTGCTCGAGGCCGACAAGCTCGGGCAGCTGCGGACGGGCGCCGCCTCGGCGGTCGCGGCGCGCCACCTCGCACGGGAGGACGCCTCGAGCCTCGGCGTGATCGGCTGCGGCTGGCAGGCCGCATCCCAGGTGGCGTGCATCCGCGAAGCGCTCCCGGGTCTTCGCAGGGCGGTCGCCCACTGCCGCAATCGGGAGGGGCTGCTCGCGTTCTGCCGCGCGAGCGGCTGCGAGCCCGCCGAGTCCAACCAGCAGGCGGCCGGGCACGACATCGTCGTCACCGCGACCACGTCGAGCGACCCGGTCCTGCGCGGCGAGTGGCTGCGGGAGGGCGCGCTCGTCTGCGCGGTGGGCGCCAACGACGCGTCGCGACGCGAGCTCGACAACGCGGTGCTCGAGCGCGCGGCGTTCGTCTGCTGCGACTCACGCGAACAGGCGCAGCTCGAGTCGGGTGACCTGATCGAGCCCGTGGCGCAGGGTCTGCTCGACTGGCTCGAGGTGCACGAGCTACACGCCGTGGTCGCCGGAGAGCTCCAGGGCCGCGCCGCGCCCGAGGACATCGTCGTGTTCAAGTCGAACGGTATCGCCGCCTGGGACCTCGCGGTCGGCGCGCGCGCGGTCGAGCTCGCGCGCGAGCGAGGCGTCGGGCTCGAGCTCTCCTAGTCCGGCGCGCGGTGGGCGGCGATGACGTCGTCTCCGACGGCGCGCACGATGTCGGGACGGTCGAGCAGGCGCGCGACCTGCTCGCCCGAGCAGCGGTTCGTGACGTAGGGGTCGTTCAGGATCTCGTCGAGGGCGCGGCCGCGATGGTGCTCCCGGATCACGTACTCCGCGGCGAGCTCCTCCTTCTGGGAGCCCGAGCTCAGGAACCCGAACGGGGTGCGCAGGATGTCGACGATGCGTGCCACGCCGCCGATTCTAGTCCGCTTCGAGCCCGCTCCGCGGCTTGCCGTCCGCTCAGCCGCGTGATTTTCGCGCGGCCGGGGCCCCCGCCCGCATCGCGTCGTCGATCGCGATCGGCGCCGGCCACTTGAGGTTGGCGTCGGGGATCGGATCACCGTGCGGATCGTGCGTCGGGTACCCGAGCGCGCTGTCGATCCGCGCCTCGAGCTCCTCGGAGATCACGTGCTCCAGCCTGTCTGCCTCGGCGTGGACGTCGTCGAGGTCGAGTCCGAGCGTGTCGGCGAGGTAGAGCTCGAGCAGGCGATGATGGCGAATCACCTCGAGTGCGACCCGCTCGCCGGCCTCGGTCAGACGCGCGCCCTGGTAGGGCTCATGCTCGAGCAGGTCGAGCACGGCCAGCTTCTTGACCATCGCCGAGGCCGAGGCGGGCGAGACACCCTGGTCGCGGGCAAGCGTCGTGACGGTGGCACGACCTCCCGCCTGCTGGAGCTTGTAGATCCCCTTCAGGTAGTCCTGGATCGCCTGTGAGAGCGGCGGAGGATTCATGCCAGACGAGAGTACCGCGTTGGTAGCGTGGCGTCCGTGCGTCTCTCGGTCGGTCACAGCGCGGATCCCGACGACGCGTTCATGTTCTGGGCGATCGAGGCCGGCCGTGTCGATCGCCGCGGGCTCGAGTTCGAGCAGGTGGCGGCCGACATCGAGACGCTCAACAGGTGGGCGCTCGAGGCTCGGCTCGAGGTGAGCGCGATCTCGCTCGCGGCCTACCCGAGCGTCGCCGGTCGCTACGGGCTCCTGCCCCACGGAGCCTCGCTCGGGATCGGCTACGGCCCGATCGTGGTCGCCCGCGAGCAGCTCGACCTCGACGCCCTGCGCGGGCTCGAGATCGTGATTCCGGGTCGGCTGACGACCGCCTATCTCGTCCTGCGGCTCGTGCTCGGCGCCGGGATCGCGGTGCGCGAGCTCGCGTTCGACCGGATCGGCGAGGAGGTCGCCTCGGGCCGCGCCGCAGCCGGCCTCCTGATCCACGAGGGCCAGCTCACCTACGGCGCGGCCGGGCTCCACAAGGTCATCGATCTCGGCGTGTGGTGGCAGGAGGAGACCGGGCTTCCACTCCCGCTCGGCGTCAACGTCGCCCGTCTCGACCTCGGGGATGCGCTCGCGGAGGTCTCGGCGGTGCTCGGCGAGGCGATCCGCGTCGGGCTTGCACATCGGGAAGAGGCGCTCGGCTACGCGGCGCGCTTCGGGCGCGGGATCGACCGCGCGACCGCGGACCGATTCGTCGCGATGTACGTCAACGAGTACACCTGCGACCTCGGCGAGGTCGGTCGCCGTGCGGTCGGCGAGCTGCTCGCGCGCTCGGGCTCGGGCGTCGAGGCGCTGTTCGTCTAGCTCGTGGCGCTCGAGCTCCGTCCCGCGTGCGAGCGCTGCGGCGCCTCCACGCCGCCCGAGGGGATGGCCTCCATCTGCGTCTTCGAGTGCACCTTCTGCCCCGCCTGCGCCGGCGCACTCGGGGGCATATGCCCCAACTGCGGAAACGAGCTCGTCCCCCGGCCGCGCCGGGCCGGGCGCGCGTGAGCCGCACCCTGGCACGCCTCGAGGAGCTGTACGCGATCGGCGCGACCCGGATCGGGGGCTCGACCGTGGAGCATCGCGTCGCGCTGGCTCGCCGAGGCCGGGCTCGACGTCCGAGTCGACGCCGCCGGGAACCTCTTCGGCGGGCGCGGGGAGGCGCAGGTCTGGGTCGGCTCGCATCTCGACGCGGTCCCAAACGGCGGACGCTTCGACGGCGCACCCGGGGTCGTCGCCGCGGTCGAGGCGGCAGAGCGCCTCGACCCGCCGCTCGCCGTCGTCGCCTTCCGCGACGAGAAGCGAGGCTGCACGGGCAGCCGGGCCTGCGTCGCGGACGGCAGGCTCCCGCGCGCGTTCCTCGAGCTGCACGTCGAGCAGGGCCCCGTCCTCGGGCACGCCGGCGCTCGGCTCGGGATCGTCACCGCGATCTGCGGCCAGGCCCGCGGCGAGGTCCCCTTCGACGGTTGCGCCGACCACGCAGGCACGACCCCGATGGAGCGGCGAGAGGACGTCCTCGTGGCCGCGGAAGGGTTCGTGCTCCGCGTACGGCGGGCCGCGCGCGGAGGCGGTCGCGACCCTCGGCCGGCTCGAGGTCGAGCCGGGCGCGAGCAACGTCGTCCCCGCGCAGGTCACCGTGTCGGTCGGCGCGCTGGCCGCTCCGGCGAGCTGGCAGCGCTCGTGGTCGCGATCGGCTACGGGCCCGGTGTGCGCGTCGAGCCGGTCGCGATGAGCGATCCGCCGCTCGCGGCGCTCCGCCACGCCGCGCCCGGTGCGCCCGAGCTTCCCTCGGGCGCGGGCCATGACGCGGGGATCCTCGCCGCCGGCGGGGTGCCGGCGGGGATGCTCTTCGTGCCTCAACGGCGGTGTCAGTCACTCACCCGCCGGCCTCTCGAGCGAGTCCGACGGCGAGCTCGCGCTCGATGCGCTCGTGGCCGCCCTCGATAGCATTGCGCGATGAGCGCCGACCGCGAGCGCATGAGCTGGACGGAGCTCGGGGATGGATCGCGCGCGCTCGCCGAGGCGGTGCACGCCGACGGCTACCGCCCGGACATCGTGCTCGGGATCGCGCGCGGGGGGCTGCTCGTCGCCGGCGGGCTCGCCTACGCCCTGGGCGTCAAGAACATCTGCTCGCTGAACGTGGAGTTCTACACCGGAGTCGACGAGCGCCTCGAGCTGCCGATGCTGCTTCCCCCCGTTCCCGATCTGGTCGACTTCGCCGAGACGCGCGTCCTCATCGCCGATGACGTGGCCGACACCGGTGCGACCCTGCGGCTCGTGAAGGAGTTCTGCGCCGCCCGCGTCGCGGAGGTTCGCTGCGCCGTCCTCTACGAGAAGGCGCGCTCGGCGATCCGCTGCGAGTACGTCTGGCGCCGCACCGAGTCCTGGATCGAGTTCCCCTGGAGCGCGCGGGCCCCGGTCGGCGAGCCGCAGCTCGAGCCCGCCTGATCCGACGGCGGTCGAGCCTGCCGGGGGGTCGAGCCTGGCGGGCGCTCGAGCGCCGAGCCTAGCCGCCCTCCTCCGGCCGCGCCACGGCGCCGGGCTCGCTGCCCACCACCACCGCGACCGCGCCGACGACGATCGCCGCCCCGACGAGGATGCGCGTCGAGATGTGCTCGTTTCGGAACAGGACACCGAGCCCGAGCGCGACGACGGGATTGACGTAGGCGTAGGTGGAGACCGTGGCGAGCGGCGCGTTCGCGAGCAGCCAGGTGTACGCGGTGTAGCCGATGACCGAGCCGAAGCTGATCAGGTAGAGCCAGGCGAGGATCGAGGCGATCGAGGGCGACGGCACACCGGAGCTGGCGAGGGCGACCGGAAGCATGATGAACCCGCCGACGATCATCTCCCAGGCGGTCGCGGCGATGATGTCGCGCGGCATCGGGAGCCGGTGCGAGGCGACCGAGCCCAGCGACCACATCACGGCCGAGAGGATGCAGAGGAGGACGCCGACGGTTGCGCCCGAGCTCGTCGGGTGCGCGAGGAGCGCGACCCCGGCGAAGCCGACGCCGACGCCCACGAGCACGGGGGTCGGAAGCCGATCGCCGAGCGCGAGCCGCTCGACGACGACGAAGAGCGGCACCGCGGCGATCAGGAGCGAGGCGAGCCCGATCGGCACGTCGCGCTCGGCGAAAAAGAGCACGGCGTTCGCGCCCGGAAGCAGGCAGCCGATGAGCGCGCAGGAGCGAAACGCCCGCCAGGGGACGCGCATCGAGCCGCCCCGGAAGACGACGACGACGGCCATGATCGCCCCGGCGCAGATGAACCTCGTGGAGGCGGCGAGCAACGGCGGCAGCGTCTCGCCCGCGACCGCGATCCCGAGATAGGTCGATCCCCAGAGCAGGTAGACGGTCCAGAGCGCCACCCAGACCCGCGTGCGCTTGCTCACCTGCTGCGGCCGAGCTGTGCCCGACGCTGTGGCCGACGTCTCACGCGCCGGCCGACTCGCCGCTCCGGACGATGCGGAAGCGGTCGCACTCCGCCTCGGTGCAGCGGGCGAGGCCGCCGGCCTGCGGGAGCGGCGCGCGGCCATCCGGGCCGCCTGGCCCCGTGGCGACCGACCTGGGCATGTCCCCGCTCTCGCGGGGGACGCTGATCCCCACGCGGTCGCGATGCTCGCCGGCGCGCGCCCTCCCGTGCCCGGGGCCCGTCAGGCGCGGATCGCTGAACGGCCGGCCCGGGTGGCCGAAGCGTCTGGCGCGATCGCCGCCGCGGGAGGGAAGCTCGAAGTGGACGGGCCCGCGGGCCATTGCCGGTGTACCTCCTGACGTCTCGAAGCACGTGCGATCGCTCGAGCCGGCAACTGTATGCCGAGCGGCGCCGCGGGCCCGATTCGCCCGCGCGCTCGCCGTCGGGCCCCGGTGGCCCCCGGGGCGGGGACGGCGCCATGCTGCGGCGTCGGAGTGAGCCCCGAACGCGCGAGGCCGACCTCTCCCGGGGCGGGAAGGAGGCGCGGCGCCGAGGCGAGCGGCCGCGGGCGGCGGCGGGCCGCCTGGGCGCGAGCCTGCGGCGGCGGGAGCCACTGCTCCGCTGCGAAATCGTCTTCCGCTGTCAAATCGGCGCGGCGGTTGCGCGTTTCCGCACAATGTCCTGCTCGTGCAATTCGTCACGATAACGCGCCTCGTACAATTCGCCACACGCAAAAGAGCAGATTGTAATAAACGTTACTTTATTGTATGTGCTAAACATAGAGGGAACTGGAAATCGGCGCGCCGGCCGCGCCCTACTTTAGAGGAGTGAGAATGAGCGCAGTAGCGACCACAGACTCCCTACCGGTGAGCGCAGCCCACCCTGTCGCCAAGAGCGTGAGCGCACTCAGCTCGCCGCTCGAGGTCGAGGCGGCCGAGCAGAAGCGCTGGCTGCTCTGGTTCGGTCTCCCCGTCCTGATCGCAGCGGTGTTCGTCGGCGTGGTCTTCGGAACCGGTCAACAGTGGTACCTCGGCGTCGCGGGCGCCGCGATCGTCTTTGATATCGGCGTGCTCGTCTGGCTCGCGATGAGCTCCGACACAAACGCGCTGATCGGCGACACCGCCGTTCCGGCCCACTGAGACGCCTCCGCACCGACAGCGCGGAGCCGAGCGACAGCGCGGAGCCGAGCGACAGCACCGAACCGAGAACTGCCGAAGCGGCGAGGCCGACGCGCGC
>Ga0302325_10022593_pt1 | contig 13162 bp, 13 predicted proteins | sample Palsa_T0_2_FD_201948 | JGI IMG/M metagenome (GOLD analysis project Ga0302325, IMG submission 201948) | Peat permafrost microbial communities from Stordalen Mire near Abisko, Sweden - Palsa_T0_2 | ecosystem: Environmental > Terrestrial > Soil > Palsa > Peat permafrost | place: Sweden: Abisko... | reverse complement strand
TCACGCCGTTCGGCACGTCGGCCGACGCGGACCTGCTCATCCTCGGCCGCGCGGTGCAGGCCCTCTACGACAGCGGCCGCACCACGCTGGTCAACCCCGCCGCCCAGGTCGCCGAGCAGCTCAGCATTACGCTGTTCCGGCGCACCCTGGACGAGCTGAGCCGCGTCTGGGAGGCGCTCCAGGAGCCGTACCGGCTCTCGGTCTGCTACCAGGTCAAGATCAGCCGGGTCGACAGCCTGCGCACGATGCCGGTCAGCCCGGTGCTGCAGATGACCGACGACTACCAGCAGATCGCCCTCGGCGCCGCGCTGGGTGCGCCGTGACGGCGGCCACGGCCGAGCGGCGGGTGCTGCTCCCGGCCGCCATCTTCACCGTCACCGACACCTTCGTCGTGCTGCGTGGCGTCGACGGCACGGCAGCAGCCCGCCAGGCCAGCGGCACGCTGACCTTCCAGCTGGACGCGCTCGGCAGCGGTGCCGCCCGCCAGGCGCTCGGGCCGGGCTGGACGCTGCCCGTCGTCCGGGGCGCCTCGGGCGCCTTCATCAGCGACGGCACGGTCACCGACCCCGGCGGGAGCCGACGCCGGCCCATCGGCCCGGCCCTCGCGGTGGAGCTGACGATCACCGGCTCGGCCTACCGGGCCACGCCGGTACCGGCCCCCGACCCCGCGCCGACGCTGGTCAACCTGGACCCGGCGCAGCCGCCAGTCGCGGTGGTCCCCTTCCCGGTTCAGCTCAGCCCTGGCTATGGCTACCCGTTCCCAGGCCCGCCTTACGGCTACTCCGTCCTGCGCGGTGAGGTCTACTCCGGCGCCGCCGGCGCCCCGGCCGGCCCGACCCAGGTCACGGCGACCGCCGCGGCCGGCGGCTGGACCGACACCTACCCCACCGACAGCACCGGCCAGTGGCTCTTCGTGCTGCCCGACGCCCAGGCGGGCGAGGTCACCGTCACCGCGGGCCCGGCCCGGGTGACCGTGACGGTCGCCCCGTCGAGCACGGTCGCCGTCCCGCCGCTCATCCTCCCCTGACCCATCACGAACGGAGCGTGGCATGCCCGAATACCTCGCCCCCGGCGTCTACGCCGAGGAGATCAGCACCGGGCCGGTGCCCATCGCGGGCGTCAGCACCAGCACCCTCGGCCTGGCCGGGCCGACGCCGCGCGGGCCGGTACAGCCGCGCCTGGTTACCTCGTGGCTGGAATTTCAGCTCTGGTTCGGCACCCTGCCTGACCCGTCGAGCCCGTACGTCAACACGATCTGGGCCGCCAAGGGCTTCTTCGACAACGGCGGCCAGCTCATGTACATGGCCCGGGTCTGCGGCGCGGGCGGAACGCAGGCGTCGCTGACGCTCCCCGGGCCGACCCCGCTAGAAGTAGTGTCGGCCGGCCCGGGGGACCTGGACGACCACGTCTTCGTCCGGGTCGCCCCGGCCATCAACCGGGATCCGACCCGGGTGCGGATCACCATCTTTTACTACGAGATCGTGCCGCCGCTCCCGCTGGTCGACCCGATCGCCATCGACCAGACGGCCCTGCGCAACGCGAACCGGCGTGAGCCTGACCTGGTCGAGGACTTCGACGGCCTGCTGCCCACCGATATCGTATCGACGCTGAACGGCTCCACGCTGATCACCGGGTCGTTCGGCGGCGGCACCCCGGCGCTGCCGACCATCCCCGCCCCGCCCGACGCCGCTCATCCGGGCATCCTCACCTGCACTCCGCTCACCGGCAGTGCCCCCGGCGCCGCCCCCGTCCTGGCCGATTACACCGGGGACGGGACGCTGTCACTGAACGCGCGAACCGGGCTCTCGGGCCTGGCCTCCATCAGCGACATCTCGCTGCTGTGCGTGCCCGACTCACCCGATGTCGTCGACGTCGACGGCGAACTGCAGATCCAGTGCGAGCAATTGCAGGACCGGTTCGCGATCTTGCAGATCCCCGCGGGCGAAGGCGATCCCGGCAGCATCGTCGCGCCGCTGTCCTCGGAGTACGTGGCCGTCTACTACCCGCACATCAACGTCCAGGACCCGACCACGGGATCGGCCGTGCTGCTGCCGCCGTGCGGTCACGTGGCCGGCATCTACGCCGCCACCGACCAGCAGCGCGGCGTCTTCAAGGCGCCGGCCAACGTGGCGGTGAGCGGCATCCTGACCGCCGACCTCCCGGGCGGCACCAAGCCGCTCGAGTACACCATCTCCCAGGGCGACCAGGCGGTGGTCAACCCGCTCGGGGTCAACTGCATCCGCGATTTCCGGACTAGCGGCCTCGGCGTGCGGGTGTACGGCGCCCGCACGCTGTCGGCCGACCCGCAGTGGAAGTACGTCAACGTCCGGCGGCTGTACATCTTCGTGGAGCAGTCGGTGCTCGCGGGCACCCAGTGGGTGGTGTTCGAGCCGAACGACGAGTTCACCTGGGCCCGGGTGGCCCGCAGCATCTCGGACTTCCTCAACGGCGTGTGGCGCAGCGGCGGGCTGATGGGCACCACCCCCGACGAGGCGTACTTCGTGCAGTGCGACCAGACCACGATGACCCAGGACGACCTCGCCAACGGGCGGCTGGTCTGCCTGGTCGGCATGGCGCCGGTCAAGCCCGCCGAGTTCGTCATCTTCCGCTTCTACCAGATGACAGCCCAGGCCTCGTCCTAGCGGGCGACAGCCGCGATAGCCAGAAAGGCGCGCCCATGGCGACAACCCAGCGCAACGACCCGCTGCTCGCGTTCAACTTCCAGGTGGACATCGACGGGATCACCGTCGCCGGCTTCTCCGAGTGCTCCGGCCTCACCACCGAGACCGACCACGTCGAGTACCGCACCGGCGCGGACGACATCACCGTCCGCAAGCTCCCCGGGCTGCGCAAGTACACCAACCTCCTGTTCAAGCGCGGGATCACCACCGCCACCGAACTGTGGCAGTGGCGGCTGTCGGTGATCAACGGCCAGGTCGACCGCCGGTCCGGCTCCATCACCCTGCTCGACGAGAACCGGCAGCCCGCCGTGGTGTGGAACTTCACCGCCGGCTGGCCCTCAAAGTGGGAAGGGCCCACCTTCAACGCGAAGAACAACGAGGTCGCGATCGAGACGCTGGAGATCACCCACGAGGGGCTGGGGCGGGCGTGACCGTGCCCGCGGTGCTGCGCGCCCCCGGGGTCGACGTCGAGTGGGTGACCGCCGCCCCCGTCGTCCCGGCCGCCGTCCGCACCGACGTGGCCGGCTTCCTCGGGATCGCCCAGCGCGGGCCCGCGCACACCCCGGTCCGTATCACCAGCTGGAGCCTTTTCCAGTCCGTCTTCGGCGGTTACGACCAAAGCGGCTGGCTCGCCTTCGCGGTCAACGGCTTCTTCGCCAACGGCGGGAACGCGTGCTGGGTCGTCCGCGTCCTCGACCCGGCGACCGCCAGCGCGGCGACCGCCGTGCTGCCCACCGTGGGCGGCGCGGCCGCGCTCACCGCGACGGCCACCAGCGACGGTACCTGGGCCAACGGCGCCCGGCTGACCACGGTCGACCTCGGCGGCGGCACGTTCTGGCTGTCGGTCGACTCGCCGGCCGCCCAGGAGGTGTGGGCCGGCCTGAGCCTGGACCCGACCAACCCGGCGTACTTCGCCCTGGTCGTCAACGACCCGGTGCGCGGCTCGGCCGTCATCAACCTCGCCCCGCCGGCCGTCGGCGGCCCGGCCACCGTCGGCTCGGGCACCGTTGACCTGTCGGGCGGCGCCGACGGCCTGGCCACCCTCCAGCTCGAAAACTACGCCCCGTCCTCCGGTGCCACGCAGGGTCTAGCCACCCTGGGCGCCGTCGACGAGGTGGGCCTGGTCGCGATCCCCGACGCGGTCCGGCTGTCCGCGGGTGACCTGACCAGCTTGTACAACGCCCTGCTGGTCGACTGCGCCGCCTGTCGCCGGTTCGCCCTGCTCGACCAGCCCTCGCCGGCCTGCTCGCCGCAGCAGGCCAGGAACTGGGCGATCACCCTCCAGGCGAGCTCAACCGCCGCCGCGTTCGGCTGCCTCGGCTACCCGTGGATACTCGCGCAGGACCCGTTCGGCAGCGCGGGCGACGTCCTGCCCGTGCCCGCCAGCGGCTCCCTGGCCGGCGTCTACGCCCGCACCGACCTGACCACCGGGGTGTACAAGGCACCGGCCAACGCCACCGTGGTCGGCGCCCGGGACGTCGCCTGGCCGGTCGACCCGGCGACCCACGCCTGGCTCAACGCCGGGTCGGTGAACGTCATTACGGCCCGGCCGGGCCGGGGGATCCGGCTGATGGGCGCCCGCACTCTCGACTCCGCAGAGGCCGGCACCTGGCGCTACGTCAATATCCGCCGCCTGGTCAGCATGATCGAGCTGTCCCTGCTCGCGGCGCTGAGCTGGCTGGTCTTCGAGCCGAACAGCCCGGCCACCCAGGCCGAGGTCGAGCGCGAGGTCCGGGCCTTCCTGCTCACCCTGTGGGAGGCCGGCGCGCTCGACGGCGCCCAGGCCAGCGACGCGATGTCGGTCCAGTGCGACTCCAGCACAACCACCGCGGCCGACGAGGCGGCGGGCCGGCTCATCTGCCTGATCGGCGTCCAGCCGCCCGTCCCGGCCGAGTTCGTCACGGTGCGCATCGCGCTGTCCGAGGCGGGGGTCCAGGTGACCGGCGAACAGGGCCGCACGGCGCTGCCCGGGCCGACGGTTCTCGCCGCGACGGGGGTGCCCAGTGCCCAGTAACGACACCCGCAATGACCCGTTCACCGCGTTCCGGTTCGTGGTCAGCCTGGCCGGACTGCCCGCGGGCGGGTTCTCCGACTGCTCCGGCCTCGCCCTGGAGACCGAGACGCAGGACTACCCGGAGGGCGGCCGCAACGACGTCATGCGCAAGCTGATCGTCCGCACCAAGCAGGCCAACCTCGTGCTCAAGCAGGGCATCGTCGGCCGGGTGCTGTGGGACTGGTACTACAACCTGACCCAGGGCACCGTCACCACCCGCAACGGGACAGTGACCATCCAGTCGCCCGACGGCGGCACCGCGCTCGCCGAATGGGAGTTCAGCGACGCCTTCCCGGTCAAGTGGACCGGGCCCGAGCTGAACGCCGCCCAGTCCGCGGTCGCGACCGAGACCCTCGAACTCGCCCACGGCGGCTTGCGCCGGCGGACCTGACGGGAGGACAACCGGCATGCCCATCTATATCGAAGACGTCTCCGCTCAGGTGACCGTGCACTCCGGGGAGATACCGCTGACCCCGGCCCAGCTCGACCAGATCACCAAGCACGTGCTGCGCTGCCTGGACGAGCGCAAGCGGGACGAGGGCAGGAACCGGCGCGCCGACTCGGTCCGCGCCTCGGCCTTCGCCGAGCACGAAGGGCCGGGGCACTGAGATGCAGCTCTCCCTGCTCGTGATCGAGATCACCGACACCGCGGTCATCGACGGCGCGCGGGGCCTGCAGCAGTGGATGACGGTCCAGTACAACCCGACCCAGTACGGCATCGCCAAGAGCGCCCAGATCGCCGAGATCGCCATCCCCGGCCTGGACGAGCCCATCCAACAGTACATCCGGGGCCAGACCGAGAAGATGACCGTGGAACTGCTGTTCGACACCGCGGCCCAGGGGATGGGGGCGGGCGCCACCGACGTGCAGACGCTGACCGAGCCGCTGCACCAGCTGGTCTTGGCCCAGCCGGAGACGCACGCGCCGCCCCGGCTCCGGCTTACCTGGGGGCACAGCCTGCTGTCCTTCCCTGCCATCTGCGAGTCGATCGACCAGAAGTTCACCTTGTTCAGCCCGGAGGGCATCCCGCTGCGGGCGACGCTGACCATGGTGTTCCGCCACTACCTGTCCCTGGAAGACCAGATCGCCGGCAGCAAGCTGGAGTCGGCCGACCAGACCGAGCTGTACGTGGTGACCCGGGGCGAGTCGCTCAGCCAGATCGCCGGCAGCGAGCTCGGCGATCCCGCCCAGTGGCGCGCCATCGCCGACGCGAACCCCGGCGTCGACATCCTGGAGCCCGCGCCGGGCACCCAGCTCACCATCCCGCCGATCAGCCTATTCGGAACGGGGGGTTCGTGACCGTCCAGCCCCAGGCCAGCGCGCCCCAGCCAATCTACGTCGGGCAGCAGTTCTACGTCCCGGCCTTCGAGATGCGGCTGCGCGGGGCCGGCGCGCCGCGCGATGTCATCCGCGACGTGACCCAGGTGTCGTTCAAGGACAGCCTGACCGACGTCGACAGCTTCGACGTGACGATTAACAACTGGGACGCCGCGGCGCTGAAGTTCAAGTACAGCGACGACACCCTGTTCGACCCGGGCACCGAGATCGAGCTGTGGATGGGCTACCGGGACAGCACGCTCAAGCTCATGATCACCGGTCAGATCGTGGAGCTGCGCCCCTCCTTCCCGTCGGCCGGCCAGCCCACCCTGGTCATCCATGGCCTTGACCTGCTGCACGAGCTGCGCAAGCAGCAGCAGTCCAAGGCCTGGGTGGACCAGACGGACACCGAGATCGCCCGGCAGATCGCCAGCAACCTGGGGATCGCCCTCGCCCCGCTGACGCCGGACCTGCTCGCGGCCGAGCCGCGCAACGCCTACCTCATCCAGGACAACGCCTACGACATCGTCTTCCTGCTCGACCGGGCCCGCCGGATCGGCTACGACCTTCGGGTCCGGGAATCGGGCACCGACGGCTCGGTGCGGGGCAGGCAGCTGTACTTCGCGCCGTCCACCGCGGTCAAGCGGCCGACCTACGAGCTGATCTGGGGCAAGTCGCTGGTCGAGTTCCAGCCCGTGCTGAGCACCGCCGGCCAGGTCAGCTCGGTCACCGTGCGCGGCTGGGACGCGGTTAACAAGCAGCTGTTCCAGCACACCGCGACGCTGGCCGACCTCACCACCCGGGGGCTCGGCCCGCAGGGCGGCAACCAGGCGCTGTACCAGTCCTTCGCCGACCGCCAGGAGGTGGTCGCCACCAAGATCGTGGCCAGCAGGCAGGAGGCGGAGCAGCTGGCCCTGGAGACGCTCCAGATCATCGCCAAGGGCCTGGTCACCGGGACCGCCACCGTGGTCGGGCTGCCCGACCTGCGGACCGGCAACGTAGTGATGATCTCCGGGATCGGCCAGCGGTTCGACGGCCGCTATTTCGTCACCGACAGCACGCACACGATCAGCGACGCCGGCTACGTCACCCAGTTCGGCTTCCGCCGCGAAGAGCTGCAAGGGAGCAAGTGATGGCAGTCCAGCAGGGCGTGCTGATCGGCCTCGTCGACAGCCTGGAGGACCCGGAGGGGCTGGCCCGGGTGCGGGTGACGTTCCCCCACCTGGCGGGGGAGCCGAGTAACTGGGCCCGGCTGGCGCTGCCGATGGCCGGGGCCGGCCGGGGTACCTTCTTCCGCCCGGAGAAGGGCGACGAGGTGCTCGTTGCTTGTGAGCACGGCGACCTGCGCCAGCCCTACATCATCGGCACCCTGTGGAGCGCGACCGACAAGCCGCCGGACGGGACCGGGGAGGCCGCCGACAACAACATCCGCGTCATCGTCTCGCGCAACGGCCACCGCATCACCCTCGACGACACCGCGGGCGGCGGGCTGGTCGAGATCAAGGACAGCTCCGGGAACCAAACCGTGACCATCGACGGCTCGTCCATCACCATCCAGGCCGACGGCGGCCACGTGACGATCAAGGCGTCGGACGCCATCACGGTGCAGGCCGGCACGGACCTCACCCTGACCGCCCCGGCCGGAAACGTCGTCATCTCCGGCCAGCAGGTACTCATCAACTAAGCAAGGGAGCGTCATGGGCATGCCCGCCGCCAAGGCGAATGACCGGATCGTCGCGACCGACACGCATATCGTCCAGCCGCCCGGCGCTGTACCGCCGGTCACCGACCTGTGCCCGTTCAGCGGCCCGCTGACCGGCAACCTCAGCCCGGACGTCTACGTGCAGAACCTCCCGGCCGCCACCGTCGGCTCCACGGCCACGAACACGCCGCCGCATATCCCGACGATCCCCGGCACGTTCGTCAACCCGCCCACCAACCTCGGCGCGGTGGTGTCCGGCAGCCTGACCGTGCTGATCAACGGCAAGCCCGCCGCCAGGAACGGCGACACGGCGCAGACCTGCAACGACCCGGTGCCGCTGCCGGTGGGCACGGTGACCGCCGTCAGCACGGTGCTGATCGGGGGCTGACGATGAGTACGAGCATCCTGGGCACGGGCCTGGCGTTCCCGGTGCTGCCGGTTGACGGCAAGCTCCCGGTGGCCAGCGGCGAGGACAAGATCCGGCAGAGCATCTGGCTGATCCTCGCCACCGCCCCGGGCGAGCGGGTGATGCTGCCGGCCTTCGGCTGCGGCGTCTACGACCTCGTCTTCGCACCCAACACGGCCGCGTTCCGCGGCTCCGTGGCGGCCGAGGTGACCGACGCGCTCACCCGCTGGGAGCCGCGCATCGACGTCATCGGCGTCACGGTCACCGCGCAGGACGGTCAGCCGGAGGTCATGCTGATCGACATCGGGTACCGGATCCGCGCCACGAACTCCGCCTACAACCTCGTCTACCCGCTGTTCCTCACCGAGGGCGTGGCGTCCGGTTACGGCCAGGGGGGCGGGTTCAATGCCACCTGACCCGCCGAACCTGGTCGACCAGGACTACGCCGACATCCTCGCCGCCCTTCAGGCCCGCATCCCCGGCTACACCCCGGAGTGGACCGACTGGAACGAGAGCGACATCGGCGTCACCCTGGTTGAGCTGTTCGCCTGGATCGGCGAGTCCATGGGGTACCGGCTCAACCAGGTGCCGGCCACCAGCTACCAGAAGTTCGTCGAGCTGATCGGCCTCACGCCCCAGCCCGCGCTGCCCTCGCTGGTGTACCTGAGCTTCACCGCCACCTCGGCGAGCACCACCGACCCCATCACGGTCCCGCAGGGCAGCGCGCTGTCCGCGTCCGGCGTCGACGGCTCGCCGGTCTACTTCGAGACCGACGCCGGCCTCGGCGTCACCCGCTACCCGCTCGGCCTCGTCCAGCTCTTCGACGGCACCACGCACGGCGTGACCGGGCCGTTCCTGCCCTTCGGGGCCACCCCGAGCCCCGGCAACGCGGTCTACCTCGGCTTCGGCCCGGCCAACCCGGCGATCACCCAGCCCGCCTTCCCCGGCGAGATCACGCTGCACGTGGTGGTCCCGGCCGCCAGCAGCGGCCCGGTTCAGTCGGCGCAGGTCACCGCCCAGCCGGTGCCGTCCCCGCCGGTCACCGTGGTCTGGGAGTACCTGGCGGCGGCCCAGCCCGGGCAGACCTGGAACCAGCTCGACCTGTACTCCGACACCTCGGTGGCCTTCACCCGGGAAGGCGACATCCTCCTCGAGGGGCCGCCGGCGACGGCCAGTGCCTTCCCTGACATCGGCGCGGCGGACGACCCTTACTTCTGGATCCGGTGCCGGCTGACCGGCGGCGAGTACCCGGGCGACGCCCCGGTCGTCGTGCAGTTCCAGGAGAACACGGTGCCCGCGACCAGCCTGCGGACCGTCACCGGGGAAGCGGTGGGGTCGTCCTCGGGCCTGCCCGGCCAGCAGCTGACCCTGGCCAACAACCCGGTCAGCCCGGACACCATGCAGCTGACCGTGACCAGCGGCGACCAGGACCCGGTCCCGTGGACGCTGGTGGAAGACTTCTACGCGTCCTCGGCCACCGACACGGTGTACGTGCTTGACCCCACCGCCGGCACGGTCACCTTCGGCGACGGCAGCCACGGCCTGATCCCGTTGGCCGGCAGCTACGTCACCGCGTCCTACCGCTACGGCGGCGGCGCGAACAGCAACGTGGCCGCCGGTGCGGTGTCCGCCCTGCTCGGCCCGGTCTCCGGGATCTCGTCGGTGACCAACGCCCTGGCCGCCGCCGGCGGGCAGGACGCCCAGACGGTGGCCGACCTGGAGCAGCAGGCCCCGGCGATGCTCCGCTCGCAGGAGCGCGTGGTCACCGCCGCGGACTACGAGGCGGAGGTGGCCGGCGTTCCCGGCGTGGCCCGCGCGGCGGCGGTTCCCCTCGCCAACCCCAACTATCCCGGCGTCAGCGTTCCCGGCGCGGTCACCGTGATCATCGTGCCCGCGGTGATTGCACCCGGCGACACCGTGCCGAACCCGGCGCCCGTGCTCAAGGAGGCGGTGGCCGTCCTGCTCGACGGCATGCGGACGGTCACCGCCGAGGTGTACGTCGACGGGCCCGTCTACCGCCTGGTCCAGGTCACCGCCCAGGTCGAGGTCCAGCCGTACGCCAGCCCGGACCAGGTGCGGAGCGACGTCAGCGCCGCCCTGGACGCGGCCCTGTCGCCGCTGCCCGCCACGCTGCCCGACGGCACCTCGAGCACCCCGACGGACTTCGGCGCCACCTTCTACCCGAGCAGCCTGTACCGCGCGATCTTGGACGTGCCGGACGTGGTCGGGGTGCCGAACCTGACCGTGACCGTGGACGGCGTGGCGATCGCCCAGGACGGCTCGGTCCCGCTGGCCGCGAACGAGCTGGTGGCCGCGGCCGTGCCGGGCGGCTATGAGCTGACCGTGGCCGCGCAGCCCGCCGCGGCGGGGAGGCTGGGATGAGCCCGCCCCGGCAGGCCATCCTGCTCGACCCGCGGGCCGGCTGGCAGACCGGGACCACGGACAACGTCGCCCCGCCCGGCGCGGCGGGCATCCAGCTGGCCCGCAGCGTTCCCGCTCCCGTCGTGCCCAGCTGGCTGGCCGTCCCTTACCTGCTCGGCCGCGACGGCTGGGTCCGCCGCTACGACCGGCTGACCAGCCGCGTCACCCCCGTCCTGTGCATCCGGGACTTCGGCGTGACCAGCGAGGATGCCGCTCTGGCGGTCTCGGGCGATGACCTCTGCCTGCTCGACCCGGGCCAGGACCCGCCGCGGCTCCTGGTCTTCGCCGTCCGCGGCTACCTCCGCGATGTCCGGCACCGGGACGCCGAGACGACCTGGGCCCGGATCGCCGCCGAGCATCCCGTCCTCCCACCCGGCGTCAGCGTCGACGCCCGGGGTGACGTCCAGTTCCCCGGCCTGGCCCGCCGGGTCGACCGCGACGGCAGGCCCGCCTGCCAGCCGCCCGACACCACCTTGACCCGCCCGGAGCTGTATAGGCGGGGCTACTGGGTCAGCGACCAGCTGGACAGCCAGCTCTACCACTGCGACTGGCACCGTGTCCGGCTGGCCGCCCGCCTGCCGTCGGCCACCGCCCTGACCGTCAGCACCTACAGCCAGGACGACGCGGCCACCACGGACCAGGTCGCCGCGCTGGACCCGGGCGCGTGGCGCCCGTGCGGTCCCGTCCGCGACGGCGCCAGCGACCTGCTGATCCGCAGTGCCAGCGCCCGCTACCTCTGGGTGCGGCTCGACCTGTCCGGCGACGGGTACAGCTCACCGTCGGTCACCAGCATCCGGCTGGAGTACCCGCGCAACTCCTATCTCCGCTTCCTGCCCGCCGTTTACTCGGCCGACCCGGGCAGCGCCGACTTCCTGGCCCGCTTCCTGGCGATCGCGCAGACCTCCGTCGAAGACATCGAGGACCGGCTGGCCGCGATGCCCGCCCTTTTCGACCCGAAGGCGGTACCGGACGCGTTCGTCGCCTTCCTGGCCGGCTGGCTGAACGTGCCGGTCGAGGGCACCTGGAGGCCCGCGCAGCAGCGGCTCCTCATCGGCGCGGCCATCGGCTACCTCCGCCTGCGTGGGACCCCGGCGGGCATCCGGCGGCACGTCGCGGCCTACCTGGCCAGCATGTCCGGCGTCACGCTGCCCGCCGACGGCCTGCCGAAGCTCGTCGAGGGCTTCAAGCAGCGTCGCTACCTCACGCTGCCCGCCAGCGGGAACGCCGGCCACCCGCTGTGGAGCCCGGCCGCGACGGCCAGGGCCAGGCTCGACGCCCACGACCAGCTCGGGCACGTACGGCTGATCTCCGTCGGCGACCCGGCGCTTGACCTGTTCACCCGGCACGCCAACCGGTTCGCCGTCTACGTCCCGGCCGCGCTCGCGCCGCGCCAGACGGACCGCGAGATGCTGCGCCGGGCGATCGCCGCCGAGGCCCCGGCGCACACCGCGGCCGACCTCGTGCTGGTCCGGCCGGCCCTGTGCCTGGGCCGCCAGTCGCAGCTCGGCATCGACTCGCTACTGGCCGCCCCATCACCTATCCGCCTGGCCAGCAGCAGGCTTGGCCCCCTTGCCGTGCTCGGCACCGCGCGGACCACCCCCGACTGGCGCCTGCCCAAGGAGGAATAGCCGTGATCAGCAACCCACCCGCGCCGTGCGCCGACGATGACTGGTGCGATGACGTGCCGGTAGAGCGCATGCGCTGGTTCACCGGCCGGTTCATGACCGCGCGCGACCTCACCGACGAGCAGCGCTATCTGGTGGGCCGCCGCTGGCTGCTCAACCGCGTGCTGCACGGCGAGGGCGTGGTATGCGGCCTGGAGGTGCGGCCAGACGAACGACCAGAATGCGCCGCGACAACCGTCTGGATCGAGCCGGGCATCGCGCTTGACTGCCGGGGCCGGGAGCTGATCAGCCGCCGCCGCCAGTGCGTGACCTGGCCGGGCGCGGCTGAGCCCGGCTGTGACCCGCCGCCGCAGGAGGAGCGGCTGCTGGCCATCCGGTACCGCGAGCAGGCCATCGACCCGCAGTACGCGCTGCTTGACGACTGCGCCCCGCCCGGTGCGAAGCAGCCGACCCGCATCCGCGAAGAGGTCGAATGGAGGCTGGCCACCCGCGAGGAGCTATGGCACTGCTGGCCGCGGGAGCGGCCGCAGACCCACGACGACTGCGGCGACGAGGGCGGCGATCCGTGCGGCCAGGGCGGCTGCATCAAGCCGGACTGCCGCTGCGGCGGCTGGGTACCGCTGGTCCTGCTCACCCGGCACGACGGCGGTGCGATCCACATCTCCGGGCCGCTGTCCGGCCGGCTGCCCGCGGCCGGCTACCTCACCAAGATCGCCAGGGTCAGCTGGAAGCACGGCGGCGAGATCGAGCTCGACCAGCTCATCGAGCAGCGCGGCCGCCTTGAGGTGGACTTCGGCCGGCCGCTGCTAGCGGCGGACGGCGACGCCAGCGGGATCAACTCGTTCACCTTCCGGGTCGAGTTCGGCGGTCTGGACCGGATCATGGAGCTCATGCCGTCCGCCGACGATAGCCCTGCCCTGGAAGACGGCACCAGGGCGGTCTTCACGATCGCCCGCG
>Ga0302325_10022591_pt1 | contig 13163 bp, 14 predicted proteins | sample Palsa_T0_2_FD_201948 | JGI IMG/M metagenome (GOLD analysis project Ga0302325, IMG submission 201948) | Peat permafrost microbial communities from Stordalen Mire near Abisko, Sweden - Palsa_T0_2 | ecosystem: Environmental > Terrestrial > Soil > Palsa > Peat permafrost | place: Sweden: Abisko... | reverse complement strand
AGCAGCAGCCGGGGCCGCTTGGCCAGGGTCAGCGCGAGCGCGACCTGGGCCCGCTGGCCCCCGGACAGCGTCCCCACCGCGCAGTCGAGGGGGATCGTCAACGCCGTCAGCCGCTCGCGCACCGACTCGCCGTCCCAGCACGGGTTCAGGTGCGCGCCGGCCCGGATGTGGTCCTCGGCGGATAGCCGCCGGTACAGCGGGATCTCCTGGGCCAGGAAGCCGATGCCGGCCAGGAAGGCCGGATCCTGACGCGGGATGCCTCCGTTCACGGTCAGCTCGCCCGTGGTCGGCTTGGTCAGGCCGGCCAGCAAGCGCAGCAGGGTGGTCTTGCCCGCCCCATTCGGGCCGATCAGCGCGGAAATCCGGCCCTCAGGAACGGTGATCGTGCCATCGCTCAGGGCGGTGACCCGCCGGTAGCGCTTGCCCAGCCCGGCGGTCCGGATCGCCATGGCTGTCTCGGAAACTGCCTGCACTCCGATCACGCGATCTCCTCCTCGGTCTCCGCCTGCAGCGCCACCCGCAGCAGCGACTCCATCGCCTCGTCGTCGAGCCCGGCCTGCCGCGCCTCGGCGACCCACCGGGCCAGGCTGCGGCCCAGCCGTGAATGAGTCCCGGGCGGCGGCCCCGGCAGCCGGCGCCGCACAAACGTGCCGTGCCCGGCCCGGGCCTCGACCAGCCCGTCCCGCTCCAGGTCGCGGTAGGCCTTCAGCACGGTGTTGGGGTTGATCGCCGTCGCCGCGACGACTTCGCGCACCGTAGGGAGCTTGTCGCCCACGTCCAGCACGCCCATCTGCAGCGCCTGCTTGACCTGCTGGACGATCTGCAGGTAAGGCGGCGCCACCGACCGCCCGTCCATCCGAAAGCTGATCACCCGACCACCCGCCCGTCAAAGTACTAGTCAACTAAGACTTTAAGCTTTCTCGAAGTCCGCTGTCAAAGCAACCCCCCGCTGGCCCACCCCCGCTGGCCCACCCCCGCTGGCCCACCCCCGATGGGCCACCCCCGATGGGCCAGCCACCCGATGTGCCGCCCTGATGGCCCATTTTCCGTGCATGGTTGTGACAACCTACACACTCTTCTGTGCAGGTTGTGACAACCATCCGCTAATTTTTGCGAGTCTCCGCAGGACCCCCGCGCCTGTTCACACCGCAGCCTGTTACCCGTGCCATCACCCAGCAAAGTGGTACCGTATCTTGTACCACTACCGGAAGGTTGGCCGTCATGCCCATCACCGCGAGCGAGGCCCGCAAGGAGCTCTTCCCGCTGATCAAGAAGGTGAACGAGGACCACGACGCCATCGAGATCGTCTCCCGGCACGGTAACGCCGTCCTGCTCTGCGCCGAGGACTACGCCGCCCTGCGCGAGGGCGCCTACCTGCTGCGGTCGCCAGGCAACGGCCGCCGGCTGCTCAACGCCTACGAGAATGCCCTGAACGGCACTCACCTAGCCGAACATGCCCTCCTCGACCCGGACGCGGCGGACGCCCGGTAACGCCCCGGTGCGGCTGGTATTCGAGGACCAAGGCTGGGAGGACTACGCGTCCTGGCTCACGACCGACCGCAAGGTGCTCGCGCGGATCAACAAGCTGATCGCCGACGTCCTGCGGAACCCGTTCACCGGCCTCGGTAAGCCCGAGCCGCTCAAATACCACCTGCCCGGCGCCTGGTCACGACGCATTGACGACGAACACCGTCTCGTCTACCTCGTCACGGAAGCCGAGATCGTCATCCTCGCCGCTCGCTACCACTACTGATCCACGCTCCGCCTCAGGGCAGGTCTTCCAGGCACCGCCAGAACTGCCGTTCGGCCCAGTCGGCGAGCTCAGCGCTGAACTGGCTGCCGCGCCCGGACGGCCCGAAGAACCCCTGTTCTCCGGCCACGGCCACGGCCCAGGCGTGCAGCAAGTTCAGCGGCAGCCACAGCCGCAACCGGACCGGGTCGACCGGCAGCCCGCGCCGGTAGGAAGAAAGGTAGGCGCGCGACAGGCGCGGCGCCAATGCCCGCAAGACCAGGCGCTCCGCACCGGACCTGGCGACGACCGCGGCGAAGCTGAACAGCCACGCGGACCGGGCAATGTCGCCATGCCGGTCCCCGATCCCCGCGTCGGTCCAGTCGATCGCCGCCACCGTGCCCCGCTCCACCAGCAGGTTGCCCGGATGGAAGTCACCATGGCAGACCGCCGGCGAATCGACATCGAGCCGCGGCAAGACCGGCTCGATACGCTCAAGCGCCCTGGCCAGGCCCGAGTGCATGTCCCGCGCGACCATGCGCCGGGTCAGCATCAGCCGCTGCTCGGCCAGGGACCATCCGGCCCAGCCGGGCACGGGCAGTCGGTGCAGGGCGACATGGGCCGTGCCTAGCCGCCGGGCCCACCGGGCCATCTGCCACGGCGCGGCCGTCATCGCCTGCACCATCGTGCTTCCGGGCAGCCGTCTCATCACCTGGACGGGGGAGTCGAACAGCTCTCCTGGCGCGATCAGCTCCAGCATCGGCGGCGCCGGGTAGCCCTGCGCCGCGACCCAGCTCAGGAGCCGGCTCTCCTGCTGCAGGGAGGGGTAACGAGAGGCCACCGCGGGCATGCGCGCGATCAGTGGCTCCGCCCACGGGCCAGAGACGCCGGAACCGCCGAAGTGCAGGCCGTAGACCCAGAAGTCGAATCCGCCGCTGACCCGCTCCGGCGGCTCGACATCCACCACCTCACCTCCGGGCCCTGTCGCCAGCCTGCGCCGGAGCGCAGCAGACACCTCCGCCGGGCTCGGCGCCGGTATCACCGCCACCTGCCGGCCAGGCCCGCCACCACCCGCCAGCCGAGCAGAAACAGGCCGAGGAACGCCAGCGCGACGCCGATAAACGCGACCGCCGTGCCCTGCCCGGACACCACCCGCAGCACCATGCCCCCGGCGACCGCCCCGAGCCACGCGCCCACCCCCGCGGGGGAAAGCCCGAACGGCCGCCGCCAGGCCCGGGCCGCCAGCCAGCCCCCCGCCAGCCCGGCCAGGAACGGCCACGCCGTAGAGGTGATGCCGGCCAGGCTCTCGCCCTTGGTGTGGCTGGCCCGCCCGATGATCACGAACAACAGCACGCAACAGCAGTCGAGCACAATCGCCAGCCAGACCGGACGCATGGGCTTCATGCCGGACACCCTAAGCGCTGCGGTTCGATGACGACCTTGAGCCCGGTGCGACGGGCTCCTTCCCCGAACGCCGCTCCTATCTCGCCCAGCCCCATCCGGCTCGTCACGACCGAGTCGAGATCCACCACCCCCCGCTCGGCCAGGCCGATCGCCCGCGGGTACACCTCGTTCATCCGCCGCACCATCGCGATCGTCAGCCCCTTGCGCCGGGTGGCCGAGGCCTCGAGCCTGATGGTGTCGTCGCCGGAGATACCGGCCAGCACGACCCGGCCGCCCGGCCGGACCGAGGCGATCGCCAGGCCGACGCCCTCGTCGTTGCCCGCCGCTTCAAACGCCACATCCACCCCGTGGCCGGTGAGCTCACGCAGCAGACCGTCCCCGAGCGACCCGGGATCGGCCACCAGATCAGCACCCAGCCGCGCCGCCGCTTCCCGCCGGTGGGCCAGCGGCTCGATGGCGAGCACCGAGCTCGCGCCCGCCGCCTTGAGCAGCTGGATGAGCAGCAGCCCGATCGGCCCGCAGCCCACCACGGAGGCCGAGCCGGCCAACGGCAGGTGTCCCAGGTCGACGGAATGCACCGCCACCCCGAGGGGCTCGAGCATGGCGCCGTCCACGTCGGATAGCCGGTCGGGCAGCGGATACAGCTGCGCCGCGGGCCAGGTCATGAACTCGCGCATCATGCCGTCGGTCTCCCCGTGCCCGGAAAACCTGAGCCGGTAGCACAGGTTCCGGTAACCGTCGCGGCAGGCGCGGCACCGCTCGCACGGAATCGCCGGGTCGATCGCGACCCGCTCACCGCTGCGAGGCCCGTCGGCGATCACCCCGGCCCCCTCGTGTCCGAGCACGAGCGGATGCGTGAGCTTGGCGTCGCCGATCGCGCCCTCGTCCCACCAGTGCAGGTCAGAGCCGCAGATCCCGACCGCGGTGACCTGCACCAGGGCCTCAGGCCCGTCCGCCGACGGCACTGGCTCCTGCGTGACCCGGAGGTCGCCCACCGCGTGGAGTCTCGCTACGCGCACCCGATTACTCCCGTCTGTGTTTCACCCATTGTTAGCCGAACGGCGGTGGTGCGTCCTCCCAGCCAGCCAACCCGACCCAGGTGTCCCAGCACAGAAGAACGCGGTCGCGCTAGAGAACGCGGCCGCGTGACTAGGCGGTGTCGTTGATAAGGCGCTAAAAGGCAGTGCCCTTGATACAGCGGGACCAGTGATCCCCGGCGGCGGCCGGGGATCACTGGTGCAGGGCCCGCCTTCTCTGACCTATCGGCCCGCTTAGGCGGCAGGACCTGAGGCCAGGGTCAGGGTGGAGGTGTGCGACTGGCCGGTCTGGTCGACCCAGGTGATCGAGATGGAGTCGCCCGGGTGGTACTTGACCAGCGCCTGGGAGATGTCCTCGGCCGTGGAAATCGACTGGCCGCCCAGCGCGGTGATCTCGTCGCCCTCGGCTAGGCCGGCCTGGGCCGCCGGAGATCCGGCCAGGGTCCCGGCGACACTCACGCCGCCCGATGTGCTCTGGCCGCCCCCGAAGCCGCCGGTGCCGCCGGAGCCGCTGCCCTCGCTCGCGGACTGGATCTGTACGCCGAGGAAGGCGGTCGCGCCGATGTGGATGTCAGCGGTGGTCGTGCCCGCCTCGATCTGCTTGGCGATGGACAGCGCATCGTTGATGGGGATCGCGTAGGCCTGCTCCGCGCTCCCGGTGCTGCCCTGGCCGGTCGGAGACTGGAACGAGTATCCGGTGTTGGCCGCGGTGTCCATCCCGATCACCTGGCCGTAGGAGTTGACCAGCGAACCGCCCGAGTCGCCCGGCTGGATGTTCGCGTTGTCTTCGATCAGCCCGGTCAGCTGCTCGACAGCCCCGGAGAGCTCGTCAGACGCGTTGATCGACTGGTTAAGGGCGGTGACCGTGCCGGCCGCGACCGACGGGGTGCCGCCCTTGCCCTCGGCGTTGCCGAGGGCGACCACAGTGTCACCGGTTCGCACCGTCGAGGAGTCCCCGAGGCTGGCGATGGTCAAGCCGGACGCGTTCTGCAGCTGGATCACCGCGACGTCGTGGCTGGCGTCGTACCCGACGACCTTCGCCGTGTAGGTCTTGCCGTTGCCGATGTCGGTGACCTTGATGGCGGTGGCGCCCTCGATGACGTGGTTGTTGGTCAGCACCTCGCCGTTCGACGTCAGCACGATGCCCGTACCCGCCGAGGTCGCCTGCTCGTCGCCGTCGGTGGACACCACGTCAACCAGCCCTGGATCTACCCGGGCCGCGATCTGGCTGGTGGAAAGCACGGTCTTGGATGTCGCGGTGGCGGTACTCGTCGACGCCGGGTTCATGCTCCCGATCAAACCGCCCGCCGCGGCCCCCACCACGAGCGCCGCCGCACCGGTGATGATCAGCCCGCGCTTGTGGTTCCGCTGCCGCGGTGGCGGTGGCGGCTCGCTCCCGAACCCAGGTCCGCCCCCGTAGCCGCCAGCCCCGTAGCCGCCAGCGCCGGGGTATCCCTGTCCGCCGGGGTATCCCTGTCCACCGGGGTATCCCTGTCCACCGGGGTATCCCTGTCCACCGGGATAGCCCTGTCCGCTTTCCAGGCCGCCGGCGTGCTCAGGATTGTTCGGGTCGTAGGTCTGGCTCATGGCTCTCGCCCCCAACTCAATGCCGCCTCATATGGCGGCTCCGTCCTTCGTTATGCTTAGATCATCGGTTCTGAACCTTCGGGGGAGCCAAGGGTAAGCACCGGCTAAGCCGTAAGTTTCCTGAAGGTCCTCTCTCAACGTTCAGGTTGGGACGCTTTCGGGGGCGACGTCAGGTTCCGTGCCGTTTTCGCCAGCCCGCCATTCCCTTATGGCCAAGGCGGCCAGCGCCGGCACCAGGTCCCGGGAGCGCCGGAACAGCCAGGCGGTGCCCTTAGTGGCCATCCAGCCGACCTCCGCGAGCCGGGTGGGCGGCGGGCTCGACGGCTCCGGGTCAGGGCCGTCGCCGACTCCGAAGCCCGAGGCCGCCAGCAGGTCGTGGAAGCGGCACGCCATGAGGCGGTGTCCGCGCTCGTTAGGGTGCAGCCGGTCCACGCTCCAGTAACGGCGCTCGTAGGTGACAGGATCGCGGGCGGCGTCCAGGTGCACGGTCCCGTAACGCAGTGCCACCTGATCCACGGCCACGTTGACCGCTTGCATCCGGCGGGCCAGCGGCCGGGCGAGCGCCCCCGGCAGCCCGAACATCTGGCCCGGGTCGGGCAGTCGCATAGTGAGCACCTCCGCCCCGGCGGCCCGCAGTGCCGCCACGGTGCGGCCGACCGACGCGCCGGTGCGTTCCGGGTCGAAGTCGCCGCGCAGCGTGTCGTTGATGCCCACGATCACGCTGGCGACGTTGGGCGCCAGCGCCAGGGCGACCGGCAGCTGATCGCGCTCGACGTCGACCGCCAGTGCGCCTAGGTTGGCCAGGTTGTGCAGCTCGGGCTGGTCCAGGGTGCCGGCCAGCAAGGCCGCCCACCCGCGCCATCCTCCTCCTGGCACCGGGTCGCCCATGCCGACCGTGATCGAGTCTCCCAGCGCGGCAAATACCGTCATACCGGTATGCCCTGCTGCGAGCAAGCACGGTGCACAGCCAGGAACCCCTCCACGGCGGCGGCCCAGCTGTATTGCTCGGCGCGGGCTCGCGCCGCCTCCCGGCGGGCGGCTTCAGGCCTGGCCAGCACGGCGTGCACGCCCTGGGCCAGGTCCTCACCCGCCACACTGGCCCCAGCCTCGCCGACAACCTCAGGCAACGCGGACTCCGCACTCACTACCACCGGGGTACCGCAGGCCAGGGCCTCAAGCGCGGCGAGCCCGAAGGTCTCCGCCGGACCCGGGGCGATGGCGACGTCGGCGCCGCCGAGCAGCGCGGCCAGCTCCGCCCGGCCCGGCAGGAAACCGGCGAACCTGACCGGCAGCCCGTCACGCGCGGCCCGGCGCTCGAGGCGCGCGCGCAGCGGGCCGTCCCCGGCCACCACCAGGCGGGCGGGCACGCCGTCCGCTCGCAGGCTGGCCAGCGTGTTCAGCGAACGTTGCGGTTTCTTCTCCGCGGAGAGCCGGCCGCAGTGCACGAGCAGCACCTCACCTGCGGCCGCGCGGCGCGGCCCTACCCGGAACGTGGTCAGGTCGACGCCGAGCGGGACCCGGGCCAGGTTGCGGACGCCGATCCGCTCGAACTCGACGGCCGCCCAGCTGGTGGTGCAGATGACCTGCTGGTACCCGAGCGCCGTGCGCCGGTTGAGCCAGTCGGCGACGCGCCGGGAGAGTCCCCGGCCAAGCGGCATCAGCCGGAACAAGGCCACCAGGCTTTCGTGGGACACCATGACGGCGGGCACGCCGTGCCTGCGCGCCCACCGGCCGGTCCAGCGCAGCGTGGTCCGGTCGGAAACCTCGAGGGAATCCGGTTCCAGCTGGCTGAGCAGAGCGGCTACCCGCCGGCGGCGCCACAGCACCCGGTAGCCGCCGGTGAACGGCACCCGCAGCGCGCGCAGCGTGATCACCCGGCCCTGCGCGCTCTGCTGGTCGCTGTCGTGGCGTCCGGGAATGATCAGCACCGGCTCGTGGCCCGCGGCCAGGTAACCCGCGCCAAGTTCGCCGAGCGAGGTGCGAAGGCCGCCGGATCGCGGCGCGACGAAGTTGGCCAGCCTGACGATCCTCAAATTGCCACTTTGGCTTTCTTGGCGCGGCCGAGCACCGCGGCGTAATGTCCGACCAGTTCGCCGGTCAGGACAGGCCAGGTCCGGCCGAGGACCTTTCGCCGTCCCGCCGCGCCGAACGCGGCCCGCAGGGCCGGATCGGCGGCTAGCCGCGCGACGGCGGCCGTGAACGCGTTCGGGTCCGCGGGCGGGACCAGGTACCCGGTCACTCCGTCCTCGACCAGGTCAAGCGGGCCGCCCGCGGCCGGGGCCACCACCGGCAGCCCGCTCGCGGCGGCCTCTTGCAGCGTCTGCCCAAACGTCTCGTAGGGGCCGCTGTGCACGAACACGTCGAGGCTGGCGTAGATGGCGGCCAGCTCATCGCCGCGGCGCTCACCGAGGAAGGTAGCGCCCGGCATCTGCTGGCGCAGCATGGCCTCGGCCGGGCCGGCCCCCACGATGACCAGGCGCACTCCAGCAAGCGCGGTGATCCCGGCCAGCCGCTCGACGCGTTTCTCCGTGGCCAGCCGCCCGACGTAGCCGACGAGCAGCTCATTCCCCAGCGAGGAGCGAACTTCCTGGCTGCGCCGCGCCGGATCGAATCGCGTGGTGTCCACGCCGCGGCCCCACAGCCAGACGTTGTCGATGCCCCGGGCATGCAGGCCGGTCGCGGTGGCCGTGGACGGGGCCAGCGTCCGCGCGGTGCTGTTGTGGATGCGGCGCAGCCACTGCCAGGCGAACGCCTCGCCGGCCCGGCCGAGCCGGTAGGCGTGGGCGTACGCCGGCAGGTCGGTCTGGTAGACGGCGACTGCGGGCAGGCCCAGCCGGCCTGCCACGGCGGCGCCGTGGGCGCCCAGGCAGACCGGGCTAGCCAGGTGCACGACCTCGGTCCGGTGCGCGATCAGGGCGTCGCGTACCCGGTGGCTGGGCCGTCCGAGCCGGAAACTCGGGTAACCGGGCAGCGGTACCGCGGGCACGCGGACCACCGGGAAGGCAAACGAGTCCCCGTCCCCCCTCCGGCCCCGTGGCGGTTGCGGCGCGATGACGAGCGGATGGTGACCACAGTCGGCCAGGAGTTCGGCGACGCGCAGCACGCTGTGCGCCACGCCATTGACGTCGGGCGGGAACGATTCGGTGATGATCGCGACCCTCATACTCACACGGTGCGACATCAACAGATCGTGACGTCACAGCCGCCATGGCCAGCAAAAGAAATGTCCATGACTTCTTTGGCTCTGCGACAATCTCCCCATGGATCCCACCTGGATCGTGCGGCTTGACGCGCCGGGCGAGGGGCCGCGGCTCGCGGTTAAAGACTGCATCGATGTCGAGGGACTGCCCACTACGGTGGGCAGCCAGGTGATCGCTGACCAGGCGAAACCGGCGGCCCGGGACGCGGCCGTGGTGGCCGCGGCCCGGCGGGCCGGGGCCAGAATCGTGGGCAAGACCAACCTGGCCGAGCTGTGCTGGTCCGCCGCGGGTACGAATGCGTGGTCAGGCACGCCGCCGAACCCGCTGGACTCCCGTCGCCTGCCCGGCGGCTCATCCAGCGGTTCGGCCGTCGCCGTGGCCACCGGCGAGGCCGATGTCGCCCTCGGCACCGACACCGGCGGCTCGGTGCGGATCCCCGCGGCCTGTTGCGGTGTGGTCGGCTTGAAGACCACCTGGGGACGGGTGCCGGTCGACGGTGTGTACCCGCTGGCACCCTCGATGGACACCGTGGGCCCGCTCGGTGCGGACGTAGCCGCGGTGGAACTCGGCATGCGCCTGATCGAGCCAGGCTTCACGGCCGGATCCTGCGAGCTCGCGGTCGGCCGGCTGCGGCCCGAGGTCGCCCCGGAGATCGATGCCGCGGTTGACGCCGCCCTCGCGGCCGCCGGCCTGCGGGCCGCTGACGTCACCGGTCTCGACCTCGGTGCCGTGGCTCGCGCCGCGGACGTGATCATCGACGTCGAGGCCTACCAGGCGAACGCGTACCTGATGGCACAGTTGGATCAGCTCAGCCCGTCGATACGACGCAACATGACCGAGGCGGCCGCGATCACCGACGATCAGCTGACCGCCGCGAACCGCGTCCGGGAGGCGGTACGCGAGTGGTTCAGCCAGATGCTGGCCCGTCATCCGTTCCTCGCCCTGCCGACGCTGGTGGGCCCGCCGCCGCTGCTGGGCGAGCGCGGCATGTCGCTCATCGTGCTCACCGTCCCGGCCAACCTGGCCGGCCTGCCCGCGTTGTCCCTGCCCGTTCCCGGCGGACCGGCCGGGCTGCCCGCGTCCCTCCAGCTCATCGGACCGCCCGGCGGCGAGGAGCAGCTCATCGCCCTCGGCCGCATCGTCGAGGCCGCGATCTCCGGCTAGGCCGCAGGGTCTCGCACGGCGGCCTGGAACACGATGAGGCAGAACAGCAGGAACGTGATGATGTGCACGCTGGTGCAGTACGGGCATAGCCGCCCGATCTCGATGATCTCGGCGTAGATCAGGTAGAGCACGAAACCGATACCGATCACCGCCGAAGAGAGCCTGACCCGGCGGATGGCGGGCTGCGTCGACCGCCAGGCCCACGGTGAGCAGATCGCGACCATGAAGAGGTAGAACGCGACCCCGAGCACCGCCACCGGGATCCCGAACACGTAGGCCTCAGGACTGTGCTGCACCACCTCGCACGGATCGCCGTTGGTCGCGCAGCCAAGTAGTCCCGTCCCGGTGTAATGCGTGTAGGTCTGGTAGGCCGAGTCCGCCAGCCCGAGGATGCATAGCACCAGCGTGCCGAGTTCCAGCCCGCCGACGGACAGGGGCCGTCGGCGGGGACGGCTGAAGGTCTCCGTAGCCATGCCGGCAGGATAGTTGCCAGAACCGATGAATTCCTGATGGCTGCCGCGTCTGCCATCTAGACGCTTCAACGCGCAGGAGGAGACATGCAGGCCAGGACGCTGGAAGCACCCGGGGTCTCGCTCTACTACGAGGTGCGCGGCTCGGGTCCGGTGTTGCTGATGATTCCCGGCGGTCCGATGGACGCTGCCGGATTCGCGCCCCTCGCCGACATCCTGGCCGACCGGTACACCGTCGTGACGTATGACTGCCGCGGCAATTCGAGGAGCACGGCCGATGGGCCGAAGGACGACCTGACGGTGGGCGTGTTCGCCGATGATGCGCATCGCCTGCTGGCCGCCGTCACGTCGGAACCCGCTTTCGTCCTTGGTTCGAGCGGCGGCGCCAGCTACGGCCTGGACCTTGTGGCCCGGTACCCGGAGCAGGTGCGCACGCTGGTGGCCCACGAGCCTCCGGTGGCCGCGTTGCTGCCGGATGCCGCGCACTGGCGCACCTTCACCGAGGAGATCCGTGACATTTACCAGCGCGATGGCGTGTTCCCCGCCATGCAGAAGTTCGGCGAGGGCGTAGGCCTGGGCGGCCCTGAGCCCGGTGCCGAGCCGGACCCGGAGGCCATGCGACGGATGATGGGCAACCTGGAACTGTTCGCCGGCTACACGATCCCGGTGATCACCAACTACCAGCCGGACCTTGAGTCGCTGCGGACCAGCCCGGCCCGGGTGATCGTGGGCGTCGGCGACGAGTCGACCCCTGATCAGCTCGCCTACCGGTCCGCGGTCGCGCTGGCCGGTGCACTAGGGATCGAGCCGGTGCCGTTCCGCGGTGGTCACGGCGGCTTCGCCAGCCACCCGGAATCCTTCGCCGCCCGGCTCCACGAGGTGCTGCGCAACTCCTAGCGTGTGGTCCGGCCGAACAGGGGCCGGCCGGACCGACGTGTCGGGACCGTAGGTCAGAATAGTGACCAATAGCCTCGACGGAGGGAGCCGCTGATGAGCGCGCTGGCGGACACGCCCACCTGGTCAGACGTCTCATTGCGGGCGTTCCTGCACGGGCTGCCCGGGGTGGACCAGGTCGGGGCGCAGGCGCGGGCCGCGATGCTGGCCAGCAGGTCCATCAAGACCACGGCCAAGCAGTGGGCGCTCGACGCGGCCATCTCGATGATCGACCTGACCACGCTCGAAGGTCAGGACACGCCAGGCAAGGTGCGCGCGCTGTGCGCCAAGGCCAAGCGCCCGGATCCCGCCGATCCGACCGCGCCGATGGTCGCCGCCGTCTGCGTCTACCCCGACCTGGCCCAGGTCGCGGCGGCCGAACTGGACGGCAGCGGCGTGCACGTGGCCAGCGTGGCCACCGCGTTCCCCAGCGGGCGGGCCAGCCTGGACGTCAAGCTGGCCGACGTGAAGTACGCGGTCGCGGCCGGCGCCGACGAGGTGGACATGGTGATCGACCGGGGCGCCTTCCTCTCCGGCCGCTACCAGGAGGTCTTCGACGAGATCGTCGCGGTCAAGCAGGCCTGCGACAGGGCTCACCTCAAGGTGATCCTGGAGACCGGCGAACTGGTCACGCTGGACAACGTGCGGCGCGCTTCGTGGCTCGCCATGCTGGCCGGCGCCGACTTCATCAAGACCTCGACCGGCAAGATCACCCCCGCCGCCACGCTCCCGGTGACCCTGGTCATGCTGGAGGCCGTCCGCGACTTCCGCGAGGACCACGGCCGCCAGGTCGGCGTCAAGGCCGCCGGCGGCATCCGCACCGCCAAGGACGCTCTCCGCTACCTCGTCCTGGTCAACGAGACGGCTGGGGAGGACTGGCTCGATCCCCGCTGGTTCCGCCTCGGCGCCTCCAGCCTGCTGAACGACCTGCTCATGCAGCGGACCAAGCTGGCCACCGGCCGCTACTCGGGTCCCGACTACTTCACCCTGGACTGACATGGCAAAGTTCGAGTACGCGCCGGCCCCGGAGTCGCGGGCCGTCGTTTCGCTGCGCGAGTCGTACGGTCTTTTCATCGGCGGTGAGTTCGCTCCCGGCGTCGATGGCCGCGCGTTCAAGACCATCTCGCCGGCCACCGAAGAGGTCCTGGCCGAGGTGACCGAGGCCGGCCCCGCTGACGTGGACCGCGCGGTGACCGCCGCACGTAAGGCTTACGAGCACACCTGGGCGCTCATGCCAGGGACCGAGCGAGCCAAATACCTGTTCCGTATCGCCAGGATCGTTCAGGAAAGAGCTCGTGAACTTGCCGTGCTCGAATCGCTCAATAACGGCAAGCCCATCCGCGAATCACGCGATGTCGACATCCCGCTCGTCGCCGCGCACTTTTTCTACTATGCGGGCTGGGCCGACAAGCTGGAGTACGCGGGGTATGGCCAGGCGCCGCGTCCGCTCGGCGTGGCCGGCCAGGTCATCCCGTGGAACTTCCCGCTGCTCATGCTGGCCTGGAAGATCGCCCCCGCGCTAGCCTGCGGCAACACCGTGGTCCTCAAGCCGGCCGAGACGACGCCGCTGACCGCGCTGGCGTTCGCGGAGATCTGCCAGCAAGCCGATCTCCCGCCGGGCGTGGTCAATATCATCACC
>Ga0302325_10022589_pt1 | contig 13163 bp, 11 predicted proteins | sample Palsa_T0_2_FD_201948 | JGI IMG/M metagenome (GOLD analysis project Ga0302325, IMG submission 201948) | Peat permafrost microbial communities from Stordalen Mire near Abisko, Sweden - Palsa_T0_2 | ecosystem: Environmental > Terrestrial > Soil > Palsa > Peat permafrost | place: Sweden: Abisko... | reverse complement strand
CGCGGACGTTCGCGCTGCTGGCCGGTGACCGGCTGCCGGTCAGGTACCGCGCCGCGCTGGGCAGGTTCCGTTACGGCCCCGGCGTCTGCAAGGTGGACTTCGCGCTGTCCGGCCCGGTGCCCTGGACCAACCCCGATTGCCGCCGGGCCGGCACGCTGCACCTAGGCGGCACCTTCGAGCAGGTAGCGGCCGGTGAGGCCGAGGTGGCCGCCGGCAAGCACCCGCAGCATCCGTACGTCCTAGTCGTTCAGCCCGGGGTCGCCGATCCTTCCCGCGCCCCGGCCGGCCGGCAGACGCTGTGGACCTACTGTCACGTGCCGTCCGGTTCCGATGTGGACATGACCGACCGGATCGAGGCGCAGATCGAGCGCTTCGCCCCCGGCTTCCGCGACCTCATCCTGGCCCGGGCGGTGCGCACCGCCGCCGATGAGGAGGCGCACAACCCGAACTACGTCGGCGGCGATATCGGCGTCGGCATGCAGACCATTCGGCAGACGCTGTTCCGGCCGGTAGCCCGGTGGAATCCGTACCGCACGCCGATCCGCGGTGTCTACCTGTGCTCGTCCGCGACCCCGCCGGTCCCCGGCGTGCACGGCCGGTGCGGCGAGCTCGCCGCGCTGACCGCCTTGCGGGACATGTTCGGCATCCGCGAGCTGCCCGACATCAGCCCGGCTCGGCTGCGTCCCACCGTGAGCGCTCATACCGCGCGATGACGGCGGGCGCAGCGGCGTCCCGCCCGCTCCCGTCCCGCCTGTCCGGCGACCTACTTGCGAGTGCCCTTGATGGATCCGGTGATAGGCGCGCCGGCCGGCTGCTTAGGCGTCGCGTAATAGGCGACACAATGCAGCGCCCGGTCACCAGTTGGCCAGGTTGAGGCGTCCGGCACAATGTTGGTCCAGGTGTACATCGACTTCGAATATGCGATTCCGACGTAAGACGAAAACGCGGCGTCGCACTCCGTGTTAGCATCCTTGCTAATGGTGCTATCGCCCGGATACACGCCGCCCTTGGCCCAGAAATTGCTATTCGCGTAGAACACTTCCGCGGTGTGAGACTGGCTGCATGGTACGGCCAGGGTTATCTTCGGCCACGGGGTATTGGTGTTGAGGTCCATGTTCGAACCCGTCAGGCAGTCACCGACCCGGAACTGGGCGAGTTGCAGGTCCCCCACCGTAGGCGTCGCGTTAGCGGTGGGAGACGTGCTGCGGCTCGGGCTCGAGGCCGGAGTGGTGCTCTGCCGGGCCGCGACCGGCTTAGGGGAGTTACCGCCAAGCGCGAGGACCAGTGCGACGACCACGACCAGAATGGCCACGCCGCCGCCCACGGGCAGTAGCCACCGCGGCCGCTTCCGGGGCTGGCCGGACCGCGTAGGCGGGGTAGACCACTGTTCGGCTCCTGGTATCCCGGATCCTGCCTGGCCGGGGAGAGGGATCTGCGGCATGCCCGCGGACGCCCCGCCCGGCTGCCGAGCTGCCCACCACTGGTTACCCGGGCCCCCGGCGCCTTCCTGAGCCCCGGAACCCCCAGGCGCGACCGGATCGCCGTGGCCGGCGGAATAACCCTGCGGCTCAGGATATTGCTGAGCTCCCGAATACTCCTGCTGCCCAGGATTCCCCTGCTGCCCAGGGTAGCTCTGCTGGCCGGAATAGCCTTGCTGGCCGGAATACCCTTGCTGGCCGGAATACCCTGCATGGCCCTCGGCGCCGGGGAGCTCCGGCGCCGGGGGCGTCGCCTGAGTGGGCGGCGGGGGTGTCTGCGGCGCCATCGATGTCTGCGTGGGCGGCCCGATCGTGGCGTTGCCGCCGGTCGCTGGATCTGCGGTGTCCGCCGCCAAGGACCCGGCAACCCCACCAGCACTGGCAGCCCCAGCGGCCTCTGCCGCCCCGGAGTTGAACGCTGGGCCGAAGGTCCCCGCGATACCCGGCGGGTGAGAGCCGGAGTCCCCTGAGGCGGCCCGCTGCCCGGACAGGCCCTGGATCCTGGGCGACAGCCAGTCGGACAGGTCGGCGGCTGACGGGTACGCGGCGGTCAGCTCGACGAGAAACTCCGTCGCCGTGGGCCGGCGTTTGGCGTCCCGGGACAGGCTTCGGCTGATCAGCGGCCGGATATTGTCTGGGACCCGATCGAGGTTAGGTGTGCCGTGCACGACGCGGTAGAGCAGCGCGGCGGTGTCGCCAATGCCGAAGGGACCTTCACCGCGGGCGGCGTAGATGAGCACGCCCGCCAGGCTGAAGATGTCGCTGGACGGGCCGACGGCGAGCCCTTCGGCTTGCTCGGGTGACATGAAGCCGGGTGAGCCGATCATGTAGCCGGTGCCGGTCAGCGACGTGGCCTCGGCGGCTGAGGAAATGCCGAAGTCGATGATCCGCGGCCCGTCCTGGGCCAGCAGCACGTTCGAGGGCTTGAGGTCACGATGGATGACGCCCGCCGCGTGGATCGCGCTCACCCCTTCGGCCAGCCCGGCGGCCAGTGCCAGCACCGACCGGGACGGCAGCGGTCCCTGCTGCTCGACCGCGTCCGACAGCGACGTGCCGGGAACGTAGGCGGTGACCAGCCAGGGCACCGGCCCCTCTAGGTCAGCGTCGACGACCTGGGCCGTGAACAGGCCACCTACCTTGCGCGCCGCGGCCACCTCACGCGCGAACCTGGCTCGGAAGCCGGCGTCCTCGGCCAGGTTCGCGCGGATCACCTTCACCGCTACCATGCGGCCGCCCGGCGACCGGGCGAGGTAAACCCGGCCCATTCCGCCGCTACCAAGCCTGCCGAGCAGCACGTAGGGTCCTACGCGCTGAGGATCGCCCGCTTGTAGCGCAGCCAACTGGTCACCCCCACCCACTGTCACACATCGTGGCAGCTCGCACCCAATCGCAGGAATTACACTTACCACAGATCGGAGCCACGGTCAGGCCCCGGACGGCCGATATTCCCCGTCTGCCGACAGCTCACGCCTACAATAGTGGCAATTACGTTCAAAAACGGGGTAAAAGGACAATCGGTGGGCAAAAGCACTCGCCTGTCAGGGCCCGTATCCCGGCGATCAACAAGAACCGCCGGGATGACTGCCTGGCTGCCCTCGGCGAACGGGTTCAACCAGCGCCCCTAGGCCTGACGTCTGCTGGCCCAGCCCCAGAACGGCGGCCGGGCCAGCAGGACGAGTGCGGATGATTGACGAGCGGTCAGAAGAGTTCCGCGCGACCTAGTTGCTGCGGACCCAGGTGGCGCTGAAGTTCTTGCCGTCGGTGAGCGACGAGACGTTGTCCTCGTGGCGTCCTTCGTTATCGACCATGACGATCTCGGTCAGACCCCCGATGGCAGTGCCGTTGGCCTCGCAACTTGTGAAGCTAATCGTGCCGAAGTCGGTCAGCGGCAGGATGCCGCCGCTGTCGGTGCAGCACGGCGCTTCGACGATGACCTCAGCGGAGGAACGGTCCGCTCCGGACACTGTCACCGTGGTGTCGTGGCTCCAGCCCTGGGTGGTGTCGTCGATGTACAGGGCGAACTTGTTGCTGCCTTCGTAGGTGACCGAGGCGCTGAAGTGGTCACCGGGCTTGACGGTGTTGCTGTAGTTCTCGGTGGCAGCCGGGTACGCCTCGTACCAGGCGTAGTACTCGGGGGTGCGCCCGTCGCAGTCGACCTCGCTGCCGGTCTGCTCAACCGTTTCGCTGGAGTAGCCGTCAAGGCCCACCCAGAAAGCGGCGTACTGGTCGCCGCTCGTACAGGTGCCGGTGGGCTGGATCCAACTCGCCGAGACGCTCGTGTACGTGCCGGTGGTCCCCGCGTAGCCGGACCAGTTCGAGCTCTCGACCTCTTGCTTGGTCCCGTGCACATGTGACCTCGCGGCGCCCACCAGGCGAATCGTTCCGCCGGGAGTAAAAGTTCGCGCAGTGGTGGCGGCCGATGCGCTGCCCGCGGTGAGGGCCGTTCCGGCCGCCAGGGCCGCCATGGCCACGAGGATGCACCATCGTCGTAGCATTCAAGCTCCTTGCTTCTCGGTAGCTGAGCCCGATGAGGCAGGTCGTGCCGATTATGACGAGGTTTGTTGATTCATGTCGGGCTAGCTAGGGGTTGCGACGAGTCGACTCTCGGTGAGCGTAGCGCAACAAGTCGAACAAGAAAAGAACCAAAAGCAACCCTATGTACCTTTACTGTCACGCAATTGCGCGCATCGCGCACACTCAGGACGCCAGGAAGCCGGGCGCCTGGTAGGCGGGGTCTGGGTACTGATAGAACCCCTGTCCGCTCTTGACGCCGAGGCGGCCCTGGTCAAGGTAGGTGCGAACGAAGTCGGCGTTGACGCGCAATTGCGGGTCACCCAGCTGCCGTGCCCAGTAGTCGGTGATGTCCCAGACGGTGTCTAGGCCGACACCGTCGAGCATTCCGAATGGCCCGATGGGCATCTTCATGATCCCCATCCAGGCCCGATCGACATCCTCCACTGACGCGATCCCATTCGCGGCAAGCGTGAGCGCCTCCCGGTTGATCGCGGTGTAGAGCGCGTTGAAAACGTAGCCGAAGTTCTCCCGGCGCACCCGGATCGGGATCTGGCCGATCCGCCGGGCAAAGGCGAGGAGGCACTCCGTCGTCTCCGCCGACGTGCCAGGGTGCGGCATCACGTCTACCACGTTGGACAACCACACCGGGGTGTGGAAATGGAGGGCCGCGAACCGGTCAGGCCGCCCGGTAGCCGCCGCGAACATCGACGGAAGCAGCGTCGAGGTATTTGTCGCGAAAACCGTCCGCTCGGGGCACAGCTCGTTGAACTCGCCAAGGACACGTCCCTTAAGCACGGGATCCTCGGGCACAGATTCACTCACGATGTCGGCATCGGCCGCAGCGGCCACCGGGTCGGAAATGAATTCGATTCTCGCCAGCGCCTGGTCCAGGGCGTAGGCGTTAAGGCTTCCCGCAGCCACGGCTGCCTCCCCGTAGCCGCGAAGCCGCTGCTCCGCGCCATCCAGGGCAGCCGGATCCGCATCGTGCAAGACCACGTCGAAACCATGAGTCGCCGCCTGCAGTCCGATCTGCAGACCCATCGTGCCGCTGCCGATCACGAGCACACGGCGGATGTCATCAGCGTGCATGCCGACCCTCCCAAGCCACACCGTCGCTCCAGGAAACGGACAGTGCCCAGCCAACAAGGTGTAGAAGGCCTCGGGCTCCAACCCGCGACGTAAGTGCCCGTGCCGCGCTCCTGGCAGACGTCAGCTGCCAGACGTCAGCTCCTGTGGCGCGCTGCCCGGACCGAGCTGAGCCTTCATCGCGGCGAGCTGCCCGTCGACGTCCGCGGACGTTCCGGCTTCGTCGAGTTCCTTCTGGATGTCATCGGTATCGCCGCCGACGTCTTCCAGCACTCCGGACTGCAGCAGTTCGTCCAGGGCACCCGCCCGCGACTGCATGGTGGCGATCTTGTCCTGAGCCCGCTGCAGCGCCGCGCCTGAATCGCCCAGCGTGTTGGAGATCCCCGCCACGCTCTCGTTCACCGAGGTCATCGCGCTCGCCGCGGTGTACTGAGCCTTGAGCGTTTCCTTCTGCGTCCGGAACTTGTTGACCCGGTCCTGCAGGACCTGGAGCGTCTGCTCCATCTTCTGCTCTTCCTCGGTCAGCTGCTGATGCTGCGGTTCCATCCCGTCGATCTGGGTCTGGGCCGCGGCCTTACGGGTGAGCGCTTCCCTGGCCAGGTCCTCCCGGCCCTGGGCCAGCGCCGCCTGGGCCTGGTCCTGGAGGTGATCCACCGAATGCTGGAGCTGCTGCTCCTGCAACTCAATCCGCTTGCGTGAGGCGGCGATCGTGACCAGCGCCTGGCGGACCTTGGTGATCTGGTCGAGCATCTGCTCGTAGGACAGATCGAGCATTTCATCGGGTTTCTCGGCGGCGTCGAGCGCCTTGTTGGTCTTGGCCGCGAGTATGTCGTGGGCCCTTTGGAAGAGAGACATGTCGATCTACTCCTTGTTGACGTTGACCGGACGGCTCCAGCCGGCGGGCTCCAATACGCGAGGCCGCGGCGGCGAATTATGAAGACGGTTCTGCCGGACCAAACCTATCCAGCAAATCTAGCCGTCAGCTGAACGCCGACGTGCATCTGCCCGGGTGCCGCGCCAGCAGCTTCCTGGCCACCAGGGCGATGACCACCGCGAGCAGGACGGAGAACCCGAGCAGCGCGGTCCGCGGGCCGAGCGCCTGGCTCGCGAAGCCGAGCGCGATCACCGGTACGGCCAGGCCGAGGTAGGCGGCTAGGAACAGGCCGGCCAGCGCCTCGCCCCGGGCGTCCTCGGGCGCGATTTCCAGGACCGTGGAGATGCCGCCCTTGAACACGGCCCCCGCTCCGGCCCCGCCCAGCGCCCCGCCGGCCAGCAGCAGCGGCAGGCTCGGGTTCCAGATGGCCACCGTGACCAGGATCAGTCCGAGGACCAGCAGACCTAGCCCGAGGCCAAGCTGGCGCTGCAGGCTGGCCCGGCTGGTCCCGATCTGCGCGAGCGCCGCCGCGCCGAACACGATGAAGGTCGCCACCCCAGCCAGCGCGTGCGACCGGTCGTGCAGTGTGTCGGCCAGGAAGCCCGGTGTCAGCGAGGTGAACAGGCCGAACAGAGAGAACGCCACCGCTACCGCCGCCCCGGCCGCGAAGAACGTGCCGCGGCTGGCGGCCGGGACCATGACCCGCTGCGGGCGGTACCGGTGTTTTTCTTCCGGCGGCCGCACGGTCTCCGGCGTGACCAGCAGGAAGGCGCAGCCCACCAGCATCAGCGCCTCGAAGGCGAGATAGGGCACGACCAGCGGAGCGCCCGCGTACTGGGCCAGGAAACCGGCGATGAGCGGCCCGAGGCCGAGGCCACCGAGGCTGGCCGCCGCGGCCATGATTTCGGCTCGCGTCCGCGGTGCGCCGGGCCTGGCCCCGGCGTGCAGTTCGCTCAGGTAGGCGGTAGCGGTGGCGGTCAGCATGCCGATGCTGACCCCGGAGATGATCCGGCCGATGATCAGGCCGGGGACCGCGGGCCAGAGCAGGAACAGCAGGCCCGACGCCATGTTGGTGGCGACCGCGAGGAGCAGGATCCGGCGCCGGCCCAGCCAGTCGGACACGTGGCCGACCAGGAACAGGCTCGCGGCCACGCCCAGGGCATACACCGAGAAGATGATCGTGACCAGCAGCGGGCCGAAGTGATCCCGCGCCTGGTACAGGACGTACAGCGGCGCGGGCACGGCCGAGAACGCGATCGTGATCGCGAACACGTAGCCGGTCAGCCAGAATCCCCTGCCGTGCCGGCGGCGAGAAAGCCCGGCAGGCAACGTGTCCGGTCTCAGCGCGGTGATCACATCAACCTCCCGGAGAGAAACAGTTATCAGAAGATTTCTCTACCCCGAAGATCTCCTGTTACCAGCATCGGCCGTCTCGGTCATCTAGGCCAACGAAGATTTTCGCTTACCAGCATCTAAATATGAGATAATCACGGCATGGATCTGCGGCACCTGGAAGTTTTCGTCGCCGTCGCGGAGGAACTGTCCTTCACGCGCGCGTCGAATCGGCTGCACCTGGTGCAATCGGGTGTCTCCAGCGCGATCAAGGCGCTGGAACGGGACCTCCGGGCGAACCTGTTCGACCGGGACCGCCACCGGGTCATCCTGACCGACGTGGGTCAGGTGCTGCTACCCGAGGCGCGCGCGACGCTGGCGGCCGCGCAAGCGGCCAGGGATGCGGTCAGCGAAGCCCAGGGCGGCCTGCGCGGAACGGTCACCGTGGGCACGATGCTGTCGACCGGCCCGCTCGACCTGCCCGGCCTGCTTGGACGGTTCCACCGTGCGCACCCGGGTGTGGCCGTGCGGCTGCGCCTTTCCGCCAGCGGCTCCGCCGGGCTTGCCCAGGAGATGCTGGAAGGCCGCCTTGACCTGGCGCTGGTCTCGCTGCCTGGCCCGCCGCCCGCCGGGCTGAGCCTGCGACCGGTGACCGAGGAACCGCTGATCGTCGTCGGGCAGCCCGGGCACCCGCTGGCCGCCAGCCCGGCCACGCTCGCTCAGATCGCCGGTGAGCCGTTCATCGACTTCCCGCCGGGCTGGGGTAATCGCGCGGTCGTCGACCGGGCGTTCGCCGCAGCCGGCCTCGACCGGGAGGTCCCGTTCGAGGCCGCGGACTTCGCCGCGGTGATCAACCTGGTCCGGGGCGGTCTGGGCATCGCCTTCCTGCCGACCACGGTGGCCGCCGACCTGGGCGCGGACCTGGACGTCATCGAGATCTGCGATCACACCTTCACCTGGGTCATTTCCGTCGCGACCCCGGCCGGCCGCAGGATCTCCGCCGCGGCTCGCGCCATCCTGGCTGAACTGCCCGAACGCCCGGTCGGCCCGCTCATCGCCACGGCCGATAGCCGTTAGCAACGTCTGCTATCAACGTGGATCGCTACCTCCCGCGGGAGGGAGGTAGCGATCCACGCTCATGTTCGCCACCCGCGCCGAACCCGCTCACCCCGCCTGAGCGCACCTGACCGGAGTTAACCTAACTCCTTAGCAGAGCTAATGGTATGATGGAGAGCGAAGGTTAAAGGCCGAGGTAGGGAGCCGGTGCACGTGGCGTTTCCGGGCATCCACCCGCAATTCCAGCCGAGACAGATGATCTCCTCGCTTCGGCAGCGCAACTACCGGCTGTTCTTCTTCGGCCAGATCGTCTCGGTGGCCGGCACCTGGATGCAGACTGTCGCGCAGTCGTTCCTGGTCCTGGACCTCACCCACAGCGGGACTCAGCTCGGTTTGACCACGGCGGTCAGGTTCCTGCCCATGCTGGTGTTCGGTCCGCTGGGCGGCCTGTTCGCGGACCGGAGAAACAAGCAGAGGATTCTGCTCGTCACCCAGACGCTGTCCGGGCTGCTGGCCGGGGCCTTCGCCATCTTGATCGAGACCAACTCCATCCGGCTGTGGATCGTCTACCTGCTGGCTCTCGCGCTTGGCTTTGTCAACGTGTTCGACAACCCGGCCCGGCAGAGCTTCATCTCAGAGATGGTGTCAGCCCCTGACCTGCCCAACGCGGTAACCCTCAACTCGGTCGCGATGAACATGGCCCGCGTCTTCGGTGCGGCGCTGGGCGGGGTGATCGCCGCGGCCATCGGCCTGGCCCTGTGCTTCGGCTGCAACGCGCTGTCGTTCGCGGCTGTGCTGATCTCGCTGCTGGTGATGCGTAAGTCCGAGCTCTTCCCGGCCAAACGGGTGGCGAAGAAGAAGGGCCAGGTCCGGCAGGGCCTGCGCTACGTTCGCTCGACCCCCGAACTGCTCATCCCGCTGGTCATGATCGCGGTGGTCGGCACGTTGGCCTGGGAGTTCCAGGTGACACTGCCGTTGATGGCCACCAAGGTCTTCCATGGCGGGGCCGCCGCCTACGGCGTGATGGCCTCGGTCATGGGCGCGGGCGCGGTGGTCGGCGGCCTGATCTCCGCCGCCCGCTCGCGGCCCCGGGCTCGTGCTCTGTGCCTGGCCGCGGTCGGCTGGGGCATCGCCATCCTGGCCGCGGCGGTCGCGCCGAACATGGCGATCGAGCTAGCGGCCCTGGTTTTCGTCGGCTACGGGAGCATCACCTTCAACTCCATGGCCAAGACCACCCTCCAGCTGGCGTCCCGGCCGGAGATGCGCGGCCGGGTGATGGCGCTGTGGGGCCTGGCCTGGCTGGGATCGACGCCGATCGGCGGCCCCATCGTGGGATGGATCGGGCAGAACGCCGGGGCGCGGTGGTCGCTGGTCATCGGTGGCCTGGCCACCCTGATCTGCGGGATCCTGGCCTTGCCTGCGCTCGGCCGGATCGACCGCCGCATCGCCCGTACGCGCGGCTCCGAGGAAACCAGCCCTGAGGAGGCTAGCCCCGAGGAAACCGGTCCCGAGCAAGCCAGCGACGATCACTCGCCCGCGATCAGCTCGGTCAGCCCGGCCGGGTAGAGCGGCGGGCTGACCGCCCGGGGATCCCGCCAGACCACCCGGCTCTCGGTATCGTCCGCGATGACCTGCTGCTCGATCTCGTAAGCCGCCTCATCGGCAAAGGCGGCGCGGAAGATGAACACCACCTCGTGCTCGGTGCTGCCCCGCCAAGGGAAGATGTTCTCCAGCACGCCGAGCAGCCGCACGCCGGTCAGCCGCTGGCCGATCTCCTCGCCAAACTCCCGGTGGATCGTGTCCAGCGCGTATTCGCCGAACTCGACATGGCCGCCGAGCGGCCGCTGAAACGAGCCGTCGGCCGGCTCGGACACCAGCAGCGCCCCGTCCCGCGGTCGCTTGATGACGGCCATCGCCTTGATGATCTGTCGCTTGGACTCCACCGCACCGTCTTATCACGCCGATGAGTTTGAGCCGGACCGATGACTTTGCGCCCCGGCGGCCGTTACAACGGCGAGCATTAAAGCGGCGAGCACGAAAGCAAGGGCGAGCACGAAAGCAAGGGCGAGCACGAAAGCAAGGGCGAGCACGAAAGCAAGGAGGAGCCATGACCGACCATCCGTTCATCACCTGCCTGTGGTTCGACACCCAAGCCGAAGAAGCCGCCACCTTCTACACCGGGATCTTCAAGAACTCCGAACTCGGCCGGGTCCACCACTACACCCAGGCCGGCCCGGGCCCGGAGGGCTCGGTGATGCTCGTCGAGTTCGAACTCAACGGGCAGAAATTTTCCGCCCTGAACGGCGGCCCGCAGCACACGTTCAACGAGGCCGTCTCGATCGTGGTCACCTGCGCTGACCAGGCCGAGGTCGACTACTACTGGAGCAACCTGGTTCAGGGCGGCCAGGAGGTCGTCTGCGGCTGGCTGAAAGACAGGTACGGCCTGTGCTGGCAGATCGTCCCGGCCGTGTTCTTCGAGATGATCGCCGACCCCGACGCGGCCAAGGCGGCCCGGGTCACCCGCGCGATGTTCGGCATGACCAAGTTCGATATCGCCGCGCTGGAGAAGGCTTACGCCGGCGCCTGAGCACGCCGGGCACGATGAACGGCAGATCCGGCAAAAGCCCCGCTTTCCCCACAAAGCGATTTGAACCGGATGGCGGGCGAGCACGTGATCAGGGTTGTGGGGAGCAATTGGGGATCGTCGCTGCCCCGGCGATCAGCGTCAGGGATCGCCGGGGCAGCTCTGCTGGTCGCCTCGGGATCCATTCACCTGGACCTGTACCTGACGGGTTACCGGTCCATTCCGACGATCGGCTGGCTGTTCCTGCTGCAGGTGATCGCCGCCTACGTGCTCGCCGTCGCGATTCTTGTCACCGGTCACCGGTTGGCCGCCGCGGCCGGCGCCGCGTTCGCGCTCGGGACGCTCGGCGGCTACCTGCTCTCGCTGAAGGTCGGCTTGTTCGGGTTTACCGAGGTGCGCACCACCGCCGGGATCGTGGCCGGGATCATCGACGTGGCCGCCTTCGCCGCGCTGGCGACCGCGCTGGTGACCGCGCTGGTGACCGCGACGGTGACAGATCAGGATCTCGGCCGGCGCCGTGTCCCGGCCGTGGCCGCGACCGCGGTGGTGTCGGTGGTCGCGCTCGCGCTGCTCGGCGCCGCCGTCGCCACGCCGAAGGCCGCGCCTGGCCCGTCCGTCACGGCCGGCTCGAAGGTGCTGAAGGCCAGGTCGATCGGCGGCATGGAGGTGCTCACCAACGCCAGCGGCCTGACGCTGTACTCGTTCGGGCCCGATACCCCGTCCCGTTCCGCCTGTTACGGGTCCTGCGCCGCCTACTGGCCGCCGGTCCCCGGGAATGTCTCGGCCGGCCCTGGCGTCACCGGCGCCATCGGCTCGATCAAGCGGACGGGCGGCTCGACCCAGGCCACCTACGACGGGCACCCGCTGTATACCTACATCGGCGACAGCGCGCCCGGCCAGGACAGCGGCAACAACCTCAACCTGAACGGCGGCCTGTGGCGCGACGTGCCGGTCGCGGCGGCGGGATAGCGGCGGATAATAGCCTCCTGCGACGCGGTCCAGGGAGGTGCAGCGTGTCCCGAACGAGCCGGGCTCGTGCGGTCAGCCGTTTTTGTCCGCCACGCACTGGTTGACGCACTCGCCGAGGCCGTCGATCCAGGTGCGCAGCACGTTGCCGGGATGCAGGTAGACCGGCGGTTTCCTGGCGTTGCCCACGCCGCCTGGCGTGCCGGTGGCGATGAGGTCGCCCGGCTTCAAGGTGATCGCCTGGCTCGCGTAAGAGATGATCTCGGCCGGGGAGAACAGCAGGTCCGAGGTCCGCGACTGCTGCATCACCTCGCCATCGACCTCGCACCTGACCTCCAGGTCGGCCGCGTGCCCGACCTCGTCCGGCGTGACCAGGTAGGGCCCGACCGGCGTGGAGTGCTCGAACATCTTGCCCTGCAGCCATTGCAGGGTGCGCTGCTGCCAGTCCCGCATCGACACGTCGTTGATCACCGTGTACCCGGCGATGCTCGCCGCCGCTTCCTCCGGGGTGGCCCGGTACACCGGGCTTCCGATGACGACGCCGAGCTCGACTTCCCAGTCGACCCGATCGCTCACCGACGGCAGCACGAGATCGTCGCGGGGACCGAGCAGGGTGTCGGCGAACTTGGCGAACAGCGTCGGATACGCGGGCAGCTCCCGCCCGGTCTCCAAGATGTGCGCCCGGTAGTTCAGCCCCACGCAGATGATCTTCCCTGGCCGGGTGACGAGCGGCGCGAAGTCGGCTTCCGCGGCCGGCACGACTGGCGCGCCGGCCCGCTCCCTGGCCGGTCCCTGGCTGCTGCTTGCCGCGAGCGTCTCGCCGACGTCGGCGGCGTCCAGCGGAACCAGGACGTCCCCGTCAAGCCGCGCCGCAGTGGTCCCGTAGTCCGTCCGGATGGTGGCAAATTGCATAGCGACGACTCTAGCGACCCCCGGACGGACCCGCGGCGCTGACCCTTACCTAGTGACCGCTCTTACCTGACGACCTGCTCGATCGCCAGATCGCCGGCCGCGTCTTGGGCGCGGAGCACCTTCTTGTCGAACTTGCCGACCGCCGTCTTCGGCACCTCGGCCACGAACGCCCAGTACTCCGGCACCTGCCACCTGGCCACTTTGCCCTCGAGGAAGTCGGCGAGTTCGGCGGCGTCGGCCTTGGCGCCCGGCCGCAGCACCACGCAGGCCAGCGGCCGCTCGCCCCAGCGCTCGTCCCGGATCCCGATCACCGCCGCCTCCTGCACGGCCGGATGCCCCATCAGCTGATTCTCCAGTTCCA
>Ga0302325_10022586_pt1 | contig 13164 bp, 8 predicted proteins | sample Palsa_T0_2_FD_201948 | JGI IMG/M metagenome (GOLD analysis project Ga0302325, IMG submission 201948) | Peat permafrost microbial communities from Stordalen Mire near Abisko, Sweden - Palsa_T0_2 | ecosystem: Environmental > Terrestrial > Soil > Palsa > Peat permafrost | place: Sweden: Abisko... | reverse complement strand
AGGGCGCGCAAGTCGATAAAACGTTTCGCTCAGCTATTTCGCCAGATGCGCAAAGTCTCTTCTCCGCCAGGCTTGACCGGCTGAAAGCCAGCGATGTCTATCGCCGGCACGCGCAACAGCTCGACCTGCCGCAGTTCAATGCCATGGCCGAGCGCGTGGGGCTCGACCCGCGACGCGATCTATCGAATGTTCTCGTTGAGTGGGATGGAAAAAACTTGCTTATGCTCGCTCAAGGCGCTATCCCAACCTCGCAACTCGAAGCGAAGTTGACGGCCGACGGCGCGCGACGCGTTTCCTTCAAAAACTTTACGCTTTTTACGCGGGGCGCCGATTCAGTCTCGTTTCCAGAAGGTCTGGCGATAGCGGGTCCCACCGCCGTAGTCCAATCGGCGCTTGAGCTGCGGTCTGAAAAGGCGGGCGACGTACCGGCCGAGCTAAAAGAACGCCTGGCGGAAGTCCCCGCCGATTCTCAAATCTGGGAAGTGAGCCGGGGCGGCTTGCCTTTGGCGAACTTCCCGCTCCGCTCCGACATGGCTTCGAATCTATCCAACATCGCCGCCTTTGTGAGCGGTACATCGCTCGGCCTCCGTTTCGATAGCGGTTCGCACTTAGAGGCTCGCCTCGTCTGTAAATCCCCTGAAGGCGCACAGCGCATCCAGGATACTTTGCGGGGACTGATTGGCTTGGGCCGTCTCAGTACTCACGATAACGAATTGGATCTCCTTCGCATGTGGGACGCCATCTCAATCTCGAAAGAGCAGGACACTTTGCGCATCCAAGCGGACCTGGCCGCCGATCTTACGGACAAAATCATTGCGCGAATGCCAAGTCTCCGCGAGCGAGTGGGCGGCGCACTCGGCCCTCGTTAGACCATGGCCACCTGGTATAACCGCATTGCAGGCCAAAACCTTGAGCGCCTTGCCGCCCTCAGCGATGGCATCTTCGCCGTCGCGATGACGCTTCTGGTTTTGGATATTCACGCTCCTGCGGCGCATTCGATTCATAGTGAATACGATCTTTGGTTCGCGCTTCAATCTTTAGCCCCGCGCTTTTTGGTTTACCTGATGAGTCTCATGACTTTGGGTATTTTTTGGACCGGCCAGCAAACGCAGTTCAATTACCTCTCTCAATCCGACCGCCATCTTTCGTGGATTCACATTGCTTTTTTGGGACTCGTCTCCGTGATGCCTTTTTCAACCAGCTTGCTTGCCGAATTCATTGGTTTCCGCCTTGCGCTGCTGGTCTATTGGGCGAATATTCTTCTATTGGGAATCGCGTTGTACGTTAGCTGGCGTTACGCTCGTCATGCCGGGTTGGTGGAGAATGCATCTTTGGAACTGAGTTGCGCGATAGAACGTCGCATCTTGATCGCGCAATCTCTTTACGCGTTCGGCGCTGTGTTGTGCGTATTCAGTCCCTACTGGAGTATTGGCTTCATCATGCTGGTGCAGTTGAATTACGCCGTCGCGCCGCGTTTCCGCCCATTCTCTAAATTGTGACGCAAGCGTTAGGCCGGTTGAATCTCCACTTTCTTGCCGGCCAGCGCCAAATTCTCGCGGACGAAGGTTTCGTCCCACAGGTTTGAATTTACCGCCGAAATGTGCGGGTTCTGCAGCACCCAGAGATAGGCTTTCAGCGGCGGCTTCATGTCTCCCGGGATAACGCGATTCACTTTATCGATGCGCCACTGGGGCACCGGCTGCAACGCTTTGTGATGAGTTGCGACCGCATGCGCGGTTTTCATGGCGATCATTCCAATGTTTTTTGCCGACGCTTCCAGAATGGCTTGGTCGACATAGCCGGCATTGATCACGTTGTACGCCATCTGAACGGCATCGTAATGGCCCAGTGCCACCGCTTTTCGCAGAGTGGCTGCCGGATCGTTATGCGAAGTCACTCCGAGAAAACGTACTTTGCCCTGCTTTTTCAACTCGGCGAACGTTTCATGGATAAGCGGGCTATCCATTTCATCCGCCGTATTAGCGCCGTGCGGGCACATCATAAGATCGAAATGATCGGTGCCGACGCGCTTGAGGCTTCCTTCCAAAGAGTCAATAATGCACTGGCGTAACTCCGGCCGGTTTTCCACGAGCTTCCCATATTCCGCCAGCATGGCGCTGCTCAAATAACTGCCGGCGAATTGATTATGCTGCCCCGGAAAGTAGGTGAGATAGTAACCGGGCTTCTCCGCCAGGTTCGACCCTCTGATCTCGTCCACGCGCGCCATTACGGCGCTCTGCTTCTCACTCGGAAGATCGTTGAAAACCTGCTGGTAGAGTTTGTTGCGCAAACCGCCGTATGCGCTTACTTTCGTCTGCAGAAAGACCTTATCGCGTTTCGCCGAACCACCCAAAAACTTCCCGTAGGCTATTTCGCAATCGCCATTTCCATAGGCCGGCGCCATGTCCAAGTAGTTGAGCCCCATTTCAAGAGCGAGGTTCAGATGCTCATAGTTGCCGCTACTGATGGGATCGCCGCCCGAGACCACTTCTGAAATCATGAGTCCAGTCCGGCCGAGCCGCCGGTAATGCATCCCCGGTTGCTTGTTGCGCCATTCCAACTCGCCCGAGAAGGAATCGTCGGGCATGCCGGCAGCATTCGCCCCTTGCGCCGACGATAGCGCGACGGTTAAGCCCGCGGCCGTTTGCAAGAAATCGCGCCTTGAGTTTTGTTCGCTCATTTCAAAATGCTCCAGTTGTTCCAGGCTAGCGAACTCAAACTGAGGCTTTGAATCTACTCAGTGCGGGAGGAGTCGATTGAATCGCGCGAGACGTTAGTGCTTCCGCTGTGTTATGCATAGGAATAAGTGCAGTTTACCTACGATTCGGAATTGGCCGCTTTGGTCGCAAAGGACGTTACGTCCATCACCGTCGTGGTTGAGGTTCTGCGGGCGCTTGACGCCGTCTTGGACGGAACAAAAGATGGACTCAAGTGGTTCAACTCCCTCTATCTGCAAGTGACGTTAGCTGTGCAAAAAAGGGTTACTTCGGGTGATTTTGATACTGCGCAAGGAACAACCTTCATCGCCAATCTGGACGCAGTGTTTGCCGGGTTCTACCTTGCTGCCTTACGGAGTTGGCTCACGGGGGGCAACCCGCCCGCGAGTTGGCGCGTGATGTTTGAACAAAGGCCCAACACCGCCCTTGCGCGCATTCAATTCGCGCTAGCCGGTGTAAACGCCCATATTAATCGCGACTTGGCGCCGGCAATCTCTACCACGTGTAATCAGGGTAATCTAGTGCCGGCCCACGCCACAGCGGAATACCGCGCCTATACAGCGCTGAACGAAACACTGGACTCGCTCATCAACCAAGCCAAACTGGAGCTCATGGTGAATTTGCCCGGCGACTCATTGCCTCATGCGGCGCAATTGGAAATGGCCGTGGGCGCATGGAGCATTGGGGCCGCTCGGGAATCGGCTTGGGTGCATGGCGAAGTGCTGTACCGGATCGGCGACCAGCCGCTGCTCGCCGAACGGCTGATCGGCGCGCTGGACGACGCCGCCGGATTGACTGGAAAAGCGTTGCTGACGATCTGAATCGGCCCTCTCGTTTCATCCTTCTTTGCGCTCCGCGACTGCCCCGAACCTTCCCTCCGCCACGTCGCGCAACGCTCCCAGCAAAACCTCCGGCTGTATCGGCTTGGTGAAATGCGCGTCCATCCCTGCCGCCAGACACTGCTCTTCGTCGCTTTTCATGGCATGTGCCGTGAGCGCGAATATTGGCAGCCTGATCCCGTGGACGCTTTCGAGGCGGCGAATCTCCTTCGTTGCGGCGATCCCATCCATTTCGGGCATTTGGATGTCCATCAAGACTGCATCCACCTGCCATTTCATTTGTTCTAAGGCGTTCAATGCCTCTCGCCCGTTGGGCGCGACTGTCACCCCGTAGCCATGGCTTTCGAGCAGACGCTTCGCCACTCTTTGATTGATGACGTTATCCTCCACCAACAGAATGTGGAACGGCTTTGCGGTCCCGGCCGGCGGCGGCGGCAGCTCCACTGCCACCGGTTCGTTGGCTACATCCAACACAGCCGTGAAATAAAAGCGGCTGCCGGCGCCCGGTTCGCTTTCCACCCAGATCCGTCCACCCATCAATTCCACGAGCTTGGAAGAGACCGCCAATCCCAGGCCGGTGCCGCCGGCAACCCGGGTTGACGAGGCATCCACCTGCGTAAACGCCTCGAAAATCGTTGCATGCCTATCCTTGGGAATGCCGATGCCGGTGTCGGCAACGCCCACCTTGAGCGTGATCTTCGAGTCATTCCGGTCTTCTAACGAGACACTGGCGAAAACACTGCCGGTATAGGTAAACTTGATGGCATTTGTAAGCAGATTCATTACGACTTGACGGAAGCGAGCCGCATCGCCGATCACACTCGAGGGAACGTCATCAGCCACCACGCACCCGATCTCCAGACCCTTTTCTTCCGCCCTAGCCGATAGCCACCCTATCGCTTGCCGCGTGCAGAGTCTTACATCGAATGACTTTTTCTCTAAAGTCAGCTTGCGGGTTTCGACGTTCGAAAAATCGAGGATGTCGTCAATAACGGCCAACAATGACGAGGCCGATGAACTAACTACCTCCAAATATTCCTTTTGCTCGGGATTCAATTCCGTAGCCAGTGCCAGTCGCGTCATGCCAATCACGCCATTCATGGGAGTGCGGATCTCATGGCTCATGTTGGCCAGAAATTGGCTTTTGGCCTTGTTGGCTGCTTCCGCAGCCTCTTTAGCGCTCTTGAGCTTTTCCTCCGTTCGCCGGCGTTCTTCGTTCTCAGCCTTGAGCGCTTCATTCACCAGCCTCAGCTCCACCGTACGTTCACTCACGCGCCTTTCCAGCTCATCGTTCGATTGCCGTAACACCTGCTCGGCCTCTTTACGCTGCGTAATATCCTCTACCACGCCAACAATCCTGTCCAAACGGCCGTTCTGATCGTAAATGGGAAACGCGCGGTCCCAAACCCAATACGTGCGCTCGCCTTGAACCAGGCGATATTCGCATTCCAGGAGGTTTCTTCCGCGCTTGCGGGAACGGATGGCCACTACTGCTTCGCGGTCGTCCGGGTGGATGCTCTCAAACCAAGCCGCCGGGTTCTCTACCACCCGCGCCGCGCTGAATCCCCACAACTGATCGAAGGCCGGGCTCACATAGAGGAGCGCGCCGCTATGCGGGTCCATCATCCAGAAAACTTCATGAATGTTCTCCGCCAGCTGCCGGAACTTTTTTTCGCTGCCGCTCAGTGCTTCCGTTCGCTGCTCCACCAGCGCGACCAGCTTCGCTTCGTTTGCACGCATTTGCCTGACGCGCATCGAATACGCAGCCGCGAATAGACCCAGCACGGCTAAGCCTTCAAAAATCGCGAAGGCAACCGTCTGATAAAAATGCTTGGAAAGGACCAGAGAAACTGTTGCTTCCCGACTCGACGAGATACCGTCCGCGTTGCGGGCTATTACCTTGAAGATGTAATCTCCTGGGGGTATGTTGGTGTAATAAGCTACCCGGCGGGTACCCGCCTCCACCCAGTCTTTGTCGAATCCTTCCAGCATGTACTTGAAGCGAATTCGCTCCGGTGCGATGAAACTCAGCGCGGTATATTGAAATTCCAGTTGTCCCTTGCCCGGGGGCGGTTTGAATGGCATCTCTCCGGCAAATTCGCGGTTGTCAATGCTTGTCTGTTCCACCAGAACGGATGGTGGAACCGCATTTGTCACGATATGATCCGGCCGGATCGATGCAATTCCTTTCATGGTAGGGAAAAACAGCACTCCGTTATTTAACCTGTACCCCGCGGGCTGAAACCCTCCGTTGCATTCCGCGCTCCTCATGCCGTCGCTCACACCAAAGGATCGCGCTGAAATGTGCTGGATCTTGTTTCCGGCAAATGCGTTCAGCTGCTCCTTCGCGACGCTGAAGATGCCCCGGTTGCAGCTGAACCACAAATTTCCGAGCCGATCGTCTAAGATTTGAAAAATGGAGTCGTCAAACATTCCTGCCGCTGTCGTGACGCTGGCAAACACCCCATTCCTGAAGCGGGTGAGTCCACCGCCGCTTGTTCCCAGCCACAGCGTTCCATCCGCATCGCCGGCTATGTTCCAAACCACATCGTTCGTCAAACCATCCTTCTTCGTGTAGGCGCGGAACCGGTTGTTTACCAAATGATCTAACCCGCCGCTGGTTCCAATCCAAAGGGTCCCGTCCCGCCGATCTTGGTAAATCGACTGAACATTGTTGTGCGAAAGGCCATCCTTGGTCGTGTACGTCCGGAAGGTCTGCCCGTCGAAATGACTTAATCCGCTCCGCGACCCTACCCAGAGCTCCCCATTGCTATCGGTAACCGTACACACAATGACCTCAGTCGGCGCGCCCCGGTTCCCAGCGTAGGCTGTAAACCTGCCATTTCTCAGGACTGTCAAACCGTGACGTGTTCCGAACCAGTGATCCCCACGCCCATCTTCCGTTATCGAAAGGACTTGATTACCCGCCAGACCATCGCGCGTCGTATAACTGATGATTTTGCCGTCCTTGAGGCGGTTGACTCCCGCATCGGCCGTTCCCGCCCAAACTGCGCCTTCCCGGTCCTGATAGATCGCCGTTACCACATCGCTCGAAAGCCCTTCGAGCGTGCCAATTGCAGTAAAGGCTCCATCGCGCAACTGGTTCAATCCGCCGCCCGCTGTTCCTATCCACAAGCTGCCCTCGCGGTCTTCAAAAATGGCCCAAACGTCAGTGCCTGACAGCCCTTCCTTTTCCGTGAATTTCGAGAACTCACCGCCGCGCAGCCGGTCGATCCCTCCGCCGCCCGTCCCAATCCATAAAGTGCCGGCCGTGTCTTCCACGATCGACCAAACTCCGTTCGCGGATAAACCGTTCTTCGTCGTATACGTCTTCAGGACATTGCCATCCATGCGCACCAGTCCGTCCCGGTTCGTGCCAATCCAAACCGTGCCAGCTCGATCGACATAGACAGACCGGATATCGTCGCTCGGCAAACCGTCCTTCTTTGTCCATGTCGTGAATCGGCCGCCGATCCGATGGCTCAAGCCTGAATGCGTTCCGATCCAGATGCCGCCCTTGCGGTCTCCGCATAACGCAAAGACGGCATTATCGGGCAGCCCACCTTTCCGCGTATAGGTCTCAACCTGATTACCGTGAACGCGGCTCAGCCCACCGCCGTCCGTCCCAATCCAGAGATCTCCTCCACTATCCTCATAAAGCGCCGATACTATATCGTTCGTTAATCCCAAACGGCTGGTAACGTTCTCAAACACACCTTGGCGCAGCATACTTAAGCCGCCACCGTGCGTGCCGATCCATAAATCGCCCCGCTGATCCACCAAAAGCGCGTTGATCAAGTCGCTTTTCAGCGCCGGAGTATTTCGCCTGTCAAACGTGACGAAGCGCACGCCGTCAAACCGTGCCAAGCCATTTTCCGTTCCCACCCACAAGTAGCCGTCGGGCGTCTGCACAATGGCCAGCGCGGAATTCTGCGACAACCCGTTCGCGGTGGTCCAGACTTCATTTACGTACTGGGTCACCGCTTTTGCCGGATCAAGCCCAGCCTCGAGCGGCCGCGGCAGCAGAGCGGCCAAGGCGGCAAGAGGGACTAAGATGCGGGTCGTTTTGACCATCATTTCAGCGATTCCAGCGGTGAGCAGACACACTGCTACCAACTGAGCCATCGGCTATTCCTTCGAAGCGGAATAGGCGTTCTAGTACCGGATCGCAAAGGTGAAGGTAAGAACGGACCTGAACGGTCCGATGTGCTTCATAGGGATCACGGTTTTGGTGATACCGAGGAGATAAATTGATTAAAAGATTTTTCGCGGCTTTCGCCCTATGCCTAATCGGCAGCAGCGTCATCTTTGCCGCCAATGCAAAGCTTTCCCCTGATCTGCAATCGGCAGATCCGCGCTCGAACATCAGAGTCATTGTTCAATACGCTGCCGCCCTTCCGAACTCCTCCCTTCTTGGCGGAGTGGTGAATGACGTTACGCCCGTGACGAACATTCTGAAGCTCGGCGGCGCGGTGAGCGCAGTATCCGATGTAGTGAACGCCGTCGTTTGCACCCTGCCCGTATCCATGCTGGAAACATTGGCGGCCGATCCGACCGTCACCTACATCTCGCCCGACCGCATGCTTGCGGCACGGCTTGACTACACCGCTGCGGCCGTAAACGCCGCCAGCGCCTGGAAAGCGAATCTGAATGGGACGGGCGTCGGCATCGCCCTCATTGATAGCGGCATTGATGCTACCGACGATCTCAAAACGGCCGCCCTGTTGCCTCGCATCGTTTATACCCAGGATTTCACCGGTGGCGACGGCAGCGATGAGTATGGCCATGGAACACACGTGGCTGGTATCGCCGGCGCGAACGGCATTAGCTCAAAATGCCTGGGTTGTACCCGTTCCCTGGTGGGCATGGCGCCAAACGCCTCTTTCATCAATCTTCGGGTTCTCAACGCGAGCGGCGAAGGCTCCGATAGTTGGTTGCTGGCCGCCATTGGCCAGGCCATCCATTTGAAGAAGCTGTACAACATTCGCGTAATCAACCTCTCGCTCGGGCGGCCGGTTTATGAAAGCTACAAACTCGATCCGCTTTGCAAGGCCGTGGAAGCTGCCTGGAAGGCGGGGATCGTTGTGGTGGTAGCCGCCGGCAACGATGGACGCGATAATTCCTTCGCTAACGATGGCTATGGCACGATCGAATCCCCGGGTAATGATCCCTACGTCATTACCGTCGGCGCGATGAAAGCCATGGGTACCTACCCTCGCAGCGACGATCTCATTGCCAGCTATAGTTCGAAAGGGCCATCTGCCATCGACCATGTTGTCAAGCCGGACGTCGTAGCGCCGGGCAACCATCTCGTTTCGTTGCTGGCTCCCTACTCCACGCTGGCTGGCGAACCAGCGAACCAGGTTCCTCTGTCGTATTACGAAGCCACCCCCAGTACCCAGCCATCCGCTCAATTCCTGATGCTCAATGGCACCAGCATGGCGACTCCCGTTGTGAGTGGCGTAGTCGCGGACCTTCTTCAACAACAGCCCTCTCTTACGCCCGACCAAGTGAAGGCCCGTTTGATGAAGACCGCTTACAAAACGTTCCCCACAACGAGCACGGCCGTTGACCCTGTCACCGGTCAAACCTTTGTCAGTCAATATGACATTTTTACCGTCGGCGCCGGCTATTTGGATGTTGCGGCGGCCCTCGCCAATCACGATCTCGCCACCGGTACCGCCATGTCGCCCATCGCATCGTACGACAGCGCTTCCGGCAATGTTTATATCGCCTATGATCCTTCCTCTACTTGGCAGGACACCGATGGAGCGATGAAGGCTGTCTGGGGCACCAGCACGGTTTGGGGCAACTCAGTTATCGACGCCAACAAAGCCGTATGGGGAACCAAAGCTGTGTGGGGGACGAGCTCCCTAGGAGGGTTTAGCACTGTCTGGGGAAATAAGTCCGTTTGGGGCACTTCGACCACGAGCGCCGATAAAGCGGTGTGGGGAACAGACTCCTCTACGTCCGACTCCGACACGGACTTCGCCATCGACCAGCCATTACCTTAGACTCACTATTGACCATTTGTGTGGGGCGGGATGCCATCCCGCGCGCCGATTGGAAATCGGCGCTCTTACTTCCCGCCCCCATACACCCTAATCTCCACAGCGTGCTCTGCTCCTAATTGGTCCGATTTTCCCAGGCCCATCGTTTTGATGCGGGCGTCTTCCAGCTTGAAGTTTTGCACCAGGTAGTTGCGAACCACCGTCGACTGCGCCTGCGTAAGTGTCAACATCTTATCCGAATCTCCCTTCATTCCAGCCGCTGCAACCACCACGACCGAGCCGAATTTCTGGTTTTGCAAATAATCCCCCACTCCTTTCAACGCATTGTTGTCCTTAATCTTTGCCGAGGTATCTTTACCGAAGAGTTGCTTGGCTCCAAGCGTAAAGGTTTTGAGGGGTTGACCTCCAGGCAATGCGGAAATCTCATGCTTCTTCAGTTCGTCGGAATCGACATAGCCCCGCTTGTTGAAGAAACCTTTGAGGAGAAAATTGCTCTTTAAAGCCTCCAGATCGTCGTGCATCGCCGAAACACTCTCAGTCGCCTGCGTATACATCGTTCTGTCGTTCAGAAGAGCGCCTACCGTTCCTTTGCCTTGATTGATCTTGGACGTTATTTCGGCAATGTTTCCGGCGGCGTCTTGCACGTTATCCACCGCCACCTTAGCGGAGTCCAAAATGTAATTGGCCTTCGCCAAGACGTTTGAAAAGTCGATGGGCGCGACGCTCTTCAAAACCTCGCCGCCCTTCAGCTTGGCTGCGTCCGGCGTGCCAAAAGAAATGTCAACGAACTCGTCCCCCAACAAGCCCTGGGACTTTATCGCCGCGGTAGAATCCTTACGAACGACGTCTCTCGTCGCCTCGCTCAAAGTCATGACAACCGTTACTTTTCCTCGCGGCTCGCGCGGCAGCTGAATATGCTGAACCGATCCTTCTCGAATGCCGCCCACGCGCACATCGGCGCTTTCATTCAAACCGCCAACATTAGCAAATTCGGCTTTTAGGATATAAGTCGATTGCCACATAGACTGTCGGCCGCCGATCATGAGGATGCCCACCGCCAGCACCCCCAGACCCAGAACTATAAAGAGTCCCAAGCGTAAATTTTGCTGCATGATGATTACTCCTAAGCGGAATCGCTCAAGAAACGTTTCGCAAATTCGTTGGTGCTCTTTTGCAAATCGTCAAATGTGCCATTCACCGCGATCTTTCCTGCCGATAGCAAAATCAGGCGGTCTGAGAAATATTTGGCGGCATGCATATCGTGGGTAACCACAATGGAGGTCATGCTGCGCTGCTTACTCAGATCGACAATCAGTTGGCCAATTTCGGCCGCTGTAATGGGATCCAAGCCCGCCGTAGGCTCATCAAAAAGCACGATCGAAGGATCTAATGCCAACGCCCGCGCTAAACCGGCCCTCTTTTTCATACCGCCGGAGATCTCCCCTGGCATCTTATTCAAATCCTTCTCCAACCCTACGCTCGCCAGCAATTCTTGAGCACGCACGCGCGGTTCCACCTTCGCTTCTTTAAGATGACGCGACAGCGGGAACTCAACGTTTGCCAGAAGACTAAGAGAGTCGTACAGCGCCGCCTGTTGAAACAGAAAGCCAATATTTCTGCGAACCTCATTGAGCCTCTCGCCTGCAAGCTCCGTGATCTCCGCGCCATTCATGCGGATCGATCCCGCGTCCGGCTTGTCCAGTCCTATCATCAAGCGCAGCAATACGCTCTTGCCGGTACCGCTGCGTCCTAGCACCGACAAAATTTCACCGCGTTTCAACGAGAACGAGACGTCGTTCAAAACCCTCTGCTCGCCAAAGGATTTTTGCACTCCTTCGACCACCACCGCGTCCCCATTATTTTCGCTTTCCATCCCTGTTTGCCTTTGTTACGGATAGAGAGCGATAATCAGTTTCACCAGGAAAACGTCGGCCAGGATAATGAAGAGTGAGGAAAGGACAACGGAACTGGTGGCGGAGCGGCCCACACCCTCCGTTCCGCCGCGTGTGCTCATCCCTTGAAACGACGAAACTGTCCCGATGATCAAACCGAAAAGCGCGGTCTTCAGTGTAGGTGGAATAAAGTCGCTGAACAAGACGCCGTTGAGTCCGTTGTTCATGAAGAGGTTGAACGATGTGGGTTCAACCAGCGTAGTGCCAATCCATCCCATGAAGATGCCGGCCGCGTCGGCGGCAAGAGTCAGAAGCGGCAGCGCCACGAAGCATGCCAAAATTCGCGTAGCCGCTAGGTATTTGTCCGGGTTCACACCTGAAACCGCCATCGCGTCAATCTGCTCGGTCACACTCATCGATCCCAGTTCTGCGCCAATCCCCGCCCCAACGCGGCCGCTCGCCACCAAGCCAGTTGTGATGGGCCCCATCTCTTTAATGAGCGAAAAGACAATGACCGCAGGCAGGTAAGACTTGGCTCCGAAGCGCGTTAGGCTTTCTCGGGTCTGCAGCGAGAGCACCACTCCCGTAGCTCCGCCCGCCATTAAGACAAGCGGCAAAGACTTTGAGCCGATGCTGTCTAACTGGTGCAAGAACTCTTTACCTTCGAACGGCCACTCAAAGATGGCGCGCATCACCCGCCAGCAGAACCTGCCGAAATCGCCGACCCAAGCCAGTAGTTTCGCAACTGGCTCTACAATCACAAGTGGAGTGGCGTTTGCCATGGGCGGCTTTCGAGGTTTGACTGAGTTGTCACAAATTAGAGAGGCTCCGGCTCGCTTGTGTTTCGCCGTTTCTGCCCCCAGCGCGGATACTGCGGGGCCTTGCGTGTCAAATTAGTGCTAGGCGGGCCAATTTTATCGCCCGAAAATAATCTTTTCCGAGTAAAACAATCGCGTAGCCAGCCAGAGGAACAGCACGGCGGCTGCGATTCCGAATGCGGCCGAGCCCACGAACGCTAACGGCGAAGGAATCTTCCCGCTCAGAATGTCAGTCGCTAAAATATACTGGCCCAGCAGCGGTAGCGGCCTCATCCAGGGCCTATCCGTAATGGGATAGAAAGTGGAAAGCAAACCGGGTAACATCGCCGCCAGCAAAACGTAGGCCATGTAGCTTTGCGCTTCTTTGAAAGTTTTCGCAAAACAGGCGAGGTAAATCTGAACGGCCGGGGCTACCAACGCCATAGGAACAACGGCTGCGAATACCAGCAGGCATTCCGCCACGCCCAAGTGAAAGCGCACGCCCAAATCTTCGAGTGACATGCGCGAGAGCGCGTAAGCCGTGATGACCAGTGTCCCCGCCATCCCGACAATCGCCGCGACCGCCGCTGCTAGCCACTTGCCACCCACCAACTGCCAGCGCGGCACGGGGTTAATCAGCAACGGTTCCAGCGAAAAACGCTCTCTCTCACCGGCGGTCGCGTCGGTGGCAATTTGCATTCCTGCGCTGAAAGCGGCCGCAATCAGAAACAGGGGAATAAAACTGAAGATCGTGGCCGCTCTTTGCGCCGCATTCGAAATCTCAACGTCTTCTATCTTGAGCGCGCTAGCCACCAAGGGACTGACACCCCGAGCCATCAAGCGCAGAGCTCCCATCTGCGAGTTAAAGCGATTGAGCAGCGATTCCAATCTCTTCACCTTGGGCCGCG
>Ga0302325_10022585_pt1 | contig 13164 bp, 11 predicted proteins | sample Palsa_T0_2_FD_201948 | JGI IMG/M metagenome (GOLD analysis project Ga0302325, IMG submission 201948) | Peat permafrost microbial communities from Stordalen Mire near Abisko, Sweden - Palsa_T0_2 | ecosystem: Environmental > Terrestrial > Soil > Palsa > Peat permafrost | place: Sweden: Abisko... | reverse complement strand
GAACAATTCCATACCCACCCTCGGATGGGCGCACAAACCCGGGAGCTCATAACCGCTGTCGTCGCACCGCGGCGGATCGATCGCCACGAAGTATCGACAGTCCGGGCACTGATGGGGCAGATACGGCCAGCTCATCCCGACCGCGGCCCAGCGGTTTGGACAGCACACCACATCTCTACCCAGCCTGCAGAGGGTGGGCCTCGGGAACGCCCGCCGACTCTCAGCCAGCGCGTCAACGCGCCACTGGGGATCGACCCCACATCATCAATCGCCGCTGAACGAGAGCGATCTTCCCGACCGGACCGACGACGACCAAGCACAAAGGACCTCCACGCATCGACCTTCACTCGCAGAGGCCATCAGCGGCGATGCCGCGCTCGGAGCGAGCCTCATCGCTCGATTCCAGACCGTATCAGCGTCGATCCGCTCCGGGCGACGATCACGTGCGCACCTTCGGAAGATCGTGCCGGACCCCCCCTCGCCGACCTCGGAGCGATCAGCGCGGACACCGCCGGCGCGGCCCACCTCCGCAGTGTGACTCGCTGGCGCGGAGAGCTGCGCGCCGTATCCGACTTTGCGGCGGTTCGCGCCCGTCTGACGAGCCATCATCTGTGCCCGCGAGCTCCTGAGATCGATAGCCTGTCGCTTATGGTGGGCTGCATCTTCTGCGCGATCGCCGCGGGCGAAGCTCCGGCGACGATCATTGATCAGGACCAGGACACGATCGCGTTCATGGACATCAACCCGTGGCGTCGAGGGCACGCGTTAGTGGTGCCGCGCCGCCACTACGAGAACCTGCTCGACATCGATCCAGAGGATCTGACGAAGACGTTTGCCACCGCCCAGCGCGTTGCGGCGCGGATGAAAGACGGTCTCGGCGCCGAGCGCGTCGTGCTTTGGAACTCGTGTGGCGCAGCCGCGGGGCAAGTGGTCATGCATTTCCACGTCCACGTCGTTCCCGCCAATCCCGACGATCCGCCGCTGCCACCGCGCCCAGAATCTCCGGCCGACGAATCCGACATCGCTGCTGCCGCCGCCGCGCTTCGCAACGGCAGCTAGCAGACACCGCTACCGCTGAAAGCGGTTCCCGATCCGTTCGGCAACGGTCTCCGGCGCGAGATCGACGGCGCCCTCCCAGTGCAGGCGCTCCAGGAAGGTCGAGTCCGAGCGGTAGAAAGGCCGAAGGTTGGACCGACACGCGAGGCGCAGGTTCAACGGATACCCCCGGGTTTCCGGAGGCGCCCCGTAGACCGCGAGGTTGAAGCTCTCAAAGCCCATCTCCGCGTAAGCGCCCAGAGCCAACGCCAACCCATGCGCGAGCTCGCGGATGCGGGCGTCATCCAACTCGGCCGGCGAGGAACAGCCCGCGCAGAACGCCCTCAGTTCGGCGGGTGCGATCGGGGCGAAGCTGACCAGCCACATGACCTCCCCGGTCGTGCCCAGATAACGCGCGCCAATGCGACGCTCGGCTTCGAGATAGGCGTCGAATCGCTCGGTCGGAACATCGGCCAACAGACGCTGGAACGTCGTCGGATGCGGATCGACGACACCCTGCAGATGGGGATGGAACAGCGAGCTTCCCGAGGGCAGCATGTGGTTGGCGTTGATCGACGCCCAGCGCGCATCCTGGTCGGCTGCCATCACCGCCCGCGCGAACGCGACCTGCGTCGCGAGGTTGTCGGCGATCAGCGGCTCGGTCATCTGCCCGAGCGGCAGGTAGTGCAGCCGTGGCGCGTAGACCGATACCGAGCTGTGAGGCGAATAGGCGTGCAGGTTCGGGAACAGGACTGCCTCACCTCGTGAGATGTGTCCGTCGGGATCGATCTCCGCCGGCAACCTCGGCGTCAACGCATCGATGCGATCGGGGCAAAACGGACAGCGCTCTTCGCTTTCCCGCGCAAACGCTGCCAGGTCGAAATCGTTCACGGGCATCAGCCCCCTCTCGGGCAGCACCCGCGAGCTATGGCCGGTGAGCGGATCGAAGCGCACCTCAATCGGAGTACGGACCAGCTCGCCGCTTCCCGGGGCGAGCATCTCCGCGGTCACGACCTCCCGTTTCAGTTCCATCGCATCGCCTCGCTGTCTGGATTGGCCGGCGGCTCACCTGACAAGCATGCGGCGCGCAGGGCCGCTATCACGCCGACCCTACCCGCGACGCTGGCTCGAGATGACCGAAAAAAGGAAACGTCGCTCAGCTGAGCGCTCGTGTCTCCCAGCGTGACCTTACGAGCGGTCCGGTCGCACACAACTCTCAGCGTTCGATGGCGGCGCGGCCGGCGAAACGAGCCCGGTCGCCGAGTTCCTCCTCGATCCGCAGCAGCTGGTTGTACTTCGCGACACGCTCAGAGCGCGCCGGAGCGCCGGTCTTGATCTGGCCGACCCCGGTGGCGACGACGAAGTCCGCGATCAGCGCATCTTCGGTCTCACCGGAGCGGTGCGAGACAACGGCTCGGTAGTCCGCGGCGTGGGCCAGCGCGATCGTCTCCAACGTCTCGGTCAGCGTCCCGATCTGGTTGAGCTTGATCAGGATCGAATTAGCGATCCCGGCGTCGATCCCGCGCTGCAGGATCGCCGGATTGGTCACGAACACATCATCGCCCACCAGTTGCACGCGCTGACCCAGCCGCTCGGTGAGCATGCGCCAGCCGTCCCAATCGTCTTCGGCCATCCCGTCCTCGAGCAGCACGATCGGGTAACGGCCGACCAGCGCCTCCCAGTAGTCGACCAGCTCAGCGGAGGAGAGCGTGCGGCCCTCCCCGGTCAGCCGATAGGCGCCGTCGGAGAAGAACTCGCTGCTGGCCGGGTCGATCGCGATCGCGACGTCGGCCCCGGGCCGGTATCCGGCCGACTCGATCGCCGAGACGAGCAGCTCCAGCGGCGCCTCGTTGGATTCCAGCGCCGGCGCAAACCCCCCCTCGTCGCCCACACCGGTCGCCAAGCCACGCGAGTGCAGCGTGCGCTTGAGCTGCTGATAGGTCTCGGTGGCGATCCGCATCGCCCCCGCGAACGACTCGGCACCGACCGGCACAATCATGAACTCCTGAAAATCAACCGGATTGTCGGCATGCACACCACCGTTGAGGACGTTCAGCATCGGCATCGGCAGCAGCGCGGCCGACTCGCCGCCCAAATAGCGCCACAACGGTTGCTCGAGCTCTGCAGCCTGGGCGCGCGCCACTGCAAGCGACACGCCCAGGATCGCGTTCGCACCCAGCCGCGACTTCGACGCGGTTCCATCCAGATCAATCAGCGCCCGATCGAGACCGGCCTGCTCGCCAGCCTCGCGGCCGATGATCAGCTCCACAATCTCACCGTTGACGTTGCCGACCGCGCGCGACACCCCCTTGCCGCCAAACGCCTCGCCACCGTCGCGCAGCTCAACCGCCTCGTGCTCGCCGGTCGACGCGCCCGAGGGGACCGCCGCCCGCCCAAACGCGCCCGACTCCAGCCGCACATCAACCTCAACCGTCGGATTGCCACGGCTGTCGAAAATCTGCCGGGCCTGGACCTGCTTGATCGCGCTCATAGCCTCGCAGCCTACTCGCGCGAGTCGCCCCACCCCTGCACGAGCGTGCACGCGATCGGTAGCGGCCTCACGACTCGCCTCCCCGACGGCCCGGGGCGGGCACGAACAGGTCGCAATCACCGATCCGATCAGCGAGGCCTGTGCGGGTGACGAACAATTCCATACCCACCCTCGGATGGGCGCACAAACCCGGGAGCTCATAACCGCTGTCGTCGCACCGCGGCGGATCGATCGCCACGAAGTATCGACAGTCCGGGCACTGATGGGGCAGATATGGCCAGCTCATCCCGACCGCGGCCCAGCGGTTTCGACAGCACACCACATCTCTACCCGGCCTGCAGAGGGTGGGCCTCGGGAACGCCCGCCGACTCCTGTGGCGCGGGCCATCCCGCCGTAAGCTGAATCGCACGACGCCAGGCGTCCTGCTCGGTGGACTTCGGCTCGTGCTTGGACTCCACGCCCTCCTTGCGGATGAACTCGCGGAGGTCGTCGAGGATGTCGGCGACGGCGCGGCGCTGGACGTCGAGGATCAGCCGGCGCGCCTGAGACGTCCCGCCGCTGGCCCACACGAGCTCGAAATGGGGGAAGCACAGCCCGGCCGAGCCCGAGAACTTCTCGGCGGTCGCTCCCGCCGCCGCAGTCAGCGCGAGCAGATAGCGGGCGTTCTTGCGCAGGGCCACGTCCCGGTTCGCGCAGGCGGGACAGGCGCCCGCTTCGCACGGCTGCGCCTCAAGCGCCGCAAGCTCCGAGGCGAGATCCGCGAACAGCTCGACGTAGATCGTGCTGATCCCGAGCATCGACTTCATCTCGACGTCGATCCGTCGCAACATGTCGGCGTGCTCGGTGCAGAACCCGTGTGCGCAGGCCAGCACATCCATCGCCGCTTCGTTCCCGAATCCCTCCTCGGAGAACTGCCACATGTACTCGCGGTCGGCCTTATGAGCGACGCGACACAACGGGCACATGTGCGACTCGATGCCCTGTCTCAGCCAGCGCGTCAACGCGCTACTGGGGATCGACCCCACATCATCAATCGCCGCTGAGCGAGAGCGATCTTCCCGACCGGACCGACGACGACCAAGCACAAAGGACCTCCACGCATCGACCTTCATTCGCAGAGGCCATCAGCGGCGATGCCGCGCTCGGAGCGAGCCTCATCGCTCGATTCCAGACCGTAGCAGCGTCGATGTGGGCGAAAGCCGACGATGGGCCGGCTCGCACGACCCTCGTTGCTGGCCCGACCCTCGTTGCTCTCGAGCGTTAGTACTCCTCGACTGGGCCGAGCGTGATCGCCGGGTTGATGTGCGCGCCGGTGATGCCACCCACCGTGTAGACGGCGAACATGACGGCGAGGAACCATCCCCAGGTGATCAGCAGCCAGTCCCCGGACGATTGCAGAGCCCCTGCCGAGCTGCGTCCGGACCCGATCAGCGCCCACAACATCGCCACGGCCCCATCGCCGAGGAGGATCAGGACGAAACACCCGAAAAACTCAGCAAAATACTCGCCGACCGTGCCCTTCCGCCAACTGAGTGGGAGCAAGCTCCGACGTGTTTCTGCCGCGGCTACAGACATATCCTTTCCTCCCAAGACATTGGGTTCGCGGAAACGATGTCTCGAGTGCGCGAGCGCGGAGGCGTTACGGCTCTCGGAGCTGACGCCCGTCGCCTCCGGGCGTGTCTCCCGCTCACTCCGGAAGTGCACATGAGCCCTTGCCCTGTTCGCGACCGAAGGCTCTTATCCTTTCGCCGTCGAAGCTGCCGAACCTGGAACCCTCCCTGATAGGTTCTCGGGCAGGCGATGAGGCCCGCCTTTCAACCGCCGCGGCTCGTCGGCTGATGGCTTCTGTGGCCAGGCACCGAGAAGACCACCACAGAGGAGGACGTCATGCCGGTGCTGAAGGATCGGCCGCCAGAGCCTGACCCTCCTCCCGCGGGTCCCCGGTGGTTGACTCGCGGGGTTCTCAGTGTCGGTCTGGCCAGCTTCTTCAGCGACTCTGGCCACGAGATTACGACCTCGATCCTGCCGACGTTCGTGACCGCGACCCTGCGCTCCTCGGCGGGCGCGCTCGGAGTGATCGAGGGCGTCAGTGACGCGCTGCTCGGGGTGGCAAAGCTCGTGGCCGGACCGTTCGCCAACGACCCACGGCGCCGGCGTGAGATCGCCCGCGGCGGCTACCTGGTGACCGCCGCGGCGACCGGGGCGATCGGGCTGGCCGCGACCATCTGGCAGGCCGGCTTGCTCCGTGCCGGTTCGTGGGTGGCGCGCGGCGCGCGTTCACCGGCCCGTGACGCGCTGCTCGCGTCGCTGGTCTCCCCCAGCGCGTTCGGTCGGGCGTTTGGGCTCGAGCGAGCGGGCGATAACCTCGGTGCCGTCGTGGGGCCGCTGCTCGCCGCGGTGCTGGTGGCCAGCCTGGGCATCCGTCCGGCGCTCTACCTCGCCGCGGTTCCCGGCGTATTCGCCGCCCTCGCGATCACTGCCGCGGCCGCCGAGGCCGCAAGGCACGACACCGCCGAGGCTCCGGCGCCGGCTCGCCGGCGGCTCGAGGTTCGCGCCGTCCTGGGCAGCGGACTGGGCCGCCCGCTGATCGCGATCGGGTTATTCGAGTTCGGCAACTGCGCCACAACGCTGCTGATCCTGCGCGCGACAGACCTCCTCCACCACAGCGGGCGCTCGATGGTGGCTGCGACCTCGCTCGCGATCGTCCTCTACGCAGCCAACAACCTGCTCGGCGCGATCGTCGCGTTCGGTGGCGGGCACTTGATCGACCGGGTCGGTCCGCGCCTGCCGTTCGCGGGCGGCGCGCTGCTGTTTGCGGGCTCGTATGCGGTCTTCGCTGTCGGGCCCCACGGCTGGTTGCCGTTGCTCGTCGCCTTCGTGCTGTCGGGAAGCGGAGTCGGACTGGCGGAGACCGCCGAATCGGCGCTCGTAGCGACGCGCCTCCCTGACCGTCTGCGCGGCAGCGGCTTCGGGCTGTTGGGCGGGCTGCAGGCCGTCGGTGCCCTGGCCGCGTCGGTGGTCGTCGGGCTGATCTGGTCAATCTCCGGTCCCGAAGCTGCGTTGCTTTACGCGACTGCCTGGATGCTCTGTTCGCTGCTCGCCTCGGTACTGGTGATGCGCCCGCAGCCGTCCGGCTGAGTCGTGGCGGACACCCGGTCAGAACGGGTAGATCAGGTAGGCGATGAGGACGACGACGAACACGTAGAGTAGGTATTGGTTGACGTCGCCCGATTGGATCGGCCGGGCGCGGTCCGCGAGCCATTGCACGGCCCGGACGATCGGTGCGTAGAGGTAGCGCTGGAACAGTGGCAGCACCTCGAATCGATAGTGGACGGGGCCGGAGCGGCCCGCGGGGTCATCGGAAGCTCGCTCGAGGTGGCGCTCGGGGCGGTAGAGCTCGTCGAAGGTGACGCGCACGGGGTTGGCGTATGTAGTGGCCGTGTATTGCATCCGCGCCTTGAATTCCAGGATGCCGCCGTCCCAGACCGGCACTCGGCGGGTCGCGGCCCGCGGCCGGGCGATCCGGTAGATCGCGACCGGGACAATCGCGACCGCGACCATGAACAGGGCGAGGTAGGTGGGTGAGAAGCCGGAGAAGTTCGTGTGCGCGGGAATCACGGTGAGCTTTGACAGCAGCAGGACGGGGCGGATCTCGGTTCCAGTCGTGGCTCGCGCAGCGCGGTCCAGCGCCGAGATGACCCACGGCGCTCCGACCCCCAGCGCGACGCAGGCCATCGCGAGCAGGCTCGGCCCGGCGAGCGGCTGGCGGCGCTCGGTCGCGGCCGCGGCACGGCGGCTGCGCGGCAGGCCGAGGAAGCTCAGGCCGTAGGCGCGGGCGAAGCCCATGATCGCCAGGCCGCTGGTCAGCGCAAGCATCGCGCCAGCGACCACGATCAGGATCGCGACGGCGTGATTGGGAATCCGGAAGCCCTGGAACAGGCCCTGGAAGATGAGCCATTCGCTGACGAACCCGTTCAGCGGCGGCAGCGCGGCGATCCCGAGCGTGCCGATCAGCGAGATCACCGAGGAGCCGGGCATGCGATGGATGAGGCCGCCGAGGCGGTCGAGATCGCGGGTTCGGGCGGCGTGCTCGATCACGCCCGCCTGCATGAACAGGAGCGTCTTGTAGATGCCGTGGTTGACGGCGTGGTAGAGCGCGGCCAGCAGCATGAAGGTGGCGAGCGCGTGCTGGTGGTAGGCGCCGAACGTGAGCCCGGCCCCGAGCGCGGTCAGCACGATGCCGATGTTCTCGATGCTCGAGTAGGCCAGGAAGCGCTTGAGGTCGCGTTCCATCAAGGCGTAGAGGATCCCCAGGCCGGCCGAGAGCGCCCCGAGACCCATCGTCACCAGCCCCCACCACGCCGGGCCGCCCGGCAGCAGTTCGAAGCCGAACAGCGCAATGCCGAACACGCCGAGCGTAATCACGAGGCCTGAGAGGAACGCCGACCCGTCCGCCGGGGCGACCGGATGCGCTTCGGGCAACCAGATGTGCAGCGGCACCAGGCCGGCCTTAAAGCCGAACCCGATCAGCGCCAGGAGGAAGATCACGCCGCGCCAAGCGCCCGGAACGGTGTGCGAACGGGCCGCCATCTGCGCGAGCTCGAGCGAGCCCGTCTTGGTGGCCAGCAGCGCGAACGCGGCCACGATCAGGGCGAACCCGGTCTCGCCCAGCGCGAGGAACAGGAACGCAGCCGGAGTGACGCCCGGACGGCGGTGGTGGCGCAGGATCAGCAAATAGCTGAGCAGTGTCATCGTCTCCCACGCCACCAGGAACACGACGGCGTTGCCAGCCACCAGCACGGCGAGCGAGGCGACGAAGGCCAGGTTGAACACAATCAGGTAGGCGGCGGTACCCCGCCCGGGCCGGTGGTAGCGCGGCGCGTAGAGCCCAATCGCGAGCGCGATGGCCCCGAGCAGCGTGACGAACACGCCGGCCAACGGTGTCAGGCGCAGCGTCACCGCCCCGACGATGTCAGCGCCGAGTGTGGTCTGTGCGCTGGCGCCGTGCAGCACGACGACGATCCCGCCCGCGAGCGCACCCGCGCCGCCGGCCGCCGAGAACAGCGGCGCGGCCCGGAGACCGATCGGCCGCGCCGCGAGCACGCTGGCGAGCGCCGCTGTGAGCCAGAGCGCGGCCGCGACCACGAGCAGGACTGTCGCCGCGGTGATCATGCGTTCTCCTGCTCTCGCCGCGCGTCCCAGTCCTCGCGCAACGGGGTTGGCTCCGCGCGGAGGTCAAAGCGCATGGTGGACACCTGTTCCTCGAGCCGGCCGACCGCGACCAGGAGGCCTTGCAGCAGCGCGAGCGGGCTCGGCGGGCAGCCGGGCACGTAGACATCGACCGGGATCACCTCGTCAACCGCGCCGTGCAGGAACAGATCAGGCTCGTACACGCCACCGAGCGCACAGGCGCCGATCACCACCACCGCCTTGGGGTCGGGGATCGCCTCGTAGGTCTTGTGCACGGCGACGTCCATCGCGCGTACGGCGGCGCCGGAGACGAGCAGCAGGTCGGCGTGGCGAGGCGCGGGGGTGAAGAACAGCCCCAGCCGGTGCAGGTCATAATGCGGCGCGGCGAGCATCCGGATCTCCGACTCGCACACCGCGCACGATCCACTGTCCAGCGTCCGCACGTGCAGGCTTCGCCCGAACAGCGCCATCGAGCGCTCGCGCAGTTCGGCCGCCAACTCTGGCTCGCCGGTCACGCTCCCCCACCACCGATCGGGATGCGCTTGATCAGATCGGCGCGCTCGCGCACCGCGAGTTCGAACACGCCGCTGCGCGCCACCGCGCTGCCGCCGACCTGCAGGCAGTGACCACAGCCCGTGCACCGTCCGAGATCGAGCACGAGCGCGCGGTACTCACGCCCGATAGCCCCCGCCGGGCAGACGTCGACCAGCGCCTGGGTCAGCTCATCGGTCAGCAGCTCGGAGTTAAACCGCGGCGGTGTCGGCAGCGCCCGCGCCCACGCGTCGCGCTCGCTCGCACGCGGATAGCGGGTGCTGACCACGCCGCGACGGAGTCCACGCAAGAACCACAGCATCAGCGCGCGAACCCCGCTGCGGTCAGCCAGAAGCTGGCCTCGATGATCGGGATGTCGGTGAACACGTTCTGGGCGCGGGCCGCGTCGTCAAACGCCCGCCAGTTCCGCACCGAACCCGGTCGCACCCGCGCCCATCCGATCCGACCGTCTGCGCCCAGCGCCACCCAGGCCAGCGACTCCCCCCGCGAGGACTCCGCCCAGCCCAGCCCCTCCCCGCCGCCAGCGCCCAGCGCCGTGACGCCGTCGCCGGCGTCGTCGATCAACTCCTCGATCAGCCGCTCGGATTCCTCGATCTCGACCGCGAACACCTCCATCCGCGCCAGCGCATCACCACGCTCGCCGACCGGCACCGTCGGCGCGACCACGTCAAACGGCGCCCAAGGGTGGTCAAGCCGGCAGTCCACGCTGACTCCGCACGCGCGTGCGACCGGACCGACGAGCCCCAGCCGCAGAGCGGCGTCGATCGTCACGATCCCGCACGCCTCGAGCCGATCGACAAACGAGTTTGTCGACAGGAGCGCGTCGATCACGCGGCGCAAATCCGCGCACAACACCGGCAGCCGGGCGCGCACCGCCGCATGATCCGGGGCGCGGCGCACGCCGCCGATCGCGACGACGTCGAACAGGTAGCGATGCCCGAACGCCTCCAGGTTGAGCCGCAGCAACTCCTCGAGCACGATCTCCGCGTTCGCCTGGCCGACGGACAGACCCGTGGACTGGCATAGCGCAGCGATCGCCGCCGCGTGGTTATAGATCCGCTCGAGCTCAAGCGCTACCGCGCGTGTCAGCGCCGCCGCCGATGGCACACTGACACCGGCGGCGGCCTCGACCGCGCGGCAGTACGCGATCGCGTTCGCGACCGCGGAAAGCCCCTCGATCCGCTCGACAAAGAACAACGCCCGCTCGGTGCTCAACCCACGCAAGCGCCGCTCGATCCCGCGATGCTTATGCCAATGGAACAGATACAGGTCGAGGATCTCCTCGCCGGTGGTCACCAGCCCCATGTACAGCGACTCCCAGCCCACGGCCCGGACCGGACCGAACGGAAACTCGATCGCCTCGCCCCGGACGAAGTGTGGGGCGCGCACGTCCCGCGGCCGCACCGAGTGCTCGCCGGTGACCAGAGGGAAGTCCGCCTCGCCGCGCGGCGCCATCAGCACCCGGTTCAGCGACCTCGAGCCGGCAGGCCGCAGGCCGAACTGCTCAAACACCTCGCACTCCTCGACAAACAGCGACGGCGCCACACCTGAGAGCTCCGGGTACTCGGTGCCCGCGACAGGGCTCTCCGTGACCAGATAGGTGCCGTCGCGATCGTCGGCATAGACGACGCGGAGCGTCACGCCGTCCTCGCCCGCCGCTGCGAACAGGTCCGCCGGACGCACACCCGCCCGCGTGAGGACGCGCGTCACGGGCTCCAGCTCCGACGCGCCTAGACCGGCGGCCACCGCGCCGTCGGCGATCGTCTCGACCGACACGCCGCGTACCTCCTTGCGCAACAGTTCGACCGCGCCGAGCACCACGCCTGGGCGCTGATCGCTCGCCTGATCGCCGTGATCGGGCGCGCGATCACCCCAGCCGCTGACCTGATCACCCCGACCGCTCACCTGATCGCCCCGATCGAGTGCAGGATCAGCTGGTTCAGACCGCCGGGGATCCACACCCCGAGCACCAGCAACGCCGCCAAACCCGCCACCAACGGCAGCACGGAGCTGACCCGCAGCGGCAGCGCCTCAGCGCGCGCCACGCCCTCGCCGACGCCGTCGCCGCCCGTCATGTCCATGGTCGCGTGGCCGCGGTCGCCGACCGTCATGTCCGCGGTCGTGCGCATGAACGCGATGAATGCGAGCACCAGCAGCGCCAGCAGCGCGAACGCGAACACGGGCCCTGAGCTGGCAAACCCGGCGCGGACGATTGTGAACTCGCTGAGAAACAGGCCGAACGGGGGCGAGCCGACGATCGCGAGCGACCCGAGTAGCAACACCGCGCCGAGTAGCGGCGCGGCACCGAGCAGACCCCGCACGCGGGTGGCCATGCGCGTCCGGTAGCGCAACACGATCTCACCGCTGCACAGGAACAACACGGACTTTCCGATCGCGTGATTGAGCGTGTGCAGCAGAGCCCCGTAGTAGCCGAGCACGCCGCCGAACCCGAGCGCGACGGCGATGATGCCCATGTGCTCGATCGAGGAGTACGCGAACAGGCGCTTGAAGTTGCCGCTGCGGACCATGAACAGCGCGCCGATCGCGATTGACGCGAAGCCGAACACCAGCAGCACACGCTGGGTGTAGCGCCCGAGATCCACGCCGGCGATCGCCTGAAAGCGGATGATCGCGTACATGCCCGTGTTCAACAGCGCGCCGGACAGCATCGCGCTCGCCGGGCTCGGTGCCTCGGAGTGCGCGTCCGGCAGCCAGGTGTGCATCGGCGCCAGCCCGACCTTGGTGCCATAGCCAACCACCGCCAGCAAGAAGCCAAGCTTGAGGCTGTCGTGCTGGAGCGCGTGTGCGTGCGCGAACAACACCGGCCAGTTCAGGCGCTGACTCGCGCCGAGCGGCAGCGCGCTCGCCGCATAGAACAAAAACAGCGTGCCGACGAGCGCGATCGTCACGCCGAAGCTCGAGATGATGATGTACTTCCACGCGGCCTCGAACGAGCTCGAGCGCGCCTCGAGCGCGACCAGCACGGCGCTCGCCAGCGTGCTGGCCTCGATCAGCACCCACAACAGGCCGAGGCTGCCGGTCTCCAGCGACGCGAGCATCAACGCCGCGAACAGCGCGAAGAAAACGACATACAGCTTGACCTGCAGCGCCGAGAGCTCTCCCCGCTCCTGCTCGGTCTGCAGGTAACCAATCGAGCCCAGACCGGCGAGGGCCACGACAATCGCGACGGTGATGGCGAAGAACGCCGACAGCGGATCCACATAGATGAACCCTCCGAGCGCCTGGTAAGACCCATTCCGCGTGCACAGCACAGCGAGAGCCACCGCACACCCGACCGCGCCAGCGCCGCCGACCGCCGTCAGCAGGCCGGCCGTGCGCGTGCGAGCGCCGAGTAGGTGCGCGACGGCGCCGACCAGAGGCAGGGCAACCAAGCCAATCACCAGCGCGATCATTCGCGCAGCTCCCGCAGATCGCTCGCCGCCGCCGTGGCCAGATGCGCTGCCAGGCCGGAGACGAACGTGATCATGATCAGCACCGCCGCGACGAGATCGAGGAAGATCCCCGCCTCCACGATGAACGGAAAGGTCGCCACGAGCGTGATCGCGCCGAGGAACACCCCGTTTTCCAGGATCAGCCAGCCGATCAGCTGCGCGATCGTGTGCCGGCGCACCACCATGCACAGCCCGCCGAGCAGAATCACTGCGGTCGAGAGCGGGACCACCGCCGAGGCCACCAACGCGTGCGGCAGCGTCCCCGGGCGGATCGCCAGATAGGCGAACACGGTCAAAACCGCACCCAGGATCAACGACGTCGACAGGCCGGTGGACAGCGCGACGTCGCGCTTGAGATCGAGACGGTGCAACAGGAAGCGGCGGGTCGCGAGCGGAATCGCGATCCCCTTGATCGCGAGGGTCAGGATCGCCAGCGCCCACAGT
>Ga0302325_10022582_pt1 | contig 13165 bp, 14 predicted proteins | sample Palsa_T0_2_FD_201948 | JGI IMG/M metagenome (GOLD analysis project Ga0302325, IMG submission 201948) | Peat permafrost microbial communities from Stordalen Mire near Abisko, Sweden - Palsa_T0_2 | ecosystem: Environmental > Terrestrial > Soil > Palsa > Peat permafrost | place: Sweden: Abisko... | reverse complement strand
GCGTCCGCGCCATGGGGGACGCGGCGAGCGTCACGCTGGGCAACCACGATTTGCATCTCTTGGCCGTTGCGCACGGCTATGCGCGCCTGCGCGACGACGATACGCTGACGGAAGTTTTGGACGCGTCCGATCGCGATGTCTTGCTCGACTGGCTCATGCATCGGCCGGTGTTGCACGAGGATCGCTCGCTCAATTTGTGTTTGCTGCACGCGGGCCTGCCGCCGCAATGGGACTTGAGTTTGGCGCGCGGCTGCGCCCGCGAGTTCGAACAGGCCTTGCAGCGCAATCCCGAGAAACTGTTCAAACAAATGTACGGCGACAAGCCCGACCGTTGGGACGATGATCTTGATGGGGCGGAACGGCTGCGGTTCATCGTCAATTGCTTCACCCGCCTGCGCTACTTGGATGCGGACGGCCGATTGGCATTGCGCGTCAAGGGGGCGCCGAAGAAAGCGCAGTCCGAATCCCTGATTCCGTGGTTCGACGCCCCGAAGCCGCGCTGGCGCGGAACGCGAATCGTATTCGGCCACTGGTCGACGTTGGGGTTTTTCTCGAACGCGGATGTCATCGGGCTCGACACCGGATGCGTCTGGGGCGGGAGCCTGACGGGGTTGCGCCTCGACGTGCCCGATGCGAGGCCCGTGCATATCGATTGCCGACGCAGTACCACGGCCCCGCTATAATGCCGCCATGCAACCCTCGGCACCCTTCAATCTGCAGGCGTGGATCGATCAAAACCGCAGCTTGCTGAGGCCGCCGGTCGGCAACAAGCTGATGTTCGAGGACAGCGAGTTCATCGTCATGGCGGTGGGCGGCCCCAACTCGCGCAAAGACTTTCATCATGACCCGGGCCCGGAGTTTTTCTTCCAGCTCGAAGGAAATATCGTGCTCAAGACCCTTCAATCGGGGCGCTTGATCGACATCCCGATCCGTGCGGGAGAGGTATTCCTGCTGCCGGCCGAAGTCCCCCATTCGCCGCAGCGCCCCGCCGGCAGCGTCGGAATCGTCGTGGAGCGGCGCCGCGGCGCCGACGAATTGGACGGCTTCTCCTGGTACTGCGAAAATTGCGGCCATTGCCTGCACTTGGAGCGCGTTGCCGTCCATGACATCGAAACGCAGTTGCCGGGTATTTTCGCGCGCTTTTATTCGAGCATCCAACGCCGCACCTGTGCTGAGTGCGGAACTTTGGCCACCGGCGCGGGCGAAGTCTGATAGGCCAGGGCCTCAGCGAGGCGGACGCGCACGAGCGCGATGCGCACGATCCTCTGGCGGCGTTCGCCGGCGAATTTCATCACCCCGAGGACGCGGCCGGCCGCAAGATGGTGTACCTCTGCGGCCATTCTCTCGGATTGCAGACTCGATCGGCCAAGGACTATATCGCGCAGGAACTCCGCGACTGGCAGCGTTTGGCGGTCGTCGGACATCACGCGGCCGGGCGACCGTGGATCGGTTATCACGAGCGGGCGGCGGCCGCGCTTGCCGCGCTGGTCGGAGCCGGTACGACCGAGGTCGTCGCCATGAATTCCCTGACCGTGAATCTGCACCTGATGATGGTCAGTTTTTTCAGACCCGACGCCCTGCGCAACCGCGTGCTCATCGAGAAGTCGGCATTTTCGTCCGATCGCTACGCGATCGTGTCGCAGCTCGAGTACCACGGGCTCAGCGCGGAGCGGCACTTGATCGAAGTTGCACCGCGCGCGGGCGAACGCAACCTGCGGACCGAGGATCTCATTGCCTGCCTCGAGCGCGAGGGCCCGCGGCTCGCGCTCGTGCTGTTGCCCGGCGTGCAGTATCTCACCGGACAGGCGCTCGATCTCGCCCCGCTCATCGCCGCCGCGCGCAACGCAGGCGCCAGTGTCGGTCTCGATCTTGCGCATGCGGTCGGCAATATGCCGCTCAACTTGCATGATTGGAATGCCGACTTCGCCGTCTGGTGCAGTTACAAGTATCTGAATGCGGGTCCGGGCGCCGTCGGCGGATGTTTCGTGCATGAGCGCCACGGACAGCGCCGCGACTTGCCGCGCTTTGCCGGATGGTGGGGGCACACGAAGTCGACACGCTTCGAAATGGGGCCGGATTTCGTGCCGATCGCCGGCGCCGAAGGCTGGCAGATCAGCAATCCGCCGGTGCTGTCGACGGCCCCCTTGTTGGCGTCCCTCGATGTATTTCAGCGTGCGGACATCGCGCGGCTGCGCGCAAAATCGATTGCTCTGACGGGCTTCCTGCAGCGCCTGATCGAACATAGGCTCTCCGATACGGTTGAGATCGTCACTCCCGACGCGGCCGCGGAGCGCGGCAGTCAATTGAGCTTAGCTATAGCGCTTCCGGCGCTCGAGGCCAAGCGCTGCCACGAACGGCTGCTGGCGGCCGGCGTGATCGGCGATTGGCGCGAGCCCGATATTTTGCGCTGGGCGCCCGCGCCGCTCTACAACTCGTACCGCGATGTCTTTGCGGCCGTCGCCGCGCTGGCACGCGCGGTCGGCTCGTGAGTATCGCTCGCGACTCGGTCTCCTTGATCGGCGCGGGCCCGACCGGCGCGCTGCTCGCTATCTTCATGCAGCGCCGCGGTATGCAAGTGACCCTGTACGAGGGACGCCCGGCGCCGGAAGAGGGAGTCGCTGATTCCGGCAGATCGATCAATTTGGCGCTGGCCGATCGCGGCATACACGCGCTGAAGCTCGCCGGCGTATTCGATGACATCAGGGATTCGTTGATTCCGATGCACGGCCGATTCATTCACCAAGAGGACGGATCGGGTTCGCTGCAGCCCTACGGACAGGGACCGGGCGAAGTCATTTACTCCATCTCGCGGCAACGGTTGAATCATGCGCTGCTCCGGGTAGCGCTGCGGCAACCTCGCGTGAGAGTGGAATTCGAGCACCGTCTGGAGGACGCGGACTTCGAGGCGCGCGTCGCGCATGTTCGGGATCTGCGCCGTGACCTCGTGCGAGACGTTCCGATGCAGCCTCTGGTGGCTACCGACGGAGCGGGCTCGTTGATGCGCCGTCGCATGGCCGCCCACGGCTTGATCGCGGCTCGTGAGCTCGATCTCGAGCATGGCTACAAGGAACTGGCGGTGCCGGCGGGTCCGCACGGCTCCTATCGGATGGCTCGAGAGGCGCTGCACATCTGGCCGCGCGGCGGCTACATGCTGATCGCGCTGCCGAACGAGGACGGCAGCTTCACGGCCACTCTATTTCTGCCCATGCGCGGCCCCTTGAGTTTCGCGAGCTTGTCGTCGAGAGCGGCGATCGAACAGTTTCTAACGGCGAACTTTCCGGACGCGCGCCAATTGATGCCGGATTGCGTGAGTGAATTTCAGAGCAATCCGACCGGATTTTTGGGCACGGTGTATGCCGCCGGTTGGCACACGCAAGGCACGGCGGCGCTGGTCGGCGACTCGGCGCACGCCATTGTGCCGTTTCATGGGCAGGGAATGAATTGCTGCTTCGAAGACGCCGTCGAATTCGACGCCTGCATCGCCCGCTGTTCGTCGTGGGAGTCCGTGTTCGCCGAATTTTATGCGGTCCGCAAACCGAACACCGACGCGATCGCGGCGATGGCGCTCGACAACTACCTGGAAATGCGCGAGCTGGTCGCCGATCCCAAGTTCCAATTGCAACAGGCTCTCGCCCTGGAGCTCGAACGGCGGTTTCCGCGGCGCTTCATACCCCGTTATTCCATGGTGATGTTTCATCATGAAATTTCCTACCATACGGCGCAGCAGCGCGGAATCGTTCAGGCGCAGCTGCTCGCCGACCTGTGCAGCGGTGCCGCCGCGCTGTCGGACATCGACTACGGACGCGCCGAACGCGAGATCGAATCGCGGCTCGGGCCGATTCATGATCTCTCCAGCGTAATGAAACTGTAGGCGCAGGAATTCTTGTCGTCCGCCTCGTGGCGCTCGCGGAACGATTCACGCCATTCCGGACCGCGCCAGCCGCCGAAAAACGCATCGCCGCCGTCGATCCGCGCATGCACCAGAGTGAGGTGGATGCGCGCCGCAAACTCGAGGCACAGCCGGTAAATCTCCGCGCCGCCGATCACCATCACGGCCGTTTGTGCGCCGGCCGCGACTCGCGCCGCATCGAGAGAGGCCACGACGATGCAGCCGCTCGGCGCGAAATTGTGAGAACGGCTCAGCACGAGATTGGTGCGCCCCGGCAATGCGCGGCCGATCGACTCATAGGTCTTGCGGCCCATGAGCACGTGCTTGCCGAGAGTGAGCGCTTTGAAGCGGGAGAGATCCGCGGGCAGCCGCCACGGCAACTGATTGCCGCGTCCGATGACATCGTTTTCCGCCGCCGCGACGACCAGTTCCATGCGGACTTATACGCCGGCGGCATTAAACTCGCCAGCGGCCGTGCGCGCGGCCGCCGGCCTCCTCACATCTTCAGTCTAGATCGGCGAGCGTCGGCGCCTTGATCTCCAACGGGAGCGGCGACAAGGCGGACACGGCGCCGCGGCCATCCGAGGTGCAGCGCGCGCGCGCAAGCGCCGCGCCGGTCAGCGGATTTCTTGCCAAAAGATCATAGGTATATTCGCTCGAGAAGTACTGGCTGATCGCGCCGGAAAAACGACTGCCCCGGTACAGGACCTTGTACCTCGAGGCGCCGGCGCCGGTTGCGGCGATGCTCGCCTCGAACGCGCTCACGCAGGAATCAAAGGCGATCCGTTCAGACGATGCGTTGGAAATCGCGGGTGCGAGGGCCGCGCCGGCGATGACGATGAGTCGAAGTTTTCTGGAATTCATGGGTGGTATTCCTTGATGCTAAGAACATACCAACGCCCCACGATCGACACTACGCAACGATCACACAACGCACAAACGACAAATATTTTCCCTGCGGACGATTTCTCTCATGTGTATGCGGGCGCCGACAGTTTCCAAAAGCGCGATTGGAGCTTAAGCGACGCGGCACTCGCTCAAAATCCACCGGGTGAGTTCCTGCAGATCCTCGCGCGCACGATCCGCGGGTCTATGCAGCAGGACGTAGCTTTCATTGGTAGTCAATTCGGCCGTGAACAATTTCACCAAACCGCCGGCGGCGAACCGATCGGCGCTGAGGCGCGACGGCACCAGTGCGACTCCGACGCCTTGCTCGGCCGCGAGCACCACCGCGGACATGGTATCGAGACGCACCAAGCGGTTGGGCTTGATCTCCGCGATTTTGAGCCCCAATGCCCAACGCTCCCATGCATCGCGCCGTTCTTCATGCAAGAGGAGGGTTTTGCCGTTCAAGTCGGCGTAAGTTTCGATGGGATTGTCGAGGAGAAAACCCGGCGAGCACGCCGCGATGAAGCTCTGCGCAAACAGCTGGTGCACGGTGAGACCATCCCAGGGGCCGGTGCCGACGACGATGGAAAGATCGGCCTCCGGAGGATGGCTCTTGGGCGCCGAAAACGCCGTCTCGATGCGAATGTCGGTTTGCCCTCGGGCCTGAGAAAACGATGCCAGCCGCGGCAGCAGCAATTCATTGGCGAAAAATGGCGGCACGTTCAGCCGAATGATGCTGCGGCCGAAGCGCATCTGCAGTTGTTCCGTGACGGACTCGAGCTTCGAAAATATGTCGCTGATGTGCTCGAGGTAATGAGCACCCGCATCGGTGAGCGTCAGAGTTCGCACGCCCCGCTCGAACAAGGCGACACCCAGATGACTCTCGAGCGCCTTGATTTGATGGCTGATGGCCGAGGGAGTGACGAACAGTTCCTCCGCGGCTCCTTTGAAGCTCTTGAGCTTGGCCGCGACCTGAAAAGTCTTGAGGAACTTGAGCGACGGCAGAGGCATATGAGAGAACCTCAGCAACATTCGTGCCAATGCGCAGATTGGGGGAACGCGGGGCTTAAGCCCCGTTCGCTCCGGCCGTGCCACGTTCGCGGGCATGGCAGGCCGGACGCCGCACGGAACTGGCGCAAGGAAGGTTCTATTCGCGGCTGCGAAACCAGCCGGTAATGCTCAAGCGGCCGCGCCGCGTGAGCAAAACCTCGTGCTCCCGCCGCTCGGTCAAGAATACCACCAGCCGCCCGGCCACAGGCTCGATGTCTCGATGCCGCTCATCGTCGCTGAAGATCCGAAGCTCGCCGCCGTCGGATGCTTCCCATCGCTCATTGAGATAGAGCACCAGCGAAACGCGGCGCCGGTCTCGATTCCGCGGCTGGTCGACGTGCCGGGAATAACCGGTGCCGGGCGGATACCACGCGTAGTGCAATTCCAACTCGAATAGCCCTAAAAAAGCGTCGCGGTTCATTTGCACGCGCAGTCCCTCGAACCGCGTCAGCAGCGCGCGCTCCGGCGCGAACAGCGGTTCCGTCAACCAGCAAATGGAATCGCCGCGAATCTCCGCGCGGCGCTGCAGCCGCCGATCGGCGCCGATGCGCGCCGCGGCGAAGTCGCCGCGTTCGCGGCGCTTGCGCGCGCTATCGGCGAGTGCGCGGATTTCTTGCGCAGAGCCCGGCGCCTGGGTGCTGGGCGGGATTTTTTCGGCGCTTCCAGCATGCTGCCCCGGCAGCTTTGCGCGCCGCATCGGCAGGCAAAAACTTCATCGACGTCGGGTGCATCATCGTCGTCGCGCGAAATCCGGTAGTCGTAGGCCAACTCCTCGCCCGGCCGAATCGTGCGGATCGCTTCGATGAAGATACGCTTCGCCATATTGGTGCTTTCGCAATTCGGATCGCAGCCATGGTTGATGTAGCGCGCCTCATTGCCGTTGGCGCCGGCGTCGATGACGGTTTTTGCATCGACGGTGAACAGGAAGGTATGGTTATCCTTCGCGTCCTTCTTCTCGTAGCGCGCGTCCGCTTCTTCGTGGCTGACCCGATCGCCGAGGTACTCGATGACGGTCGTTCCCTTGCGAATCCGGCGCAGTGCGAATACTCCATAGCCATGAATCCTCGAGTGGCGTACCTCGATCATCGGCTGGCGGCGCTTGCGCTTGCGCTTCTTCATACGGCGATGGGCGCTTTGATCGCGGCATGATGCCGGTAGTTCTGCACGTCGAAATCCTCGTAGGTGTAATCGAACAAACTGGGCGGCATTCGCCGGATCACGAGTTGCGGCAAGGGATACGGGGTTCGCGACAGTTGCAAGTCCGCCTGATCCAAATGATTGCGATACAAATGGCAATCGCCGCCGGTCCAGATGAGTTCTCCGGCTTCAAGAGCGCATTGCTGTGCGACCATGTGCGTGAGCAGCGCATAAGATGCGATGTTGAAAGGCACGCCGAGCAATGCGTCGGCGCTGCGCTGGTACAACTGGCATGACAATCGATCGCCGGCGACATAGAACTGAAACAGCACGTGGCATGGCAGCAATGCCATCTGATCCAGTTCACCGGCGTTCCACGCGCTGACGACGAGACGCCTCGAGTCCGGATTCTTTTTGATCTGTTCGACCACGCGCGCGAGCTGATCCACATTCCGGCCATCCGCCGTCGGCCAGCTGCGCCACTGTTTACCGTAGACGGGACCTAAGTTTCCATTCTCGTCGGCCCACTCATCCCAGATCGTCACATTGTGTTCGTGCAAGTACCGAGTGTTGGTGTCGCCCCGAAGAAACCAAAGAAGTTCGTAGATGATGGAACGCAAGTGCAGCTGCTTGGTGGTCACCAGCGGAAATCCGCTTCGCAGGTCGAAGCGCATTTGATAGCCGAACACGCTCAACGTACCGGTGCCCGTGCGGTCCTCTTTGCGCGCCCCCGAGTCGCGGATGTGACGCAGGAAATCGAGATACTGGCGCATGCTAAGGGAGCCTAAGCCTTGACGGCGCGGAAATTGCCGCTGGGCGTGCCGCGCCTATAGGCAAAAACCATCAGCGCCACGCCGGCAAAAATCATCGGTACCGTCAACAGCATCCCCATGGTCAACCAGTCGCCCGCCAAGTAGCCGATATTCGCGTCCGGCAGGCGCACCCATTCGACCGTAAAGCGCGCGCACCCGTAAAGGATCAAAAAGAGTCCGCTGGGCGCCAATCGCGGCCGGGGCTTGGCGGTGAACCACCACAGCACCAAGAACAGCACCAGACCCTCGAGAGTCGCCTCATACAGCTGGGACGGATGCCGGACGATCAGCGTTCCCTCGGCATCCCTCACCGCAAATCCCCACGGCAAATCCGTCGGCTTGCCCCAGAGCTCACCATTGATGAAATTCCCCATGCGCCCCGCCAGCAAGCCGATTCCGGGCAGGACAGCCCCGAAATCCAGCACGTCCGCTCCGTGCTTATGTTTCACGCGGCCGAATAGCAGGGCAGCCACGATCACACCCAGCATGCCGCCGTGAAACGACATGCCGCCGTCCCAAATATGAAATACGTTCAGCCAATTCTCGGCGATCACATCGTGACCGTAGAAAATGCACCAGCCCACTCGCCCGCCGGCGATGACGCCGATGGCGCAATAAAAGATGAAGTCATCGACATCCAGCGCCGTCCAGGTCGATCCCGGGCGCCGCGCTCGGTATCGCGCCAGCCCCCACGCCGCCATGAACCCGATCAGGTACATGATGCCGTACCAATGGATGCGTAGCGGGCCGAAGCCGAATACCGGGCCGATTGAAATGGCGATGGGATTGATATGCGGATAGGTCAACATGGGTGCTACTTTAAACTGTCGTTCACGCGGCAGAAATAGGCTTTGAGATAGCGCGTTTCCGGAATGGCCGGATGTACGGGGTGATCCGGCGCCTGACCGCCCATTTCCAAGAGCTGCAGGTGCTTACCCGCGCCGCGCGCTGCTTTGGCGATCGCGTCCAGCAATTCCGCCGCGCTCACGTGGTATGAGCACGAACAGGAGACCAGAATCCCGTCGGCGGCAAGTAATTGCATGGCGAGTTGGTTCACGCGTTTGTACGCCGCCAGCGCCTTGGGCAGATCTTTCTTACGTTTGGCGAAGGCGGGCGGATCGAGGATGACGATATCGAAGCGGGCGCGCTCCTGCGCCAGAGCTTCCAGAACATCGAAGGCGTCGCCCTTGACGGTCGTGAGCTTGAGGGAGTTGCGCTCGGCGTTCGCTGCCGCCAGGTCGAGGGCGGCCGCCGAGCTGTCGATTGAGATCACCTCGGCTGCGCCGTCGCGCGCTGCGCGCGCCCCCCAGGCGCCCACGTAGCTGAACACATCCAGGACCCGTGCCCCCTTGCGCACATATTTCGTCAATGCGCGCCGGTTGAAAGCTTGGTCGAAAAACCAACCGGTTTTTTGCCCTTCTGCCAGCGGTACCCCGAATTTCAATCCGCCCTCGATGACCAGACCCAGTTGGTCAAGTTTGCCCTTGGCAACTTCCACGTAGGACGGCAACCCTTCCAGCTCGCGCGCGCCCCCGTCGTTCTTGAACAGCAGTGTTTCGCACTGCAGTACCTTGAGTACAGCCTCCCCAATCTGCGGCTTGAGGAGTTCCATCCCGGCCGTGCCGATTTGCACGACGCATTGGCTGCCGTAGCGGTCGATCACCAAACCCGGAAGTCCATCGGCTTCGCCGTAGACCACGCGGTAGTAGGGTTCCGCATACAGGCGCTCGCGGAGGTCGAGCGCGCCGCGTATGCGCTCTGCAAACCACGCCGCGTCGGGTGGATGCCAGGTTGAGAGCAGGCGCGCGCTGATCAGCGATTGCGGATTGACGTAGGCCAAGCCGAGTGCTCGGTCGTTATGGGCCAGCACGCGCACCATTTCGCCCGCCTTGAACTTGTTGAGCGGTGTTTGCTCCGTATCGACCTCATTGCTGAAGACCCAGAGATGCCCGGCGTGCAAACGGCGATCTTCGTTGCGCTTCAATCGCAGCACGGGCAACTGCGCCGCGATACTAAGCTCAGGCATAGGGGCAACTTAAGGGTTAGGATGGCGCGCATTCTACCCGACGCGGCCTTAGCGATGCAGCGCAATCACCTTGCCGAGGAAACCAGCCCGTATCTCAAGCAGCACGCCGACAACCCCGTCGACTGGTATCCCTGGGGCGATGAGGCGCTCGCGGCGGCGAAGCGGGAGAACAAGCCGATTCTCCTGTCGGTGGGTTATTCAGCCTGCCACTGGTGCCACGTCATGGCGCACGAATCCTTCGAAGATCCCGATACCGCCGCAGTGATGAACCGCTGGTTCGTCAACATCAAGGTCGATCGCGAAGAGCGGCCGGATTTGGACAAAATCTATCAAATCGCGCAGCAGCTCATCACTCATCACGCGGGCGGTTGGCCGTTGACCATGTTCCTGCACCCCGATGATCAACAACCGTTCTTTGGCGGCACCTATTTTCCGAATGAGCCGCGCCACGGCATGCCCGCATTCAAGCAAATCCTGCAGCGGGTCGCGGAGTACTTTCACAGCCATTCGCAAGCGATTCGCGAGCAAAACGCCCGTCTCGCCCTGGCATTCGAACACCTGCTGCCCGAGCCGCCGGCCGGCGGCATCGAACTCGATGAAACCCCGCTGCGCCTGGCGCGCGCCGCGCTCGATCGAATCTTCGATGAGCGTTTCGGCGGCTTCGGCCGGGCGCCGAAGTTCCCGCATCCCGGCAGCGTGGAACGCTGCCTGCGGCAATGGTCGAGTACGTCGAGCAGCGGCGCTCCGGATCTTAAGGCGCTCGCCATGGCAAGCCTCACGCTCAATGGAATGGCCGGCGGCGGAATATACGATCAGTTGGGCGGCGGCTTTTGCCGCTATTCGGTGGATGATTCCTGGATGATTCCGCACTTCGAGAAAATGTTGTACGACAACGGGCAGCTGCTCGGCACGTATGCCGCGGCGGCCCTCGCGACCGGAGAGAAACTTTTTGCGCGCATTGCCGCGGAAACCGCCGACTGGGTGCTGCGCGACATGCACGCGCCGGAAGGCGGCTTTTATTCGAGCCTCGACGCGGACTCAGAGGGCCATGAGGGGCGGTTCTATGTTTGGAATCCAACCGAGGTGCGGGCGCTGACGACTGAAGCGGAGTACGCAGTGTTTGCGGGCCGCTTCGGACTCGAACGGCGCGCCAACTTCGACGGCGAGTGGCACCTTTACCGCCCGCCGCCCGCGGACGCGGCCGCGGCGGCCGAAGCGGCGGCATCCTCTTCGCTGATCGAGTCCGCCCGCGCAAAGCTCTTGGCGGCCCGCAATGCGCGCATTTGGCCCGCGCGCGATGAAAAAATCCTCACCTCCTGGAACGCGCTGATGATCAAGGGGCTCGCCACCGCAGCGCGCGTTCTTAACCGGCCCGATCTCGCCGACGCCGCCGCGGCGGCCGTCGACTTGATCCATCGCTCGCTGTGGCGCGACGGTCGGCTGCTCGCGACCTACAAGGACGGCCGCGCGCACCTTAAGGCATATCTCGATGATTACGCCTTTCTCGCCGATGCGCTGCTCGAACTCTTGCAAACGCGTTGGCGCAGCCGCGATCTAAAATTCGCGCAGGCTTTGGTGGAAGTCATGCTGAACCAATTCGCGGATTGCGAAGCCGGCGGCTTTTTCTTCACCGCCGCCGACCACGAGCAGCTCATTCACCGCAGCAAGACCTTCAGCGACGACTCCATCCCGGCCGGCAACGGCATCGCCGCGTCGGTGCTGTGCCGTTTGGGTTACTTGCTCGGTGAGGTACGTTATTTGGATGCCGCCGAACGCACCCTCAAAGCCGCGTGGGCCATGACGGTCGAGCAACCCCAGGCCCACATGAGTGTGTTGAACGCATTGGAGGATTTTCGGGCGCCGATGCAAATCTTGGTGATCCGCGGCGCGCCCGCGGAGGCGCAGCGCTGGGCGAGCACCTTGGGCTCCGTGTATGCGCCGGCGCGCATGTTGTTCGCGATTCCCGCCGATGCCGCGGACCTGCCGCCCGCGCTCGCGGAGAAGCGCGCCGCCGGCGGCACCGTGGCCTACCTGTGCACCGGCATGACGTGTTCGGCGCCGTTCACGAATCTGTCCGAGATCGCGCAGGCGTTGGGTATGCCCGTCAAAGGCTGACCGAGAGCCGCTCGAGATGAGCCGCGATTCGGGATTTCAGCTCGCCGTGCTCTGCGTTCGAGTAGACCGCCGCAAGATTCCAGTCGGCCGTCCACGGGTGCCCCGTGCGGATGGCTTGAGGCTCGTCGGCGTAGCGCGGGAACACATGAGCATGCAGCGCCGGCTCAAGATTTCCGAATATCGCATAATTGATCCGAACCGCCGCCGTCGACGCGAGAAGGGCATCGCCGATAAGCGCCATGTCGGAGAGAAATTGCGACCGCGCGGCGGACTCGAGCGCATTCAGCTGGTCCACCACCGGATCCGGAAGCAGCAGACAATAGCCGGGGAACACTTGCCGTTCACCCATCACCACCCAGCCGGAATTGAGCTTTGCGACCGCCGCGGGGCAATCGCCGCCGCGGCAGCGCTCCACCAGGCGGTGTATCGCGGTGAGGGCTTGAGGGCCAACGCTCACTCCTAATCACCGACCGCCGCGGATAGGTTGGCTGCCGGAACCGGCGGCGCCGCATTCCCGAAATTTGAGCGCAGATACGTCAAGAGCGCCGCCGCATCGGCGGCCTTCATCCAGCCGAACTGCGGCATCGCCGTAGCGTACTTGCCCACCGGCATCGAGGCAGCGCGCTGCGCTTTGATCACCCACAGGGCAAACGTCTTAGGATCGCCGAGAACCACCGGTGATCCGGACAAGCTTGGATACACCCCCGGGATGCCTTGCCCATTTTGTTGGTGGCACGCCACGCAGTTGCCGTCGTAAATTCGCGCGCCGGCCTCCGGCGCCGCAGTCTGCGCGGCGGCAGCCGCGGAGGCGGCCGGCGGCGGCGGTGAGCAAGCAGCGAGGCCGCTTGAGAGCGCCGTCAGCAACCACTCAAAGGATCTCTTCATCGCGCAAATCCTAGCAAAAACCGCAGCGCCTAGGTTGAAACCGGTTCCAGCAACTCGATGCGATTCCCGAACGGGTCGTCGACGTAGACACGATGGTAGCCCTCCAGAGGTTCGTCTTCCCGTATGGCATATCCCAGCGACTTCAGCTTCTCGAGACGAGTGATCCGCAATGAGCACCTCAGTTGATCGATGTCCGCAGCGCTTTGGTGACTTCGCCGGCGATGTCGTCCTGAACTTCCAATTTATCGCCCAAGGGTCGATCGTAGGTTTCGGTCCAGACGACATAGCCGTCGGCGGCGCGAATGAGCCGCACCGCGACGCGCAGCGTGGCGCCTGATTCACGCAAGCTCCCGTCGAGGACAT
>Ga0302325_10022581_pt1 | contig 13165 bp, 9 predicted proteins | sample Palsa_T0_2_FD_201948 | JGI IMG/M metagenome (GOLD analysis project Ga0302325, IMG submission 201948) | Peat permafrost microbial communities from Stordalen Mire near Abisko, Sweden - Palsa_T0_2 | ecosystem: Environmental > Terrestrial > Soil > Palsa > Peat permafrost | place: Sweden: Abisko... | reverse complement strand
TGACGTTGTTTGGGCCTGGACCCTCGCCGTAGCCGGCAAAGACATCATAGTTCTCACTGTACCCAAAGAAGCCGGAGAGCGTATTGCGATACTGATATCCCCGCACTCCGCCGGTCAATTCAAGATGAGAGGTGATGTCGAAGCTAGCCTGACCGTATACGGCAGAGTCGCGGTCGACCCGAATCTGATTGGCCGCGTAGATCGAGGTCGGAAAATCGATGATCGACAGCGCATCCGGGAACCCTACGATGTCGAATTCATCGTTGTAGTAATGCGTCTGTCTCTCCTCGAACAGGCCAACGACAAATCGGAAGCGGTGATCCACCGGCGACAGCAGCCGTAGTTCGTTGCTGGATTTTCCATAATTGTCGTAGAGCCGGATCTCTTCAGAGGGATGTTTCAACGGGAGTCCGTTGGTTCCAGGCCAATATGCTCCCAGGCCGTAAAGGATGTCGTAGAACACGGAGTAATCAGTATAGTCCGCCTGAAGATCGACGGAACGCTGGAACACGCTGCCGCTGTAGACCAGTTCGAAGTCGCCGATGTGTCCGTCGATGGTCATGGCGCCGAGGATGAAGCGGTCATGACGGGCGTCGGGCTGGAAGCGCTGGACATCGAGGAAGCCGGTGTCGGGCTCGTAGCCGAAGATACCCTTGTTCCGCTCATCCTGGGCGATGACGCTTCCGGTCACCGTCCAGTTCTTGTTCAGGTCCACCTTCAGGGCGACGCGACCCCCATGGGTGTCGACGGGGTTGAAGTTGTTCTTGACGTAAGGGGCGTTGTTGAGGACGCCGCCCGACGTGGGGAAGGTTCGGGTGCCGGGGACGTTGTTGATGAAGCCGGCGTCGTGCTCGTCGAAGGCGACCAGGCGCACGGCCGCGAAGGACGTGATGGGGATGTTGAGGAAGCCCTGGACCACATAGCCGAGCGAACCAGGCTTGACGTCGTTCCCCTCGAGGTCATAGCCGCCGCTGAAGCCGGAGAGCGAGGGCTGGTTGGTGATGATCCGCACGGTGCCCGCTTCGGAGCTCGCGCCGTACAAGGTGCCCTGGGGGCCGGGGAGAACTTCGATCCGGGCGATATCGTAGACGTGGACGTCCAAGGTGCCGGCGACCGTGGTAATCGGCGCCTCGTCGAGATAGGTGCCGACGCTCGGCAGCGGACCTCCCCCGTTTTCCACCCCGCCGCTCGATATGCCTCGCATGTAGATCGATGTCTGCCCAGGGCCGTAGGTCTGGAAATTGACCGCGGGGGTCAGCTTCACGAAGTCTTCGAAGTCGTTGACCTGGTGTTGCGTCAGTGTGCGATTGTCGAGCGCCTCGATGCTCACCGCCACGTGCTGGATGTTCTCGGTCCGCTTTTCGGCCGTGACGATAACCTCCTGGACCTGCGCCGCCCCGGTGTCCGCGTCCGCGGCGGCGGTGGCCGCCAGCGCCGCCGTCGGCGGGACCATTATCGTGGACGCCAGCAGGGCGGCTGTCAGCGTTCGTCTCGTCGCTGCGCCCGATATTGCTTTCGGTTCGGTCATGACCGCACATTCCCCTCTGATTTTATGGGTCGCTGATCGCCCCTCGCCCTTGCGTCCGGTCCGTTCCGAGGATCGGGGCGAGGGCGGTCTTCAACGGATCGAGCCAGGGCTCGAAGCTGCGCCAGTGTTCCAGGCCTTCCCGGAAGATCGGCTGGCGAACCTGCTCCGAGCTGGCGGTGCGGACGGCGCGGGTATTTTCGTAGAACCGCAGGCAGGCAGGCTCGAACGGCAGTTCGCAGTAATCGAGGAGTCGACGCACCTCGATTTCGACATCATCCACTAAGCGCTCGTAATCCACGCGGTGTATGCAACCGGGGGAGACGGTGTCAAAATGGTTCATGAGATCGACGTAGTCGCAATAGTAGCGACCGAGCTCGTCCAGGTCGTAAGAGAAGTGCTGTCCGCGCGCGAAGTGTTGCTTGAACGAGGAAAAGCAGGTGGCGAGGGGGTGACGCCTGGCGTCGATGATCCTGGCATTCGGCAGGATCAGGCGGATGAGGCCGACGTGAAGGAAGTTGTTCGGCATCTTGTCGATGAACAACGGCTTGCCGGATTTGCGGTAGATCTGCGTGTTCGCCAGGTATAGCTCGCCGAGCCGCTCGAGCGCGTCGGGCTCCAGTGCGTCGACCATGTCGGGATAGGCGGCTCGCCCATCCGCTGTCGCGCTTTGGCGCAGCTTCTTGACAATGTTGGCGATCTCCGGGAGTTCCATCGTGCCTTCGACCCGCGAATGACTCGACAGGATTTGCTCGATCAGCGTCGAGCCTGACCGGGGCAGGCCGACGATGAAGATCGGAGCCGGCTCAACGGCCGAACGCGGCGCGCACAATGCCATGAATTCGTGACTGAAGACGGCCTTGGTCCGCGCGACCTGGGCCGTCGTCTCGTCCGCATTGTAGGAGACCTGGGCCCGTCGGATGTGGGCGCCCTGCTGGTAGTGCGCGAACGATTGCGCGAAATCGGCTCGATCTTCCAACGCCTTGCCAAGCGCGTAGTGCAGGTGCAGCCGGTCGTCGTCGGTCAGTCCGCGCTGTCCGAGTTGGGCGGTCATGTCGGCGATGTCGCCGTCGTTCAGGCGCACGGTCTTCAGGTTGGCGAGGCTCCAGTAGGCTTCCCCGAAACGCGGCGCCATCGAGATCGCCCGCCGGTAGGCGCTGATGCTCTCTGCCTGCCGACCCTCCGTCTTCAGCGCATGCCCATAGCTCAGCCATCCCTTGGGTTGATCGGGACACTGAGCGAGAAGCGTCTCGTAGGCTTCGATCGCCCGCTGGTAGTCCCCGGCCTGGGCGAGCACCGCGGCCTGGAGTGTTCGGTAGCCGGGGTTGTGTGGATCGGCCGCCAGCAGACGGCCGACCTGGACCGCCGCGTCCGCTGCCTTGCCCTGTCGATGGAGGACGACCGCGTAGTGGTGGCGCGCGGCGTTGAACGACGGCGCCAGTTCCAGGCAGCGGGCCAACAGGTTCTCCGCGTCGGCGTATTCGCCCAGCCGTGTGCCGATCTCGGCCAGCATCCTGATCGCGGCCACCTCGGTCGGCCTGGCCGTCAGCCGGCGGCGGAGGATCCGTTCGGCGACATCCAGCCGGCCGTCGCACATCGCCACGGCGGCGCTCATCAGCTCGGGATCGTCGGTCGAGGCCCGGATCTGTTGCGCATAGGCCTGGTCCGCGGCCTCGAAAGCGCCGGCCAGCATCAGTTCGTCGCCGAGCGATCCCCAGGCTTCGGCCTGCGCCGGCGCAAGCGCGACCGCGCGCCTGAACGATGCGAGCGCCCCCTCGTCGCGCAGGCTCGCCAGGGCGAGCCCCAGCTGATGGTGCGCCTCACCCCAGTCCGGCTGGCTCCTCGTCAGGGCGCCGAGCACGTCCCTGGCCCCGGCGGCTTCGCCCAGGCGCAACAAGGCGGCGCCGAGCGCCAGGCGCCCCGCGGGATGCCCAGGGACCACCTCGAGGATCGCCTCGGCCTGGGCGCGAGCCGAAGCCGGGTCCCGTGCCAGCAGGCGGAAAGCGTGGGCGATGGCGACATCCAGGCCGCCGGTTTTCGGCTGGGCCTCAGCCGGCCGTGGCGCGCCTTCGTTGATGCGGGAGAGCGTTAACATCAGCCCGAAGGCTGCGCCTGGGGCTTGGTGTCAGGAAGTTTACGTAACCTTCGGTCGGGTGAATTCTGAAACCTGCCCTATCCGAAAGCAAAAATTCTTCCTGATAGGAATGTGTGCACATTCGCTGAGCGAGCGTCGGGGTGCGTGGCGACCAAGGGGTCGTGACCTTGCGACACCCGCTTGAAGCGCGATGGCGGCTCGGCGTCGACTACCCCCGCGGCACCCCCAGGTAACCCCGGATGTCCTGGAAATCGACCGTCCAGTTCACCGGCGATTTCTCATTTCCGGGAAGATGAGACGAATATCCGAGCATTCTCTGCACGCGCGGCGAGTATTGTCTGGCGACATCCCACGAGACCCCGATGGGTGAGGCTTCTTCCGGCGTCAGCCAGCCAAGCACAAAGCTCATGTGCAGGCCAAAGCGCCATCTGTCCTCGGTGACGTTGGCGCCGGCCCCGTGCATCGTCTTTCCGGTATACAGAAACGCCGATCCCGCCGGCATCACCGCCTGGACGAGATCCTCGGGTGGTGGATCCTGTTTGAAGTCGTCCCACAGGTGGCTGCCGAGCACCCCCCGCGTGGCGCCGACGTCGGCGGTGAAATCGGAAAGCGCCAGCAGGATGCTCACCATGACCTCCGGCCCGTCCTTGCCGAGGGCGGCGATCCCCGGCCAGATGCCGATGTCCCGATGCAACACCTGCTGCTTCTCGCCCGGCCCCACGATCATGGCCTGACCCGTGTTCAGCCAGTAGTCGCCGTCGAGGGCCGACCGCGCCCAGGCATGCATCAGCTCGTGGTCGAGCAGTTCAGCGAAGGCCGGCGCGCGGGCCGCCAGGCGGGTGAACCGCTTCGTCTGGCTGCCCCAGAATTGGAGCATCTCCGGGCTTACCCGCTCCGCTCCCGGGGCGATGCTCGTCGCATCTCCGGCGAGCTGGCCGGTCAGCCGCGAGACCAAATCCTGGGAAATGAAGTCCTCGACGATGGCGCAGCCGTCGGCGGCGATCGCCGACATGACGTCATCGAGGGGACTACCAGCGGAAAGTCGCTTGAGCTCTCGCGAAACCACCCGTACGCTCCCTCTCGGTCTAGATGGCGCCGTCCGGGTGGGACTTCGCAAACTTGCCGACCCGATAGGTCCACAGCGCCAGAAAAAGCAGATAGACGATCGTGCACGAGATCAGAACAATCTTGAGCCCCGGTATGATGCTCAGGCCTCCCATGCGGCTGAACCAGGTCTGGGCGATATAGGCCATCAAAACCGGTGAGAAGGCATAAGGCACGTTCAGACATAGGAACTGTAGAGAGATCATCTGCCCCATCATTCTTCCCGGCGTGACGAATGAAACCGCCACATAGTACGATGCATTTATCGTGCCGTTGAAAAACATGGCGATGCCGATGCAGGTGTAGACCAGCAGCGGCGTGCCGACGTAGTAGACGGCGATCTGGAACACCCCCCACAGGACGCTGAACACCAGGCAGACCTTGATCGCGCCGTCGCCCACCCCGCGCTTGCCGAGCTGATCGACCAGCCAGCCCCCGACGAGCAGGCCCGCCAGTGTCGTCGGCACGCCGATCATACCAGTGATCTTGCCCAGCTCGTCGGTAGGAATGCCCCATCCACGGGCCAGCGCCGCGGGCTGCCAGGAGATCACGCCATAGGCCTGCAGCGCCCAAAAAAAGCTGTAGGCGAAGCTCGGCCAGAACAACGGCCATTGCTTGTACACGTGGGTGACGAATTCGCGCACGCTGCCCTTCTCGACGACCTCGCCATCGACGTGGTCTTTCACCCTTGGCGGTTCCTTGACCGTCATCATCAGCACGGCGAGCGGCAGGGTGCACAGGCCGGGCACCGCCAGCACGATCTGCCAGGACTTGAACCCTCCGATGATCGGCCAGCCGTGAAAGACACCGGCGTCGCCCCAGGTCAGGAGCATCCCGCCGAACACCAGGCTGACGCTGCCGCCGATCGCCTGGGCGGCCCAGAAGATGCTGAACGGCATGCCGCGCCCCTTCGAGGGGAACGCGTCCCGCAGCATCGAGTGAGCGGTCGGATAGAGCGTCGCTTCCGCTCCCGAGAGTCCCGCCCGGGCCCCGAACAGGGTCCAGAATCCGTTGACGAAGCCCGACGTGGTCGCGCCGATCGACCAGGCGACGGCGGAGAGCGCAAAGATGATCTTGCGGCTGAAACGGTCAGCGAGCCAGCCGGCCGGCATCAGCAGCAGGTTGGTGATAATTGTCGTACCGAACCCCAGGATGAAGCTCATCTGGATGTCCGAAAGATGCAGGTCGTGGCGAATCTGATTGACCAGCAACGGCATCTGGCCGGCGTCGATCGCGGCGGTTATGCTGAACAGGCTGACGACTGTCAGCGTCCAATAGGGACTGATCCGCTTCGCAAAGCCCGGCGCGAATACCGCGACCGCCCGCGGTCGCTTGAACGTCGGTGGTTCGGCGATGGGGGGGAGCGTCTCCGCGACCTGGGTCTCCCGCGACATTCAGTGTCTCCGGAGCGAGGATGCGGCTGATCGAACTCGCCTTGAGCCGAAGGGGAGCGGTCATCGATGTTCCCGTCAAGAAAAATTTGTGACGCTGGGTGCGATTGCCTTGGCGGCGCCTTTTACCGTGGCGCGCCCGAGCCGCATTGGCCGGTCAACTCGCCGGCTGAAGGCGCAGGGCTTCCACGATCGCGCGATGAAACAGGTGGACCGCTTCCTCGCTCGTTTCCCCATGCTCGGAGTCGTAGATGAAGCGGCCCGCGTCGTAGCCCATCGACATCAGCCCACGTTGGACGGACTCGCAGATGTCCCGGTCTTCCTGGCCCAGGGGACCCCAGTCGGGCCGCTGATCGTCCACCGGGGCGCCGGGAACCCGATAGGCGTCGGCCGGGTGTCTCGCCGTGGTGGTGGCGGTGAGAGGGGTGACGAACACCCGGGCGCTGAAATTCGGGCCGCTGTTCGTCGTGGTGCTGAACGTGATGTTGGGGAACAGGCTCCAGAAAATCACCTCGGCGCCGTTCGGCCGCCGCGTCGCGCCCTTCTGCTTGGACCAGCGACCGTGGGCGGTCGTGCGGTAGGAGTCCATCGCCACGTCCTCCGAGAAGCCGGGATGGGCGCAGCGGCAGTGATAGCACTCGAGGAAGTTGTCCATGACCACCTTCCAGTTCGCCCGCATCGGCGCCAGCATCCTGGCGGCTGTCTCCGTCGGAGGCTGTGGCGGGGTCAGCTTAAGGCCATCGAATTCCGGGACCTCCCGACGAAAATCCTCGACGAGGTCTGCGATTTGCGGGGCGAGGGGCGCGGCGTCGATATCGAAATTGTAGAACACCAGCTTGTCGGCGAGGACCTCCACCCGCACCGGCCTCAACCCGAACCGCGCGGCGTCGAAGCCCTCGGTCTTCTCGGCCCCGCGCGCGTTCCGGAGCGCCCCGCTCAGGCGGTAGGTCCAGGCATGGTAGGGGCAGGTGATCGCGCCCACGTTGCCTCGCCCCGTCAGCAGCTGGTGGCCCCGGTGCTGGCAGACGTTGTGGAAACCGCTCAGGCCGCCGTCTTCCCCCCGGATGATGATGACGCTCTGGTCGATCAGTTCGACCGTGATGTAATCACCGGGCGTCGCCAGGGCGTCCGCGCCTCCCGCATACTGCCACGTCTTGTAAAAGATTTCACGCTTTTCCAGCTCGAGTATCCCGGGGTCCGTATAGGCCCAGCCCGGGAGGCTGAACGACAGCGACGGGTCGGCGGTCACCCGGGTCTGTGGCGACTGAAGCAGGGTGTTCATGAGATGCGGCCTCGAGTAGGGCTGGCCGACTTTCTCGGCCAGATGGCAAATATTGTCAATGCGGCGGCCCTCGCTCGCGGCCCGCGGAAAGGGTAGTGATGCAAATCAAGGCGCCCGGGCCGCACAGCGAACAAGAAATCTTCAGCCGGCAAACCGCACACCATGTCCAAAGTCCCGCCCCTCCGGTCAACCGGCCGGCGCGTCGAGCGATCGACGTCGCCCGATGTTTCCTTCGCGCCCGACGCCGAGACAGCCACGCTCGACCCCGATGCGGGAGAACCGGAGTGGCGGCTCGACGACCAGGCCTCGACCCGCAAAGGCCGGGAAAGCGTGCTGAAGGTGCTGGAAGCGACCAAGAGTGTTCTGATCAGCCACGGCTACGCCGGCCTAACCCTTCGGTTGGTGGCCGAGCGGGCCGACATCGCCCACAGCAATGTTCAGTACTACTTCCCCACCAAGGAACACCTGGTTCAGAATTTCATGCTGTATATAAGCAGCGGCTATCGCGCCGACATCAAGAAGCTCCTTGACGCCATCCCTGATAATCCTGTCGAGCGGTTCGTCCGTTACATCAGGTACTATATCGACGACAATCGCACGGCGGCGGTGACGATCATCTTTGCCGAGTTGCGGGCAATGTCACAGCGGAGCGATTTCATCCTCGACACCCTGGACAAGATGTACAGCCGATACCGCGCCCAGCTGGAAGATCTGCTCTCCGAGCTGAACCCGGGTCTGGACGCCGCGACGCGGACCTTGCGGGCCGCGCTAATCATCAGCCTTATCGACGGCCTGATGATCTTCATCGGCGGCAAGAACGCGCGGCATGCCGCCCTGGCCGAACTCGGCGCCGAAGCGGAGCGTCAGATCCTGCGGATCGCCACCGCGCCCGCCTGAGCGCAGCCTCGATCGCCACTTTTTGTCGCTATCAGTTTCCTCAGGAGCAAAAGTTTTTATTTCGCCTTGACACCCGCGCTGGGGCCGTCAGGGTGCTGTCCGACTGGGCGCCCGGCCAGCCTTTCGACGGCCTGTCCAGGCGAGCGAGGTCGCACCGAGATGCGAATTCTGATCCTCTTCATCCACCCCCGGCCTGAGAGCTTCTGCGCTCGCGTGCTCGGTGTCACGCAGGCGTGGCTTCGAGATCAAGGCCACGAAGTCGAGGTGGCGGACCTCTACGAGGAGGGTTTCAACCCGGCGATGATCGCCGAGGACTTCGCCCAGTTCGCCGACGAGCCGATGCCGGACGATGTCCTACGCGAGCAGGCGCGGGTGGACCGCAACGACGCCATGATCGTCATCACGCCGGTGTGGTGGTGGCAGTATCCAGCTATGCTGAAGGGCTGGATCGATCGGGTCTTCAGCGAGGGATGGGCGTTCACCGATAGTCGGGCGCCCAACGCCGAGCCGATTTTCGGCCTTCGCAAGGTGCTGGTGATGGCCACTGCCGGCGCCGAGCCGGCCAGGTTCGCCAAGTACGGCTATCTCGAAGGCATCCAGACACTCTGGGACACGGGGGTCTGGGGCTACTGCGGCGTGGACGTTCAGACGGCCATTCTCTGGGCCATTCGTCCCTTCGGCGTCCCGGAGGCCGACCTCCAGCCCCGCCTCGAAGAGGCGAAAAACGTTGTCCGCGACTTCGTGCGTAGCCTGGATGGAGTCCAACCCGAATTTATTTCGCGCGCCGTGCGGCAGGCGAGTTGACAGGATTTGGCCAAGCGGCCTAATCATAGCTAAAGGTATTCAGAAGCCCAGTCGATCCCACCCCCAGCAACGAGGTTGCTCCATGAATATCGAGACTAAAATCCGCTCGACACAGGTGACAGAGGACCCTTCGCGATCATTCAGCCTGCCCGGCTGGGCCTATCTGGACCCCGACATTCTAACCTTGGAGAAACGGGAGATCTTCTACAAGACCTGGCAGTATGCCGGATGGGTCGGGGACCTGAAGAGGGCGGGCGATTACATTACCGCTGAACTGATCGACCAGAGCGTGATCATCATTCGCGGCGACGATGGAACGCTGCGCGGTTTCCACAACGTCTGCCAGCATCGCGGTCACCAGCTGCTTACCGGCTGCGGCAAGGTGGGGGCGATCAGCTGCCCCTATCACGCGTGGGCCTACCGCCTGGACGGCGCGCTGAGGAATGCGCGCGGCGCCGAGCGGACCCCCGGCTTCGACGCGAGCGTGTTCAGTCTCAAGCCCATCCGTGTCGAGGTGCTCGCCGACAAGCTGGTGTTCTTCAACCTCGACATGGACGCCAAGCCGCTGGGCGACCAGGTCGGCGACCTCGTCGAGGACATCCGCCGGGATGTTCCAGAGTTCGATCAGTTGGTGAAGGTCCAGAAGCGGCCGCCGCCGCCCGAGCCGGGCATGGCGATGTTCCCCGTCGAGGCCAACTGGAAGATCGTCATGGACAACTTCCTGGAGTGCTACCACTGCCGCAACGCCCACCCTGGTTTCTCCCAGGACCTGATCATGGACACCTACAAGACCACCTCCCACGGCCTGTGGTCCAAGCAGAGGGGCAATACGCGCCGGGAGGACGGCGGCGAGGTGATGTTCTGGTCGCTGTTCCCGAACCTGACCTGCAGCACGGCCACCGGCGGCAAGCCGCGGTTCTACATCTCGATCTTCGCCGTTCCGGACGGCCCGGCGCGAACCCAGTTCGGCCACAGCGACAGCTATCGCCTGCCCGGCGACGAGGATGGGGTCGACTTCAAGCCGGACTGGGGTCCGCTGGGCGTCGAGGACAAGGACATCTGCGAGTCCGTGCACAAGGGTCTGGCCTCGCTGGGCTATGAGCAAGGCCGCTTCATCTATGATTTCGAACACGGCGAGACGAGCGAGGAGGCGGTGCACCTGTTCCATCGCCTGGTCGTGGAGGCTCTCGGGATCTGACCGCTCGCGGCGAGCCCCCGGAGGGATGCGGGCGAGGCCCGGCCGCGGCTCGTTTGTATGCGCTCAGGCCTTTTTGAAGCGCGCGGCTTCTTCGGAACCGCCGGTGGCGTCGCCAGCGCTGTAGGAGTGCGCGCCTGTCCCCGCCAGCCCGCCGCCCTGGACGATCAGGTACTCATCCCGGATCGGCCGACCGTCGAAGAAGCATTCGAGAATCTCGCGGGTCCCCGCCGCGTAGCGGGCCTGCGCCGAGAGGCTGGTGCCCGAGATGTGGGGGGTCATTCCCTCGCGCGGCATGGTGCGCCAGGGATGATCCGCGGGGGCTGGCTGGGGAAACCAGACGTCGCCGGCGTATCCGGCCAACTGACCGCTCTCCAGGGCTGCGACGATGGCGTCGCGGTCGACGATCTTGCCCCGGGCCGTGTTCACCAGGTAAGCGCCACGTTTCATCTTGGACAGCAGCGCCGCGTTGAAGAGGTTCTCCGTCTCGGGGTGAAGCGGCGCGTTGATGGTGACCACGTCACAGACCTTGACCATGTCCTCGACAGTGTCGTGCCAGATGAGGCCGAGCTCTTTCTCCACAGCCTCGGGCAACCGGCGCCGGTCAAAATAGTGGAGATGCATGTCGAACGGCTTCAGCCGGCGCAGGACCGCCAGGCCGATCCGCCCCGCCGCCACGGTCCCGACATGCATACCCTCGACATCGTAGGAGCGGGTCACGCAGTCGGCGATATTCCAGCCGCCCTTGCGAACCCAGTCATGGGCCGGAAGGTAGTTGCGGACCAGACCCAGGATCATCATCACCACGTGCTCGGCGACGCTGATCGAATTGCAGTAGGTGACTTCGGCGACGGTGATCTTCCGATCGATCGCCGCCCGCAGATCGACATGGTCGGAGCCGATACCGGCGGTCAGGGCGAGCTTCAGCTTCGGCGCCTTGGCGATGCGTTCGGCGGTCAGGTAGGCGGGCCAGAAGGGCTGGGAGATGACGACATCGGCATCGACCAGTTCGCGTTCGAACGCGCTGTCGGGGCCATCCTTATCCGAGATCACCACGAAGGTGTGCCCCGCGCCCTCCAGGTATTTGCGCAAGCCCAGCTCGCCCGACACGGAGCCCAAGAGTTGGCCCGGGGTAAAGTCGATCGCCTTCGGAGAGGGCATGGTTTGGCCCCCAGGGTAGTTTTCGAGCCTGGGCAGGTCGTCCCGCGCATAGGACGTAGGCATTCCGTCGATCGGGTCGTCGTAGAGAACACAAACCACCTTGGCCATCGTCAGCTCCTCGCCTGTCGTCAAACCACGGAGCGGCGCGAAGCCGGCCGCCTAGGGCGGTGAACCTCGGGCGTCTCCTCCAATCCGGGGTCCGCGCGTTTTCGACGGCGCGCCCGCTTTCTCGCCACACGCCTGAACCTCGACCGCGAAGCCGCGGTGATCAAATGGGATATTCCATCAGTTTGATAGGCCCAGTCTATCAAGAGAGGCCGAGTGCGGCCTCCAGGTCCAGGCCGCGCGCGCACGCTTCCAGCGCCCGCGCCATGGGCGGCGGCGGTTCTCGGTCGCTTGTGACCAGGCCGATCGATTGCATGTGAGCGGGCTCGACGAGCGGGATCAGCGCGATGTCCAGCTGTTCTCCGAACAGGTGGGTGAAGGTGTGCGGCACGATGCTTGACCAGGCGCCCGTGCGCAGATGCGACAGGATGCCCAGGAATGAGTTGCTGACGACGTCCGGTCGAACCTCGAGGCCGTGAATGCCAAACACGGAGTTGAGGATCCGCCGATTCTGCATGTCTTCACTCAGCAGGCACAGCCGCAGCGAGGCGGCTTCGCGCCAGCTGATCTGGGTGCGGCCATCGAGCGGCCCGCCCGCCGCGATCGCCACCAGATAGCGCTCGAAATAGAGCGGCAGGCGGCGCACGTGCGAAAGCGGCTCGTTGTCGAGATAGGTCAAGCCGGCGTCGAGTTCGTAAGCATCCAGGTCCGCTTGGATCACCTTGGAGGAAACCGAGTGGATCTCGATGGTGACGGCCGGATGCGTGGCGCAGAACGGCTCGGTCAGCAGCCCCACGACTGGCATGGCGGCGGGTATCACACCGAGCCTCATAACCCCGGACAGCCCGCCGCGAAGACGCTCCAACCCGTGGCGGAGGCTATCCTCGTTCGCCAGAAGCTCATAGGCCCCGCCAAGCACCAGCCGGCCTTCCGGCGTAAGGTCCAGAAACCGCCGGCCGCGAACCACCAGCCGTACGCCGAGTTCCTTCTCGAGCGTCGAGATTGCTCCCGAGAGCGTCGGCTGAGAGATGTTGCAGGCCCGCGCCGCGCGCGCGAAATGCTTCTCCCGGGCGAGGATCGCGAAATAGCGCAGGTGCCGAAGGAGCATCACCAATTCCGATCAAACGGAGCGCTTATGCCCGCCAAGATGACCGGGTTCAACGACCGCGCCGCATCGGTCGCTTCAGGATTGGGTAGGTCCCCGCGCCCTACTCGGCCGCCAGCGCCGTCGCGCGCCGGTAGGCCTTGAGCTCTGGCATGACCTTGGCGGCGAAGGTGCGCAGATTCCGCTCGGCGTAGGCGTAGTCCATCTCGCCATAGCTGAACACGCCGGTGAAGGTCTGGCCGCCGCAACGGTCGGTGCAGTCGATGATCTTGCGGTAGCACTGTTCGGGCGTGCCCCAGATCTGCAGCGACAGGAAGAATTCCACCATGGCGTCTTCGCCGCCGGGCGCGTTCACGGCCGCCTGAATGGCGCGGTAGCTCTCGTAGCCCTTCATCGACTGCAGATGTTCGCCGCGCAGCTCGTAGTGCTCGATCACCGTGCGCCAATAGCCGCCGATGTGCCTGACGGCCATCTCGCGCGCCCGGCCCTCGTCTTCGTCGC
>Ga0302325_10022579_pt1 | contig 13165 bp, 10 predicted proteins | sample Palsa_T0_2_FD_201948 | JGI IMG/M metagenome (GOLD analysis project Ga0302325, IMG submission 201948) | Peat permafrost microbial communities from Stordalen Mire near Abisko, Sweden - Palsa_T0_2 | ecosystem: Environmental > Terrestrial > Soil > Palsa > Peat permafrost | place: Sweden: Abisko... | reverse complement strand
ATCCTGGAACGAATGGCCAGCGGTCAGAAAAAATGATTCGCGACATGAGCCTCTCCCCGCCCCAAGCGTATTCCGAACTGATCAGCTCTCTACGCCAATTCGCCTTGCTGCAATCGGCCGGGTCAGTGCTGGGATGGGATGAACGAACCAATCTGCCGTCAAAAGGAGCGGCCCATCGCGCCGAGCAGTGCTCGCTGCTGGCCCGCATGGCTCACGAGCAGTTCACCAGCCCGCGGTTGGGCGAGTTGCTCGACGCCGTGGCCGGCAGCGATCTGGTGAGCGATCCTCTCTCGGATGCCGCCGTTAATGTCCGCCAGACGCGCCGCGGCTACGACCGGGCACGCAAGCTGCCGGCTTCCCTTGTCCAGGAGCTGAGCCGAACTGCTTCGCTGGGAGAATCCGCGTGGGTCGAAGCCCGCAAGAAATCGGACTATCCCGCCTTCCAACCGTGGCTTGAAAGAACGCTGAAGCTCAAACAACAGGAGGCGGCGTGCCTTGGGCATAATGGCAATCCTTATGATGCGCTGCTGGATGAATTTGAACCCGGCGAAACCGCCGCCGACATCACCGCCGTTTTTGATGATCTGCGTCCGCGCCTGGTCGCGTTGATCCAGCGCGTCGCCGGCTCCACGAGACGCGCTCCGGTCGAAGCGCTGGCCGGACGCTATCCGCAAAACGAACAGGAATTTCTCTGCCGATCCGCGGCGACGGCGATCGGGTTTGATTTTGAAGCCGGCCGCCTCGATGTTTCGGCACATCCCTTCTGTACTGAATTGGGTCCCTGCGACACGCGCATCACCACGCGATACGATGAATCCGATTTCACCGGCTCCTTCTTTGGCGTGATGCACGAAACGGGCCACGCCCTCTACAACCAGGGGCTTCCACCGCAGCATTGGGGCACGCCGCGCGGTTCATACATCTCACTGGGAATTCACGAGAGCCAAAGCCGGCTGTGGGAAAATCTGGTGGGCCGGAGCCGATCGTTCTGGCGATTTTTTCTTGCCAAGGCGCGCCGGACATTTCCATCTCTCGAAAAAGTGTCTGGAGATACGCTCGCCTTTGCGATCAACGAAATCCGCCCCAGCCTTATCCGCACCGAGTCCGATGAAGCAACCTACAACCTGCACATCATGCTTCGATTCGATCTGGAACTGGCAATGTTGAAGGGCGACCTATCCGCCGCCGATCTACCCACGGTCTGGAACCAGCGGATGAAGAGCGATCTGGGCGTCACGCCGCCCAATGATGCGCAGGGCTGCCTGCAGGATATCCACTGGGCCGGCGGCGCGATCGGCTATTTCCCGACATACACGCTGGGCAATCTATATGCCGCCCAGATTTTCGAGCAGGCGCGCAAAGAGCTGGGCGATCTGGACGAGATGTTCGCCGCGGGCGAGTTCGCGCCGCTGTTGAACTGGCTTAAAGTCGGGATTCACGCCAAGGGTCAGACCTACACCGCCGGCCAACTGATAAAAAATCTGACCGGAGATTCACTTAAGCCCGCTCCTCTGATGGCCCATCTCAGCAAAAAAGCCGCCGCGTATTACGCTGTGTAATTCGTGAACATCCGCCGACGCCGGCTCTGAGGTATCCCGAAGAGCCGGATTCTGCCGCACAATCACGGTACCGTCGTCGGCAACGGCAGCGTCGCTGCCGTTTCGGTTCCCGGCACTGTCGCGCTCGTCGTCGCCGGCTTCACTTCCCCTGTATTCATCAACTCGTTGCCCAGTTCCAGATCGAAAGCGAGCTGGTCTGATTTGGCCTTGAGCGGATCCACGTCCAGATTCGTTTGGGCAAACTGGTCCTGAATCGATCGGACGCAACCGGAAGTGAGATCGGCCGCGAGATAGGCCTGGATGTCACGCAAACGCTGCAAGAACCGGCGATAGGTTAGCTCCAGGGTTTTGGTATCGGTATCGATGGTTTGGGCGAGATCGACAGCCGTCTGACGCCGCGTCGTCGCGCGGGTCTTGAGATCGGGATCATCGATCAAGGCGATCTTCGTTGCGGCGGTTTCAAAGTATGCCTCGGCCTGCGCTTTGGCGGCCGTCGAAGCGTGCTCGAGCTGCGCGATCGATCCGTCCAACAAATCAACTTGGTCGCCGTATTTTGTGAATGCGCCGACAAGGCCATCCGCTTGTTTGCCGTTGATTTCATTCAGCGCGGCCACCGTCGCATCGAGCTGCGCCTTGGTCAGGTTCAGTTGCTGGCGAACATCCATCCGGCTGAGCAATACGCTCTGCGCCTGTTCGTGCGTCACCGTCTGCGATTGACAGCCGCCGACCAGCAGCATCATGCCCAGCAAAACGCCGGCGACGCGATTGCTTTGGCCTCGATCGATCACGTGTGAAGGGATCATGTGAGTTTTTAGTCTACGCAACTCTACATCGGCCCAGAAATTACCGGGGATAATCCGTGATCAGGAATATGCGGCCTACCGACCAACCCGGATTCGCCTAGCTTCACCATAAGCCGTTATGCTACAGAGGCTTAATGGATATGCCAACCGAAGACGCATCCGTCCAATTACGCCGACATGACATGCAGGCGCTCCAGGATCTCTGACACTGTGGCTGGCGCCGCGCTCGATTTGATGAGCACTTCAAACAGAGTCTGAGCCGACCCCGGGCGCTCCAGTGAGAAGGCGTTGCCACCGTAGATTTCGCCCGCCAATGATTCGATCGCCGGCTTCGCCTCGGCAAACGTCGCATCCGTATTGGGCGCCAGAAGACGATCGTTCAGGCGAATCAGTAGCTCACTCGTGTTGAAGCGCAGCCGGCCCGCGAGAGCGGAATCCTTCTCCAGAAGCACGGCGGCTTTCAGGGCGGCAATGGCTGCGCTTTGCAACCGCTGGGCAAATGTTCCGGGCGATGCGGTCTTGCGCGTGTACAGCAATCCCGGTCGATTGTCGGTCAAATCAAAATAAAAGTTGGCCTCGCAAGCCACCAGCACCACGCCCGGCCCGGAAACGACATGGGCGTAATCGGCCACGTCCACCAGCAGATGGTCCTCCACCGCATGTGTCTGAATCCACCGGTGAAAAATGGGAACGAACTCGCGCAGTTCCGGCGCGGGTCCGGCGGCGAAAAGCTTGATGGCGATCTTGGTGACGTCCATGACTGTCAGTCGTCTGTCTGCGGAAAACAAATGCAACCACAGAGTACACAGAGACACAGAGAGCCCAGAGAAAGACAATTCAATATCGTAGCTTTTTCTCTGTGCCCTCAGTGTCTCTGTGCCCTCTGTGGTTGTCTTTTCGACGAATTCAAGGCGTCTTGGTCAGAACAGTTGCCGCCTTCGCTTGCACAGCCGCATGGCATTTGTGGGCGGCGTCGATGAACAGATTCGTCTCTTCAATCAGCTTGTGTGCCGTCTCCTGCGTGTATCGCACATCCGCTCCTTCGTGGCGAACAAACAAATAGCGCGAAAACTGATCCATGTGGAATCGATCCCAGAACAGCTTGGTTTCCACGAACCGCGTGCGGAATTCGCTGACGATTACGCTCGGATCATTGGGCACATCCAGCCATTGCAATTGCACCAGCGTTCGCGCGGCCGTCAGCATCGCTTGATACGCCTTCTCGTCGGCGGCCTTAAACTGGTTGGCGTCCAGAAGCAGCTGCGCCTCGAACGCCTCCCCTTCCGCCTGGGCGAATCCGAACTGTGCGAGACTGACGACCTCGCCCGCGCATTCGCCCGTGCCCAGATCGCCGATCGTGAATTCACGCGGATCACCCCAGTCACTGTAGAAAGACGCATCCTGATCGTGCGGGGGCACGGGGACGAATTTCTCCACGATCGATTTCAGTTCCTTTTTCCCAATCCGCTGGCACCAAAGCTGGAAGCTCTCTTCTCCACCGCGCTCCTTCACAAAGCGATCGGTCAGGGCCGTCACCAAATCGGGCACGCGCTTGCTCGGCACCGCGCCCATGGCCAGCGCGTAGCTGCCGGCGTTTTTGTTCCATTGTCCACCGAGCATCACTTGAAAATGCGGGACCGTATAGCCGCCGACGTTGCGGCTGTTGCCGTAGAAGCCGATGTCGGCCACGTGATGCTGCCCGCACGAGTTGAAGCAGCCGGAAACCTTGATTCGCAGGCCGCGCACGGCACTATCCAACGAAGCGCTCTTCACGGCCAGCCGTTCACGCAGTTCGCCAGCCAAGCCGCGCGATGATGCGATGCCCAGCTTGCAAGTGTCGGTCCCCGGGCAGGCCGTTACATCCACGATCGTGCCGGCGCCGGGATCGGCCAAACCAATCGCCTTCAAATCGTTGTACAGGTCGATCACTTTATTGTGCGGCACCCAGCGGAGAACCAGGTTCTGCTCGACCGTCATTCGCGCATGTCCGCCGGAATAGCGATCGGCGATATCCGCGAGCGCGCGCATCTGATTGCTGCTCAAATCACCCAGCGGACAAGTGACCGTCGCAACGACAAAGCCGCTTTGGCGTTGCTCATAAACGTTGGTCGCCGCCCACGCATCAAACCCTTCGGGCCGGCGAGCGCCGTTGAGTTGAATGCCCGTCCATGCGGGCTTTTCTTCGTACTTGGGAATCTCATCGAAGTATTCGCGCCATGATGGATCTTCGGGCATCGCGGCGGCTTCTTCCTGAACGATTCGGCGAAATTCCTCGATGCCCAGCTTCTGCACGAGAAATTTCAGGCGGGCACGGTTGCGGTTTCTCTTTTCCCCAAGCCGGGCAAAGACACGGCCCATGGCCCGCGCCAGCGGAAGCAAATCCTCCTCCGGCACAAACTCATCATATAGCTTCGCCTGATGCGGCACCGCGCCCAGACCACCGCCGACATAGAGCGCAAAGCCCCGCTGCGTTTTTCCATCGGCGCCGGTGCGCGTCCTGGCGATTCCGCCCAGATCGTGCATCGATACCAACGCGCAGGCTTCGTGCTCGCAACCCGAGAAAGCAATCTTGAATTTTCGCCCAAAGTCCTGCGTGTCGCGATGGCCCAGCAGGTAATAGGCGACGGCCTTGGCATACGGCGTCACATCGAACGATTCGGTCCTGCACACGCCGGCCAGCGGGCAGGCGGTCACATTGCGAACGCTGTTCCCGCACGCTTCGCGCGTCGTGATCCCCACCGCGGCCAGCCGGCGAAATAAATCCGGCGTGTCGTCGATGTGGACAAAGTGCAATTGAATGTCCTGCCGGGTCGTGATGTGGCAGATTACATCCGAATATTCCTCGGCAAGCTCGGCAAGCTCGCGCATCTGCTCGGAAGAGAGTCCCCCGAAGGGAATCTTGATCCGCAGCATCCCCGGCGCGTCCCAGAAAGTATCGGGGCCTTTGGTCAGCGGCGGATAGGGCAACTTCTGCGAAGCAATCCCATCGTGCCGCTGGCCATTGTCATAGCGCTGGCCGTAAGCGCCTCGGCGGAGCCGCGTTTCGGCGAAGACCTTTTCCTCAATCTTGCCCTGCTTGCGCAGGCTGATCTGTGCATCGAACGCATCAATCTCTTCAGTGAGTTTGGCGGAAATGCGGTCGCCGAGCTTTTCTTTCCAGGTGAGGGGCATTTGGTGTCTCCTATAGGAGCTTAGATGATAGGCGTCAAGGATACAGGGAGGCCCCGATGTCGGTGATTTTGTCGCTTTCGGTTTACCGAAAACCGGTGTCGTCTAGCGCCCTCCCAGTAGCCGGCGACTAACAGTCGCCGGTTGACCACCCGGCTAGACGGAGGCAAGAAGCATCTTGTACTTGGGCAAAACCACATCCCAGGAAAACCGCGCTTGGACATCGATGCAAGCCGCCGCGATCAAACGATCGCGCAGCACTCCATCATCGACGATACGCCCAATCGCCGCGGCGAGTTTGATTGGTGATGCAACGGGCACAAGCAACCCGGTCACTTCGTTTTTCACTACATCGCGAATGCCCGGAACATCTGTTGCCACTACCGGCACGCCGGCGGCCATGGCTTCGATCAGGACCAATCCGAACCCCTCGGCGGCGCTGGGGACAACCAGCACATCAATCGAACGCAACGCATCGTTCGGACTCGCGATGGGGCCGTGCAAAATGGCCCGGGATTCAAGGTGAAGCCGGGCGATTTCTGATTCGATGCGCGGACGATCTTCGCCTTCGCCGAAGAGCTCAACCGTGAATCGATCATCGAGCAGCGCGACCGCTTGCAGCAGATCCGCAATGCGTTTGATCGGATCGAGGCGGCCGATGAAGCCGATGGTGGAAGTGGTACGGGCGGCTCGCCCGTGGTCTTTTTCGATTGAAAGAGAAGACACGGGCGGGCCGCCCGCGCCACTTGCACATTCACATTCCACTGCATTTGGAATCACCACAATTTTTTCAGGCGGAACATCCGCCCATTCCATCGCAGCCTGCGCGGCCGATGGTGATGGCACGACGATGCGTTCGGCAGCGTGATGCACCATTGACTGCAAACGCCAGTGCCAGCGCGGCGTCGGCTGTGTCGTTTGGATTGATTGCAGGAACCTCACACCGGGATAGAACGGTGAAGCCAGCGAGGCAACCAGATTCGCGTGAATCAGAAAGCTGAAGACAACGTCGAATCGCTCCCGATGAATCAAAGAGACCAGCCGTCTGGTAGTCCCGAACAAATTTGCCGCTCCAGTTGCTTCAAATGCAACCACCGGCACGCCGGCCTCGCGCAACTGATCGGCCACCGGTCCCCACCGCGAAAGGCAAGCCACCGTCACACCGCCCGCTCCATCGGCGTTCTTTCGATTAAGGCGGATCGCCAGCTCGCGCACCACCGTCGGCGTGCCGCCGATCTCCAGGTCGGTAATCAGGAGGAGAATCTTCACCGCTTCCCGACGGACGATTTTTGGGCATGATCCACGAGCATCTGAAACAGCGCGAGCTGCTCGGGCTCATCGCTCATGCGCTCGGGGTGCCACTGCACGCCGACCAGCAGCGGATACGATGGATCTTCGATTCCTTCGATTACCCCATCGGGCGACGTGGCGATCACGCGCAGCCCTCTTCCCAATTGTTTAACCGCCTGTTTGTGGCTGGTGTTCACCTGCACATCGGCATGTCCAATGCGATCGAAAACCTGCGTGCCCGATTTCAGTTCAACTGTATGCCGGCGGTTCCAGTCGCCCATCCGCCGATGCTCGATGACGCGATCGCCGGGCAGATCCGGGAGAAACTGCACTAGGCTTCCGCCGCGGGAGACGTTCATCAACTGGCTCCCCAGGCAAATCCCCAGCGCCGGCAAACGACGGCGTTCCACTTCCGCAAGCAAGGCCCGCTCGAATTTCTCGCGGAATGGATCGATCGCTTCCACCTCGGGAACGGGCTCTTCGCCATAGCCATCAGGATCCAGATCCGCCCCCCCGGAAAAGAGAACTCCATCCAGCGCATCGACAAATTCCGGTATCAGCGACAGATCAGAACGGTACGGCAGCATCAGCGGCAATCCGCCGGCCTTTTCAACGCTGCTCGCGTAGCCGTATGGCAGCGCGTATTGCGTCAGGCGATCATTATAGTCGGTGGTGATACCGATCAGGGGTCTGGACATTTCTTCGATTTTCGCATCAGAAGCACCGCAAGTACATGCGGGGCTTTATCACAATTGAACGGCGTCTCACCGCGTCTTCACGCAATGTTAACGATTACTCCCTACCCTGCCACCCGCGGATCGGTTAATCAATCGGCAACCGCACTATCCCACAAGGAGTACCTCCATGATTTCGATGCTCAAACGAACCGCTCTCTGCATCGCCCTGAGCCTGATGACCAGCACAATCGCCTGGGCGCAAGTCCGGCTCGCCGGAGCGGGGGCGACGTTTCCCCAACCGCTATATGAACGCTGGATCGCCGAATACGGCAAAACCCACCCCGACGTGCAATTGGACTACGGCGGCGGCGGATCGGGGCAGGGAATCAAGGGCATCACCGATAAAACCATCGACTTCGCCGGCTCCGACGCTCCCATGAGCAAAGCCGAGTTGGCAAAAGTGGGCGGCGCGGATGCGATCGTCGAAATCCCCAGTTGTGCCGGCGGCGTGGTGCCGGCGTACAACCTGCCCGTCAAGGATCTCAAATTCACCGGCGAGGTTCTTGCCGGCATTTACATAGGAACCATCTCCGACTGGAACGATCCGAAGATCCAGGAAATCAACGCAGGCGTCCAACTCCCCGCTCTTCCCATCACCCCCGCGTGGCGAACCGACGGCAGCGGCACCAATTACGTCTTCACGAATTATCTCGCAACCCAAAGCGATGATTTCAAAGGCTCGATCGGCGTCGGCAAGCAGGTGAAATGGCCTGTCGGCCAGGGCGGTAAGGGTAACCCCGGCGTCGCTGCCATCGTGCAGCAGACCAGCGGCGCGATCGGCTACATCGAGCAAAACTACGCCGACAAAAACAACATCGAATACGGCTCGGTAAAGAACAAGGACGGCAAATTCGTGAAAGCCGCTCCCGATGCCGTCAGTGTCGCCAGTGCCGGTGCGGTGGACGAGATGAAGGGCACGACCCTGGCCGCAAGTATCTGGAATCAACCCGGCGATGGCGCATACCCGATTTCGTCTTTCACTTACCTGATCGTGTACAAAGACCTCAGCAACGTGAAAAGCAAGGAACAGGCTCAGGCGCTGGTGGATTTTCTACACTGGGCAATTCATGATGGGCAGAAGCTCGCGCCCGATCTGGATTACGCTCCGCTGGCGCCGGCCGTTGTTGAAAAGGTGGACGCGGCAATGGACACGCTCACCTACGGCGGAAGCCCGATCAAGGCATCGATCGCCGAGGCGAAATAGAGTCTTGCTTTAGATTAGCGATGACTGTTGCAGATCCTGGTTCTCCGCCAATGCAGTCCCCGCCCCTTGCCCCTGCGCCGCCAGTTTTCGCTCACACCGGTCGGGCAAGGCGCAATCTGGCTGATTTCTGGCTCGCTAGTCTGGCTCGGACATCGGCGGTGATTGTGCTGATCATGCTCGTGGCGCTGCTGGGCGTGCTGGGCTACGCCGCCATGCCGGGCATCAAGGCCTTCGGCCTGCACTTCCTCGTTGGCAGCGACTGGCGGCCAAACTCCGTCGATCAACCCAAACGCGGTCCCGATGGAAAGGTGGAGATCGAAGATGGTGAGATCGTCACCGAAACGGTTCCGCCATCCTTTGGCGCGCTACCCGTCATCTGGGGCACGACGGCCAGCTCGATGCTGTCGCTCGTTTTCGCCATCCCCCTGAGCCTTGGAGCGGCGTTGTTTCTCGTTCGCATCTCGCCCAAAATGCTGGTGGCGCCGGTCTCCTTCCTTATCGAATTTCTCGCCGCCGTGCCGAGTATCGCCTTTGGCATCTGGGGATTGTTCGTGCTCGCGCCCTTTCTACAAGCACATGTGGAGCCGTTCCTCTGGCATGTTCTGGGCTCGGTGCCGGGGCTGGGATGGATGTTCCATGAAACCGTCACCGTCGGCGGGCACGTGATTATTCGCGCACTGCCTCTGACCGGCCGCGATATGTTCTGCGGCAGCGCTGTGCTTGGCATCATGATCCTTCCGATCATCACCGCCGTCAGCCGCGATGTGCTTCGCGCTGTGCCCCGCGCCCAGATCGAAGGATCGGTCGCCCTGGGCGCAACCTGGTGGCAGAGCTGCGTCGAGATGCTCAAATTCAGCCGCAGCGGACTCTTCGGCGCCGTCATGCTCGGACTGGCGCGCGCCGCCGGCGAGACGATGGCCATCACCATGGTGATCGGCAACAACAATCAGATCCGCCTCTCGCCTTTCGCCCCCGCCCAGACAATGTCCAGCCTTCTGGCCAACGAGTTCGCCGAGGCAAACGACTTGCAGGTGTCGGCGTTGTGTGAAGTGGCGCTGGTCCTATTGCTGATGTCATTGGTTTTCAACGTCGTGGCCCGGCATCTTGTGGTAGGCAAGGAATCCCGAACGGCGTCGGCCGCTTGATCCAGTGTAGCCGGACTTCGGCGAGCTCAGTCCAGTCGCGAGCATGCTCGCCGGCCAACCAAAAGCCAAATGTCTCCAAAGGCGCATCAACATCTCGCCAGACTTTCCAGCCAGACGATGTTTCTCGTCTGCACCCTGTTTGCCGCCAGCATTCTGCTGCTGCTGCTTTTGGTGACCGGCTATCTCGTTTGCATCGGCCTCTCTTCCATCTCACTTTCCCTTTTCACCACCGCTCCCACCGGCGACCCGGACCATCCCGGCGGCTTGCTCAATGGCCTGGTTGGAACCGGCGTATTGGTCGCACTGGCCAGCGCCGTTGGAATTCCCATCGGAATGCTGGCCGGCGTTTATCTGGCGGAATATGACACCGGTTCAATTCTCGCCAGGCCCGTGCGATTCATTGCCGATGTGCTCGCCGGCGTGCCCAGCATTGTGGTCGGCGTTTTGGGATATGAATTGCTCGTCAAACCGCTGCACACTTTTAATGCCTACGCCGGGGCCGCGGCGCTGGCGTTTATCATGATTCCCATCGTCTGCCGAACCACCGAGGAAATGCTCCGGCTCGTCCCCAACAGCTATCGCGAGGCATCGATCGCGCTGGGCGCCACGCGATCGCGCACGATTCTGCGCGTCGTGCTCCCTTCGGCCACCGGCAGCGTCGTCACCGGGATCATGCTGGCCATCGCCCGCATCGCCGGCGAAACCGCCCCGCTCCTGTTCACCGTTCTCTACAGCTTGAACCTGCCTCGCCGGATCAAGGATCTGGACGGATTCTTTCCGTCCCTAACGGTGCAGATCTTCAACTACGCCACCGGCCCCTATCCCCAGCTCAAGCGCCAGGCCTGGGCGGGGATTCTCGTGCTGATCACGCTGATCTTCTTCCTGAATCTGGCGATCCGATATGTGACGCGACAGCGTACATAGAGATGAGCTCCCACGAACGTAGCCCCGCATGTACATGCGGGGCTTCAAGGGGCGAACAACGCACAAATCCATGGGGATCAATGACCAACACCTTGGGGCGAACTAACACCCCCGCCAAGAGGGATCATCGGCGAATACAACGCAACAATCACAAGGCAAAACGCAAGCACCCCCATCAACACGAACAGTCCGAACAATATCCGCGCTCGACGTGAGACACCTTCCTTGGCCCAGTGATCGCCACTTAAACGGTCAACGGCCTTGGGGATGGCCGGAAGCAATAGCAGGAACAACCACCCAAAATCGTTTCGGCACCAGCGAGATAGCAAGAGAACCAGCTTGGTGAGCGGCGGCAAGTCGGTGCGAAAATCTTTAAAGATCACTTCAAAGCGGGGCAAGACATAACAGCCCAAGCCGATAAATGTCAGGCTCATCAGGGTGAGCCAGATCGTCATGTGCAGCACCGTGAACGGCATCTCGCGGCGGCGCGGTCCGGTGGCGTAATCGATAGCGTGAACCGACATGTCATATTACCGATGTTTAGCCGGCGAGCTTGCTCGCCGATGAGCTCTCACTGTCGCAGCCGCGTCTGGATATTGTCCAGCACATTCATGAAATTGATGTAACTGTCGTACGGACTCTCGTACGGGCTGAAATATTTGTGCACGTCCCCATCCGCCCAGTATTTCGTGCACATGTAGTAGAAGTGATCGCTGGCCGTCAGTTTCCGCCAATCGCTTAGGAGCTGCTCGTCGCCTTTTTCCTTGAGCGCGCCTTCCATCTTGTACAGCTCATGCAGCGCGTTGGATTGCATCGCGTTGCCCAGCCACGCGGATAGATCGCGCTCGGTGTCGGCCCAACTGATCATGTGCGGCACGTCGATCTCCCCGACCGATTCGTACCGATCCACCACCTGACTGGCCGTCAGGAATTCATTGTCCGGGCTCGCCTTCATCACTTCGCCGGGAAGATGTCGGATGAAATCGAAGATGCCGGTTTCGGCCCACTGATGCTCGCCGAAGGTTTCGTAATCAAAAAACAGATTGCACAGGAAACCGTTGCCGTTGATCTGCGTGACCCAGCGGGCAAATTTTTCGGCCGTGAGCGGCCATTGTTCCCAGGCGCGATTGCTGAACCGGAAGGCGATGTCATCACTGAGCCGGTAATTCTTGAGCAGCAGTTTCAGCTTCTGCGCGTGCGGCGGACGGTAGACAAAATTCGGACTGCGATACCCCAGAATGTGATCCGCCCCTTCGGTCACGATCGCATCGTAACCCATGTGGCTCACGAAATGAGCCAGATCGTTGTTGTAAATCAGCTCCGTATTCCGAAAGACGCGCGGCTCCTGGCCGAACAATTCCTTGATCTTCTGCTGATGCAATTCCACCTGCGCGCGGAACTCTTCCCTCGAATAAAGAAACGAGAGCGAGTGGTAATACGTCTCCTCCAGAAATTCGACGCAACCCGTCGCATTCAACGCCTGAAAGGATTCGATCACTTCCGGCACGTATTGCTCAAACTGTTCCAGTGCCACGCCGGTGATGGAATAGCTGACGCGGAAGCGCCCTTCGTGCTCCTTGATCGTCTCCAGCATGACCTTGTTGGCCGGGAGATACGATTTATGGGCAACCTTGCGGCAGATTTCCGCGTTCTTGTAGTCGTCAAAATAATGACGATCCGTGTCGAACACGCTGTACCGCCGAAGCCGGTACGGCTGGTGGAGCTGAAAATAGAAACAAACCGATGCCATGAACGAATCCCTTCTGAACACGGACCGCTGACGGCGGCATTCTACGCGCGGCGAACGGTTTGGGAACCTTCCCTTCCGCTAAAGTCAGTTTAAACACGAAGCGATGAAGATACGAAGGCCACGAAGAAGAACAAACGAAAATGATTTCCTTCTTCTTCGTCTGCCTTAGTCCCCTGGCGCCTTCGTGTCTAATCCGAACTCCTCCGCCAAGATCGCCAAGACGCCAAGGCCGCCAAGAAGAAAGATCGATTCTGTATCTCTTTCTTGGCGTGCTTGGCGTCTTGGCGATCTTGGCGCATTCTTTCTTCGTGTGCTTCGTGCCTTCGTGTTAACATTCGTGTAGATCGCGTTTCACATATTCGATCGATCGTGCTGATTATTATGGCTGCGTCGTCGGCATCGTCGCCGGCGGGCCGGTCATATCCCAGGCGATGCGCCATTTGGGCTCGCCCACCTGCTTGAACCCCATCTGGCTCGTCATAATCTGCTCCATCCCTCGGAGATGGCCCGCGCCAAAAAAAATACCGATTTTTCGATCCCCTTTTGCCAGCCGCTCGCGCAGCACCTTCATGCACGCCTTGTTCC
>Ga0302325_10022578_pt1 | contig 13165 bp, 15 predicted proteins | sample Palsa_T0_2_FD_201948 | JGI IMG/M metagenome (GOLD analysis project Ga0302325, IMG submission 201948) | Peat permafrost microbial communities from Stordalen Mire near Abisko, Sweden - Palsa_T0_2 | ecosystem: Environmental > Terrestrial > Soil > Palsa > Peat permafrost | place: Sweden: Abisko... | reverse complement strand
CCCCGCGGAGCACTCCCTCTGCCGGAGGCCGAACTCAGAATCAGGACGCGGGGCCGGATGCCCCGCGGAGCACTCCCTCTGCCGGAGGCCGAACTCAGAATCAGGACGCGGGGCCGGGGAGCCTGCGTACGCTGCTTGACGAACTGCCGGAGGACCTCGCCGGTCAGGTGTTCACCCACGCCTCCTGGACGGTGCGGCGCTCGGACTCATACGAGCGCCTCGCGTTCCTGGGCGACGCGGTGCTCGAGCTGGCGATCACGGCGCACCTGTACCCGCGCCTCGAAGCGGAGCGCTTCGGCGCCGGGCGCCTGACGAAGATCCGCGCCCAAGCGGTGTCCGGGCGTTCTTGCGCGGCTGTGGCCGAGCGGCTCGGGGTGCCCGAGCGGCTGTACGCGGCGGCTCCCCCGGGCGCCGGGTCGAACCTGCCGGCGCTGATCCGCACCGAGCGCGTGCTCGCGTCGGTGATCGAGGCCGTGATCGGCGCCTGCTATCTGGCTTTCGGCTACGAACAGACCGCAGAGGCGGTCGGCGAGGCATTCGAGCCGGAGGTCGCTGACGCTCTCGATCACCCGGTCGACTTCAAGTCGGCGCTGCAGGAGCAGCTTGCGCAGCGGGGTGAGCTCGTCAGGTACGAGGTTGTGTCCGAGGAGGGCCCGCCCCACGACCGTGTGTTCTCGGTCAGCGCGCTCGTTGGCGGGGTCGAGGTCGGCCGCGGATCGGGCCGGAGCAAGAAGGATGCCGAGCAGGAAGCGGCGCATTCCGCACTGGAGGGGACCGAGCCGTGAGCCCCGACTGCGACCAATTTAGGCCCGGGATGGCCCGCACGTGCACCTGAAGTCGATAACCCTGAAGGGGTTCAAGTCCTTCCCGGATCGCACCCGGCTGGAGTTCGCGCCGGGCGTCAGCGTTGTCGTTGGGCCGAACGGCTCCGGCAAGTCGAACGTGACCGACGCCGTCCTGTGGGCGATGGGTGAGCAGTCGCCGGTGGCGGTGCGGGGGCAGTCGATGCAGGACGTGATCTTCGGAGGTGCTCCGGGACGCCAGGCTGCGAAGAGCGCCGAAGTCGAGATCGTGCTCGACAACAGCGACGGCACGCTCGCGTTCGGTCTCCCTGAGATATCGATCCTCAGGCGGCTCGACCGCAACGGCGAGGGGGAGTATCGGATCGCCGGTGCCCGCTGCCGGCTCGTAGATGTGATCGAGCTGCTCTCCGATACGGGCCTCGGCAAGGAGATGCACTCGGTCATCTCGCAGGGCCGGGTCGAGTCGATCGTCACGTCGAAGCCGCGTGACCGCCGACTGCTGATCGAGGAGGCGGCCGGACTCGGCAAGCACCGTAAGCGCCGTCGCCGCGCTCAGCTCAAGCTCGCAAGGACGCTGGACAACCTCGACCGGGCGCTCGACGTCGAACGCGAGGCAAGGTCGCGGCTGCGACCGCTCAAGCGTCAAGCTGAGGCCGCGGAGCTGCATGCCCGCCTCGAGCGCCAGTCGCTCGAGGCCCGTTGGGAGTTGGCGCGAGACGACGCTCGCGCGCAACGCCAGGCCACGGCCGAGGCGGATGCGAGCGCCGCCGGCGCTCGCGGTCAGCTCACCAGTCTCGAGGGTGAGATGGCAACCGTCTCGAGGCGCCGCGAGGCGGCCGAGGAGGCGCTTGCGCAGCGCAGCGCGCAACGCGAGGAGCTGTCCCGCCGCCTGTTTGCCGCCCGCGCGGCAGGCGAGCGGGTGGGCTACCGGACCGAGGCAGTGCGGGCCGCTGTCCTCGCCACCGAGGAGCGTCTGAGCGGAGCGTACGAGGCGCTCGAGGTGCTCCGGGCGCAGGCGGAGGCCGACGACGCCCCGAATCTCGAAGCCGCTGCGCGGGTGACCGCGCTCGAGACGTCGCTGGCTGTGTTGGAACAGGATCGCGTCGCCGAGCTCGAGCGAGACCTCGCGGCGCTCGAGACACGCCGCGGCCGCGCCGCCGTGGAGCTGGAGACCCGCTCGCAGGCGCACGAAGCCGGGCGTACCGCCCGCGAAGCCCTCGACGCGGCCGTCGAGGCGGTTCGTCAGGAGCTGCGGAGCGCCGAACGGTCCGTCGAGACGGCACGGCGTGAGGCCGCCCGCGTTGGCGGCCAGCTTGCCGCAGTCAACCAATTCCTACGGGCCCACGCGGGTGCCGCCGGCGGGACTGCAGCGCTCGCTGCAACCTTGCAGGTCGAGCCAGGCTACGAGCTGGCACTCGCGGCGGCGTTGGATGGCCGGTTGGGCGCTGCGGTCGTTCCGGACCGCGCCGCGGGGTCGATGCTGCTCGATCGCGCCGGACGCGACGGCGGGCGGGCGCTGGTGGCGGGTGAAGTTCTTGGGGCACCAGGCAAGCCCGGGGAACGTCCTGTTCCCTCCGGGGAACGTCCTGTTCCGTCCGCGGACGTGCCTGTTCCGGGCGCACAGCGGCTCGCCGATCGCGTCACGGGCGCGGATGATGCGGTTGCGCTAGCCCGCGTTCTGCTCGCGGACACCTGGGTGGTCCCCGAGCTTGCGGACGTGCCGGACACGTTCGTGGGCGTCGCGGTCACCCGGGCCGGCCGGGTCTGGTCGGGAGCGACACGCGAGCTTCGTCAGGCGCCCTCCGGCGGCGAGGATCGAGTGCTCAGCGAGCGGAACCGGCGCGCGGAGCTGGTGCGTGGCAGCGAGGAGGCAGCGCAGGCCGAGGTCGCGGCAGCCGCGGCGCTCGAGCGCGCCGGCGCAGCCGTCGCTCGCGCCGAAGCTGAGTCCGAGCAGGCGCTGGCGGCACAGCGCGCGGCGGCCCGCGCCCGGGATGAGGCAGCAGAGGAGGAGCGCCGGATCGAACGGCTGATCGAGCGGCGGCGCGCGGCGGGTGACGAAGGCCCCACAGCCGAACGCCGGGCGCAAGTGATCGCAGAGCTCGCGGCCGAGCGGCGGGTGGCGGAGCGCGCCGAGCGCGAGCGTGCGGAGCGCCGAGCCAGGATCGCGTGGCTCGACGGCGCGGTCGCTCGAGACGAGGGGCTCGTGCCGATCGGCGAGCGTCTGGTCGCCGTCCTCGAGCAGGCAGCGACGGCGATCGCCCGGCGCGTGTCCGAGTTCGATGCGGCACTTGCGCAGGATCGCGAGGCGGGTGAGCACGTCACGGCCGAATTGCGTGCGTGCGCGCAGGCGGAAGTGGCGCTACAGACCCGCTTGCATGCCGCGAACGAGGCGGTGACCGTCGCCGCCGTGCGCGCCCAGCAGGCTCGCGATCGCGCCGCCGAGGCCGAGGCTGCGCTGCGGGGCATCGCGTCGGTCCTCGAGCTCGAGCCGGAGCCCGCGCCCGAACCGCTACCCGACGAAGAGCGCCATGCTCTGACCGAGCGCGTCGAGCGGCTCGCCCGCCGGCGCGAGCAGCTCGGTCCGGTGAATCCGCTTGCGCAGGAGGAGTACGCGGAGGCGCTTGCCCACGCCCAGGAGCTCGAGCACCAGCGCGAAGACCTCGAGACCGCGCTGCGCGAGCTCGAGAAGCTGATCGCCGAGACCGATCGTCAGATCCGCGAGACGTTCGAGGCCACGTTCGAAGCCGCTGCGCAGAACTTCGAGGACCTCGCGGCGCAACTGTTCCCGGGCGGCCGCGGACGCCTTCGCCTGGTCAAGGAGCGGGAAGGCCCGCGCCCGGTGCTCGGTGGACAGCCGCTGCCTTCGTCTGTGGAGGAGGACGACGACACAGCCTCCGGAGATGCGCGCGAGTCTGATGAGGAGCCCCGGGAGGACCTCGACGGCGTTGAGATCGAGGTGACTCCGGCCGGCAAGGACATGAAGCGCCTGACGCTCTTGTCCGGCGGCGAAAAGTCGATGACCGCGCTCGCGTTCCTGTTCGCCGTCTTCCTCGCGCGGCCCTGTCCGTTCTACATCCTGGACGAGGTGGAGGCTGCCCTCGACGACCTGAACATCGATCGGTTCCTGTCGCTTCTCGGTCGCTACTCGAGCCGGGCACAGTTCATCGTCGTCACCCACCAGAAGCGCACGATGGAAGCTGCGGACTGCCTGTACGGAGTCTCGATGGGAGCGGACGGGATCTCGAAGGTCATCTCGAGAAAGCTGCCGCCAGCGGCGGACGCGGCGTAGGCGCGCCGCCCATGGCTCGAGACTGGAACGATCTCTTCATCGTCGACGGCGCGGCGGCCGGGGCCGACGGCGGCGACGCGACTGGGGCCACCGAGCGCCGCAGCGGCGTGTTTCGCCGCCTGCGCGAGAACCTTCGCAAGACCCGCCAAGCGCTCGCGAGCGAGATCCAGGCGACGCTGTTCGAGGACCTCAGCGAGGAGACCTGGGAACGGCTCGAAGAGGCGCTGATCTACGCCGATGTCGGGGCCCGCACGACGGCGCAGGTGGTCGAGCAGCTAGAGCGCGAGGCCACGGCCGGCTCGGTGAGCGGCGGCGAGGCGCTGACCGAGCGACTGACCGAGCTGCTCGCACAGATCGCGAAGACGGGCGAGGACCGGATCGACATCAGGCCGAACCCGACCGTGATCCTGATGGTCGGGGTCAACGGGACCGGCAAGACGACGACTGTGGGCAAGCTTGCCTGGCATCTGCGCCAGGAGCTCGGTCGCAAGGTTGTGCTCGCGGCCGCCGATACGTTCCGCGCGGCGGCGGTCGAGCAGCTGGAGGTCTGGGCCAATCGCGCGGAGGTGGCATTCGTCAAGGGGCCGCCGGGGGCTGACCCGGGGTCGGTCGCGTACGACGCGATCGCGACCGCCCGCCGGGACGGCGCCGACATCGTGATCATCGACACGGCGGGCCGGCTCCACACCCAGGACGACCTGATGGCAGAGCTTGCAAAGATCAGGCGCGTGATCGCCAAGCAGATCCCCGACGCGCCCCACGAGACGCTGCTTACAGTTGACGCGACGACCGGGCAGAACGGCCTCCGCCAGGCGCAGATGTTCTCCGAGTCGGTCGAGGTGTCGGGGATCATCCTGACGAAGCTCGACGGGACCGCCAAGGGCGGGATCGCGCTCGCGATCGCCCATGACCTCGGTCTGCCGGTGAAGTTGATCGGTGTCGGGGAGAAACTCGAGGATCTGCGTCCGTTCGACGCCGAGGAGTTCGCCCGGGCGCTGCTGACCTAGCTGCCCGCCACGACCGCGTACGGGCCGCCACCGCCGCGCGCTAAGCTCGATTCAAATGTGGCTCGTGTGGGTGATCGCTGCTTGCGGGTTCGCGGTAGGCGAGATGCACCTCGCCACCGGGTTCTTCCTCGCCCCGTTCGCGCTGGGGGCCGCGGTGGCAGCTGTCGTGGCCCTCGTCGGCGCGGGCTCGCTGATCTCGTTGATCTGCTTCATCGGCGTAGCGCTTGCGGCGCTGGCGGTCGTGAGACCGATGGCCCTGCGGCACATGAAGGTCCCGCCGCGGCTTCGTACCGGCGCGGCGGCCCTGGTCGGTAAGCAGGCGGTAGTGCTCGAGCGGATCGCCAACGACGAGGGCATGGGGTCGGTGCGGATCGACGGCGAGGTCTGGACGGCCCGGTCGTACAACGACGACGAGGTCATCGAGCGCGGGACCAAGGTGGACGTTGTCGATATCAAGGGCGCGACTGCGCTCGTGGCCGAATAGGAGGCCGGGCATGGTTGCAGTAATCGTCGCGTTAGTCGTGGTGGTCGTCCTGGTGATCGCGGTCGCACGGACCGTGCGGATCGTTCCGCAGGCACGCGCGGGGATCGTCGAGCGGCTCGGCCGCTACAGCCGGACTTTGAACCCCGGGCTGGCGATCCTGATGCCGTTCGTCGACCGGCTGAAGCCACTGATCGATCTGCGCGAGCAGGTCGTCTCCTTCCCGCCACAGCCGGTGATCACGGAAGACAACCTCGTTGTCCAGATCGACACGGTCCTCTACTTCACCGTCACCGATCCGAGGTCGGCAACCTATGAGATAGCCAATCCGCTGCAGGGGATCGAGCAGATCACGGTGACGACGCTGCGCAACGTCGTCGGAGGGATGACGCTCGAGACCGCGCTGACCAGCCGCGACCATGTCAACGCCACCCTGCGGGGCGTGCTGGACGAAGCCACCGGCAAGTGGGGGATCCGGATCAACCGCGTTGAGATCAAGTCGATCGATCCGCCGGGCTCGATCCAGGAGGCGATGGAGAAGCAGATGCGCGCCGACCGGGACAAGCGTGCCGCGATCCTCACCGCCGAGGGCGTCAAGGCATCCCAGATCCTCACCGCGGAGGGTCAGAAGCAGGCCGCGGTGCTCACGGCCGAGGGCGCGAAGCAGGCCGCGATCCTGCGCGCCGAAGGCGACGCCAAGGCGATCGACACCGTGTTCACAGCGATCCACGACGGCAGGCCCGACCAGGAGCTGCTGAGCTACCAGTACCTCCAGATGCTCCCGCAGCTCGCGCAGGGCAGCGCCAACAAGGTGTTCGTGATCCCATCCGAGTTCACGGACGCGTTCAGCGGCATCGGCAAGGCTCTGGGCGGGTCCCGCGCGAGCGCCGAGAGCCCGAAGGCGAGCGAGCGCAGCCTGAATCCGGGCGACGGCGCGGACGCCGGCGGGCGCAGCCTCAATGCGGGCGACGGCACCGACACGGGCGGCGGCACCGACACGGGCGACGGCACCTAGCCGCCGTGTTCGACTCGCTCGCCGACAAGCTCCAGGCGACGCTCACCGAGGTCCGCGGCCGCGGCACTCTGACCGAGGCCGACGTGCGGGCGGCGATGCGTGAGATCCGCCTTGCGCTCCTCGAGGCAGACGTCAACTTCAAGGTGGTCAAGAGCTTCACCGACGCGGTCAGGGAGCGCGCGCTCGGGAGCGACGTGATCGGCCAGCTGAACCCGGGTCAGCAGGTGGTCAAGATCGTCAACGACGAGCTGACGGAGCTGATGGGTGGGGCCGCGCGCGACCTGGCCTTCTCACCGCGGCCGCCGACGGTCGTCGTGATGGCCGGCCTCCAGGGTTCTGGCAAGACGACCGCGACCGCCAAGCTCGCGCGCTACCTGCGGGAGCAGCACGGCTCCTCCGTCGCCGTGGCAGCGTGCGACGTGTATCGCCCCGCGGCCGTCGACCAGCTGATCAAGGTGGGAGCGCAGGCGGGTGCGGCGGTCTACGAGCAGGGCACCGACCGCGACCCTGTGAAGATCGCGGCGTGGGCGCGTGACCGCGCCGTCAGCGAGGGCAAGGACGTGCTGATCATCGATACGAGTGGTCGACTGCACGTCGATGAGGAGCTGATGAAGGAGCTCGCGCAGATCAAGAAGGTCGTCAAGCCGCATGACGTCCTGCTAGTGGTCGACGCGATGACCGGTCAGGACGCGGTCAACGTCGCCGAGCAGTTCGCCGAGGTGGTGCAGTTCGACGGTGTTGTCATCACCAAGCTCGACGGCGACGCGCGCGGAGGCGCCGCCCTGTCGGTCAAGGCGGTGACTGGCAAGCCGATCCTGTTCGCCTCGACGGGAGAGAAGCTCGACCAGTTCGAGCGCTTCCACCCCGACCGGATGGCCCAGCGGATCCTGGGGATGGGCGACGTGATGACGCTGATCGAGAAGGCCGAGGCCGCCTACGGCGAGGACCAGGCGGCGGAGCTCGAGCGCAAGATCCGCAAACAGGAGTTCGGTCTCGACGACTTCCTCGAGCAGCTGCGCCAGATCCGTCGTCTCGGGCCGCTGCAATCGCTGCTCTCGATGATTCCCGGGGTTGGGAAGGAGCTTCGCGGCGCCAAGATCGACGAACGCGACTTCGACCGCATCCAGGCGATCATCCTGTCGATGACACCCGAGGAACGGCGCCATCCGGAGTTGATCAAAGGGTCCCGGCGGCTGCGGATCGCGCGCGGATCGGGCACCAACGTGCAGGCCGTGAAGGCGCTGATCAAGCAGTTCGAGCAGATGCGCAAGGTGATGCGACAGGTCACCCAAGGCAAAATGCCCGACCTCGGGGCACTGATGCGGGGGCGGTGAAATCGGCTGGCGCCGATTCCATTGGGAGTTCGGTCGTGGACTCGGGCGCGGTGCTGAATTCGACGCCGAACGTCCCGGTGAAATCGGCTGGCGCCGATTCCATTGGGAGTTCGGTCGTGGACTCGGGCGCGGTGCTGAATTCGACGCCGAACGTCCCGGTGAAATCGGCTGGCGCCGATTCCATTGGGAGTTCGGTCGCGGGCTCGGGCGCGGTGCTGAATTCGACGCCGAACGTCCCGGTGAAATCGGCTGGCGCCGATTCCATTGGGAGTTCGGTCGCGGGCTCGGGCGCGGTGCTGAATTCGACGCCGAACGTCCCGGTGACTGCAGAATTGCGTGGTGCGCGTCGTGATCACCGGGGGGTCGACGCAGCGCCGAATCCGCGACCCAGCTAACCTCTTCAGAACTGATGGCTGTACGAGTGAGGCTTACCCGCGTTGGCGGGCGAAAGAATCCGATCTGGCGGGTCGTCGTCGCCGACCAGCGCTCCAAGCGCGACGGTCGCGTAATCGAAACGGTCGGGCACTACAACGCCCAGACCGACCCTTCGACGATCGTGCTCAACGAGGAGCGCATTCGCGACTGGCTGGCCCGTGGTGCCCAGCCGTCCGAAACCGTACGCAAGCTGCTTCGCACGCAGGGCATCTCCTAGCCGCGGCAGCCGCCGCATGCGTGACCTTCTCGAATATATGACCCGTCAGCTTGTCGAGCAGCCCGACGAGGTGCACGTCGAGGAGATCGAGGAGGGCGACGGCACCATCGTGCTGGAGCTCTCGGTCGCCCAGGATGACTACGGCAAGGTGATCGGACGGGGCGGACGGACCGCCGCGGCGCTTCGGGCGGTCGTCAAGGCGGCGTCGGTGAATGAGCAGCGTCGCGTCCTGGTGGATATTGTCGACGGGCGATGACCGCAGCCGCCCGCGGATGGCTCCGCGCCGGCCGAGTTGCCAGCCCCCACGGGCTCGACGGTAGCTTCCACGTAGCGCAGCCGAACGCGTCGCTGCTTTCGCTCGGCGCGACGATTCAGATCGCCGGCCGGCCGCGGCGGATCACCCGGCGTGCCGGGACGGATCTGCGTCCGATCGTCCGCGTCGAGGACTGCGATGATCGCGCCGGCGCCCAAGCCCTGCGCGGCGAGGAGATCCTCGGGCCACGGGAAGGCGCGCCCGCGCTCGACCCAGATGAGTGGTGGGCGGAGGATCTCGAGGCGTGCCGTGTATACGACGGCGGGCGCGAGGTCGGGATCGTCAAGAGGCTGCTGGCGCTGCCGTCGTGCGAGGTGCTCGAGGTCGCGCGGGACGATGGCGGCGCCGATCTGCTCGTGCCGTTGATCCGCGACGCGGTACGGAGGGTCGACATCGAGCGTGGCGAGATCGACATCGACCTGGCGTTCCTGGGCGAGGGGTGATCTCCCCTGGAGATCGACATCGACCTGGCGTTCCTGGGCGAGGGGTGATCTCCCCTGCAGATCGACATCTTCACGCTGTTTCCTGATGCTTTCGCGTGGTTCGAGCGCCAGCGGCACGTCGTCAACGCTTTCGGACTGGGACACCGGGTCGAGTGCGTGAACTACCGCGACCACACCCCGCTCAGCGCCGGGCAGGTTGACGACACCCCGTTCGGGGGCGGCGCCGGGATGGTGCTCAGGGTCGACGTCGTCGAATCCGCACTGCGAGCCAGGTACGACCGCGATCCGACCGAGCTGCGGCGCGAGCGCAGGGTGATCGCGCTGACCCCCGGCGGGCGACTGCTCGACGATGCGCTGGTGGACGAGCTCGCCGGCGAGCAGGCGCTGACGCTGCTCTCGGGACGGTACGAGGGGTTCGACGAGCGCGTGCTCGAGCACTTCGCCTCCGAGGAGGTGTCGATCGGCCGCTACGTGCTGGCAGGGGGAGAGCTCCCTGCGCTCGTGCTCTGCGACGCGGTGCTGCGCAAGCTCCCGGGGGCGCTCGGGCACGAGGAGTCCGTCCGCGAGGAGTCCTTCAGCCGCGTGCTCGATGGCGCGCCCGAATATCCGCACTACACGCGACCGGCCGAGTATCGCGGCTGGTCCGTCCCCGAGGTACTGCTCTCAGGGCACCATGCGAGGATCCGCGAATGGCGGCTAGAGCAGAGCCGTGGGCGCGCCTTGCGCAGCGAGGGCACCACCGGCGCGGACACAGCTCGCGAAGGGTCTGACTCGGGCTTTGACGGCGGCGAGGCTGGTAGCGGAACGGGTCCGCTACCATAGGCCGCCCGCGGTAGAGACCCGCGGGTAATTTTTGCCATGAGCTCCGTCATCGAAAGCCTCGAGCTCGCTCAGCTCCGCCGCGTGCCCACCTTCGATGCCGGGGACCGTCTGCGCGTTCACTTCCAGGTGATCGAGGGCGTGCGGCGCCGCACGCAGGTGTTCGAAGGCATCGTGATCAAGCGGCAAGGCCACGGTGCGCGCGAGACGTTCACCGTCCGCAAGCAGTCGTTCGGAGTAGGGGTCGAGCGCACGTTTCCGCTCCATTCGCCGAAGATCGAGAAGATCGAGATCGCGGCGCGCGGGGATGTGCGGCGAGCCAAGCTGTACTACCTGCGCAGCAGGGTGGGAAAGCGGGCACGTGTCCGGGAGCGACGCTCCGCGCGGCCCGAGGAGGTCTTCGCTCATGAGTTGCTCCATCCCCCGCCCGCACCAGAGCCGGTCGAGGAGGCCGACGAGGCGGCGGGGTCAGATCCCGCCGGCGAAGCGGGGGAGTGAGCCGGAAACGGAAGTCGACGGTCGGCTCCATAGTGGAGCTCGTTGTGATCGTCGCCACGGCTCTGGCGCTCGCACTGGCGATCCAGGCGTTCGTCGTCAAGCCGTACCGGATCCCAAGCGGCTCCATGCTGCCGACGATCAACATCGGTCAGCGTGTACTGGTAGACAGGATCGGCGACGACTTCAGCAGTCCGCACGTCGGCGAGATCATCGTCTTCCATCCGCCAAAGAACTACGACCTCGGCTGCCTGGACTCGAACGAGGGGCAGACAGGTGGCCCGCGTCAGAGGCCGTGCGGGGTCGCGCGAACCGAAGAGTCGAGCCAGACTTTCATCAAGCGCGTCGTCGGGCTGCCTGGCGACCGGATCGCGATCGTAAACGGCCACGTGATCCGCAACGGCGTGCGCGAGCACGACCCCTACATCGCTCCCTGTGGCGGCGCCTCGGCATGCAGCTTCCCGGTACCGATCACGGTCCCGCGCGGCGACTACTACATGATGGGCGACAACCGCGGCGAGTCTGACGACAGCCGCTTCTGGGGCCCCGTGCCGCGGTCTTGGATCATCGGCGGCGCCTTCTTCACCTACTGGCCCCCGGACCGGATAGGGACGCTCTGAGTGCGCGCGAGGTCCATCGTGGAGCTCGTCGTGACGATCGCTGTCGCCGTGGGGATCGCCGTGCTGGTCCAGGCGTTCATCGTCAAGCCCTACAAGATTCCGAGCAGCTCGATGGAGCCAACGCTCGCCATCGGTCAGCGGATCCTGGCCAATCGCATGATCAACCACCCGAGCGTCGGCGACGTCGTTGTCTTCCATCCTCCGAGCGGCGCGGACTCGCCCCAGGGGACGTGCGGGGTTGCCGACGAAGGGGAGAGCCCGGGCGGACAGTTCTTCGGTCGCGCTTGCGACGTCCCCACCCCGACTGAGTCGAGCCAGACGTTCATCAAGCGCGTCGTCGGCGGGCCCGGAGACCGGATCTCGATCGTCGACGGGCATGTAATCCGTAACGGTGTGCGCGAGCCGGACTCGTACATCAACCAATGTGGCGACGGTCCTGAATGCAATTTCCGGCAGACGATCACGATTCCGCCCGGCGATTACTTCATGATGGGCGACAACCGTGGGTTATCCGACGACAGCCGCTACTGGGGACCCGTGCCCGACAAGTGGATCATCGGAGTTGCGTTCTTCACCTACTGGCCGCCTGACCGGATCGGGACGCTCTGATCCTGCCGGCGCGCCCCCGCCGGCGCTCCCGCCGGCGCTCCCGCCGGCGCGCCGTCGGCGCCGGCCGCGTCCCGGCCGTCGGCTGATCCGCTTCGACCGCGAGCTTGGCGTGCGTTTCGTCGCCGGTGCCGACGAAGCCGGACGTGGGTGCCTGGCAGGCCCACTTGTGGCCGCCGCGGTGCTGTTCGATCTGGAGCGGATCGGGCCTGCAGAGAGTCGCGCCCTGGCCGGGCTCAACGACTCCAAACAGCAGACGCCCGCCGCCAGGGCTGAGCTCTACCCGGTGATCCTGCGTGTCGCCGCGCAGGTCGCGATCGTGTCCCGATGCGCGCCCGGGATCGACGCGCGCGGCCTCCACGTCACCAACCTCGCGGCGCTGCGGGACGCGCTGTTACTGGTCGCCCGGCCGGGCTGTGTCTGCCTGAGCGACGGTTTTCCGGTCAAGGGCCTGCCCTACGAGCACCGGGCCGTCGTCGGAGGCGACGCCAAGAGCGCCGCGATCGCCGCCGCGTCCGTCCTGGCCAAGGAGACGCGGGACCGCTACATGCACCGGGCCGACGCGACGCATCCCGGCTGGGAGTTCGCCCAGCACGTCGGCTACGCGACCCCGGAGCACCGCGAGGCGATCAGCCGCCTCGGCGTGTCGCCGCTGCATCGGTTGTCGTTCCAGTCGGCGGCTTATCAGCAGCTGACGTTGTAGGCGGGTGGGGCATCGACCCCCGGCCAGCCGCCCCAGGGCTTGCCACGGCGCCCGCGCTCGCTAGAAAGCCCCCTCAAGGTGCTCGAGGCTCACGAGCTTGCCGGTGGCGTCGATCGTTATGCCGATCGCGTCGAAGCGGAGGATGTCGGCGCGGGGACGCTCGGTTCGCTCGATCAGCCACGTTCCGGCCATCTTGCGCACGCGCTGTCGTTGCGGCGCGCGGAGGCCTTCGAATGGGCCGTCGCCGCCGCGGGTCAGGCGCCTGGTCTTCACCTCGCAGAAGGCGAGGGTTGTGCCGTCGAACGCGACGATGTCAAGCTCCCCCCACCGGGTTCGGTAGTTGCGCTCGACGATCTCGAAGCCGAGCCTGGCTAGATGCTCGGCGGCAATGCGCTCGCCCTGCTTGCCGAGCCGGTGTCGGAGGTCGGTGCTCATGCATCGGCACGCTACGCCGCGTCGCGTGACATGTGGCACGTGGATCGTGACGTTTGTGCTCAAACGGGCCGCCCCCGAGACGGGAGAGTTGGTGCACGCCGTCACCCACGTGTGACGCAAATGCCCGTAGCGTCCTCAGCATGCTTGCGC
>Ga0302325_10022577_pt1 | contig 13166 bp, 10 predicted proteins | sample Palsa_T0_2_FD_201948 | JGI IMG/M metagenome (GOLD analysis project Ga0302325, IMG submission 201948) | Peat permafrost microbial communities from Stordalen Mire near Abisko, Sweden - Palsa_T0_2 | ecosystem: Environmental > Terrestrial > Soil > Palsa > Peat permafrost | place: Sweden: Abisko... | reverse complement strand
GAAAATGTAGCCTAAAGGGCTGATATCGGGGTTGCCGAAGTGAAGCCTGTAGCGCTGAAGTGATGCCTGTACAGCTGAAGGCTGTGCTAAACCAACAGACTTACTATAATTCCGGGATCACTCTCTGGCGCATATCCTGGAATGGTGGCCAGATAAGCTCCAGAAGAAACAGCCGTTCCAATGCCGGCCACCTTCAATTGCGCACATTCTGCATAGAATTGTGGTGCATTTGCTTGATGTTATGCCAGGAGCTCATGGCGTTTGGGGTAATATCCTAGTGCAAGGAGTGCAGGAATGGTGCTCATCCAAGCTAGGTTCTTGTAGACTGTAGCTGTTCTCCAGCTGGTCCCTGTGAGTTGATGCGCCGTCATCCCCATTTGATCAATCTTAAACCAACCCTTTCCACTTCCATCACACGATTTAATTTCATCACTACATTTTTACATTCAGATCATAACAGGGACTTGCTAGTGGGTCCATTCCGCCTATTTAGCCGTGATTTTGTCACCAGCTGTGATATTGGCAACGAGAGCGACGGATGTTCCGCTGTTACACAATACACTGTGTACTGTAACTGACATGGTAGGGTTGTAGTCAGGCCATTTTCGTTGGATAGTTGGAGGAAATGAAGCAGGAGAGAAGCCCTGGTAGCTGAGAGTATACATCAGTATAAGTCCATTGACTTTGAGGATGATAGAAATCGGCATATCTTGGATACGTAGTGCCGCCGATTACATAGCTGGTGACGGCTCCATGGGCTGACGCGTCAGCATGAAGAGAACCATGAGAGAAAAAATGTTACAAATAACATTTTGGAGGCTTGAAGTATAACGAGACAAGAAGGATATGGTCCTCTCAAACTCCAAGAGGACTTAGCACAGACCCTATAGCTGTTAGCCATCCCCGGATTCTTACCCCACAATCAGTCATGCGCTAAGAAACAATCTTTCCAGAACTTTTCCCTCGTGATAACCGAAGAATTAATAGAGATCTCGAGGTTAAATATAAATACGACATATTGCCGAATTGTGGACCGAACATGTTTTTTGGATTCAAACATTTACCAGCCAATCAATAACTTGTTTATATGAAATTGTGGCGTTCGTCTCCCTTGAAACCAGCAGGCCCCATAAGCCACTTAGCTAGCATCAAGTGGACTTGAATCAAATACTTAATCATAATGATATCGCGAGAACTTTCTGCCACGTGCTGAAACGTTGTGTATCCTGAACCTAGAGTTTCATAATCCAATATTTTGAAATAAGCTGGGTGATTCGCGCCTGTGATTAACAATGTACAATGTACGAAAGTACAATGGACATTAAATACTCCTGAGGTGCAGCAGGCTTATGGGCAGTGTTATTTTTGAGCAAGTATTGCTTTTAGACGAATCCTAAACGGCTTGACATCAGTCGCATCCACGTGGCTCTCGCTGAGCATCGGATGATATCAATAAAACATGGGATACATGTGGAAAGAAAGCGTCCACTTTTAAGGCCTGAGCTAATGGTCCCCAATTCTCAACTCCGCGTGATGTGTATTCTAGCTCGTCGCATGACCATGATATGAGCTGACTAGGTTAGACGGCAAATGTAAGCTGATCAATCACTTGAAGATACTCAAAAAATACTAAAAGAGGTTCCGGATATAGAATAAGGATATCCGTTTAGGCGTACCCTTAATTCTTAGTGTATGAAGAATAAATTAAGCTCCTAGGGCTGCACCTCCGAGGAAGGAGGGAAGTTATGTATATCATCAAAGGCAGAAAAACGCTGCTCCCCCGATTAGTAAAGGTGAACACTTTCTGTCATATTATATTGTCGAGTGTTGCGACTAGATCAATCATTTACGGGCAACTTCTGACAGGGGCCTTCTGTCAAAGGTGGCATCTGAGACTTCCGAATAGGCTACATCAAGCTCGATCCCCGAATTGAAAATTAACCCAGTGTTTAACGATCCATGACAAGCACAAGATGAGGTGGCATCTAATGAAAACTCCAGAAGTTGTCCAGATTGGATGTCATGATTCATTTGGACATGTCAGCAAAGCCATTTAAGTCTGTTCTCCTTCTAATTGGCTCATCCCTGCCAACGGACACTCTTTTAGTTCTTTTTGATTTCTGAACGCTCTCATTATCACGTGGAGGAGATTGGAATTAGATTCTTGGAGGAGAGATAAAATGAAACTCGCTTTCATAAGATAAATTACAGGGCTGGCGGTCTAGTCAACTGCGAGGTTAGAATCTCAATCTATTTCGGTGGTGAGGTCTCGACCGTTGCTCACCAGGCACTCTCAGTTTTACCCCCCTCTTTACTTGTTGTCAAGTGCTTTGTGGACAAACTGAACTTGTATCGTCGATGTGATTGAGATAGGTAAGAAATGAGAATTATCACGTGATATTAAAGCCACCATCGCCCACAGCCTCAATTTTGTGAGGCGACGACGCATACCCCTCTCAGCAAGAAGTTCAAGCGTTCTTCATATCTTTGCAGTCAGAAATTTATTTACATTAGTGAAGCTCAATGAAAGCTGCTGTGCTCTCTACGATGTCCATGCTAGACGAAAGTACTTGCTATTCACCACTTAACAACACCTCCAGAACCATTCGACTCCTTCTCTTATCGCCAGCCTTGCATCAAGATGATAGGACGCTGCAGTGCGATCTTAAGCCTGTATGTCTAGACGATTGACCAGTTTATAATGCCCTTTCGTATGCTTGGGGTGAGAATGATGACCTGGGCCTTCAGATTCGGGTCAGGGGTGTACTCGTCGGCGCGGCAGAATCTGTGGAACGCCTTGAATTGCTTGCGTCTCAAAGCCAAGAAGAGCTTGTGGGTTGATGCTCTGTGCATCAATCAAAAAGATGTCCATGAGCGAAACCATCAAGTCAGCTTTATGGGAACTATCTACGAAAATGCGTCTGTCGTCCTTGTGTGGCTTGGATATCCAAGGGAGCCTCCTGACGACTCTGACGATCAAAATTCAGATATACGTCTCCTCGGTAATATCCGAAATAGTTCTTCTATTCTCGGTTTTGATCTTTTGAAGCTCTCCACAGCTGAAGTTAGCCTGTCTCAACCTTCCTCTAGACGCTCGTTCCTGCATTGGGCTGATTCTATTGTATGGAACGCCGACCTCGCCCTCCACTGGCATCAACTTGCTCAATTACTTCAGAATCCTTATTGGCGTCGACTCTGGATTGTCCAGGAGATAATTCTTGCTCCTAAGCTCGAGTTGATATATGGCACACATTCCTGTGACTGGGAACACTTGACAACACTTCTGTATACTATCCGGCAATATGAGGTATTTTCTGAATGTCAGAGACATCTTCCGCGACTGGATGGGAAAGCTTCTTTGGTGGCCCGGAGTTTTGCAGGTCATTTGGACTCACAGCGGTACGCAAGGAGAATCAATCGATTACCTGCCACCGGATTAAAGTCACTGCTAGCAACTTGTGAAACGTCATACTGTCAAGATCCCAGAGATAAAATTTATGGGATTCTTGGTCTGGCGTCAGATATTTCGAAGAACAAGATATCGGTTGACTATTCAAAGAGTCTTTTCGAGATATGGGAAGATGTTGTGCGGCAGAATGCCATCCAGGATGGAGATGATGTTCACACTGTTCACTTTGCTCAATTTGTCCAACGCGTTATTTTGGGGCCGCTCTCAGCCAACTCCGAACCCAGGGATATAGAGATACCCGCCCTGGAGGAATGCAAGTTCAACAAAATTTCCCTTTCCGGTATTGTAATGGGGGAAATTGCTGCTTCCGATGTGAAACCAGAAGATCTATACAGAAGAGAAGAGGACTTGTTACAGTATGAAAACAACCGAAAGAATCCGGAATACCAGAAGTCATCGTTACACTCAAGTGAAGTTGATCCGAAAATAACTTATTCCTTCCTCCACGAATGGGGGAGGGCATGGAGACAACTGTGGGTAGCAGATCACGGAGTCATTGCAGATTCGGTATTCACGACATGCAATATAGCCACGGGAAAGAACACCAAGGAGACCTCAGGAGCGATCGCCAGAAGATTAAGCATTTTCAAAGTGAGGAAAACTGCATCGGCGCAATCCTTTACGCATCTTGGAATTGCGTCAAGCCTTGCACGGCCGGGCGACTTCCTCTGCCGCTTCGAACATTCAGATATCACCACAATTCTTCGAACATCTGGAAAGGAATATAATCTTATATGTCGGGCTTTGGTGTCTCCCAGGGAGCCCGGTACCTTCGAGGTTCCTAACACAACCTGGCCACCGCCACGCTTCCCCCGAATGCATCTGGAACCAGGACAACCACACACATTGAGCAAAGCTACTGGAACTTTAAGGGACTTACAAGGCATGGCTGATTCAGTTCAGGATTTATACCAAAGGAACATTCCCGTCTCATTTGAAGTTGATACCAGGGTCCTACAAGCCCTTACTTGTCCATTGAAGGCTCGAGTAACCGAAAAAGGGTCTGTCTGGATGTGATTGAGATTATAACTTGTTGGAAAAGTGGTGAGCACTTGCTTGATTTCCAAAGGTTGGATAAGAGCTGCGAGAATTGGTAGAACATTCCCCTGACTTGCCAAATTGGCGGAAAGGGAAGAGCCACACTCATGGTCGAAGACAGCCCTTTCCCACACATTCAAAGATCAAGTATTTATTCCCGACCTATCTACAAATCTCCACCACCTCCCCGTCCTATACAATCTACTTTCTTAACCCCATTCGTCTCATTCATTCCATGAACCCATTAAGTCCCCTCTCTAACCTAAACTCAAACTCCTTACACCCCCCAACCCCCACCTCAACCCTGAAAACCCCACCTCCATATTTCCTACTCTCAACTTGCCCCTCATCCTCCTCCGCCGCAGTCGTAACCCACAACTCCGTCCCCACAAACACAGGACAAGTAATCGCCCTCGTCGGATACCTCACCTCCCCCACGACCTTCCCCTCAGGACTAATCCTCACCACTCTCCCCTCCCCGTAGATCGCTTGCCAGATGAAGCCTTTCTCGTCGATTCGAAATCCATCTGGGTCGCCGGTTCCAGCGTGTGTGTAGAAGATGCGTTCGTTGGTGAGGTCGCCGGTTAGGGGGGAGTAGTCGAAGGCGAGGATTTGCTTGGCGGTGGAGTGAACGAAGTAGCAGGTGCGGTGGTCGAGAGACCAGCCGATGCTGTTTGGGATGACAAGCGAAGTTTTGATAGTATGGCGTGAGAGATCAGAGTTGAAGCGGAATAGGGTTCCTAGGATTGTTAGTGTTGAATGCCAAGTGCTTTTCCTTTTGACGCAATATCGTTGTCAGAAGAAACCTGAAGGAGAGTGGTTGTCTAGAATCACGTGACACAATCCGTAGTTGCGAGATACGCGTCTTTCATTTTTCCTTTTCCTTTTGAAAAGAATTCCAAACCAACTTGCTTGTTTCTTGCCCGTTCCCCACTCAGAGAAATCAGAAGCAAATCTCGGCCTTAAGACCTGAGACATAATGTTGAAATCGAGAAGCGTGTAAAAATACCTTCAGGAAAGCACTCCCCCAGCCAAAAATCATTCATAGTGCCAACCCAGAACCGACCCTGCGGATCCACAGCTCCATCATTACTCCTCAACCTCTCATCCTTTCCTTCGGTATCATAGTACCTCTTTAGCAACTCCACATTCCCCGTCTTCCTCTCCAAAATATAAATCCCACTCTTCCCTCCAATCAAGATTTTCTCTTTCGGGTCAACACCTTCGATATCGGCTGTCACACCAACAGGCATATCAAGCTGCAATGTCTTCAGACTTTTAGGACCTTGAGAGAGATTGACCGTGTGAAGTTGTTTTTTCTTGATATCTACGAAACGTAGCGTGTTGGTAGTCGCTTCGTAGAATGGTCCTTCGCCAAGCGCACAATGGATATCTAGCCATGGTCCTGTGACTGTCCATTTTGTGATCTCGGTCATGGTTGGTGAGGTTTGAGGCGAGGGCGTAGGATAGAAAAAGGAGAGAAGCCAGTGCCACCACGAGAGACGAATGTTGTTGGGGTCCACGTGACGGGGCGGAAGCGTGGTGGGGGTTGTTTTGGTGAGGTCATTCGCTTGGCGGCGACACTCCGCGATGGAAGTGCGAGAGGAAAAACTTGACGTCAACGAGGGAAATCTTCGAAAACGCAAGAGAAAAGCAATTACTACAAAAGAGGTGGAATGAATGATTGAATAACCTCGCAATTGGTGCGGTGAGGCTCGAGGAATATTTGAGAGGGGTATACAAGTGCCTGCCCTTCTGATATATATTTCGCTCCCAACTCGGGAACATTTGTTCACCCGGTTGGCGGGCCTGAATCCCGCTCTCCCTCCATGCCGCCGTCGCTTCTCAACACGTACGGTCTGCCAAGCAGAACCTATTCCCATATGTTCTGTTGGAATTATCTGCTCTTGCGAGGCTGAACCAGTGGATTTATTGTTTGGATGTTGTGGAGGATATTTTGGTCGTTTTGCCAGTATGTTGTACGTCTTGAGAAAGTCGGGTACGACGCGAGATGAAATCTACAGGAAACAATTTGGTGGTTCCGATAAGGCCCCCTTTTCCCTATCTGGTATATCTGCATTCCTGCCGGAGGCCGCATGTTGTTAGATTGGTCGGTGTTGTCGTGTGCTCGGGCTTGAGGCTCATTCGATATTTTGAAACAACTTTCATTTTGCTTTTCACTTCTCGGATTGCATGCACCCAGCTCGACTGCACAGAGTTATTATTGAAGGAGGCTACTTTTGTGAGGCATTTCCTGATGTTGAAGTCTTTTGTGAAAGTACCTTTAGGCAGAAATGCGAGCTTCGCATTGAGACTCCGTTCCTTATTTTCCTTAGTCTTGATGTCCGCTCTGGAAGTCTCTTTTCGGTCTGGTCAGGGGCGTCCATGCTGAAATAGAGTTCGCAAGAGATACCTTAAAGCTCGATCATCGAATGACGACGACTTTGCTGCGATGCAACGCGGATCAACGTTGATTGTTTCAAGCAAGTGTTTCCTTGTTGGATTTTGACTTTCACATTCCAATTGTGGGGGGAAGGGAACGGCCATTAGGTTCGTTGCCTTCATCCGTGCTGAACTTAATTCGACAAGAATTTGAATGAGGAAACAAGAGTTTTCGCAAAGCGGAAGTTGGGTGGACTCATCATATGCAAGAAGGGCCTGCTTGTCATGCGTGCGAAATGCGGCGGCTATCTCGAACAGAGAACCAGGTTTACATGCATCTTGGATGTTTCTGCAGAGCTGCAATCTGCACCCTCGAGCCCAAGCTCCTTGCTTAAGGCTAGTGAGTGCCTTGTAGAGTTGAATTCGACGTTCTGCAGCAGTGACACTAAAAATACCGACTGCTGCATCTTCACCGACAATCAATAGTATTCGTTGTGTTCCACAGTTGATAACTGGCCTCCTCAAACATCTTTGTTGACCGCCAATTCAAAGAATTAAGACGAAAAAAAAAAGGCTCACCGCAAATACCATTCTCTAACAGACTTGAGAAACGGTGGATGCACTTGTGATCCAAGCTCCAACGCAACCAGGGTCTACATGCGTCAAAGGCACGTGCATGAGAATGCATCACCTGCTTAAGCGCCATCTCGTCACATCAACGTCACTCACTTGAAAGACCCCATCTCAGGGGTATTTACGTATTCCATGTTAGTTTTGTAACCGGCATACCGCTGTTCGTCATGTTCGGCACATTCATCTCAACCTGGCAGCGGCCCAAAGCAGTTCGTGATGGAGATTCTGACAGGATCTTGTACCACGTGACGAAAGAAACCTAGTGGCTCAGGTACCAGCGCATTGACAATTGCATGGCGTTGAAAGCAGTTGTGCCGTGCTTGTGTTTTCCCAATCACCGCAGGACTTGGAGCATCGAATGAGTTGTGTTACATTCGGGATGAGAGTTTGTGTCATCATGGTGCAGAAATAGGCATTCTGAATTTCTTCTTCGTTTCGCATGCAAAGAGGCACAATTTTCGTTCCCGGTGAGGGAGGAAATTCAGGATTGGCTCACCTTGCAGAATTTGTCCGCCCAATCAGGGATCCTGAGCCTGATTTCAGCCGATTTGAAGTCCAAACTCAGAGGCGGCGAGGCTTGAAATAAGGCGGAACGCGACAGCCATCACAGCCATAAGTGGGAATTTGGGACCACTCATACTCGTACGATCGCCGCCATAGGCCCAGCTCTCGAGCCCTTGGTCAGCCTTTGGCCGGGGAGTTTGTTTTCGTGCTCCATGCTGTTTTGGGAGCACGAAAATATGCAGTTTCCTGCACTCGTTCTCTTCGTGAAGCCTTGCTGGAAGCTTCGTCAAGATCAGCCTGTACTGTACTGTACTGTCAGGAAAGCTTTATCCTGCCGAGCACACATGACCGTGTGTTGCATGCGAGTCCGTTGTTCGAATCCCTCATGCGGTATCTGCAGGTGCGGGGATCTCATGCACGGTGGGATGGAAACGTGGGAGGCCAATCAGCGGCGGTTGGGCACGCCTCGTCCCATGAATTCCCAACGCTGGGCTCTCTGGCTGGATGCCTCATTTTTTTGTTTGGGACTCCTGGTTGGCATGGTTCGCTCACAGTGCTCACAGCCACGCTGGGTTCTCTCGTCGCCTTCCGTTCTCAGGAAAAGAGGTGGAAGAAATGTCCCGACCGCGCGCATTGATTGCTCGGACAGGGCGGGTGTTCACTATTCACTGTTCAACTGTTCTGTTTCCAACAACAGAGGCATGAGGCATGAGGCATGAGGCATTGAGTATGCAGCATGACGTTGCAGCATCAAAAATGGAAATTGCCTGTCGCATGGAGATTTGAGAGAAACATCAATCTCACACCGTGCTCCTCACACCGTCGCACACCGTCGCACACCGCAAAGGGGACCGCTGAGCTTGGCCGCCGCGGCAAGCTCCCGCCCGTTCCTGCGAAAGACGACCAGCCCAGGGTTTGCCATGAAGGGGAATGCTGGCCGGCGCTGGACGGTGCTCGGGAGACGGGAGACGTGATCCAGCGCAGTGGTGCGCCGCTAATGTGCTCAGTGCTCACGAACCAGAACGTCGGGGTCGCTCTGGTACTTCGTACAGTAGTCTAACCTAACCGTAAATGCCTCCGGGAATTTCGGGGCAGGACGAGGCGCTACCGCCGCGAGATCACACAGCCGGGACTCCTGGATATCGTGGGCTTCTACAGTGCAGTACAGTACAGTACAATAGTACCTCATGTCCCCTTTCCGACCCTCGGGGCGTTTGTATGGGGAGGATCAGCGCGCTGGGGCGCGATAGTCGGTATAAGAGCCTCATAGTATACCCCCCGAGAGCGAGAAAAGGAAGTTCAAGAAGTATCGAGGACATTGGAGGCGAGCATTCATGTACGAAGTTATGTAGCTTGACTTTGCAGCGCTGGAAGTGGCTGGTCAGCCGTTCATCAGTCGTTTTCGAGTTACGAAGTACGAAGTACGAAGGTAAAGTAGCAACGCATGCACCTCGTCAAACCCCTGGAGTGCATTGGGGAAGGGGAAGAGGAAGTGGAAGGGCAACGAGGGGGAGGGGGCAGGAGCTGCCCTTGGTCTGCGCAGCTCGGGAGTCGCTTAAGCCTTGCGTCGCTGCAGGACGACGAAAGGGCCCAAGGGGGAGCTTGTCTTGCACAGCTGCACAGAACGTCGAAGCATCACGGCCCCCCGTCGCCAGTGTTACCACCACCACCCAACGGCGAGAGTGCCGCTGGCGTGCCTGGCTGCAAGGCTTGCGATGCCTGCCAGCTTATCTCGATGCTTGCTGGCTCGTGCTGCTGCCTGCATCGCTGCGTCTTCATCCAGCAAAGAATTCCCAAGTCCCAGCAGCGTCGCAGCGATCGTCGGATTCGTGCTCTCCCACTCATCCTTCGGAGAATTGACAGCCTCGTCCTCGGAACTTGAGTCAAGTCGACAGCAGGCAGCTCGACTCGGTCCTGGAATACGACATCGGAGGCCCCTGCCGGCACTGCAAATGCAAGTTAGGGCGAAACTTTCTTGTGAGCCGTTAGCGACACCTTTTGCTGGGCCTCCGCGAGAGAAACAAGGCCAATAGCTCCCAGGCTTTGTGACGTTGAGAGACATACTGTATGGCGTAAACATTAATCACCGACTTGAGACAGCCCTCCGAGGATGCTCCAACATGGAGCTGGAGCGCCTCAAGGCCTCTCGATCCGCGGCCGGGTGGTTGACACTTAACGACGGGTACCACAGGAGCTAAACTGCTTTTCACCGTCTATCACATCACATCACACCAGATCACATCTTTGGTGTTTCATAAATGAACAGCTCCCTCCAACGCGACCACCAGCGTGAACAACATCTCGTGAGATCTTTGCCAACTCTCAGAGGGCACGGTGATGCGGTTAAGAATCAGGTTTCGGGAGGGCTGGATCCGCGATCTCTGTCCATGGATCGACATTTTAACTTGGAGGCGATATGATTATTTTTTCGCGTCAGGTACGAATGCCTTGAGAAGGGTACTTTGGGCCGCCATGCACAGAATCCAGAATGGGTTGGCGGAAGAATCCCAAACATATCCTCAGTGGTAGGTGATGCGGCGCATGACTGCTCTAATATAATTTGAAGTTAAGATTCGCGGATAGAAGGTTCGAAGAAGGATATCTTGCGATGCATTCCTTGCGTAATTGATCCGGATCCATGAGAAATGTCAAGAATAGCCCTCGGGGCTTGTCTGAATGCGATTCGAGGGCGAGTTGCCGGCCTTCTGGAAATCCCAATCGGGGGCGATTCCAAGGATGTCACACTTACAGTATCAGTGCGCAGCAGGCCCGCTCCTGCAGCTCATCTTGCTGCAGTTCACCGGTGGAATGGGCCAGCTTACGAATAATTAGTGAGCGGGATATACTGGATGGTAACGTTGTGGAGCAAGCCAAGCACGAACATCTGACGAAGTCGTATCGACATGGATAAAGATTGTTCTATTTTAATTGCGGGCAGATCTAATTAAAGAGAGTGAGTTGATATTTCTAGACGATTTGCATCTAGGCAGACCGAAAATGCCTTTGCGAACGCAGAAATGGCCTAGCTAGAAGAGCTCCAACAGGTGAACACCTCAAAGCTGGGTGGCATATGGGGGACTCATGAACCAGGGCCCTCCGACATCATTCTGCAGTTGTTCCTGTGTTTCTCCTTGACGGCGTTCCCCCTAATGTAGCTCGGCATGGGTGTAACCTGGGGTTCTCGTGGAATCCTGGGATCAAGCTACTTGACTCCGGACACTGCATTTGAAGGAACCCTGCCAGTGGGAGTTCTTTAAAATTCTGACAAGGGAACTTGAAGGCGAAAAGGAATAAATCTTTACAGGGCTAGAAATTATTGAAGAAGTCTCGGTTTCACACGGATGAAGCCCCAGCCAAAGAAAAAGGAGCCTTCCGTCGTCGGGCAGCATGTTTCTCCTCCTCCAGGCTAACTGCCAGCTCGCAACCCTGCCAGTAAGCCTTCGGGGAAAGAGTCCAGAAGAAAAGGAACGGCCACGACTCAATTCTTATTCGCCAATGCCAACACAGGTAAAGCTGGGAAAGCTCGAAGGAAGCCTCGTTCTGAGTTGGGGAGGACGCTGGTGGACGCCCTAGATGGGCCATTGGCTAGGAAGCCATACCAAAGCTCAAAGTGAGGTAGAATGTTCGTGCAGGTCTCCGCTTCGGCCTGCAGTTTGATGCGGCGGATCCAGGACCGTTTTTGTAGTCAGTGCCTGGCAGTCGAGACTTGGAAGAGGACGGTTCCCGACCGAAAGTGTTCATCCTGCAGGCTACGGATATACTACTGCACTGCGATACACCTGCCAGTCGCCCATATCAAGCATGTAATCTATCCGCCTGCAGGGCATGCATGGCCGCAACGTGAGGGCTCAGGGCGGGAGAAGAATGGCTAATTTAGATACGACTAACTACCACTTAGCTTGGTGTGTGATTAATTTTGCAGGGCTGTCCGGCTTTTCAGGCCTACACCGGCAGCACTGCAGTCCTCTTCATTTCGTCATTAACGCTATTACTATTCTCAGTCTCACAGATCGCTCCTCCGGCTTTTTTCCTCAGCCTGGCCTGGAGCTGAAGGCGCGCTTAACACTGCTGAAATTGCGGCGGCAGCAGATCTAGGCCTAGGGCGTTCAGCACGCGCAACTCCCTGCTAACGGTTGAGCTGCGCTTAAGGAGTGAGAGGAGGAGAGCTCTGGTAACAGCAAATTTGCCTGGGCTGCGTAGGCCAGCGACACGGTGAGCGCCCTCTCTCACTCGTCGCCAGCTGCAGGCCGTTCCATCAGGCTGTTTCCAGCGCCAGCCCTCGATGACCCGGTACCCATAATATAACGTGATACACAGGGGGGGTGCTGCTGGTCCTGCGCATGGTCTCCCGCCTTCCGCGCAGGCCCACTCGCATATCCCAGCGGGCCACCACGGCCCTGTCGCCAGCAGAAAGTTTCTTGGGAGCGCTCGCTCCACCAGGTCCAGCCTAGCAGCCATGGCAAGAAATATCTAAGCACATGCTGGCCCCGGTACCTTGGCTGCTGCAACCACCGCCTGCAGCCTCCAAGCACCCCAGCTTGTTCTTCCCAAAAGACCCACCCTCCTCGTCAACCCTGGAATGTATGATCTCTTCGGTCCTGGTACGGTGAGGGTCCCAAGTGTCTGTGGGCAAATGGCGTGGGACTGGCTCCATTCGAAGGCCGACCCAAAAAGCTTGGGGGTTCCCGTGTTAGAAGAATAATGCTGGCTGGTGAACAAGCTGCTGCGGAAAGCTAAAAGCGTCATCAGCAACAAACACCCATCAGCCATCCACAGACCAGATTTTTGTCGTCGGGCTCCTCATCAGCCTGTAAAAGGAACACGACCACCCAGAGTCTTATTCTTACTCAGTCTATTTGTTTTCTGCAACCAGTCACGAGCCTTGACCGCACTTCAAGCTCATGAGTGGTCCGTCTAGCTGGAGCGCTCCCCACTTTCGTATGTTTTCCCTCAATATTCTCGACCGGTTCACACGACTGGTCATTCTCATCGCTCGCACAGTTGCTAATATCCAGTGACTCGGTCCTACAGTGACGTGCGGTAACCACAAGTCCTCTTGATTGTGTAGGCGCAGGTTCCTTCTTTCATCTGTCAACCTCCAGCACCAACGAAGCATCCCTGCCCAAGCAACACCTCACCC
>Ga0302325_10022575_pt1 | contig 13167 bp, 8 predicted proteins | sample Palsa_T0_2_FD_201948 | JGI IMG/M metagenome (GOLD analysis project Ga0302325, IMG submission 201948) | Peat permafrost microbial communities from Stordalen Mire near Abisko, Sweden - Palsa_T0_2 | ecosystem: Environmental > Terrestrial > Soil > Palsa > Peat permafrost | place: Sweden: Abisko... | reverse complement strand
TCTTTAGCTTTTTACTTGCAAGAGCTTTTCCTTTGCTCGAGCTTATTGCTTTATAATATCCTAAGTAATTTGTAATCCTTTTCCTTTTACTTTTAAAAATCTAGCAACATTAATAAATAATATAAGATATATTATATCTTTATATATATTATTAATAGAGATACTATCCTTATTTATAATATTTATGCAATTGCCTCTAAAAATAGGAATATTATTTATATTTTAATGCAAAATCTCTTTGCTCTTATATAAATTGCCGAGTATAAGAGAGGCTTAAAAACTTGTTTTTCTTATAATTGCTAAGCTAAATATTATTTTGTAATTGTTAAGCATTTGCAAGATATATTAATATATTATAATTATATTCCCCTCTTTAAAGCTAAGTCTTAATTTAGTTAAACTAATGCTAATTATTTTATAAAATAAGAGGTATAAAGGGGTAATTAGGGTCTTATTTTCTTTTATACTAGTTATAGCTATCTTTATAAATGCACTTAAAGTTAATTAGCTCTTATATTAATAGATAGTTATTTGAGTATATATAGTTATAGTTAAAATTTATAATATTATCTTAATCCCTTTTAAAATACCTTAAATAGTTTTTATTAAATAACTAAAATATAGCATTAACTTAAGCTATATTTTGCTAAGAATCCGGGTAAAGGCAATTACTACTAGTTAATATACATGCTCCCCTTCCTCTTTTATTATAATAATTACTTTAACCTCTACTATATCTACTAAAACCCCCTTTGCCCTTATAATAACCTCCAAATACTTAAGTGTCTCTTAAGTTATTAATTGTAAAGAGTATAAACTAAATCTTGTTAATAATAATAGTAGTCGAAGCGTTAATAGCCTTTTGCAAATCCTTTTAAGTAATAGATAAAATTGATAGTTTTTGCAATTCCTTTGTTAATTAATTAATTTTATTAGCAAGTTTCTTAACCTTTATAGTTTTAAGAATAAGAACTTTCGACACTTTATTAGCTTTAATAGGTTCCTTTACTAATGCAAGTATAATTAAAGGTAAAAGAAGGGCATATTTATTATTTGTTATAAGCATTATATCTTATACAATTATATTAAAGTGTTTTTAGTATAGCTAAGAGTATTTTAGGTTATTAGCCTTATTATACTTGCGTCTCTTTTCTTTATACTTATACGCAAATATAGCAATTTTGTGCATTTTGCTATAGTTATAAGTCGATATGTTTATAAGCTTATAATTAAAGTCTTTAAAGATTTAGTCCTTAATTTAAGAAGGAAGACTCTTTATAAACTCTTAGCACTAATAATTGCTATCTAATTCCTTTCTCTTTACTAGTTTAATTAATACTTTGCAAAATAAGTTAATAAAGGTCTTAGTAATAATATGCCCTCTTTAAAATTAGGCAATAATTTGATTTAAGAAATTATAGCTAATCTTAAAGGTTTTTTAATTATACTCTTTATACTCCTTCTTTAAAGCTATGTAAAACTTGGCTTTATTATACTTGTTAAAGCTATTAGCATAATATTTTAGTATAGCTTTAACTTAGTCTTTATATAATAGTAAAATATATTTGATAATATGCTTTCTTTTTGTAATTATAAAGACTTAATAGTCCTTATATATATTAATATATTACTTTAAAAAGGTAAAGATGTTATTACTTTTAAATTATAAAGCTCTTTGTGCTTTAAGCAAAGGAAGGTATAATCTAAGAATTAATATATACTTATTATCCTTTATTATACTTATATTTAGCATTAAAATAATAAGCTTGTCTTTTAAGGATATAAATTAAAATATAAGTTGCTATGCTAGCAAATTATAAGGGAAATTAGCAGTTGCTATGCTTAATTTAAAGGTTAATTAAGTAATATTTTTAGTTAAAATAAGTAATAAATGTTTTAATAAGTCCTTTAAAGCTTGTTTTTTACTATCTTAATTACTTATACTATTTTATTCTTATTTTTTTGCTTTTAGCTATACTTATAGCTTCTTTTCTCTTTTTTTCCTTTTAACTATTATATCCCTTTAAAGGATTATAACCTCTTTTATAGTATTATCCTTTTATTTATATTATAGCTTTATAGCTATTTTATGTTTATATATTTTTAGTTTTTTATGTTTCTAATTCTTGCTAGTCTTATATTTATACTTTACTTATTCTTAGTTTTTCTTATATATCTTATATACTTTTATATAGCTTTTATTATATAAGGACTCTTGTTTAGTGTTTTTAGAGTCTAAACTTCGAATTAAAGTTACTAGCTTTTTTACTATTAATAGTAAAACAATTAAAAATAAAACGCAAATCGATAATATAAGCTTGTTTAAAAGTGCTAAGACTCCTCTTTAATATAGCTTTGTTTTATAATTCCTTTATTTTATCTTAGCTCCCTCCTCTTATTGCATCTTTATCCCTTTTAAGTTAAGCTTAGCTAAAGCTATTTCTAATTAAGCTAATAAGTCGCCTTATGGCTATTTTAGCTTTATATTAGCAAGAATTGTTCGAAAATTGGACTATATAAGCAAATTAACTAGCTAAAATAAACTAATTAGAATAGTAATAGTAAAAATAAGCTAACTAGCTACTTAATAAAACAAGGATACTTTAGTATGCAACTTACTTTATAGACCTTTAAGCTTTCCTTTACAAGAACTTTAAATTATACAATTAATAAGAGCTTCCTTTACCTGCGTTCAATCTCCTTGCGTTGCTTACTAAAAACATATAAGGGAGCAAACTTTAGCTAAAAGAAAAGGCCTTACAAGAATGTCTCTTAGATATTAAGCAAAGCAATAAGTAAACGCGTATATAAATATAAAGCAATAATAAAAGAAAGGACTAAAGCACGCAAGAACCAAGTATAATTATAAGGCAAAAGCAATACGCAAAACAAGCAACAAATAAACGATTATTAAGTGATGTGTGTATATATATAATAATTAGGAGTAATGCATGTCTAGCTACAAAAACCTAGCAATTATACCTCCATTCTACTCACGTGTAGCACTAGTAGAGAACCTCTGAAAACCTCCAAAATCGACAGAATTCAGCAGTCTCCTTGGCGCCCCGCCACAATATACAAATGCTCCTTGTACTATTATTCTCCTAGTCCTAAACCATTCTCAAATCTTACACATCACTCTTATAGCAATCCTTACGCCTTCCCCCCTTATTTTAAGGCTATATTTGGAGATGTCTTCTTTACAAGGAAGCTAATTCTTCCCCGAAGACCCTAGTAATAGTTCTAAAGATATTAGTCTAAATTAGCCTTAATAATCTCCTTGCAATATAAATATTCTAGCTATAACTTTTAGTCTATTACGCCTAGTCTCCTTTAAAAGTTCTCGCTTACCCTCTTATACAAGTTTCTCCTCTAAAATGCACTCTTTTAATCCTTTCTTAGCAAAGTATATGCCAAATTTACTAAGCTTTTATAGAAAACAAAGAGCTAGTGCTAACTCCTTATAAGAAGCATAAAAGTCGACCTCTTATACTAACTAGAATTTATCCTCCTCTTTAACCTTGTGTATTAAAACTAGTACCTTTGCTAACTATTAATGTATATATCTTTAGCAAAGGTTTATTTATTTGTTATATTATACTTAAAAACAATTTAAATATAAGAGTCACTTGTTCTTAGGACAAATGCACTTATAATTAAGTCTATTCTCGGAAGTATAACAAAACTAGCAACTTTACTTAGCATTACTAAAGTTTTTACTCTAATATTCTTATATCTAATGAAGCTGCAAGGGCATAAAAAGCAATAGCACTTAATAGTACAAAGAACTTCTTTGAGCTTAAGAAAAACCTTTAAAAAATTTAGGCTAGAGATAAGAAATTTAAGACTTTACTTTTAGACTTCTTTTTCAAAAATAACCTCTTATTCTAAGTAGTTAATTAGAAGTTATTTAAAGACTTTATTAAGCACTTGTTTAAGCTTAAACCTCTTAGCTTACGCAATTTAGTTTGTCGATTAAAGAAGACTTTTAAGAAAGGAAGAGATAAGCTAAAGGTTAAGCTTTAATATTATATAAAAGAGAGTAGTTATATATTATTAACAATTAACTGCTAAGGAGCCTATAACCTTAAGGACTTTATTGCTATTATAGCATTTAGATTAACAACAAATAAGAGCACAAATTATGCATTTTAGATATCCTTTAACTTTATAATCTAATGCATTTAAGGGCTTATATATCGGAGCTTTTGCTTTAAATAACTGACAAATTTGGTATTACTTAGTCAATTTTTACTATTATATGTAATAATGCCTCTTTTAACAATATTATACTTGACAAATTTAAAGCAATTATTGCATGCTAATATAAAGCTATAAACAAAGAAGATAAAGCTCGATTTTAGCTTAAGTTTACAAGAAAGTGTAAAGACATTTGCTATATTTGTTATATAGTTAATATTAGAGTTTAAGCAAGTATAAAATGACTTTTTAATTATATAATTAGAATTTAAAGAGATATATATTAACTAAAATCAAGGCTTTAAGAAATTAAAAGCTATCTTAGCTTCTAATGCTACTACTTACAAGCATGCTTATATAAAAGCTTCACTTAACCCTTTATTAAAAGATGCACTAGTTTGCTTGGTATTATATAAGTTATAGTCTTTAACTTTAGTCTTTTGTTGTTATAGATTCAAAAAGGCTCTAAAAAGATAATTTTTTACCCTTAGCATAAAGTATTATACTATTTTATTAGATATACTAGTTAAGTAAAGCTTAACAAGTATTATAATCGATTTATTCTTAAGCTTTAAAGAATTTGTTAAGGCTATATATGCTATTTAGTAGCTTGATAATTTTGTAAAAGTTTTTACTCTTATATTAAAGGATTAAGAGCTTCTTTAAGAAGTATACAACTTTTTTAAGATCTTTAAAAGATATATTAAAGAGATGCAAGCTAACAAATACTTAACACTTAGCAAGGCTATCCCTTATTACTTTAAGATGCTTGAAAAGCTAGTAGTTATAAAGATTAAGGGAACTAATATTATAATTAAAAACGTAGCTAATATAGCGTATTTAGCTTTAAACAAGTATTATAATAAAACCAAGAATCTTTTAGCCTTATAGATTATAACGATTTGTGATTTTAAGTATAAGATAAGGGTTTTAAGTGGCTTTAGAAGGATAAGGGCAATGCAAGCATTGCAATTAAGAGAGCTCGAGGGCATTTTAAGATTACATATAACAAATATAAGAAGAGGGCCGATAATCTTTATGCTATTAAGATTTAAAAAGAAGTTAATAATTTAACTATTTGCAACTTTTAAGAAGACAATAAAGAAGACTTTAATAATGTCTTCTTTAGCTTTGATAAACAATAGCAAAATGCAAGTTTAACTATATCTAAAGTTGATAAGTAGTATTCCGAATCTTGTATTAAAGAAAAGGGATTAAATATTTATTTATTTTAAAAGGCTAAAGGCTATAACTTCAAGATTATTAAGCAAATAGCTAGGGATTACTTGGCAATTCCGGCTAGCTTAGCCCCTTTTAAACAAGTTTTTAGTGCAAGCGGTGATATTATCACTAAAAAGAGGAATTGTATTGCAAGAGAAAATGTTAAGTACTTGCTTTGCTTAAGAAGTTAAGGTATAATCCCGGAGGATAATAATTTTAATAATAAGAAATACAAAGAGGATAATAGTGATAATAAAGAAGGATAGGGTAAAATTGTAATTTTATAAGAGGTTATAAAAGATATAATAGCAAAGAGATAATTATATATAAGTATAAAGTCTTTTAAGCGTTGTTATAAGGTTTATTTATGCCGCTAAAGCATAGCTTAGCTTATATAAAGTATAATCAAGTGTAGAAGAATAATAATAAATATAATAAATGCTATTAAAATCCGACAAATAAATTACTTTTATAATTGTAATACTAATAATTAATTAAATGCAATAATGCTACAATTTGGCTTAAGATCACATAAAAACCTAAGTTAAACTTATACTAAACCTATGACCTCTATAAGTAAGTAACCTAACCTATTCAAGTCCTTGTAGGTAGGTTAACCTATTATAGGTAACCTAGGTTAAACCTATTAAACCAAACCTAATGCCGAACACTGAACATCAAAATTGCTAATTAGTGAATTAGTAAATTAGTAAATTAGTAATTGGTAAAGTATATTTAATTTAGCATACGACTAAACTAAAAATTAATATTCTTTTATAAATCGGCCATTTTTATGCTTTTTAAATTTCTATATATTAAAATTAAAGTCTAAAAAATAGTATATAGAAAAACTATAATAATTTAATAAAAAAGAAAGTTATATAAAAGTTAAATTATTGCTTTATTGCTACTTACTTTTGCTTAACACTAATATTAACTTAAGCTAAGCTTAAAGTGCACATGCTAAAAGAGCAGAAATTATAAGCCAATTTAAGCGAGAGGATTATATTAGCGCTAAGCTAAAGTAGCTAGCAATAAAAGAAAATTTTTACCATCTTATAACTCTTTTCCTTATATAATTATTTAGTGAAGTGGTTTTGCTATATGCCCTTTCTCGTGCTCTAATTGTATTATATAAAAAGTTAGAAATTATTAGAAATTTTATTTGCTTTAATATATTGATTTTTGGTATAGTCGCACGCTAAATTGGATATACTCTGCCAATTACCAATTCGCAATTTTGATGTTTTGAGCTTTTAGGGCCTAAAATCGTGCCGTAATCGGGTGGAGTTCTCTATGCGTACACCGGTCTATATATTGTAACTTGTGAACAGATAATCATTATAGATTGGCAGCGAAAAGAAGCAGCATGCTTCTAATAGGATTGTAAGATGTATGTATACTCTGTAATACTATACCAAGTGCCCCTAGTTCATTGACGTTGAACTTCACTCTCTATATTCTCGATTTTCGTCTGGCAAAGAATCTTCCCATCCATTATTATCTGTACCTCCAGACGCGTCCCCGTAAGCATCATCTTGCAAAGCAGATGTGCAACGTAATAGTGCTTTCTAGTTTGCGTGTTTTCCTTCTTCTCGAAATCGCTCAGAGGCAAGCTTGATAAATCGCAGTTCAAGACTGCAATCTGGTTCAGTTCTGGTTTCATTCGTTTATATTAGTATCTTAGAGGAAGTATAGTGCGGGTTAAAAGTCACTTACCATTTTCTCCCGTCTCGAAACGTTCTGGCACATCGTCATCATCGTCTGGATATTCATAGACCGGAAACTTGAAGTTTCGAGGATCTGTCTCGAGGAAATTATGCTTGAAGTGCTTTTCAGTCTTCTTGTGTTCGTCGGACAGAAGGAGATCTCCACGGCGAATAAGCCAGGTTAGTTGCTCTTGTGCTATGATGTTGTTTGTCACTGGGTCCATGGATACGCCTCGCTGGTTGAGGTTATGCACAGAGTATGTTTCCTTAATCACGATGCCGTAGCTCCTGGAACAGGTTGACATCGTCACCAAATTTTGGTAGTTGGCTTTCTCGACGCCGTAGATAACGGCACCCTGAACCACCGCGGTCCATCTGAGGGAAAAGAATCAGAGCTGCGTCTTTCGCTTATTATAAAAAGCGGAATTAACATACGAATTCTTTTCATCTGGCCGTCTGATTGTTATTTTTCGCAGCTCAAGAGATTTGGTAAGTTCCTCTTGCAGAAATGGCGATTCGCCAAACCCCCCGACTAAGAAGACGTTCTGCATAATTAGCTACTGCTACATGATTATACAAGAGAATACGTACCTTGACCCGATTTCTTTTTGCTTCTACTTGTTGTATTTGACCTTGGATTAGCTCAATAACCCCGTCTATGCACGGGTCAAAGAGCTCCCTCATCTCCTTACTGCAACCTATTAGCGCAATACTTCGTCGTTGTATTAGGAAATTGCTTACTTAGTTATTACCAATTCACCTTCTTTCACCTTACCAGGAACGTTAATCGCCTTGGCGTTCCTGTCTTCTTGGGGCAAGTTGAATTTCACTTCTGGGGTAGCGTTTTTGAACGTTCTTTTGTGCACATCGAATGTTTGCACGACCTGTCGCACCAACTTTCCTTCCATGGTACTGGTGATTTGTCTACCTACTATGTTCGGGTCTAGGGTACGGTACAATTTGTCTCCGAGTATCTTCCGGAGCCATCGCTTGAAATTCAAATCTATATATGAAGATCCGCATTTTGCGCCTATACATCTGATCAGCTCCGGTTCAATGTTATAGGTACAATGGAAATTACTCGTGGGCATTGAGATTCTTTCCAGCTCTAACGTCGGCTCAAGTTGTTTGACTTTGTAGGCGACAACATCCTAGTTCACCAGATGAGAAACCTGAGTTACTAGAACAAAGAACACAACTTACGACTGTTCCACCACCAGCGTCACAAAGAACAAAACACTCTTTTAGCTGTGACTCATCAGAAAATAGGTCCCAAACCCATTCAGACTTGAAAACTGTTCCATTCGCGGGCACGTTTACTTGCCTTGAGAAACTCAGTGCTCTTATCCAGCTTCAGATGTCGTGCGGTATATATAGCAGCTGCTTCTGCCTCGGAGACCATAATGATGTTGTCCAGATTGGGATAATTCTGCGCATTGAATCCAGCTCTCTTGACTGCTCGAAGCGTTGAGTTCTTGGCTCGATATGACCAGCTCTACAAATATTCAGTGTCCACACTCGAAATGAGGAAATGGGAACAATGAGAGATTCAGCATACCACTGGGACGGTGATGACGATGTCAACTGGGATCTGAGCCATAAGAAGCGCTCCAGCATCTTCAAACTGCCCCCTGACACACCAGAAGACTTTCTCGAGATAGTGCGTGATGATCTCCTCGGGCTCTCTCCACGTAAACTCTGGCAAGCCCTTCGCTCTCCTAACATTCTCAAAATCCAAGTTACAAGTCCCATCCAGCATTTGGAGGAGAAGCTCGAGCTCGTCAACCTTGTTATCTTGCGCATCAAGTTCCATCTTAGTGTTCACCATCGTCACAGCGTCTGGGCTGATGCTGGCACCCCATTGCTGCTCTTTCCCAGCCTTGCTCGCTGGAGAATACGAGTATATGCTGGGGATCTTGTCGTGATTGCCCATCTTAAGACCCCAGTTAGATATGATCTGTATATCCTTGAGATTCGCCGTGTTGGATCTTGGAGTTGCAAAGGCCACACCTGTGATCAGAGTTAGCCAAATCAGGATGTCTACATGTCGGGCGGTGCTGGTGTATCGGAGAAATCTGTGGACTGGATAGGAAAATAGTGCTTCCTGCTCACCCGTAAAAGTCGTTCCATAGTCTATCGCAATGACCAGACGATTGGCCCCGACGTTGCGAGTACCGGCACTGACTTGTGGAGGAAAGTCCACTCTGTCCCCAATCGCAGAACGCAGCGGCGACATATGAGTATCGTCATCCTCACCCAGAAGGTCGTCTTGTAAATAATCGGCCGGTGCGGCGAAGCCTGAGAATGACTGTCTCCCTGCCATGATTGATTGTGTGTGCTGCACGATACGCGTCAGTTCGCAAAGATTCAACAAGTATGTTTGTCAGTTCAGAATAATGGGATTCCAGTGTAAAGAAATGTGATGTGGGTAACGAACTCGAGTTCACAATGAAATTATGTCTTTCGTCGTGCACCCTCAGCCTCGTATCACTCCCGGCTGGATACAGTACAAGGCGGCACGGGGCTGAGCCGAGACGCTTATGGCCGCCCTTAGTTGCATATCCTCTCCAACAAGATCGCCCACGGGGCGAGCCTCTACTTCAATTTTCTGGCTGCATTCTTTTTCTGCGCGGGAAATCATCCGATCAGGCCAGGAGCCTCGCACCTGACCACACTGTGGAGGCGCAGCCGACGCCACGCTGAACCGAAACCATCCTACTGCAGTTCTACTTTATCACCCCGTCCGTGGGGTTGGCATGAGGCTGCCGTGTTGGCAGTTGCTTTTCCTCATATTGCCGATGCCGAAAAAAACATCCTCATTTTCCAGTTGCTAGAGCTACGATTCATACCTTTCCCCCAGCTTAGAGAAACTCAATCACCCTGTCAGCGGTGAGGAGGGGAATGTTAGGAGGCCTTTCCACATCGAGCGCTCACCCTGCGTAAAACTCGACGTATAAGTCAACATGGAGCGCTTCCTCCCCGGCAAACCCAAGAAGGTGCAGATTCGAGAACTTCAACAGCAAGTTCACGATCTCAAGGATGAGCGGAGGGATGACAAAGCAAAGCATTCCGAGCTTGACAGGGACAGGATCGAGGAGACGCGCCGAGGCAATGAAGAAGCCAGGCGCGCAAATCAGGCAGAGGCAGAGAGAGAGAATGAAAGGCAGAGAGCGGAGAAGTACAAAGGTAGAGCGGAAGAATTGAAGGAGTTTGTTGACAATATTATCGCGAATATTCGACAAGAGGCAGAGAGGCTGCAGTTTCAGCGACCCGACTTTTATCAAAACATTTTCAGAAGGGAGGCATTCCCAGAGGATGTGCTAGACCTGATGCACGTCCTGCTGGATGAATTTGCAATCCAAAGGAAGGCCGCAGCAAGCTTCAGCGAGAAGTTCTACAAGCTTCAGTGGGAGGTAACTTCCTTGGCAAATGCGAATTACGGACGGGAGAATGGCCAAGAATTCTACGAGCTTCAAAGAAAGGCGCAAGAACTTTCGGGCACCGAAACTAATGAAGTTCGGAAACTTTGGGAGGATAATGAGAGGTTGAAAAGGGAGCTTGCAGCTTTGAATGATGCGAAGCTTCGATTCGAAGGAAGACACGAATTTATCACGTCGGCGAACGCAGAGAAGATCCAGCAGCAGCAGTCGGAGAATACAAGGACTATCGTGCAACTGAACGCTGAGCATGCGCAGATGATTAGAGGATTGGTCGAACAAAGTAAAGCGGAAAAATTGAATCTTGAAGAATACCACAAAAGGGAAACGCAATCTCAGCTTGAGATCCAGAAACATTCCCTGCGTAATCAACTGGAGCAAAATCATGAACTTGAGTTGAAGACTATCCGGAAGACCCACAGCGAGGAAATTGAAAGCCTTAAAGCCGGACACTTAGAAGCAGAAAGCTATCTTCGAAGAGATCATGACGCCGAGAAGTCTGACCTTAATGGCATTATCGAGCGACAGGGCGGGGAGCTCAATGAGAAAGAGGGACAGTTCCAGACCAGATTATCGCAGCTCCAGGGACAACATGAGTCTGGGATGCAGGACCTCAAAAGGGAGCATGAAGCCAACCAAAAGGTTCTGACAGACAGACTTTCGGAGCAGGAAGAAGAGTACCACACATCGCTGCAGGAACAAAACCGAAAATTTTCATCTGCGATGGAGAAGTTGAAGAAGAGCTATGAGCTTGCAAGAGCCCAGTGGGAACGAACCATCTCGAAAGTGAATCAAGATCACGCGTCCGAAAAAGCTCACATGAATAAGCAATACGACGAGGAGGTTGCCGAGATGAAAAAACAACACGAATCCGAAGTTTCCAACTGGAAGGCGACCCTTTCGACGATGGTACAGAACCACAGTGCAGAAAAGAAGCTAATATACGGAGACTACGATAAAAAGCTTGCGGGTATGATAGCGGAACATGAATCTCGGGTGGCGGAGTTGACCACTCAACTTTCTGAAATAGAGGGGCGTCATGCTAGGCATGTCAGAGAGTTGAAAGAAGGATTTCAAGCGGATAAGGCAAAGCTAGCGGCCATTCATGCTCAACGTACAGAGCGGTTGCGAAAGGATGTCGAAGAATACTGCGCAGCTCTTTTAAACCGAGATAATTTCAAGCCCACGCCTGACGATGAACTCAAGACGAGATTCTTGGATCTGGTGAAAGACGTGGATAATCTCGCACGACTTGAATGGAAGGCTGATCAGACGAAATGGGCAGAGCGACTCCTGCGTCGACTTTCTCCGAACCAGAGGGCATTGAAACAGCAAATAGTACAAGATATTGTTTGGCGTAGGCTACAGGAGTATATTTTTTGCAGTCCGTTCAGAATCTTCGGGGAAGAAGGAAATATTTTGGAGAGGCAATGGAATGAAGAATGTGGTAAAGGTGTGTTACCATATGTTCCTGGGCGCTTGCATTACTGGGAAAACACTAACTGGAGTAGATGATCAGTTTGACAACGGCCTTTACATATGGCCAAAGCCAGAGATGGAGACCGAAAGATGGCGATATGTCACGGTGAAAGAGTGCCGCGCTGCCCTGAGACAACCTGTCCCTTCAGAATGGGATCCTCGAGCGAAATTAAAAAAAGGATTTAAAACTTCAATCGATGCTCTTAGGAAGGAATTGGTATCAAGCATTAGTGAAGTTGCTGACTTTGACAAAGAGAATGTTCAGGCGATGGAGAAAATGACGATCAAGGCTGTAAACATATGGTTAGAGTTTGGTATGCAGCGATGCAGGATCTTGGTGAGACAGTGCAGGTCAAGTCGAAAAGTGGATAGCAAAGCAGATAAGGCTCTCAAAGATCTTATGGACCTTGTGGTAGTGCCACAATTGAAGAGGTACGGAAAATCGGACGGACAGGATCTTGACACCGAGGAAACCATCAAAGGTTGTGATGGAGAAACTATTATTATAAGCTAGTGACCGCTATTAGGATTGCGTTTGTTTAAGATAGAACAGTCTATAAGGAAAGGCGAAAATTCCGTCTTTATAACTTGTATATATAATAATAAAACGACGACTTTGGCATTAAAATTAGGATCTATTAACATTTTATAATATATATGCTAAGCTTTTCAACATTTTGTGGCTTATCAGTGTGTCAAAGGATTAATTATATTAATCAAATTAATTAATTAAAATATAATTAACGTCTTTTTAATTTTTTTTTGATTAGATTAGATTAATTAATTAATCAATACATGATTAATTTGATTAACGGGTCACATGATACTAGATTTTTGGTGAATTTCTTAACTTTATGTAAAGTTTATTAAATAACTATGTAAGATTTTAATAATTTTATAAAACTATTCTCTCTCTATAATAAAAGACTAGTGTGGGCACGAAAAATTAAACTAATTAATTATGATTAAATTAAATTAAATTAGGTCTTTTTGGGTAATTAATTATAATTAATTTTTTGCATGTGATCTAAGAAAAATATAACTTTAAATAGAATATTAGTATAAATTAAATAGCATTATAATATTGCCTTATAATAAATAGCCTTATATAAAAGAAAGAG
>Ga0302325_10022574_pt1 | contig 13168 bp, 10 predicted proteins | sample Palsa_T0_2_FD_201948 | JGI IMG/M metagenome (GOLD analysis project Ga0302325, IMG submission 201948) | Peat permafrost microbial communities from Stordalen Mire near Abisko, Sweden - Palsa_T0_2 | ecosystem: Environmental > Terrestrial > Soil > Palsa > Peat permafrost | place: Sweden: Abisko... | reverse complement strand
CCCGGGCGCTCGCACCGGCGGCGTTCGGTCGGGTCGATGCCGTCGTGTGCTCGGGGGCGCGGCAGACCTTCGTGCCGGTGAGCGCCTCGGGGGACCCCATCGGCAAGGGCATCTTGTGGTCCGACCGCCGTGGCGTGACCGAGGCGTCGGTCCTCACCGAGGCGCTGGGGGGAGAGGACATCAACCGGGCCCGGACCGGCATCCCGCTCGACGCCGGCGCCATGGCCGCCAAGCTGGCCTGGTTGGCCGCGCACGAGCCGGCCCGGCTCTCGGCCTCCGACGTCATCCTCTCGCCCCGGGACTTCGTGCTCCGGCGCATGACGGACGAGGTGGTCACCGACGTCACGTTCGCCTCGCGGAGCGGGCTCTACGACTTCGACGGCAATGCCGTGCGCGAGTTGGCCGGTCCCGCGCTGGGCAAGCTCCCCAGCGTCGTGTCATCGGACACTGTCGTGGGCCATCTCAAGGCGGTACCGAGCGCCGAGCTCGGACTGCGCCCGGGGACCCCCGTCGTCATCGGCGCCGGTGATCGTCAGTGCGAGGTGTTGGGCTCGGGGGCATCCGAAGAGTGCCCCATGGTCAGCTGGGGCACGACGGCCAACGTCTCGGTCCCGGTGCACGAGCGACCGGTCCCCTCGCCGGCCGGCGCGGTGGTCACCCGAGGGGCCAACGAAGGCTGGCTGCTCGAGGGCGGCCTCTCCGCTGCCGGATCCTTCCTGGCCTGGCTGGGCCGGCTGCTCGACCGTCCCGTCGACGAGCTGGCGGCGCGGGCGGGAAAGAGCCCTCCCGGCGCGCGTGGCGTCACCGCGGTGCCGTGGCTCGACGGCGCCCGGGCGCCGTGGTGGCGTGACGACGCCCGCGCCGGCTTCGTCGGCCTCGGCGCCGCGCACGGCATGGACGACCTGTCCCGGGCGGTGATCGAGTCGGTGGCCTGGGATGTCCTGCGGTGCATGGAGGTGGTCACCGCCGGCCGCCTGGGTGGGAGCACGGCGCAGGGGGTGACACTCGGCGGGGCCGGCACCGGGCTCCCGCTGTGGGTCGATGTCCTCACGTCCATTCTCGGCATCCCGGCGGTGCGCCACCGTTCGGGCGAGGCCGCCTCGGCGGGCGCCGCGCTCCTGGCCGGGCGGGCCCTCGGGATGGGGTTGACCCTCGAGCAGCTCGATCCCGTCGAAGCCGTCATCACCCCGGACCCCGCCACCGTCGAGCTCTACCGGCGCATGCGTCCCCAGGTCGACCATGTCGCGTCCGCGGTCCTCGCCGCCACCGAGGAGTTCCCGTGGAGCGACAGCGGGCCCATGCGCTAGGACGGTGCTGGTCGAACTCGCCTACGGCGCCGAGGGGCGGCACGTGGAGGTGCCGGACGACGCCACGGTGATCGAACCCGTCGACCTGCCCGGGCTGGCCGATCAGCAGGATGCCGTGCGCCGGGCCCTGGAGCGCCCGCTGGCCGGGCCGTCCTTGTCCGAGTTGGTGGCCCGGGCCCGCCGGGTGGTGGTCGTCTTCCCCGACTTGACCCGGCCCATGCCCAACCGCACCGTGCTGCCGCCCTTGCTCGCCCTTCTGGAGCGCAGTGGGGTGGCGGACGAGGCCGTCACACTGCTCTGTGCCACGGGCACCCATCGCCAGGCCACCCCGAGCGAGATGCGGGAGCTGGTGGGCCAAAAGATCGTGGACCGCTACGCCATCGTCGACCATGACGCCGAGGGCGGGGAGCACATTGAGGTCGGGCGGGTCGACGGCACACCGATCTTGTTGCAGCGCGACTACGTCGAGGCCGACGTCCGCATCATCACCGGATTCGTGGAGCCGCACTTCTTCGCCGGATTCAGCGGTGGGCCCAAAGCGGTGTGCCCGGGCCTCGCCGCCACCGGGACCATCTTGGAGGCCCACCATCCCCGCCGCATCGCCGATGCCGCATCGACGTTCGTCACCCGGCTGGGCAACCCGGTGCACGACTTCGTCCGCGCCGCGGTGGCACTGGCTCCCCCACACTTCTCGCTCGATGTCGCGATCAACCGGGACCGTCAGGTCACCGCCATCTTCGCCGGCCCCGTCGGGGCGGCTCACGACGCCGCGTGCGCGTTCGTCGGGTCGTCGGCGGTACAGAGTGTCGCCGCCCCCTTCGACGTGGTCGTCTCGACCAATGGTGGTCACCCGCTCGACCGCAACCTCTATCAGGCCGTCAAGGGCATGGCGGCGGCCGAACGGATCGTGCGCCAGGGGGGGATCATCGTGATGGCGGCGGCCTGCGGCGACGGGATCCCGGGTGACGGCGGCTTCGCCGGCGTGCTCTCCCGTGCCCGTACGGCCGCTGCACTCGTCGACGCGACCGAAGGGCCGGAGCTCGACCGCTGGCAGGCCCAGGTGTTAGGACGGGTGCTGCAGCGGGCGCAGGTGTGGCTGTTCAGCGAGGGCATGACGGACCAGATGACCACCGATGCCCTCCTCGTCCCGGTGCACGACCTGTCCACCGTGGTCGATGACGCCCTCACCGCGTTGGGGGGTGCGGGCCGCGTGGCTGTCCTTCCGCTCGGCCCGTTCACCGTGGCGACGGTGGCGACGGTGGCGACGGTGGCGCACCAAGTGTGATGCCGCGCCCGCGGCGTCGACGCGCCCCGGCACCAGACTCTGACATTCATGTCACGGATAGAGTGCTGCCCCAGTGAACGAAGAGCCGCTCTTCGACTTTGCCGTCCCGGAAGACCTTTTGCGGGAAGCGGTGCAGCACGCACGCGATCCCGACGTGATCGCCGACGTGAGGCTCATGCCCGGCACCGGGGACGGCAAACCGCCCCCGCTGCGGGGCATTTTACGCGATTCGGGCTACGCGCCGCTTGTGCTGATGACGGTGGCGGCGGTGATCCCGGGCACCTTTGGGAACGGGATCAACCTCATCGGTCGCAACCTCGAGGTGTCCTTCCATATGTCCAACGCGGCCCTCGGCGCGGTGGCCTTCGTGGCCCAGGTCTCCCAGCTGCTCTGGGCCGTGCCGCTGGCGCTGTGGGCCGACCGGGGGAGCCGCAAAGTGGTGGCCGGCGTCGCCTTGTTGATCTTCGCCGTGTTCGGGGCGGCCATGGCCCTCTCCCCCAACGTCTGGGCTTTCGCCTTCCTCTACCTGGCCGCCTCGGTGGGCACAGGGGTCAACAACACGGTGCACAACTCGTATCTCTCCGATGCCTATCCCACCGAGGGGCGGGGCCGCGTCTTCAGCTGGCACCAGCTGTCGGACCCGATCTCCCAGACCATAGGGATCCTGATCTTCGGCTTCGTGGTGACGGTGGCCCACAGCTGGCGCTACGGCCTCCTCATCGCCCTGGTCGGCATCCCTATGGGCTTCGCCCTCTTCACCTTGCGCGAGCCCGAGAAGGGGGCCAACGAGAGCAGCCACATCCTCAAGGCCTCCGGCATGGACCTGCATTCACAGCAGGAGAAGGCGCCCCGGGTCCTGCTGGGCTCGGCCATGACCCGGCTGCTGCGCGTCCGGTCGCTCTACTACGAGTTGGTGGCGGTGGCCATCCTCGGGTTCGTCGGTACCGGTTCGGGTTTGTTCGGCAACCTTTTCCTGGTCGACAAGTACCACCTGGATACCGCCAGCCGCAGCGAGGTCTACGCCATCATCGGCCTGGCCGCGTTCTTGGGCCTCCCGTTGGCCTACGTGTTCGGCGACCGCTTTTTCCGCCAGGCGCCCCAGCGCCCGCTGGTGATCGCCGGCGTCTGCATCAGCGGCTACGGCATCCTCTTTGTCGGCTCCCTCTACGTACCCAAGTTGTGGATGTTCGTGCTCTTGCAGTTCCTCGCCACGGCCGCCACCTCACCGCTGGCCATCTGCATCTTCATGACCCTGGCGGCCACGGCTCCACCTGAGATGCGGACGATCTGCTTCGCCATGTTCGGCGTCTACTCCCTCGTTTTCGGCGGCTTCGCCGGTTCGGTCATCCTCGGAGCCGTCTCCGACGCCATCGGGGGGCTGCATGGCATCGTCGTGTCGCTGACCATCATCGCCCCCGTGTGCCTGCTGGGCGGATTTCTCCTCATTTTGGGCTCGCGCTGCGTCCGGCGTGACATCACCTTGGTCATCGAGGACGTGATCGAGCGCTACACCGAAGGCAAACGTCGCCAGGCCGGCGGGGCGATCCCGGCGCTGCAGTTGCACAACCTCGACTTCTATTACGGCACCAACCAGGTGCTCTTCGATATGAACCTGGAGGTCGAAGAGGGCGAGATGGTGGCGCTCCTGGGCACCAACGGCGCCGGGAAGTCCACGCTGCTCCGGGCCGTGTCGGGACTGTCGCACCCGCACCGGGGAGTGGTGCGGATCTTCGGCATGAACTCGACCTACCTCGAACCCGAGCAGATCATCGAGCAGGGCGTGGCCTTGCTGGTGGGCGGAAAGATGACCTTTTCGGGGCTGACCGTGCGCGACAACCTGCGCGTCGGGGGGCACATCATGCGGCGTGACCGCGCCCGGTCCGCCGGCGCGCTGGCCGAGGCCATGGATGCCTTCCCGGTGCTCAAGACCCGTCTGGACCAACCCGCGGGGACGCTCTCGGGCGGGGAGCAGCAGATGCTCGCCCTGGCCCGGGTCATGATGACCCGTCCCCGCCTTTTGCTCATCGACGAGCTTGCCCTCGGGCTGGCGCCCATGACCGTGGACCTCCTCATGGCCATGGTCCGTCGCATAAACGAAGAGGGCACCACGGTGATCCTGGTGGAGCAGAGCATCAACCGGGCCATAAGCCTGGCGCAGCGGTGCTTCTTCATCGAGCGGGGCGAAATCCGTTTCGACGGTCCAACGGTCGAACTCCTCCAGCGTGACGACCTCCTGCGCCCGGTCTTCCTCGGCACCGCCACGGTGGGCCTGGGCTAGGCACAGCCGTCGATGCTGGCGTTCGCCGCTCCGAACTTCGTCCTTCTCCAGGGAGTGATCATCGGTCTCGGCTACGGCCTCTTGGCCGTCGGCCTGGTGCTGATCTACCGCACCAACCGGGTGCTGAATTTCGCCCAGGGACAGGTGGGCGTGATCGCCGCAGTGTTCCTGGTCAAGCTGACCGCCGACTTCAAGTTCGAGTACTGGTTCGCCCTGGTGCTCTCGATCGCTCTCGCCGCGGCGGTCGGGGCGTTGTCCGAGCTCGTGCTCCGCCGCCTCTTCAGCCGGCCCCGGGTTCTGGTGATGGTGGCCACGATCGGCCTCAGCCAGGTTCTCCTCGCGCTGACCGCGCTGCCGTTCATTCGGCCCCACAATCTGTACAAGCCGGTGCCGGTCCCCTTCGACATCTCCTTCACTCTCGGGACGACCATCTTCACCCCGGCCGAAGTCCTGACCCTCATTGTGACGCCGATCGTGGCGCTGGTTCTCGCCCTCGCCGTGCGTACCACCAGCTGGGGTCTGAGCATGCGGGCCATGTCGGAGAACGCCGACTCGGCGCGGCTCTCGGGGGTGTGGATCCGCCGGACCTCCACCCTGACCTGGACGGTGGCCGGTGCCCTCTCCGCCTTCACCGCCATCCTCAACGCGCCCGGCCAGACCAGCGCGCTCACCGATGTCCTCAGCCCGGACCTGCTGCTCTTCGCCCTCACCGCGGCGTTGGTCGGCGCCATGATCAACCTGACCGTGGCCTTCGTGGCCGGTATCGGGGTGGGTGTCCTCTACGAGCTGCTGCAGTGGAACATCACCTCCACGGCGAACCAGCAACTGGTGCTGTTCATCGTGTTGCTCGTCATCTTGACGATCCGGGTGCGGGCGCTGCGCAAGGACAGCCGTTCGGGTGAGCGCTCGACCTGGCAGCACGGCGCCACGACGGCGCGGGCAGCCGTCGACGCGTTACGTCACCGGGTCTCGGTGTCGGGTACCTGGCTGGCCGTCGTCGTAGCCGTCGCGCTACCCCTGGTGCTCAATGTGGGCAACAACTATCTGTTCAGCCAGGTGTGTATCTACGCAGTGATTGCGCTCTCGCTCACCATATTGACGGGCTGGGCCGGCCAGGTGTCCTTGGGGCAATTCGCGTTGGCCGCGGTGGGCGCGCTGGTGGCTGCCCATCTGGGTGGTTCGTTCCCACTCCCGCTGCTGTTGGTCTTTGCCGGTGCCGTGACCGCGTTGGTAGCCATCGTGGTCGGCCTTCCCGCGCTGCGCCTGCCCGGCTTGTTCCTGGCCGTGACCACGCTGGCCTTCGCAATTTTCATGCAGGAGGCGGTCCTGGCCACGCCATGCTGGACGGTGGCGGGGATCGGCAAGACGGTGTGCACGGGGCTGCCCAACCCGGCCTCCACCTTGATCGGCCGGCCGACATTGCTGGGCCTCAGCCTGCAGTCGCAAAGGTCGTTCGCCTGGTTCTCGCTGGGCGTGCTGGTCCTGTCGATCCTCGCCGTGCGGATCTGGCGCGACAAGGGGGTGGCCCGGCGGTTGGTGGCCGTGCGGGACAACGAGCTCGGCGCGGCGGCGATGGGGATTCCCGTGCTGCGCACCAAGTTGATGGCGTTCGGGCTCTCGGGTTTCATGGCCGGCTATGCGGGAGCGTGCCTCGCCTTCTCGACCCAGCGAATCAGCACGGAGACCTTCGACCCGACGATCTCTTTCATCATCATCTCCATGGTGGTGATCGGCGGCCTGGGGTCGATCCCCGGCGCCGTCCTCGGTGCCCTCTATCTGGAGGGACTCCCGTCTCTCTTCGGCTCTAACGCGACCATCCAGTTCCTGACCAGCGGGCTCGGGCTCATCGCCTTCATCCTCTACCTGCCGGGCGGACTGGGCGAGCTCCTCCACCGCTTCGGCGACGTGGTGACCGTCGGCCTGCGCGCGCTGCAGGACCGTCTTCCACCCCGTCATCCCGGTGCGCCGCTGGCCGGGGTATCCGGTTCCGCACACGGCCCGGACCCGGCCCTCCCGGCCGAGCCACTGGTGCCTGGGGTCGTCGACTCGTGAGTGCGTTGAGCGGTCCGGCCCGGCTCATCGTGGAGAATCTGGCCGTGGCCTTCGGAGGGATTCGTGCGGTCGATGACATCAGCTTCACCGCCGAGCCCGGCGAGATTGTGGGGCTGATCGGCGCCAACGGGTCGGGCAAGACGACGACCCTCGACGTGGTGTCCGGCCTGGTCGTGCCCCAGCGGGGCACCGTGCGGCTCGACGGGACGGATCTGGCCGAGTACCTACCAGAGGAGCGCCAGCGCGTCGGGATGGTCCGCTCGTTCCAGGACTGCCGGCTCTTCCCCGAACTGTCGGTGCTCGACGTCCTGCTGCTGTGCGAAGACGTCAAGCACGAGGTGGCCGTCCTGCCGACCACCTTGCGATTGCCCTGGGCGCGGCGGTCCGAGAAGCAGAAGCGGGCCGCGGTGGACCAGGTGATCGGTGCGTTCGGGCTCGAGCGCTTCGCGTATCACCGTACGTCTGAGCTCTCCACCGGGACACGCCGCGTGGTGGATCTGGCGTCCATCGTCTTGGCCGAGCCGCGGCTGCTCCTGCTCGACGAGCCCACTGCCGGCATCGCCCAGCGCGAGGCCGAAGCATTCATCCCGCTGCTGCGGCGACTGCACCAGATCGCCGACACCACCATCGTCCTGGTCGAACACGACGTCCCGCTGGTCTTCGAGCTCTGCTCCCGCGTGGTGGTCATGGAGCTGGGACGGGTGGTGGCGGATGGACCGGCCGACGTGGTGCGCGCCGACCCCCGGGCACTGGCTGCCTATCTTGGCGCCAGCGACGAGGCACTCTTCGCGTCCGGGCCGACCGCGGTCCACACCAACGGGACGCCGGACTCAGGACCCGAGGCGGTGCCTGAGTGAGGCGGTGCACGAGAGAGGCCAGTGCGTGAGTGAAACGGAGGGTGACAACACCATGAGCACGACCGGGCCAGCCAGGTCGATGAGGCCGCCCAATCCGCTGCGGCCGCTGGGGCGCAGCTGGCGCCGCCTGCGCCGACGGCCACGGGCCATGCAGATCCGCACGGTGCTCATCGTGCTGGCGGTGGTCGTGGGCCTGATCGTCTGGCTCACACTGGCCCCGTCGGGGACGCCGGGGTCGCCCGAAGGGGCGGGCGCCGCCGTGGTGTCGGCCTCTGCCTCGTCCACGCCGACGCCGGTGGGCCAGGCCAGCACCAGTACACGCGGCGTCACCGCCCACGCCATCAACGTGGTCTTCCCCGTGATCTCGCTTTCCAGTGTGTCCGGCGAGTTCGACATCGCGTCCGACCCCGAATTCGCCCAACAGGACAATGCCATCCACGTCTACGTGAACCAGATCAATGACGCCGGAGGCATCAACGGTCGGAAGATCAATCCGATCATCGTCCCCTTCGACCCGACCAACACGACCGAGCAGCGCGCCCTGTGCAAGCAGTGGACCCAGGGAACCCCCCCGGTCTTCGCCGTCCTCGACGGAGTGGGGGCATGGGTGGGGGATAACCAGCTCTGCATCACCCAGGAAGGCCACACGCCCATGATCGGGGCCTGGAGCACCATCACCGAGTGGACCGAGTTGGGGTCTCCCTACCTGTGGTGGACCGGCGCTGATGACGCCCCCGTGCTGGCCGCGGTGGTCGACTGGGGGCTCAGCTCGGGGCGGCTCGGGCACGGCGAGAAGGTGGGTGTCGTGGCCTCGGACCAGTCCAGTGACCAGGCGGCGCTCAACGACGACCTTTTGCCCGACCTCAAGAAGGTCGGTATCACCCCCGAGGTCGAGACGATATCGGCCGACCTCGGCGAGACCGCCAGCACCGACTCGGACGCCACGCTGGCCGTCGAGCGACTCAAGGCCGCCGGGGTCCAATCGGTGATCCCGTTGATTCCGGTGAATGCCCTCGAGCCCTATCTCGGGGCCGAGACGTCGCAGAAATTCTTCCCCCAGCTGCTCTTGAGCGACTACCAGTCCGGAATCGAAACTGCCCTCGGCTTGATCCCGACGCCCTATGAGCAGGCGCTCAACGGACAAGAAGGTGTGACGACAGAGCTTCTGGGCATGGGCGGCAACCCCTCGAAGCCGCAGAGTGAGGGAGGCTACGACCCCGCCGTGGCTTCCTGCTACGCCACGTGGCACAAGGCGTACCCCAAGCCGTACAAGGGGGCAACGAACGCGTACATAGAGGAGCAGGGACCCATCGCGGTATGGTGCGGCGTCATACGCCTCTTCGCCGACGCGGCCACGAAAGCCGGGAAGGATCTCAACCGCCGCACCTTCGTCGAAGGCATGGCGTCCATCAAGAATTTCGCGGGCACCCTCACACCCACCTGGAGCTTCGGTCCACAAAAGATGTACGGTCCCACGACGTACACGGTGGTGAAGGTGCACAACAACGTGCCACCTTCCTCACAATGCATCCTGGCGCCCAACAACAAGCCGCAGGGCACCTGTTGGGTCGTCGTGCAGAAGTCCAAGCCGCTGCCCTCGGGATAGCCCTAGCCGGGCGGGAGTCCGCTATCGCAGAAACGAGAGCGTGCCTGCTTCGACGAGCACGAGGATCCCGATGGCGCAGTAGAGGATCGGGGCGGCGAAGACGCCGATCGCGGTCACGGCGTGGCGCACGCGGGGATGGCGTCCGGCCCGCAGCACGAAGAGCGTGAGCAGGACCTCGCCCACGGCGAAGACGAGCAGCGACGCCGCGGTCCCGGCGAAGCCGGCTACCCGGAAGAGCGGGATGTAGACGGCAAGGTTGTCCCCGCCGGCACCGATGGTGATCACGGTGGCGGCCACCACGCCGCTCCCGATCGCCCGGTTGGCGACACGGGAACGCCCCTCGGCGTGACGGAGCAGAAGCAGGCCGCGCAGGCCGAGGATGAGGGGGACGAGGCCGAACAACCCGATGATCCGGGTCGGGATCTCGAAAAGGAGCACGGCCATGCCGATGGCGCCGATGACCAGGAGGACGAACCCGATGACCTGTCCGAAAGCGATCCTCTTGGCCCGCTGGGCTGGTGCCGCGGCGATCATGGCCACGGTCACCGCGGCGTTGTCGATGTTGGTTCCGGCGAATGCGCCCGCGGCGAGGCCCACTACCGCCGGCAAGCCGGCCGACATCCCCGGGTCTCTTCAGTCAGCCGGGCGGGCAGGCAGGGCGGGCCCGAAGGGACGGTCACCGCGCAAGGTGATCCGGTGCGCGTACCGGGGTGCGTCTCCGTAGTCGTCCAGCGCGTAATGCTGCGTGGCCCGGTTGTCCCAGAAGGCAACCGAGCCGGCCTTCCAGCGGAAGCGGCAGGTGAATTCGGGCTGCACGCAGTGCCGGTAGAGCATCTCGAGTATGGCGTTGCTCTCGTTCTTGGAGAGTCCCAGGACCGACTGGGTGAATTGCCCGTTGACGAACAGGCCGTTCCGCCCGGTCTCGGGATGCGTGCGCACGACCGGGTGCAGGGCCGGCAGCAGTTTCTCCCTCCGGGTCCCGTTCCACTCGTAGCCGCCGCGGGCATCGACGTCGGCGGCGAACCACGGGTCGTAGTGGATGGCGATGAGGCCGTCGCACATGGTGCGGACCACCGGGGCCAGCCCGTCGTAGGCGTCCTGCATGCTGGCCCACATGGTGTCGCCCCCGACCTCGGGCGCCTCGAGCATGTAGAGGATCGAGCCCATGGCCGGCGTCTCCAGGAACGTCACGTCGGTGTGCCACCAGCTGGCCCGGTCGACCTTGCCGTCGATGGCCAGCACCTTGGCGTTCTCTGCAATGGCGGGAAGCACGGGGTGGGCCTCGGTCACCTCGCCGAACTGACGGCCGAAGTCGGCCTGCTGCTCGGGTGTGAGGCTCTGGTCCCGGAAGAAGATGACGTGGTGCGTGTTGAGGGCCTGGCGCACCGAGGCGACCACCTCCGGGGCCAGCGGCACCGACAGGTCGACGTCCTCGATCTCCGCCCCGATGGTGGGCGAGAGCGGGTGCACGCGGAGGCCGGTGGCGAGGGTCACAGAGGAATTGTGCCCGAGATCCGGGACGTCCTCAATCCCGCCCCGGGGCGGGAGCCCTACATTGGCCGGTGACGACGGGCAGGCCGAGGAAAGGAAACCGCTGATGAGTGGTGAGGGACAGGGTCTGGTGCTGCCCCCGCGGCAACGTAACTACTCGCCGTGGTACCAGTGGATGACGCGGCTGAGTGCCACCACGCATGAGGATCCGCTCCCCGAAGGTGATCTGGCTGCGCTGCCCCGGTGGCTCGACGGCCGGCGGGCGCGCCTGCGCGAGTTGCTGGGCCCGACGCCCACACCGGTGCCGCTCAATGCCGAGACGCTCGAGTCCGTCGAGTGCGACGGCTATCGGCGGGACAAGATCGTCTTCGACACCGAGGACACGATGTCGGTGCCCTCATACCTGTTGGTCCCGGATGGGCGGGTGTCAGCAGGGGCGGCGGTGCTGGCCTGTCACGGACACGGGCCGGGCAAGTCCCAGGCGGTCGGGCTCGAGCACACCGATGCGCCGAACAGCGACTACGCCCTCCAACTCGTCCGGGAGGGGTACATCGTGCTGGCGCCCGACCTGCGCTGCTTCGGCGAACGGCAGGACTGGAACCCCGAGGACCACTATGCCTGCGACACCAACCTCGTCCACGCCGTGATGGCGGGGTGGAATCCCCTGGGGCAGAACGTCTGGGACCTCTCCCGCTGCCTGGATTTCCTGAGCGGTCACCCGTTGGTGGACCCGGAACGGATCGGCATGGTGGGAATTTCCTACGGGGGGACGGTCACGTTGTTCACGGCGGCGGCCGACAGCCGGGTGGCCGCAGCGGTGGTCAGCGGGTACTTCTCCTCGTGGGCGGAGAGCCACAAGATGCCGTGGAACATGTGCGGCTCCCAGGTGGCCTGGGGCATGCTCGGCCGTCTGGAACACGAGGACCTCGGTGCCCTGGTCGCCCCCCGCCCCCTTCTGATCGAGACGGGAACAGAAGACCCGCTCTTCCCGTTGCCCGCCGCCCTCGAGTCGGTGCGACGCACCCGCCTGGTCTACGACCACGACGACGCCGGGGACAGGCTGGAGCACGATGTCTTCGACGGCGGCCACCAGTGGCACGGCGTGGTGGCCATCCCCTTCCTCAACCGTTGGCTCTCCCACAGGCCGACGGTCGGGTAGCGGTCGTATCGCCGTGTCGAAGGGACCGTCCGCTCCCGCTACCCTCCCCTGCATGGCGAACGTGCGGGTGGCCTCCGTCTCATTGGACTGCAGCGACCCGGTAGCCCTCGGGGCGTTCTGGGCCCAACTGCTCGGCGGCGAGGTCGCCTTCTCCAGCGAGGAGTTCGTGGCGGTCAAGACCGATCGGCTGTGGGTCACGGCGGTGCGCGTCCCCGATCATCAGGCCCCGACCTGGCCGGAGGGCACGCGCCCCAAGCAGATGCACCTCGACCTCGCCGTTGACGACCTCGGCCAGGCCGAGACCGAGGCACTGCGCCTCGGCGCAGTCCGGGCGGCCGACCAACCTGCGCCCGACCGCTACATCGTCCTGACCGATCCCGCCGGCCACCCGTTCTGCCTGTCGACCCAGATCCCTGAATGAGCCCGGCGGGATGAGCCCGGCCGGCGGGCGGATTCGGCCGTAGGGTTGGGCCATGCATGAATCCGTGACCGTCCACATCGCCGCCCCGCCCGAACGTATCTGGGATCTGGTGAGCGACGTCACCAAAATCGGGCGGTACAGTCCGGAGACCTTCGAGGCCGAATGGCTCGAAGGCGCCACCGGGCCCGCCGTCGGGGCCAAGTTCCGGGGCCACGTCAAGCGAAACGGCATCGGGCCCATCTACTGGACCACCTGCACGGTCCTCGAATGCGTGCCCGGCCAGGTGTTCTCCTTCGGGGTCGGGCCGGGCGCCAAGCCCCTGAGCACCTGGGGCTACCGCCTCGAGCCCAGTGGGGACGGTACCGATGTGACGGAGTCGTTCGACCTCGCTCCCACACCACTGCTCCGTTTCTACTGGGCGGTCCTGGGCTGGGCCCGGGGTCGCACCAACCGCAACGACATGCGCACGACGCTGGAGCGGGTGAAGGCGGAGGTCGAGTAGGCCGCAGTCGTGTCGACCGTCCCGCTTCTCAGGAGAGGTGCCGGCGCAACTCGCGGATCTGGTTGCTGACGATGGCGTCGACTCCCGCCGCCACGAGGCGCGCCATGTGGCGGGGCTTGTCGACGGTCCAGGTGGAGACCTTGAGTCCCAGGCCGTGTACCTGGGCCACGCGGTCAGGGGTGACGAGCCGGAACATCGGGTTCCAGTACT